>ERZ1673695.3016-NODE-3016-length-11049-cov-21.757595_pt1 | contig 11049 bp, 8 predicted proteins | sample MGYA00580225_ERZ1673695 | MGnify/ENA primary metagenome ERZ1673695 (study PRJEB41218, sample SAMN15661739) | gut metagenome | host: Homo sapiens | place: Canada: London | collected 2015-08-20/2019-03-30 | study: EMG produced TPA metagenomics assembly of...
TTTTGTTTTCCGCTCACAACCTTGTATAGATATATCGTTCCAGCAAAAGAGAAGGGGTCGTTCGCAATTTTGTCCGGAAGAACTTGCCACCTCAAAATCCCGCTACCAATATGGTCAAGCTTGACCGTTCCGCCGTCCCCCTCAAAAGTGGCAAGGGGATTTACCCCAGACTGAGAGTCGGCATCGCCCTCCTTAGCAGTTATCAGCAGGCTACCCGCATAAGACTGCTGAGGCTCACCTTCAGGACAGGCAGCCTCGGCCCAAGAAGGGCTACTCAGGCAGAACAGTCCGAGCAGCATCATTACCAACAAAAGAAAACCCTTAGTTCTTTTCATCTCTATCCCCAACGTCTCTCGACATTTGTATATCGTGACTATTTTAGATCTATATGGCCAATTCGAGCCCTCACCATGGCAATTGTTGCACTGGGTTTCTTTTCATTAATTTTTCACTTTGGTAAATCCCCTCCCCTAAGCATTAAACCCGAAGTCCACCGAGTGGGCGAAAGTAAAAGAGGGTCGAACAAGAAGCAGTTCCCGGACAATTGGCGTCCGGCCAGACACTTCAGTTCGGCCCTTTCTCATGCGCATTTCTAGAAACTCCTAGTACAGATACAGGTCTGGACTAAGTCTACTCATCGCCCGCGACATGTATTCCGAAATGATTGCGAATCGCTTTTGATGCGGTGCCTGACGGCACCTATGATCCGCTCGCGAAGCTCGCTGACTTATATATCTCTTATTTACATCTTCAGCCACAACCGAAAAAATCCGGGAGTCGTTGCCGAATTGTAGGGCTACAGCCAAGTAGGTTAGTCGCCCGGGGAGCGAAGCGACGCCGGCGCTGAGGGTTGACAGCTGGTACGCCTCGCGCTGATGACTTGCTGGTTGTAATAACTGATCGCGAGGTCTGACCGACTTGCTGGTCGGATTGTTAGGCGGTGGAGTATCCACAGAGCTTGGGCACAATCGTGGACCCTCCCTAAATCTTCGAAACCAGCATTGCAGCTGGGAAGACCTCACCCGCCCCTTGGCCTTTTGCTCGACGATCTCGCGGGACTCCGCATGGCTACGCCCATGCATCCGGACCGTTCGTTTTAACGCGCCGGCCGTCCTCACCGGCGCCCCCGTACATGGCGGGACCCGGGGTGGGGCTCAGAATCCGTCACGGCTGCATGCTCATCGTGATCCTCTTTGCTTGACGTTGCGGCTTATCACCGCGACACGTGTGTTGCCACACGGCTATCCAACCAACTCCTGATCTTCGGCTGTTCGCCTACTTTCCTGCAGTTTTCCAGCAGGACAATCGCTCTGAATCCGGCACGCCGTCTCCGCTCAGAAGGGCCGAGGCGGCGCAGGGGTCACATGGAGGGCACTACCCCCGTCGAAGTCTCCGTAGAGACGGGACAATGAACCTGTACAGCTCAGTCTCCGATTATTCGAGCCCTTGGCTACCTTTTTGAACGGGTCTTAAACCCGTGCCGACCGGGAACGGCATATGTCCGCTCCCATCAGAACCACCCTTAAAAAGGGTGGTTTGCTCTTAGGGTATAACCCACGGGCCCCGGGCTCGCGTCTAAAGGCGCGGGCCCGGACTTCGTCCAGGCCTAGTGCATCTTGACCCGTGGCGCGCCGGTCGAACCGGCGGGGTCACCTCCTCTTGAAGGGGTCCTCGTACTCCTTCACGCTCAGCTTGTCCAGCGCGATGTCGTGGGACTCCTGCTCCCTGATGTACTTGGCGATCGTCGCCTCGTTCAGGCCGACGGTGGACACGTAGTAGCCCTCCGCCCAGAACTTCCTGTTGCCGAACTTGTACTTGAGGTTGGCGTGCCTGTCGAATATCATCAGCGAGCTCTTCCCCTTCAGGTAGCCCATGACGCTCGCGACGCTGTACTTCGGCGGGATCGCCAGCAGCACGTGCACGTGGTCGGGCATCAGGTGCCCCTCGATTATCTCGATCCCCTTGTACTCGCACAGCTTCCTGAGGATCTCCCCTATGTCGCTCCTGATTTGGTTGTAGATCACTTTGCGCCTATACTTCGGCGTGAACACGATGTGGTACTTGCACATCCACTTCGTGTGGGAAAGGCTGTAGGCCTTCTGGGCCATGGCGACCACCCCTTCGACTCGAATTCTTGACGGCCTGAACAATCGTCAATATCGGTCGGAGGGGTGGCTTTGTAAAGCCGTTTGTCTCCACCCGCGTAGCGGGTGGTTTAAAGCTGGCCGCTGCGCGGCCAGCAGACTAAAGTCTTGAATAAAAAATGGGAGCCGTGCGAGCCGGCTCCCATTTGCGTTTTCTAACTGTCATCCATAGCGTGACCTGCGGGTCCCTGCTATCATTGGATGTGTCAGGAGTGCTGTTTGCGTTTTTAGCACAACTGGCAAGTAGAAACGCGAGTTGGTAGCTCGCCTCTACACCGTGCGGAGGTGTTGGTAGCACCCGAGCACAATCTTGATGGTATCACGCCCGCCCGTCTTTTCGGCGGGCGGGTTGCCATTTTTTTATGCCTCTACCTGCGGAAACTATAGTATACCTCAGTAACTCATGCCTCACCGCTCTACCGGGGCATAAGCGCTTTACTCCGCCCCGACAGGCAGTTCGAAGCTAACGAGGCGTGTCGCCGCGAGCGTAATCGCCGCGATCGATGACGCGATCGTCCATCTGTCGCGATGCGGAGCTTCCGCCATGTGCTTGGCCTGCGGCGCGAACGCGGTCGTCGCCGGCATCGGGAACGGCGCCGGCGTAACGGTTGCGAATCTCCCTTGCGTAACCGCGACGCGCAAGAAGCTCATCACGTACGGCGGGATCTTCGAGCAGATCTTCATCGCACTTCGGCGCAATGAATTTAGGAAACGAATTGTAGGAGACGCCCTTGCTCGCTTTCGCCTGCTCGACCCACGCCGAGTATGCTTTCTTGAGACGCTTGATGTAAATCTCACAACGTTTCTCGTATGGAAGGGCTCGCTCGGCTTCCAACACGTTATTTTCGAAAGCCGTCTGCAACGACTTCAACGCGAAGCGCCCATCGAGACGGGTCAGGTTGAAAGTGCACTTCGGATTGCCGGCCTCTTTGATATCGAGATCTGTCGCATAGACTCGATTGTTCTTGATGAAAATGTCTACGCCCCATGAGGCAAGTAATTTCTTGAACTGCTCCATATTCTTTACGCGACCTTCGTCGATCGCAATATGGATCAGCTCGCGCAGATTGTTTTTATAACTGTACTCACCGCGACCGATAATCTCCTTTTCTGTGTCGCGCGGCTGGCGATCGCGAATCTTCGAATTCTTCTTTCCCTTTTCAAGTTGAGTAAGATTCCAAGCTTCGTCCATTTCACGAACCCATGCAGCGCGTTCGTACTTTCCGCGGCGCCCACCCGTCTCGCAACGCTTACCCGTCAAAAGATCCGTTCGGTTAATCGCCATATGGACCGCGTAGCGTTTTCCCGCCCTATCGCTTTCCTCATGCAACGCGAGAATCACTTGTTGATGCGGGTAGTGCTTCGCAAGCCATTGCTCCGCGTAGGCCAAACATGCATCGGGGGTCATCTTGCCCCCGTTGCATGAGCATTCTTCGGGGAGGAAAGCGAGGATCTGATGTAGCATGATTACGTTTTTGACTCCGGCTCTCGACGGCTTGTCGTGATGGAAAACCTTTCTGGTTCTATCCATTTTCGAAAACCAGTGGTCGCTCCATTCGATGTTCCAGCCACCACGCACAATCGCATCTTTTCCGTTGATGTATTTACGGACATTCTTTGCGTAGCGCTCGCTCGACACTCTTTTCTGTTTGGTAACAGTCACTTCACATCACCGCCGACGAAATAGCGCTTTTCAAGTTCGTCGATGAAACGGTCTAGCTTACGCCCAACTTGATAAACCTTCTCAAGCGTGCGAAAAACAGCTTTCTCGTTGTACGCGGGAAGCCCTTGGGCGTTCACGAAGTACATCAGCTGATTGAGATTCGTTCCTTCCTTCAAAAGCTCGTGATAAATTTTGTCGATCGACGCCCGATCGATATCGATTTTCTCGACTCTCCCGACAAGAGCAGTGCGACGCATGAAGGCCGACATCGACACGCCGAGTTCAGAAGCGCGATTCTCAATGGATTTTTTCTCACTTGGCGAAACCCGGATGCGAATCATCTCAGTTCGCTCTTCATCTTCAGTCAGATCGACCCCGCGAGTCACCGCGTCATCGGGACGCAGGAAATACCTAATCAGTTCGGCCTCAGACATTTGGGCCTTTTTGGAAAACGCAGCAAGCGTTTTCTTTTCTTCTTCACTCAGCGTTGCCTTGACTGTGAACGGACGTTTCGTACTCACGGACAGCTCCTCGAAAATGAACCGCACACCGGAGAGGCCTCCGGTGCAAAACCAGATATTCGATTCGCTTTCCTTTTCGAGTGCTTAAAAATCGCCGACGCGATTTGAAAACGCCTCGCGATAACTTTACCGCCGTGAGAGGTGGTAAAGCAAGATGTGTGGGAAAACAAATGGCCCGTATGGGCCCATTTGTTGCCACCCACACCCATCTTGCAATCACCGGTACGGCGATTGGGCGGAACGCAGTGTAGACATGGAATGAGAGGCCTCATTCCAAGCGAGATGCCTCGCGTTGTCGAAACGAAAGTGAAGACCGTGAGCGGAAGCGAATTTTTAACGCGAAGGATGCTGAGTGTTAGAAATTCGCTGTAGCGAGAGCGGAGCGGAAATGCGAATGCGAGGGATGCCGAGTGTTTGCATTTTTGCGAAGCGGGTTTGCGGCGCCCGCGACGCAAACATTCGACTTCGTCGAATCGTTTTCATGGCGCTTGCGAAAAGGTTGAGGCAGCTTTCGACAATTTCAATGGCGCGGAGAGTCATTAGCGTGACTCGTAGCGCTGTTGGATTTGTCGAAAGCTGACGCGGCTCGCATTACGAATCGAATGGCGAGTCGATTTTCATGCGGCGTGCACACACGCCTACGATCGCGACCGATGGTCGCTATCTATTTTCAAATCGCGTTTTGTTTTGACGCGATATGAAATGCGATATGAAAAAACGAAACGCCCGCGCGAGCCGTTTTGACTTTTGCGCGGGCGCGATTCGATTCAAATGAAAATCAAGACGGTGAGTTTTTGAGTTTCGCGGTTTAGATCTCAGAAAACAGATCTAAAAACTGCGGCGTCGATTTCACTTCGCCCGCAGCATCACGGCGCAAGAACATCCAAGGGAACAACTTGGACACCGCGGTCGGTAACATAGGCTTGTGAGCCAAATCCAATAATCGCTACTTTAGAAACCGGCGGGGTGTTTCCAGCAGCAACCATACGTTCCTCGACAGCGACAAGATTGTCAGATGCCTCTTCTATTTGAGCAGAGCTGAGTTTAACTTCGACCGGGATCCAGGTCCCACCAGGAGCCGCAATGACTGCATCGACCTCTAGATCACGAGAATCGTGATAGTGATAGAGACTCATTCCATTTGCTCGCGCATAAACCCACAAATCATGGAGTGCCAGCGATTCAAAAAGTAGTCCAAGCGTCTTGAAATCTAACAGCAAAGTCTCCGGAGTCGCCCCGAGCGCAGCGGCCGCCAGTGACGGGTCAGCAAGATGATGCTTCTTTGATTCTCTTAAGTGCACCGGAGATCTCATTGCTGGATTCCACGCGGGAATATCGCGAACGAAGCTAACCCGTGCGAGAAGAGATATATACGATGCCGCCGTTTGTCTCGATACTTCTCCACCAAGATCAGCTACGAGCGTCTTGAGTGTCGCCAAAGTGGATTCATTACGCGCAAGCGATTCGATGACAGCCTTGACCTTTTCGGGATCGCGTCGAGAGCCATCAACACGAGACAAATCTTCTTCGGCGACTATGCCGATGTAACGTTTCGCCATCGCCGACGCAGCCAGCGCATCGCGACCGACCGCAGCGGGCCATCCACCACGGACAACGTACTCGGCAATCGAGGCAGAATCCAACGATCCGAAAGCGCCATTGAACTTTTCGCCAGAAATAATGCCCGACAGCTTAACCGCGCCGCTAGATTTCCCAAGTTCGAAAAGCGTCATGGTATCCATGCGCAATTTAGCGAACCTTCCAGCGCCACTGTGCATCGGCCGTTCATTGTCTCGCGGCGTCGCCGACCCCGTAAATATGAACTGGCCAGGCTCGCCGCCGCGGTTGTCACACTCAAACCGCGCCGCGTCCCAAAGTTTCGGAACCTCCTGCCATTCGTCGATCAGCCGCGGCACCTCGCCTGAAACGGCAAGCGCCGGGTCCGTCTCGGCACGCAAGCGATTCTCGAAGTTGCGCGACGGGTCCATGAGAAGGAGCTTGGACGCCGCACGGGTCCCGGCTGTGGTTGTCTTTCCACACCATTTCGGTCCTTCGATGAGAACGGCGCCGAATATCCCCAGCATCTGGTCGAGCTCATTTTCGATAATTCGAGTGTAATACTTTTTTGGCATATTTTTCACCATTGATTAACAGCGCGTTTAACTAAATTTACCGTTTTCATTTAACCAGATTTTGCTTTTTTGGTTAACCAAATTTACGCATTTCAGTTAACGAAACAGATTAAACACGCACGAGGTGAAAATCATCTACTCAATACCGCGCATGAGCTCCGAAATGGTGATTTGAAATCCGTCGGCAATCTTCTTGAGATTTGAGAGGCTGACATTACGCCGCCCGACTTCAATGCTCGCGTAGTAGGATCGATCCATTTCAATCAAATTGGCGAACTGCTCCTGGCTGCACCCGAGTCCAGCGCGGAGCTCTTTGCATCTCATGCCGAATGATTTCTGAAGCGTCGTATCCATGACAAAAAGAGTCATGGATTGTTGTATAAAAGCCAACGGACTATATACAACAATCCCAGTTAAGGCGCATAATTATCTCTATTGGAAAGCGCTCTGATGCCCAGTCGGATAGGGCACGGAAAAGGAATGGAACAGCACAATGACCCAGGGAAAGCACTTCGCCGCACTGCCAAACAAAAAGATTCACGCCCCGAAGGGGATCGCGCGCCTGACCGTCACCGCGGCGACCATGGCCGCCATGACCGGATCGAGCCTCATCTCACCGTTCACGGCATTCGCCCAGACCGGTGACGGGGGCACACAGCACCCCGCCGTGATGTCGCCGATCGCCGCCCACGCCGGCGCGGCATCCGGTACCGGCGCGAAATCCGCCGCACAGACCATCGCGGACCTGCAGAAGGCAGTCAACGAGGCGAAGGCGAAGGAGGACGCCGCCAAGGCAGACTACGATGAGGCCGCCGGTCCCTACAACGAGGCGGCTTCCGCCCGCGACCAGGCCAAGGCATCCTACGATTCGGCGGTCAACGCCGGCACGGCAGCCGACCGTGCGGCGATGGACGAGTACGCCTGTCAGGTCGCGGAGGGCAAGGACGCCGCCGATGCCGCCGGCAAGGACCTCGAGCAGGCGAAGGCGGGTCTCGCAGACGCCAAGGCGGATGCATCCGAGAAGGACGAAGCGTACCAGTCCGCCATCAAGGCGGCCCAGAATGCCAAGGATGCCCTCGATAAGGCCAAGGCCGATGCCGTAAGCGCCACCCCGGAGGCAATCAGTGCCGCCGAGCAGGCCGTGCGCGACGCCCAGGCTGCCGTGGACAGGGCACAGGCCAATCTCGCCAACGCCAACGCGACGCTTGCCGATGCCCAGTCCAAGCTGGTTGCGGCCCAGTCTGCAAAGGATTCCGCCGATTCCGTCCTTGTCGCAGCCAAGCAGAACAAGGACGCGGCGGATGCGAAGGCCGCAGCCGCCAGCGCCGCCTACGAGAAGGCGAAAGCAGACCTCGCCGCAGCGGAGGCAGGCGCCAGCGGTCCGGAGTACGATGCGGCAAAACAGAAGGTCGCGGACGCGGAGGCAACCCTCGCCGCCGCACGAGCGGTGCAGTCCCAGTGCGAGTCCGAGCTCGAGCAGGCGCAGTCCGCCGCGGCAACGGCACAGACCGAACTGAATGATGCCCAGGCATCCCTCTCTGCGAAGCAGCAGGCCGCGGTCGATGCCGCGTCCGGCGTGAACGACGCCCAGTCCGCACTCGATGCCGCGAACTCCGACCTCGATGCGGCCAAGCAGGCGAACGCCGACGCCGTCGCCAAGCTGGATGCCGCGAAGCAGGCTGTCAAGGACGCCGAGTCCGCCAAGGCAGCCGCCGACGTAGAGCTCGCGAACGCCAAGACCGCAAAGGATACCGCAGACGCCGCCGTGACCGCCGCGCAGCAGAAGGTCGACGAGGCACAGGCGAAACTCGATTCCGCCGACGCGCAACTCAAGCAGGGAGCCATCGGCTTCTTCCGTGCCATGGGTGCCGATGACGCAGTCAACATCATCCTGAACGCCAAATATGTCGGAAAGACCGAAGTCGGCAACTCCAAGGACGCCACGTCCCTTGATAACATGCTCAATGCGATCAGGTGGATGAAGTCCGTCAACGACTACCGCAAGTCGGTCGGCCTGTCCGAGCTCCAGGTCACCTACAAGCTCATCGCCGGAGCCATTGCGGATGCCAACTACAGTGACACTGTGCTCGATCATGCCCGTCAATATGATTTTGCCGAAAACCTGGCATGGAATTACGGAATCGATCCGAGTGGGCAGTGGATCGAGCAGGAGAAGGGCTTTTTCGACAAGGCAACGGAGGCCCTTTATGGAGTCACCGGTCTTGTCGGCAAGGATGCCTATGATTTCTATGCAAAGAACGGTGTCGCAATCAACCATTGGATTGCAGACAACTGCCACTGGGAGAACGGCAGTAGCGGCACCGTCGGCCATTACATGAACATCATCAATCCCGAACTCGCCGTTATGGGAATGGCAACCTGCACCAAGGGCACCATGTCCGGGCTTCAGACGCAGTGCTACACCGCAGAGATCTCCGGCTGGTCCGGCTCCGGTTGGAACACGAACCCCATCTCCGTCGACGAGTACGAGCAAAAGCTGACCTCCTATATCAACGGCCTCAAGAACGCCAAGAGCGCACTCGACGTAGCCAAGGCCGATCTCGCATCCAAGCAGCAGGCAGCCGCCGGCGCCGCCGCAACCGTCCAGCAGAAGCAGGACGCAGCGGATTCCGCACAGGCAGACGTCGATGCCGCGAAGCAGGACGTCACCGATGCCCAGCGTGCCGTCGATGCCGCCAAGGCTGATGTCGCCGCCAAGCAGCAGGGCGTCACCGATGCCCAGACCGAGCTTGATGCGGCGAAATCGGACCTCGATGCCGCCAACGCGGCAGTCGATACGGCAAAGTCGACCGTCCAGCAGAAGCAGGTTGTTTTTGATGCCGCCAACGCAGCCGTAACGACCGTACAATCTAAGTTGGATGCCGCAAAGGCCGACACCTCTGCCAAGCAGCAGAGCGTTGCCGATGCGAACGCCGATCTCGCGAAGTTCTTCCAGGACGTCGCCGACGCCAAGAAGGCGCTCGATACAGCAAAGAGCGTCCATGACTCGGCGGTAGCCGATCAGGCCGAGAAGGCGACCGTCCTCGCCGCCGCCGAGCAAAAGGCGGACGCCACCGCACGCGCCCTCGCGGATGCCCAGCGTGCCGTCGATGCCGCAAAGACCGACGCCGGCGTTGCCGCCGACAGGCTTACCGGCTCCCAGACCGATCTCGATGACGCACAGTCGAACCTCGACATCCTCACCGGTCTTGCCGCGAAGCTCGCAGAGGCACAGCAGCGCGAGCAGGATGCAGTAAAGGCTGTCAATGACACCAAGGCCGCGCTCGATGCCGCGAAGGCGGATGCCATCGCCGCCGAGTCCCTGGTCTCCGCCGCCGAGCAGGCGAAGGCGCAGGCAGACGCCAAGCTGTCGAAGCTGAACTCCATCGATGCCGGCGCGGCGATCGCTTCCGGCCATGATGTGAACGCGGATGACGCCCTCAACGCGCTTTTCGCCGCAGCAGTCGAGGCACGTGCCAAGGTCGCTCCTGCCAAGGCCATCCTGGACGAGAAGCAGGCCGCGGTGGACGGGCTCCAGTCCGGCTATGATGCGGCACTCGCCGCCTACGAGCAGGCGAAGTCCGACCGCATCGCAGCGGAGCAGAAGCTTTCCGATGAGATCGCACGACAGGAGGCAAAGGAGGCGGCAAAGCAGCAGGCGGCATACACCCCGAAGCACCTCGCCGGCACGGATACCGCCCAGCCCGGCAACCTCGCCCAGACCGGTGACCGCGCGGGACTCATCGGCGAGACGTTCGTCATCGGCGGTACCGTCCTCGTGGCAGCCGGCGTCTTCCTCGATCAAAAGAAGCGCCGCGAGCAGATGTAGTGCAAATCGCATAACGACTCGGAAAGGGGAATCTCGCAAAAGGGATTCCCCTTTTTCGTCTCGCCAGCCACGGTTCGTTGAGGCAGCGAGGCTTAAGGACTGCGGGTAAACCAATCAACAGCCGTGACCATATGACTGTGCGCACATATTAGCATGGTCATATGGTCACATATTTATAGCTGCGGTTATGCTGCGACAACTCAACCGTTAGCGCTTATTAAACAGCCAACCAAATCCTGGTTTGCCCAGTTGGCGCATCTGCCCCACCTGAATCTCCGTCTCCACGCCATCCTTGCCGATGACGGCGGCCATGTTCTCAGCGGTCAGCAGCCAAGATAACAGACGGGCGGATCCAGCTCAGCATATAACGTTCGGTAATACATGACCATGTTAATGTAGTCATATGTTCACGCATTACAAGCTGGGACCTCATGTATTAGAGCTCGAGCTGCGCCCGTGCGTCCTTGGCGTCTCGCGCCCACCCGTCATCAAATGGCTCAAGCCGGGCTGGCGCGATAAGCGGAATGAGGTCGTGAGGCGGATGGACGCCGGCAGCGTCACACCCATCCGCCTCACGGACGATGAAATCGCGTGGACGCCGGAGGCCGTGACCGTCAGGGCGTCGGCGAGGACATCATCGGGCTCGATACGTGGGGCATGGCGAAGGTTCTTACCGGAGCCTATGGTCCCGACTCTCCCGGTCGTATTCCTACGATATCGCCCCTAGATCACCAATGTGTCAGATAAAGAATGAGGCAAT
>ERZ1673695.3018-NODE-3018-length-11041-cov-12.165392_pt1 | contig 11041 bp, 9 predicted proteins | sample MGYA00580225_ERZ1673695 | MGnify/ENA primary metagenome ERZ1673695 (study PRJEB41218, sample SAMN15661739) | gut metagenome | host: Homo sapiens | place: Canada: London | collected 2015-08-20/2019-03-30 | study: EMG produced TPA metagenomics assembly of...
GCTGCTTATCCGGAGGCGAAGGTCTGGAGTTCGAATCTCCACAGGCACGCCACTTATAAAATTCCCACGGTGGCTATTATAAACGAAAAGACTAAGCGACTCACACGAAACGCGGAAAGCGGCGTTTCGGTTCGCTGCTTATCCGGAGGCGAAGGTCTGGAGTTCGAATCTCCACAGGCACGCCACTTATACCAACGATTTAGAGCCCTTTTTGAGGGCTCTTTATTTTTGCCCGTATGGAATATGTATGGATTTGTCAGAGATCAGAGAACTCCTTTTTAGGGGCAGTAACAACTCCCGTTTTTGTATTGAGTATTTTGTCGCCAAATGGAACATAAGAACCTCGTGGACGAAATATAGTTGGGATTCTAGATTTTTTACAAAGAGGTAACTCTACAAGAAGTTGCTTTCCAACGTCCATAGCCTGTTTATATAACCCCAAGTCTTTTTTGTAAATAAGAGTCAACATTTCATCATTGTATACATTTCTGTTAGATTCCCAGTTAAGGTATGCATATGTTAAATCGCCATGCACTGCTTGTAGATTAGCATAAAATAGTACGATTTTCTCAATCGTATTCACTGATAACAGTGTCATGTCTGTAGCAAGTTCATTGTAGAATTTGAAAGCAGAATTAATATCTATCGAATTTGGTATAGTCTGTGGAATAGGGGTTTTACTTTCTGCTTTTATTATGTAATCTTGTATTAACACATCATATTTCCAAAATTTACATGCCTTGATTATATATTTTATTTCTACATAGAAGGCGGCCGCTACAGATTCTCTCTTTTGTTCTTGCTCCATATATGTTTGGTATAGCCCAAACACTCCAGTAGCACAGGCACCAAGAAGCCCACCAGTTATTAATTCCCACATAACCCATACCTCCTATTACAACAAATGCCCCGCGAAAGCGAGGCATTCGCTTATTTTTGATTTAAATTTAAGATCATATCTCTCAATAATGCTTTCACTTATATCTCTATAACCTCCCTACAGGTCTCAATAAGCCCCTCCAAAGTTTTTCTTTCCGTGCTAAAATTTCATAATTTCTATAAGCCATCTGTCCGCAACATATTTAAAAGTAAACCACAATCTTTTACTAAATCTAGAAGAAATCTCATTCTTAAAGCCTCCTTCTCACTCTCCTATAATCGCTAATATTTCTTTTACGTGAACTCTGAGTGCCGCTAGTTCTATTATTGAAATTGCTGAACGTTGTTGTTCCAGGAAATTTTACCTTTTTACCTGTCGCCGTAATGTCCCTTGCATTGTAGCACTACGACAGACCCGTCGTCGTCCATCTCATAAACCAGACGATCGGCCTCATTAATTCTCCGGCTGAACCTGCCGCTCAAATTCCCAGTCAATGCTTCTGGCTTACCCGTTCCGGCAAGAGGGCCGTTACGGCCGATATCCTTCAGCAGCGCGTTGATCTTTGCCAGCGTCTTCTTATCACGCAGCTGCCACTCAAGATACTCCTCCCAGCCCACGGCCGAAAAGGTAATCCTATTCACGCGCCATCTCCTCAAGCTCTTCCATCGACCTCACCACGACGTCCCCCGATCTGACCTGAGCGACAGACTCGCGCAGAGCCTCCATATTGGAGCGGCTGTAAAACGGATCAATAGAAACCTCAAAAGGAATGCGCCCCTCGCGGCTCATCTTGCGCGCGAAAATCGTAATCGCCGTTGTCATATTCATTCCCAGCTCATAACAGGTGCGCTCCATATCCCTCTTAAGCTCTTCGTCCATCCTGATATTGACATTGGTTGTAGGCATACTATATCACCTCTCTGTAATTAAAATTATATGCAATATGCGCACGATGTCAATATATATGTGACTAGATAAGAAACATTATCGCCATGCGTCATCCGTTGTATGAGCAGCGACTGCCGGGGCTGGCGTTTGACATCGGTCGATTCTGTTATACACCGCGGAGGTCAGCTTGATTTTTTGCATCCCAGACCATTATGTATCAGCAAAGCCTTTTTGATAGACATATCACCTGATATACGGTATCTATTTTGAACGCTAAAACGCCATATCTGAAGCCCCCAACGCAGCAGCATTAGAGTTTAAAAATATAGACGCGTTGTAAATTAAAATATACTTTATAAACCTGTTAATAGTGATTATACCGCCAGCATAGTTCTATACAATATATACCGTCTCTTCGCCGCTTATTTCTCCTACTGCAATTTTGTGATCGTAGAAACTGACACTGACAATGAAATAGGTAACAAAAATTGTTCGTTTTCGTTTTGTAAGCGGCTTAATTTTCCCTATTGAAAACATTTTTTGTTGGCTACAGATCCACAAGCCTAATAATGTGCCAGATAGTCACCGCTTGTAAATCCTCTAAAGAACAAAGGATCAGTTCAAGCGTATTCTTGAGTTCGAATCTCCACAGGCACGCCACTTATAAAATACCCTCGGCGGCAATATCTTAAATGATTTAGGTGCGCTGATTGCAGGTGATCGGGATGGGTATTACTGTGTCTATCACGCTTTGCATGCCCCAATATCCTTGATACGGCAGGGGCTGTTGCCTTTTCATGTGACGAGCACGCAATATTATATTCTATGTGCCGCTGCTTCGCCGCGCATCGGTAATATTGAGGGTTAAGAAACATGTGATAATTATGAGAAAATAATGTAAATTTAGTCTATTGTCATCGGCAGGATAGTTTTTTTTACGATATGTTATACTCAATTAAAGGTGTTTTTCGTTTCGCTTGTTCTCCGCTGATTCTTGAGGCGGCGCGGCGGAGCCGAGCAGCTCCTGATGATTCCAACGAAAGGAGAGCGAGTCGATGGCCTGTTGGACCGGATGGTGTCTACGGCTCTGTCACAGAGAATGCTGAAAAAATTTGGACTGAGCAACACTATCCTCTTTTCAAAAATGGAAGAGGCTTTGAAATCGGTCCTGCCGATTGCGGCGATAGTCTTCGCCGTCTGTTTCGCGCTTGTGCCTGTGCCCGCCGGTGCGCTGCTGGCCTTTGTCTTTGGTTCGATCCTCCTTGTCATTGGAATGGGGCTCTTTACGCTGGGGGCCGATATCGCGATGACGCCGATTGGCGAGCATATCGGTTCGGCCGTTACACGGACGAGGAGCCTGTGGTTCATCCTGCTGATCAGCTTTCTTGTCGGCAGCTTTATCACTGTTTCGGAGCCGGATCTTCAGGTCCTTGCGGGGCAGGTCCCCAATATCCCTAACGCGGCCATTATCGGGGCGGTGGCAGCCGGTGTCGGCGTATTCCTGATGCTGGCGATGCTGCGTATGTTCCTAGGGGTACCGCTGCGGAATGTTCTGATCGTCTCTTACGCGCTTATCATTATTCTGGGCTTTTTTATACCGGTGGATTATATCGGGGTCGCCTTTGACTCAGGAGGCGTCACCACCGGGCCGATGACTGTACCTTTTATCATGGCGCTCGGCGTTGGCGTGGCTGCCTCCCGCAGCGACAGCAGCGCGCAGAACGACAGCTTTGGTCTTGTGGCCATCGGCTCCATCGGCCCGATACTTGCGGTTCTGATACTTGGCCTTCTCTATCCCGGAGGTGGCAGCGAATATACGCCGGTGGTAGTGCCTGATATTGAAAATTCTCAGGAGCTTTGGCATCTCTTTGCCGTTGAATTCCCGCGCTTCTTTTATGAGATCGCCCTTTCCGTACTGCCGATCGTCCTCTTTTTCCTCGCCTTCCAAATCTTTAAGCTAAGGCTCTATGGAACGGAAATTATCCAGATCACGGTCGGTATCCTGTATACTTATCTTGGATTGGTTCTCTTTCTTACCGGCGTGAATGTCGGTTTTCTGCCCGTTGGCAACTATATCGGGCAGCTGATCGGAGGACTGGAGAACAACTGGGTGATCGTCCCCATCGGTATGGTGATCGGTTATTTTATCGTCATGGCTGAGCCTGCCGTCCACGTGCTGAATAAGCAGGTGGTGGAGATAACGGCCGGCGCGATTCCCAAAAAGGCGATGAGCGTCAGCCTCTCGATCGGCGTCTCTATCTCTGTTGGGCTCGCGATGATGCGTATCCTGACGGGGCTGCCGCTGATGTGGCTCATCGTTCCCGGATATGCGATAGCGTTGGCGCTGAGTTTCATAGTGCCCCCTATCTTTACGGCGATCGCCTTCGACTCCGGCGGGGTGGCTTCCGGGGCGATGACGGCGACCTTCCTGCTGCCGCTGGCGATGGGGCTTTGTTCGGCGGTCGGCGGTAATATTACACAGGATGCCTTTGGTGTGGTGGCGATGGTGGCAATGACGCCGCTGATCACCATTCAGCTTTTGGGACTGCTGTATATGCGCGGCGTCTCGGCGATGAAGAAAAATGAGCCTTGCCTATGATGGATTTGCTTAAACCTACAGGTTCGGAGGGGAGCGGTTATGAACGGAGTTAGTTTCGTGATTACGGTCGTTCAGCGCGAGTTGAGTGACAGCTACATAGATTTTTTTCATAAACATGGCGCTAACCTTGTATTCAGCTATCTCTGCGAGGGAACGGCGCAGAAGAAGGCGCTCCATCTGTGGGGGCTGGAGAAAAAGGAGATGCAGATCATCTGCTGTCTGTGCGGTTCGGAGGCTGCCAACAGGCTTCTTGACGGGCTTGTGTCGGAGATGCGGATAGACGCGCCGAATGCCGGTGTGGCCCTGATGCTCCCCGTGGACGGTGTCTCCGGAGTATCTAACGCGCAATGTCTGCCGGAAGGTTTGATAGACGACGAATTTAAGAAGAGGGTGGAAGATATGCAGTATTCGCTGATTGTCGCGATTGCCGAAAGGGGCTACGTCGATATGGTTATGGATGCGGCGCGTGAGGCCGGAGCGCGCGGCGGTACCGTCATCCACGCTAAGGGCACCGGAGCCCGCTTTGGCGCCAAATTTTTCGGTCTTACTATTGCGGCGGAAAAAGAGATGATCTACCTTGTCACCAGCAGTGAGGGCAAGGAGGCCATTATCGACGCAATCATTGACAAGGCCGGTCCCTCCACAGAGGCGAGGGCGATCGCCTTTACGGTGCCGGTTGAGCGGGTTGCGGGATTCTCAAAACTTTGAGGATTTTCAAAGTTTCAATATATAAAAGAAAATGCCGTCGGAAGAGAGGCGGTATTTTAGTCGTAACCATGGCCGGATAAAGACAGGTAATTTTGAAAAAATGCCTATAAAATTTTGTGTCGTACCCTGACGTAGGGGCGCGTGTGTTGTGTCCGGTATATTTTTCGATATGGGCTTCGTTCATCAGCCATTCAAAATGTCCATATGCGGTCTTTTATCACTGTTCTAATAAAACCGAAATTACTAATGGGTTATCCTCCGTTCGCGGAGCATGGCACTTATGTAAACGAAGAGGCCAATCGGTTTTCATGAACGGCAGGTATGAAACGGCGTCGTTGATTTGCTTTTTCAGATATCTTTCATAACTATATTATGGTAAACTGTTTATTGGATAAACTAAAGTCTTTGCCCGTGCCGCTGGGGCTATAAGGCCGGGTTTTGCAGGCGTTTTAAGCTTTGTTCTCTGGGAGTGGACGATTATAGATATCTGCAAAAGAGGTGCCTGTTTACTTATTTATATCGTCTTTTTTCTCGTGCTGAATGCGCATATTGCAGCCGCTAACGGGCAGGGTGAGGCGGTAAAGATAGGCTTTTATGAAGACGGCGATTATATGAGCCGGAACAAGAGCGGCGAGTATGTCGGTTTCAACTTCGAGTATTTTCAAAAAATCACCAAGTATGCCGGCTGGAAGTATGAGGTCGTTGACGGCAAAAGCTGGGAAAACACCCTTAATATGCTCGAAAGAGGAGAGATCGATATTCTCCCCGCGGTCTATTACAACGACGAGAGGGCTAAAAGATTTCTTTTTTTCACAGAGGCCGATGTGCAGTATCTATTCTACGCTGAATGTACGCGTAGATGATATGCGGTACGATTATGAAGATTTCTCGTCGTTTAACGGCATGCGCGTAGGCGTGATAAAAGATGGTCTGGACGCCGAGTATTTTAAGGAGTACTGCCGCAAAAACGGTTTTTCCGTCACGATCGTCCCCTATAGGGAGACCGCAGATCTTTTGTCCGCCCTTGACCGCGGCGAACTTGACGGCGTCGCCATATCACATCTTGGAAAGAACAGTATTTTTCGCAGCGTGGCGCAGTTTGCCCCGCAGCCGCTGTATTTCGCCGTGGCGAAAGACAGGGAGAGGCTGGCCCGTACCCTTGACGAAGCGATGACCACGATAAAGCTGCGTGATCCATACTACGAGCAGAGGCTTTTTGAAAAGTACTTCGCCGTCAACGCTTTGCAGCGGCCGGTATTTACCAGGGAAGAGATGGATTATATCCCTAAAGCGCCGACTTTAAGGGCCGTTTATAATTACACTGAGGCCCCTTTGGAATATACTGACCCAAAAACCGGAGAATTTAAAGGTATCGTAGCCGATATGTTCCGTGTTATCGCGGCCTATTCCGGTTTGACATTTGAATTTTTGCCGGTCCATAACCGTAATGAATCATGGAATATGGTCGACGGCGGCAGCGCGGATATTATTTGCGGTGTGGCGAACGATTACCTGTGGGCGGAAAGAAAACATGTTAACACCACCGTCTATTATTTACGTGCGCCATTTGTCTCCGTCAGCGTAAGCGGCGTCTCCGTCCGTAAGCGTATCGCTCTGCCGGAGGGCTGCTACTTTTCTCAAAAGATAGCGGAAGATAATCCACAGGCTGAGGTGGTCTATTATCCCTCGATCAGCGACTGCTTTGACGCTGTCGCGAAAAAAAGGGCCGATGTCACATATACGAACACCTATGTTGCGAATTACCTGCTGTCGGAACGAAAATATGAAAACTTCAATATGGCTGTGCTGAGCAACTATTATGACGATCTCAGCATCGGGGTTTCTAAAAGCGCCGATCCCCGCGTTTTCTCCATATTGGATAAATGTATTCAGTATATTTCCCGTGAGCAGATGGACTCAATAATCCTTGATAATTCCGTCATCTCAAGACCGGTGACTCTGCGGCGGATCGTCAGCGAATATCCGTTGGTGGCGGCCGGCGTGACGAGCGTTGTCTTTCTTGTCATTATCGGGGTCCTGGGCTACATAGCTGTCACGAACGCCGCGAATAACAGACGCTTCCACGCGCTGCTATACGTAGACGGCGTTACGGGGATATTCAATCTTAATAAATTCCGTCTGGATGCGGAGAAGATGCTTAAGGAGGCCGGGGATGATCCCTTGGCTCTCGTATACATGGATATCAATCAGTTTAAGACGATCAACGACAGCTTTGGTTTCAAGGAGGGCGACGAGATACTGAAACTGGCGGCGCGGACGCTCAAAGAAAACACCTCTCCCGACGAGTGCTGCGCGAGGGTATCCGCAGACCAATTCGTACTTCTCCTGCATTACAGCGATTGGGACGGGCTGCTGTCGCGGACGAATCTCATCGCGAAACAGATGGGCGCCGCGGTGGCGGCGATGAAGAAATCATATTCCATCTGTCTCACCTTTGGCGTCTATGTCACACAGCGCGGAGACAGCCCCGACGTCTCTCTGCTTATGGACTTTGCCAACTATGCGAGGATAAACGGCAAGAACACGGGTAAGAGTGTGACCCTGCGGTATGACGAAAAAATGCGCCAAGAGGAGCTTCGGCGCAGACATCTGGCCGATATAATGGCGCCGGCCCTGCAAAACGGCGAGTTTGTGCCCTATTTTCAGCAAAAGACCGATATGCGCACGGGGGAGACAGTGGGGGCCGAGGCGCTCGTGCGTTGGCTCCGCCGCGATGAGGGGCCGATTTCTCCCGGTGATTTTATCCCGTTTTTTGAGAGCAACGGCTTTATTATTGAGATCGACCTCTATATCTATGAACAGGTCTGTAAAACGATAAGGCGGTGGATGGACAGGGGGGTACGCCTCTTTCCCGTGTCGTCCAACTTTTCAAGGCTGCATTTTGAAGACCGGAATTTTCCCTATACCCTCGCTGAGATCGCGGACAGATACGGCGTTCCTCATGAATATTTAGAGGTGGAGATCACGGAAAATATTCTTATGGAGAATGTCGGGCAGATGCTGAGCCATCGCGATCTGCTGAAAAAACTGGGATTCCTCCTTTCCATAGATGATTTTGGCTCAGGTTATTCGTCGCTCAGCGTTCTGCAGCAGCTCTCCGCCGATACGATCAAACTTGACCGGAGCCTCATCTCCGACAGCTGCCATGAGAGGCGCGGAAGAATTATTGTCCAGGGGATAATCTCTATGGCGAAAGAACTGGGCATCGATGTAATTTGCGAAGGCGTTGAGACGAAGGAACAGGCGGAGATGCTGATCGGGATGGGATGTATCGCCGCACAGGGATTCTACTATGCCAAGCCGATGCCGCTGGATGACTTTGAGAAAAAATTTCTGCCATAGACAGTTGTAGTGTACGTATTATATTTCCTGCCGTTGGTGCGGCAGAGGGAAGTGAATCTGTGAATTCAAAAATTTTGCATTATCTTGTGCTCGTTATATTTGTATCCTCGGTGTTTTACGCCTGGCTGCTGGACTGGCGGCCCGGGGTCGTCGCCTGGCTCGTGCTCTCGGTCTCGGGGCTTGCCGCCGTAATGTCCGCGGCGATAATCTTTCTCGACGCCAGAAAATAAGACGCCGCGCCTCTTCGAGCCTTATCCGCTGGAAATGCTCTCTCCCTGTGAGCTGGCCGGCGGTTGAAAATAAAAAAGCCTCACAAACGTAGTGTTTGCAAGACTTGATATTTACTGGCGGAGAAGGTGGGATTTGAACCCACGTAGCGGCTCAGCACCGCTAAGACGATTTCGAGTCGCCCGCCTTCGACCACTCGGCCACCCCTCCCCGCATCTGAAGGACATAGAGCATTATACTCGATTTTTATAACTTTTCAAGCTCAATCTCGATAAAATATGTTTTTTGCCGTATAATCCCTGACATATGTTGTTGATATTCTGTAATTGTACTATACTTATACGCCATAAACTTCTAAAGTTAACAAAATGGAGGGCAGAAACGTGGCTTCAAAAAAATTTTTACAGACGACTAAGCGGGAGACCTTTATCATCATCGGTCTTTACCTGTTGTTTTTCTTTTGGTGGTATATGACCGCATACGGTTTTGGCGACGACCCGTCGCAGTACCGCTATGTATTCGGCTTTCCTGAATGGTTTTTCTACAGCTGTATCGCGGGCTATGTGGGAATATCTTTTATCCTGTGGATCGTGATCCGGCTCTTTTTTAAGGAATTGCCGCTTGATGAAGAGAGAGATGGGGTAAGAAAAGATGGTTGACCACATGGGGATGATCGTGCCGCTGATCCTGTACTTTATCCTGATCATGGGGATAGCGATCTGGGGCAGCCGCGCCGCCGGCAAGCGGAGCGACACCAAGGGATTTATGGAGGAATATTTTATCGGCAGCCGTTCGATGGGCGGCTTTGTGCTCGCGATGGCGATAATTACTACATACACTAGTGCCAGCAGCTTTGTCGGCGGCCCCGGCGTCGCCTATAACGTCGGTCTTGGATGGATACTTCTCTCAATGATCCAGGTGCCTACGGCCTTTCTTACACTCGGCGTGCTGGGCAAACGTTTCGCGCTCATCGCGCGGCGCACGAACGCGGTGACTATAACGGATTTTATCCGCGCCCGCTATGGCAGCGACCTCGTGGTGATCCTCGCATCTCTGTCTCTGCTGGTATTTTTCATGGCCTCGATGCTGGCGCAGTTTATCGGTGGCGCGAGACTCTTTGAGTCCGTCACGGGGTATTCCTACCAGACGGGGCTGCTGATTTTTGGACTTACTGTGGTCATTTATACGACGGTCGGCGGCTTCCGCGCCGTAGTGCTGACCGATACGATCCAGGGAGTGATGATGCTTTTCGCCTCGCTTGCGATCCTCTACGCGGTCATCACCGCCGGCGGCGGTGTGGAGAGTATCATGCAGACGCTATATTCAATAGACCCCCAGCTTCTGACTCCCACAGGCGGCGGCAACGCGATCCCTAAGCCCTTCATACTCTCCTTTTGGGTGCTCGTTGGCATCGGTATCCTAGGACTGCCGCAGACGACGCAGAAATGTCTAGGCTATAAGGATTCGCGTTCGATGCACAACGCGATGATCATCGGGACCTTCGTCGTCGGCTTCACGATGCTGGCGATGCATCTTGTCGGTGCGATGGGCCGCGCCGTAATTCCTGATATCACGGTTGGCGACCTTGCCGTGCCCACGCTTACGGTACGCCTGATGTCACCATTCTGGGCGGGGATATTTATCGCGGGACCGCTCGCCGCGATCATGTCGACGGTGGACTCGATGCTGATCATGTGTTCGGCGGCCATCGTAAAGGATCTTTATTTCCACTATATCGTGAAGAACGACGAGAGCCGTCTGTCGCCGAAGAAGGTACGCGGCATGAGCCTTGTGGTGACAGCGGTCGTCGGCGTGCTGGTATTTTTCGCGGCGATGAAGCCGCCCTCTTTGCTCGTATGGATAAACCTCTTCGCCTTCGGCGGCCTCGAGGCTGTATTCTTCTGCCCGACGCTCTTTGGCCTCTACTGGAAGCGGGCCAATTCCACGGGCGCCATTTTGTCGATGATCTGCGGCGCGGCGGCCTTCTTCTGGTTCAACATCACAAAGACGAGTATCGCCGGTACGACCGCCATCGTGCCGACGCTGGTTATCGCGATCGCCGCCTTTGTCGCGGGAAGCCTTCTGGGCCGTCCTGAAAGCGAAGAAAAGCTTAAGGTTTTTGAAATCTAGCATCATAAATCGGCGTTTATAAGCACGATTTGCGTCATAAAAAGGGGGCTCCGAATCCTCACCGTATGAAGATACGGTTCCGGTATCGGAGCCCCCATTTTATTTAGCAACTCGCACTTCTAAACGCCGATTTAGCTTCGAGTGGGGAAACGGTATATCGCGATTTGGCAAAGATTTTGGCGCCCTCTCTGAGGGAGCTCCCCGCGATGAACAGCATCCCGAAAATCGGACAGCCAAATAAAGCC
>ERZ1673695.3029-NODE-3029-length-10993-cov-9.530536_pt1 | contig 10993 bp, 9 predicted proteins | sample MGYA00580225_ERZ1673695 | MGnify/ENA primary metagenome ERZ1673695 (study PRJEB41218, sample SAMN15661739) | gut metagenome | host: Homo sapiens | place: Canada: London | collected 2015-08-20/2019-03-30 | study: EMG produced TPA metagenomics assembly of...
TGAGGAGGATGTCTGAATGTGCATGACCTATTACACCGTGGACGATCTCCGCCCCGGAAGACCCGGCTGGGATGTGAGACAGTTCTCCGCACTGGCGGAGGCCATTACCCATTACCGGACGCTCCCTATGGACGGGGTCCGCGTGCTTGGCATGGCGGATGACGCCCACGCTTATGAACTCATCCGCTGTGTACGCCTTTTCCTTGGCGATGCCCAGGGTGAGGACGTTCTGGCGGCAGATTACCGGCGCAGCGGCTTGACGAAAAAGAATGCTGCTTTGAAAAATGCGCTGGACGTTTGCTTAGAAGTCCTGCATCCCCGTTTCCTGTTGGAGCCGGAGCGTTTGGTTCCCGTTCCCCATCGCAGAAAGCTGCGGGAAGAGCTGCGGGAGGCGCTTCTCTGGCAGGGCTATGAAGGAAACTATGATTCCGCCATTCGCACTGTTTTTGTAGAAGGCGCTGGTTGGCTCTCACCCCAGGATGTGAAAAAGCAGAGGCAGCTTCCTCTGGTGTTGCGCTACCGGGTAGACGGTATGTCGAAAGACGGTGCCTACCTCTCCTTAGAGCTGGAGCCTTGGGAATATGACCTTCTGCTGGAACAGACGAAAAATCACTATAAAAATAAAGAAAAGAGGAACACAAAATGAAACGAATGCTATCTCTCTGCGCTGCGGCGTTGTGCCTGACTTTGGCACTGACGCCCACTGCGCTGGCGGCGGACTTTGAACCCGCGGTACCGGACGCCAAGGTCTGCTATCCCACCTCCATCGTCCGAAACGACGATGGCACAGAACTGAAGAAAATCTATGATCTGAGTCCGGAAGACGATCCTGCGGGCATTCCCCGCTCGGACTTTCGGCAGGACGGCTTTCAGTACACCCTGACGGATCTTCTGAAGCAGGAGCTTCCGGAAAACGAGAGCCGCCAGCATACGGAGCATGTTTCTATCGAGAGCGCCAAAAAGGATATGGAATCCGTGCTGGCGCTGCTGCCGCAGGAGCGTGAGTTCATCACGGACGATGGGCTTATGGGAACCCTGACACTCCGACTTGACACCGTGCAGGTCGAGCCGTCTGGCTACGGCAGTTCTACAAAGCAGCTTTCCGTCAAGCGCAGCTATCCCAATCTTGCCGAGCAGGATACACAGTACATCCCCAAGAGCATTGAGGACGGCGGCAAAAACCTGACGCTCTCCGACATTCAGTGGCAGACCGACAATACCGCCAACATGGACGGTTATGCCGTGGCAGACCGCTATACCGCCGTCGCCACCTACACCGGCAGCACCACCAGCAGCTACGTCAAGGGTTACACCGTCACGGCGGACTATACCGGCACGGTGAGCCGCATCGCATTAAATCGCGTTCGCTATGTTGCCATTTTCGAAGGCGTGCCTATCCAGCCCGCAGAGCCTGCAAAAACCGCCGGCGCAATGTCCTCGCTCCGCTGGTCCTATGTGCTCATCCCCATCGGAGTCGTGGCCGCGGCAGGCGCGGGCGTCGGCGGCGCGCTGCTGGTAAAACGCAAAAGAGAAAATGCAGATGAGGAGGAGACAGAAGAATGAAAAAGATCATCACCCTTTGCCTGAGCCTTTGCATGACAGCAGCTCTGGCGGCTCCGGCGTATGCGCTGGAATACAGTATCGATGCGCCGGACGATTACGACTTCGGCAGGAATACCTCCATCGATGTCATTCACACGGCGGATGGCGGCGCCATGCGCAACGAAGATGTGAGCAAGAACGCAGCGCTCATTCCGCCCGTCTTTGGCTCGGAGAGCATGAATGCGCTGCATACCGGCGAATACCTGACGCCGAATCTTGCGCCGCGCACCCTTCCCACGGCTGGCGCCGTGATCAGCGGCAACGGCGATGTGGTTACCCCAGGGAGTACGGTGAGCAGCGGCAACGGCTATCAGCCCGCTGTGCTGTTCACAGATGTGACGAGTGAGCTCTACTACATAAACGGTTCCCTCGGCAAGATCGAGATCCCCACGCTGGGTCTGAGCGTGAGGATCTATCAGGGCACGGACAGCAAGACGCTCGCCAAAGGCGTTGGGCATTTTGAAGATACCTCCATCTGGGAGGGCAATGTCTGCCTCGCCGCCCACAACCGCGGCGCCAACAGCTACTTCGGGCAGATCCACACGCTGAACATCGGGGACAAGATCACCCTGACGACCAAGCTGGGGACGCGCACCTATAAGGTGACGGACGTCAGCAAGGTCAGCGAGACAGACCGCAGCGGTCTTGCGGACGCAAGTGAAAACCTGCTGACGCTTTACACCTGCGTTCGCAATCAGCGCGACCAGCGCTGGTGCGTCACCGCAGTGGAAACTTGATTTTTTCTCCGTTTTGCCGGATCGGTTCTGTTCGACTTCTGCCCATCGCCTGTGATATGGTGAAGCTGCGAGAAGGATTTCCACACACATTTAGAATGGAGGCAGAACAATGAACAGAGCGAAGAATACCGGACTCGTCCTCTGCGGCCTTGTGCTGGGGCTTTCGTTGAGTGCTCCTGCGGCGCAGGCGGTGGAATCGCTGAAAGCGACGCTTTCCACCAACCGCATCCTTGTAGACGGGCAGGAAGTCCGCCTGACGGCGTACAACATCAACGGAAATAACTATGTTATGCTGCGCGACATCGGCAGAGCGGTCGGCTTCAATATCTACTGGGACAGCGATAGCAAATGCGTGCAGGTCGAGTCGGACAAGCCTTACACTGGTGAAGCACCGGTAAAGTCCACTACGACAAAGCCTGTAGAGCAGCCTGCGCAGACAGACGTTGCCGCTGCAAAGCAGGACATCATTGACCGCACCAATGCGCTGCGGCGCGAAAATGGTGCTGCCGCGCTGCGCGTCAACGACAAGCTCATGCAGGCGGCGCAGGTCCGGGCCGACGAGATGGCCTCCAGCAGTGTCTACTCTCATACCAGACCGGATGGACGACGAAACACCTCTGTTACCGATTGCCCGTATGTAGGAGAGAATATCCACCGCATCGCAGATTGGGCGCTGCAGGGTAAATCGGTATCCGAGGCCGCCGTGTGGTCATGGAACCTCTCCGGTGGACACCGGGACAATCTCCTCGAAAAGAATTACGCCGAAACCGGCGTGGGACTTTCAAGAGGAGTCAATGACAGCGGCGAGGCGTGCTGGTACTGCGTCCAGCTCTTCCTATGGAATGGCTACTCCATAAGTTGGGTAGATACTCCGGCAGCCAAGTAAAATCAAACAACATCAACGTGAAGCAGACCGAGAAAAACCGGTCTGCTTCTTCATTATCTCTAAATGACAATAAGGAGGAACCAACCTTGAAAACACTTAGAACAAGGATCATGTCGGCGTTTCTTGTCATTATGACATTATTGACGCTGCTTCCGACTTCTGCACTTGCCGCTTCCAGCACCGGAACCGGCATCAAGCCCACCAGCAACACAAACTACTGGACAACGCGGCTTCTCCATGACGGTACGCCGTACAGCTATAAGCCGCCGATGGCGGCAGGCAAAATGCTCTACTGCATGGATCGCGGCTATGGCTATCGCTGGGGTACGGCATCGTTCCTCAACTCTTACACCTATACCTCTGCCACCGGCGCGGACGCAGACGCTGTCCTGAAAACGGCGCTGGCGCAGAGCGGCATGGGTGAGCTGGACGCCCAGCAGCTTGAAAACTTCAAGTGGATGATGACCTATATCGTGGACTATAAGGGTGACATCCCCGGCAGCCTGTTCATGGCCGCGCAGACCTATGTATGGGATCACCAGTCTTTCAAGGGCGAAGGCGATGGTGACATCGATGGCGGCGGCTACGCCAACGCTGATACCTATGAAATGTACTTGGGCTACACCGACTGGATGTTGAAAGAAAAAGCCAAGGAGGATGCGGAATTCCAGAAGCAGATTGAGGAGTACGCCGCCAAAGGCATCATTGCGTCTGTCGTTGAGGATGAAGCCGCAAAATGGGCGGTGTGGGCAAAGTCCAGCGTCAAGGGACGCCAGAGCTTCTTCAATTACTATGCGCCCCGCAAACTGGTGGTGAATGATGCTCCCGTGCCGGATAAGCCCACGCCTCCTGCCGGCGATGCGGACATTACCTTGCGAAAGGTGGCTGCTGGAACGACCCGCGGGCTGGACGGTGCAAAATTCAACATCTACCGTGACGGTCAGATCGTCGGCAGCGATGTGACCAAAAACGGCGGCATTATCGAAGTCAATAACGTGACGAAAGGCTTATGGTCTTTTGTAGAAGTGGAAGCTCCGGCAGGCTACTGCGCAGATTCCACCCCACTCAGCGTCTATGTGGACACCACGGATGGAGACAAGCAGTATACCGTTACCGCTACGAACTATGAACTGCCCAGCATGAAGATCATCAAGACCGATGCGCAGACCGGCACACCGATCCCCGGTACGGTGCTGTCCATTAAATCCGTGACCGGCAGCTATTCTACCTCCGTCACCACCGGCTCGGACGGTTCGGCAACCCTTTCAGACATCCCCGCTGATGTGTATGTCGTCCGGGAGGAATCCGTGCCGGAGCCTTATGTAGTGTCTCACACCGAGCAGACCGTAGCGCTGCGCCCCGGCAAGACCTCCGAAGTCATCTTCGTTGACTATGAAAAGCCGGGACTCGAAATTTTGAAGAAAAACATTGCCACCGGAGAGCCTATCGAGGGCGTGACCTATCTCATTGAGCAGATCGACGGCAGCTACTCCACCAGCGCCACGACGGACAGCGCGGGGCGCATCTTCCTCGATTCCATCCCCGTGGGCAGCTATCGCATCACGGAGAAAAATGTGCCTTCCAATGTCATTCTCTCTGAGATCCCGCAGGAGGTACATCTGGAAGCAGGCTGCACCAGAACGGTGACCTTCTTCAACGCGGTCAAACCCTCCCTGACGATCCTGAAGCGAAACAGCGTCACCGGTGATCCTCTCTCCAATGCCAAATTCCATATCTATTATGGCTCGGATAATACCACCACCGGCGAGATCAACGACCTCGGTGTGTTCACAACGGCCTCCGACGGTAAAATCACCATCACCGATGTAAACCGTGGCTGGTACAAACTGGTAGAGGAGTCCGCTCCAAAGGGCTTCGGCATTCAGGGCAGCGGGGTCACCGAGTTCTATCTGGAAGCCAATACCTCTAAGACCGTGACCGTGGACAATGTTCCTCACAGTGCCCTTGTTGTGTATAAGTACGATGCAAAGACCGGAAAAGGACTGGAGGGCTGCCGATTTGAACTGAGATATTTAGGCGGCGGCACTTCCGGTACTGGCGGTACAGTCATCGGGACCTATCTGACCGGACCCAACGGAGCGTTCACCGTGACAAACCTCGAAAAAGGCACTTATATCTGCCAGGAGATTGAGAGCGACGGAAATCACATCATCGACCGCGAACCCCAGACGGTGTGGATCTCCGGCGAGGATCAGGATGTGGTGACGCTCCGCTTTGGCAATGCGCCGCTCGGCAGCCTGCTCATTACAAAGCTGAGCAATGACAGTAAGCACGAACCGCTCTCCGGCGTAGAGTTCCTTTTGACCGACAGCAGCGGCCATTATCTCGGCAATGACAACGGCCGCTTCACCACCAATGCCGCGGGCGAAATTCTGGTGGATGGTCTGGAACCCGGCATGACGGTCATTGCCCGTGAAGTCAGAGCAAAAACGGGCTACCTGTTGGATGACAGCCCCCAGCACGCGCTCATCAAGAGCGGCGAAACGGCGCATTTGCAGTTTCTGAACCAGCCTGCCGGAAATCTCATCATCCGCAAGGTCAGCTCCGGCCCCAACGGGGAGCCGCTGGAGGGCGTAGAGTTTAAGATCACCTACGCGGATGGCAGCTTCGTTCCCGACGCCAACGGCGAACTGTCCAGCAACGGCATTTATTACACCAATAAATCTGGTGAGATCCGCATCTCCGGCGTCGTCGGCACCGTGGTAGCAACGGAAACCAAGACGATTCCGGGCTTCACCATTGACGAAGCGACCCGCACACAGACCGTAGTAGTTAATCCCAACGACACGCAGACGCTGACCTTTTACAACAAACCCACGACAACATTGATTCTCCAGAAATACATTTCCGGCACGAAAAATGAACCGCTTGCCGGGGTACAGTTCCTTGTGACGGACTCCTCCGGTGCGGTAGTCGGCCCCAACAACGGCTACTATACCACCGACGCTGCAGGCCAGATCGTCATTGAGGGTCTGACCGACGGCATGACTGTTACCGTAAAAGAGGTCAAATCTGTGGATGGATTCGTGTTGGACGGGACACCGCAGAGCATTAAGATCGACCAGAACCAGTCTCCCCAGCGCATGACTTTCTGGAATGAGCGACAGGGCGCGCTGATTATCAACAAGCTGTCCTCTCTGGACCGCAAGACGTCGCTGGAGGGCGTTACCTTCAAAATCACTACGGCTACCGGCGAGTTCGTCCCCGACGAAAACGGAAAAATCAGCTCCAACGGTCTGTACTATACCGACGAAAACGGGCAGATCATTCTCAAGGGCGTCACCGGCACACTGGTGGTGACAGAGGAAAAATCTGTCCCCGGTTACACCATCGACAAAAATACCCGCACACAGACCGTGGTGGTCAACCCCAATGACACGCAGTCCCTCTATTTTTATAATGCTCCCATCGGTGGGCTGGAACTGGTGAAAGTGAATGCGGCGGACAAAACCCAGCGCATCCCCAACACCACCTTCGAGATCCGCCGTGTCAGCGATGGCGGACTGGTGGACACCGTCACCACCGGAACGGATGGCCGCGTGTATGTGCCGCTGGAAAGCGGCAGCTACTATGCCGTGGAAACGGAGGCAGGCAAGGGCTTCCAGCTGGACAATACCCCCATCTATTTTGCCGTGGAGGATGGTAAAACCACAACCAAAACGGTGACCAACAAAGCTATCTCCGGTATCCTGATCCACAAGGTCGATTCGGCCACCGGCGAGGGCATCTACGGCGTTTCCTTCATTCTCTACGACAGCGGCAACAATCCCATTGCGCAGGAGACAAGCGATGACCGAGATTATGTCCGTTTTGAAAATCTGACAGCTGGACGCTACTATCTGCGTGAATTGGAAAATGAGGGATATATTCCCGACACGCAGAAAAAGACCGTGTATGTAAAGTCCGGCGAAACCACAGAAATCGAGTGGAAGAATACGCCCATCACTGGTCAGATCCAGATCGTCAAGACCTCGGAAGATTACAACTCGATGAATGGCTGGCCCGCCGGAACGCCGATCCCCAACACTGTCTTTGAAGTTTACAACGCCCGCACCAACCGTCTGGTGGATACCATCAAGACGGATAAAAACGGCTTGGCGGTCAGTAAGCTCCTGCCTTTGGCGCGGTACAAAATCGTAGAATCCAAGGCGGCGGAGTTTTATGGGCTGGATAAGACGCCCATCGAGGTGGAGATCGAGTACGCCGGTCAAATCGTCAAGGCAAGCATGACTAACAAATCCCTCTCAACGAATGTGTCAATCAAGAAGACCGGCTATGTGGAGGTCATGCCGGGGCAGCTTGTCCGCTACAATTTTGCCGACATTGCCAACAACTCTACCACGGCGCTGGAGTCTTTTTATTGGAGAGACACTTTGCCCGTCAAGGCGGTTCGGCTCCAGACCATTTACACCGGCACGTGGAACACCCCCGGAAATTATAAGATCGTGTACAAAACCAATCTCAGCGGCGATACCTGGCGCACGCTGGCGGATAATCTGAGTACATCCAAAAACTATGTCTTGGATGCCTCTCCTGCGGCGCTGGGACTTGCTTCCAATGAGTATGTGACGGAGTTCATGGCGGCGTTCGGCATCGTACCTTCAAACTTCCGTCAGGTAGAGGCGCCCCGCGTAGATTGCAAGGTGCTTTCAAAGCTCGCCGGTGGTACGCAGTTCGTCAACACGTCGGATGCGGGCGGCGTCTACAACGGGCAGTGGATCATGGCGACCTCCCGCTGGGTCACCCGTGTCTATGCCCCCAGCAAGCCCCTGCCTCGCACCGGTTATTAAGGACTAACAACGGATGCCGCTCCGCAAGGGGCGGCATCCCCATTTTAAGGAGGTTGAGATTTCTTGAAATACAGAAAAATGATTATTCTGACATTGACGCTTCTGCTTCTGACCACCCTCTGCTGCACCTCGGCACTCGCTGCAGGCGGGGATGTCGCGGGAGCGGTAGAGCAGACATGGACGGAGGCGGCCAAGCAGATCAAGAGCGTGGTGGAGAAGGTGGTGTTCCCTGCATTGGATATGATCCTCGCCATCGCATTCTTTGTGAAACTTGGCGGCGCGTACTTTGATTATCGCCAGAGAGGACAGTTTGAGTGGACCGGCCCCGCCATCCTCTTTGCCTGCCTGATTTTCAGCCTGATCGCGCCGAAATACATCTGGAATATCATTGGGATCTAATTCGTGAAGAAAGAATTGAAAAATCGAATCCGGACTCTCCTGCCAGAGGCAACGAATAAGACACAATGGTTGCTTTGCCGGCGAATGCTGTAGGCCTATAAAGTCACCTTTTACACCTCACAAAGATAGGCTTGCATAAAAAGCGTTATCTTGATATAATACTATCAAGAAATTGATAAGGAGGGCTTTCTATGCAAATCAGACCATCCTCTGCTCTGCGGAATGAGTATACGCAGATCTCCGAGCTGGCAAAGGCATCCGGTGAACCGATCTTCATCACGAATAAGGGTGAAGATGACGGTGTTTATATGAGCATGGCAGCATACGAGGAGCGAGAAAAAATGTTCCGACACCGCGACAAGATCTATGCCGCGGAAATCAGCAGACTGAGCGGAGAGCCTGTCTGCACGCCGGAGGAGCTTGACGAAAGAATGGAGGAGCTGTTCCGTGCCTACGAAAAGTAAGCTGGTCTATCTTCCTCCCGCTCAACATGACTTTGAGGAGATCGTAAAGTATCATATTACGGAGGCGGGAACTCCCTACGCGCGGAAAATCTACAGTACAATGAAAACGGCCATAAACCGTCTGCGAGATTTCCCGCTGATGGGGCAAACGCATCCGGACCCGATCCTCGCCGCAAACGGATACCGAAAACTGGTTTTGACAAAAACCTATGTGGCGGTCTACAAAGTGATTGGCGACACCGTTTACATTTATGCGATCGTCAATGGCACGACAGACTATCCCCGTCTTTTGAAGTGATCACTGTTTTGGGATGATGAATATGTCGACAGAAAACGAGTATTTAGCAAAGACGGAATCCTTGCAAAAAGAATTGGAGCCGGTGTGCCGGGTTATCACGGAGACAGTCAAAGCCGAGGCGATTTATCTCTTTGGCTCCCGTGCTTATGGTACGCCAACCGATGATAGTGACTACGATTTGTGCGTCATTATCCCGGAAAATTCCATGCGTCCGGTGGATGCGGTCAAGGCGATCCGCCGTGCGCTCCTTCCGCTGCAAACCATGTCTTTGGATATACTCGTATACCGTGCCGATACATTCTTCCGCCGCGCGCAAGGCGTGACCATGGAACGTAAAATCAAGCGGGATGGTATCCCCCTATACGAGAACTTCTCCCACAAATCATAATACCAATTATCGCGACAAGGCCGTCGCCCGAAAGGGCGGCGGCCTTGTCGTGTCTCCGGAGGTGAATGAACAATATTTATTTGGGACTTTGTCGCCGCGACAGTCCTGGATCAGTTGGTAGATTGGTTCTACGGGCAGATCGTGGGCTTTCTCGGCAACTTCTTTGCCCTCATGGGCAATATGGGCGTGGAACTGTTCGAACTGGAATGGGTCAGCGCCATCGTCCTCTTTTTCTCCCGCCTTGCGTGGGCGTTATTTACGGTCAGCGTGGTGGTCTGCGCCTTTGAATGCGGTATCGAATACTCCACCGGCAGGGGCAATTTACAGCAGACTGCCCTGAATATCATCAAGGGCTTTCTGGCGGTGAGCCTGTTTACCGTTGTCCCCGTCCGGCTCTACGCCCTATCCGTGTCGCTGCAGGGTACCTTTTCCGCGGGGCTTACCGGCTATGGACGGAGCATTGGTGAGGTGGGACAGGACATCATCACCGAACTCAGCGAGATACAGACACTTGCAGATGTGGTGAACAGCTCCCACTTCGGCCTTGGCATCATCACCAGCCCCATCATGCTTCTCTTTTGCGTGATCCTCATGGGCTACGCGGTGCTGAAGGTGTTTTTCGCCAATCTGAAACGCGGGGGCATTTTACTCATTCAAATTGCGGTGGGCAGTCTTTATATGTTCAGTGTCCCACGGGGCTATTTGGACGGCTTTATGGGCTGGATGCGGCAGGTCATCGGCTTGTGCCTGACCGCCTTCCTCCAGTCCACCATCCTCGTTGCGGGGCTTATGGTGTTCAAGGATCACGCACTGATGGGCGTGGGGCTCATGCTCTCCGCCGGTGAAGTGCCCCGCATTGCCGGCAGCTTCGGTCTGGACACCACAACAAAGGCCAATATTACGAGCGCCGTGTATACGGCGCAGTCCGCGGTGAATGTGACAAGAACCATCGCCGCGGCGATCAAGTAAAGAGGTGTATATAAAATGACTCAGCCAACACGGAAACTTACGATGGGGAGCCTGTTCGATGGAATCTCCGGCTTTCCTCTGGCTTCGGTGCGGTATGGCATCGAGCCGATCTGGGCCAGCGAGATTGAGCCGTTCCCCATACTGGTATCAAAGATCCGTTTTCCCCGCATGGAGCAGATGGGGGACATTACAAAGCTGAGCGGCGCGTATCTGCCGCCTGTGGATATTATCTGCGGAGGCAGCCCGTGCCAAGATCTCAGCTGTGCTGGCTTGCGGGCTGGTCTAACCGGCGCACGATCTGGCCTCTTTATGGAACAAATACGGATCATTCAGGAGATGCGAGATGCAGATAGAAAATCTGGAAGGACAGGAATCCATATTCGGCCGAGATTCGGGATCTGGGAAAATGTCGTCGGTGCTCTCTCAAGTGGGCGGGACG
>ERZ1673695.3035-NODE-3035-length-10958-cov-5.111254_pt1 | contig 10958 bp, 9 predicted proteins | sample MGYA00580225_ERZ1673695 | MGnify/ENA primary metagenome ERZ1673695 (study PRJEB41218, sample SAMN15661739) | gut metagenome | host: Homo sapiens | place: Canada: London | collected 2015-08-20/2019-03-30 | study: EMG produced TPA metagenomics assembly of...
TGACCTGCGCCGGTCGGACTTCCGCAGCGCCGTCGGCTACCAAATCGACGCTGCGGCCAACAAACTTAAGGACGCCGCCTTTTCCCTGCCCGAGGCCTTCCGTCTGCTGCACGGGCTGGGCATCCGTCCGGACGGATAAAACTTGTTAAACGGAGCAAAGCTATGACAGACACGACTGAAAACAAACTGACCTTTGAAGAAGCGATGAAGCAGCTCGAGACCATCGTGCGCGACCTCCAGAGCGGCAATGCGCCGCTGGAGAAGTCGCTTGAGCTGTTCAAGGAGGGCAGCGCCCTCGTCGACTACTGCACGAAGCTGCTGGACAGCGCCGAACAGGAGGTCAAGAAGCTCGTCCCGAATCCCGACGGCACGCTGCGCGAGGAGGCGCTGGACCAGGCATGAACGGCTCTCTGACCGACGCGCTGCAGGCGGTCGCTTCGCGCACCGACGCGTTCCTCGACCGCTTCCTCGCCTACGACCCCGGCTGCCGCGCCGCGCGGCTGTTTGAAGCCATCCGCTATTCCTCGCTGGACGGCGGCAAGCGCATCCGGCCGTTCGTCGCCTTCGCATTCGCCGACGCGCTGGGCGCTTCCCTGCCCGACGAATTCGCCGCGGCAGTGGAGTTGATCCACTGCGCCTCGCTCATTCACGACGACCTGCCCGCGATGGACAACGACGATTTCCGCCGCGGCAAGCCCGCCAATCATAAGAAGTTCGACGAAGCGACGGCCATCCTCGCGGGCGACGCGCTGCTCATCAAAGCCTTCGGCCTGCTTGCCGACGCGGACACAGAAGCGGAGAAGCGCGCCCGTGCCGCATCCCGGCTGGCGTTTTATGCCGGCGCAGACGGGATGTGCGGCGGGCAGCAGATCGACCTCGACCACACCGGCAGAGCAGCCGACGGCGACGTCCTCCGCGAGCAGGACGAAAAGAAGACCGGCGCGCTGCTGGCGGCCGCCGCAGAGCTGGGAACGATTGCCGGCGGCGGCAGTCCCGCCCAAATGAAGGCCGCCGCACAATACGGCGTCGCACTGGGGATGGCCTTCCAGATGGTCGACGACCTGCTCGACCTGCGCGGCAGCGCCGCAGCGATCGGCAAGACTGCCGGGAAGGACGCGGCGGCCGGCAAGGCGACCTATCCGGCACTGTTCGGCGCCGACGAAACCGAGCGCCTCGCCGCCGCATACAGCGCACAGGCAAAGGAAGCGCTGGACGCCTTCGGCGACGGCGCAAAGGCCGCCTTGCTCTATGAACTGACCGATTTCCTCCTTGCGCGCGACCGCTGAGGCCGGCAGGCGGACATCGCGCCGGACGGAGACCGTTCGTGCAAGCCTTCCTGACCACATGATTTCGGAAAAATCTCAAACGGAAACATATTCAAGCATTATACGAGAGCCGCACGTCATCCTGCCGCCGCGTCCGAAAAAGAAACGGAACGCCGCCAAACCATCAAGGCTTCAGCCGTGCATTGCGCGGTACTGCCTTTAGGCATAGCCGTCCGGGCACGCCATATGGCCCGCCGACCGGTAATCCGCAGAAAGCGCGCAGAAGCGATTCGGCGTTTACGCCGCCGGAAGGCCGGACGGTGAACGCGTCGTTCGGCTGCTGCTTGCAGGATGCAGGGGTTCCCCTGCGTTTTTCAGGATTCCGTCAGCATTTCCCCTCACGTATGACGCTTTTCCCTGTTTTTCCTTTCCGCGCCTATCATCTGCGCCTGCAAAGACTGCGGGAGCCGTTTGAAAAACGGGGTTGAAAAACAGGGAAAAGCGTGATATAATAAAATTGTCATTTGGGTCGCGCAAACACGTTTGCAAACAGCTCTGCCGCACCCGCAGTCGATTCCCGTCCCGCAGCGAAGCCGACAATCCGCCAAGCGGGCTGTGACGGTGCCATTTTCGGATAAATGCACAGTGCTTGCGGCCGCGCCGTATTTTTCCGCGCATTTTTATCAATAATAAATACAAGCAAAACCCAGAGCACAGATGCAGCCGTCTTTGCATACGGAACCGCCGCATCTGTATCCGACGCATCCGTGAGCAGACGGCACGGGCCGGAGCAAAAGCAATGTTCTGACCGGCTCAAACGACTTTCGCCATTGCATATGCCGGAGGTGCATACGGCCCGGGCGCACGGGCAGATATCCGTTTCTTCGTGACGAAACGCTTCCCCGCCCCTCTTTTTTCGGAGATGCGGCGCCGCTTAACGGCACACGCACAGGCGCTGCGGCCGATACGCCCCTCGCCCATGCGGATGCGTGCGGATATCCGGCATTGCCGTCCCGCCGCGGGCGCGGCTGATAAAAATCAAATTTTCCGTGATGGCGCAGTATCCTTAGTTAATCCGTCGTTTCTGAAAGCGTGCCTAAAAATACGCAGGATGGCATATCGATGAAGCTCCTTGTGCTTGCTTTTTACGCCCAGTTTAGGGTGAGTGCTGGGAGATTGGTCTGCGGGCTGCCCGTAACGGCATACGGGAGCTGACCCGCTTTCCTTGGAGGCTTTTTTCTGTGGGCGAGCGGCCTTCCGGGCCGCAGGCGCTTACAGAATTAAGATTAAACCTATCGCGCGGTGCGTTTTATGATGCTGTGGATAGATGTAGCCTGCCTTGCGTGGCTATGGCGGATGGGGTCGCAAACGCCGGCGAAGCGGCGACGGCCGAATCGCCCGGTCTTATAGCCCCTGAAATCATGGCTGCAAAAGAGGATAGGAAACGGTAGCGGATTATGGAGGAAATCTCCTAGGCTGTTCAGACAAAGCCCGTTTGCTTTTATCGGGCGTCTGAGACGCGATGCGGATTGCAGTGTGGACTTAAAGGCAATCATGTCCCGGCGATGGCGACACGCCGGCTTCGGCTTTAATGGGAAACCGCTCTGTCGGCGACGAAGAGCAGCCGTCGGGGAAATCCAACCTGACCGTATGCCACAAGGTTTACGCGTCGCGCCGCCATCCAAAAAAGCACGTTTGAAATCCCATATTGCGTAAAAACAGCGCAGCGAAATAATCAAAGTTCACCTGCTTTATGCGCAAATTCCGTCTGAAAATGGGCTTCGGCCCGGTTCTGCCGGCTTCGTCGGCGCAGGCGAATTTCATCAACTTTTGTGCCGCGAGCTTGGCGGCGGAATGGAGATTTATCATTTATGCAAAATCCGTCCGACGGCCCGTTGCGCCGGAAGAAGGAGAAAGAGAAGGGCCGTAAGCGGCAGATGCGCCGCTGGGCGCTCTCCGTGCTGCTGGCCAGCTTTTTCATTACGGCGCTGCTGTCTCTGGCCTCCGGCGAAATCATAGAGACGCTGCCGATGTTCGCATCGATCATCGTGCTTATCCTGTTTGTCTCGCTTGGCATCGTATTCGACATCATCGGCCTTGCGGTCGCCACGGCGGACATCACCGCCTTCAATTCGATGGCTGCCCGCAGGCTGAAGGCCGGCAGGAAGGCCGTTTGGCTCATCTCCAATACGGAAAAGGTCTCGTCCGTCTGCAACGACGTCATCGGCGACATTGCGGGCGTCGTCTCCGGCGCCACGGGCGCCGCCATCGCCGCGCAGCTTTTTTCCGCTTCCGAAGCCGAATTTTGGCTCTCCCTGATGCTGACCTCGCTCATTGCGGCGATGACCGTCGGCGGCAAGGCGCTCGGCAAGCAGTACGCCGTCCGCTACAACGAAAAAATCGTTTACTGGGTCGCCAGACTGCTGTGCGGATTCAGAAAATGACGCCGCAAGGCGCAAGCCATTTACAGTTAGGACGTTTCCGATGCTTATCGAAAAGATCAATTCTCCCGCCGACTTAAAAAAGCTGTCGGCCAAAGAACTGACCGCGCTTGCTGAAGAGCTGCGCGGCAGGCTGATAGACGTGATATCCAAAAACGGCGGTCATCTTTCCTCCAACCTCGGAGTGGTCGAGCTGACCATCTCTTTGCATTTCGTCTTCGACTCGCCCGACGACCGCATCCTGTGGGACGTCGGACACCAGAGCTATGTACACAAGCTGCTCACCGGCCGCCGGGATCAGTTTGACACGCTGCGGCAGTTCGGCGGCCTGTCCGGCTTTCCCAACCCCACGGAAAGCGCGCACGACGCGTTTGTTGCCGGGCACTCGGGGAATTCCATTTCGGCGGCGCTCGGCTTCGCGGAAGAGGAAGCGCGGAAAGGCAGCGGCCGCTTTACGGTCGCCGTCGTCGGCGACGGCAGCTTTACCAACGGAATGATCTACGAGGCGCTGAACAACTGCGGCAATAAAAGTTTGCGGCTGATCATCGTCCTCAACGACAATGAAATGTCCATTTCCAAAAACGTCGGGGCGGTGAGCAGCTATTTTTCCCGCTTCCGCACCGGCGGCCGCTATCTCCGCTTCAAACGGGTAACGGCACGGCTGCTGCTGGCGCTGCCGCTGATCGGCAGGCCGCTTTTCCGCCTGCTTCGCGGCGTCAAAAACCTATTCAAGCGCATCCTCGTGTCCGAAAACCTGTTCGAGCTGCTCGGCTTTGCATACATAGGTCCGGTAGACGGCAACAACATAAGCCGCCTGAACACGGTGCTGCGTGAAGCGAAAAGTATGGAAAAACCCTGCGTCGTCCACGTCTGTACAACCAAAGGGAAGGGATATCCCGGCGCCGAGCAGCGGCCCGACGCCTACCATTCGGTCGGCGCGTTTGACAAAGCCTGCGGTATTGACCCGGACGGCTGCTGCACCGGCTTTTCCGCACTGTTCGGCGAGATTGTCTGCGCACGTGCGCAGGCCGATCCCGCGCTCGTCGCCGTCACCGCCGCAATGTGCGACGGGACGGGGCTGTGCGCCTTCCGCTCGATGTTCCCCGACCGGTTCTACGACGTCGGCATCGCCGAGGAACACGCGCTCACCTTTGCAGCCGGGCTTTCCGCTGCCGGCGCGCACCCCGTTCTGGCGATCTATTCCTCGTTCTGCCAGCGCTGCTTCGACCAGATCCTGCACGACGCTGCGCTCCCCGCGCTGCCTGTGGTGCTGGCCATCGACCGCGCTGGACTCGTCTATGCCGACGGGCCGACACACCACGGCGTGTTCGACGTTTCCTTCCTGCGGACCGTTCCCGGGATGACCGTATATTCGCCCGAAACCGCCTCCGAGCTGCGTGATTCGTTCGACAAGGCTTTTGCCTCCAAAACGCCTGCCGCCGTCCGTTATCCCAAAAGCAGCGAATGCGCAGAAGATACGGGGGCATACACCGTCTGTGCGGACGGCGACCTCAAATACCGCGATTTCGGAAGCCCGAAAAAGGTTGCCGTCACCTACGGCCGGATGGCGGCGGACGTTTGTGCCGCAGCCGCGCTGGCCGGCGACACGCGAGTCGTCAAGCTCGTCAAAATCCATCCGATTGATTATAAAGCCCTCGGCGCGCTGCTCGACGGCGCCGAAGCGCTGCTGCTGTGCGAGGAGGGCATCCACGCCGGCGGCGTAGCCGAGGGCATCGCCGCAGAGCTTGCGGGCGGCCGCAGGACCCGCATCCGCGCCATCGAGGGCTTCGTCCCCCACGGCGACGCGAAAGCACTCAAGCAATTGCTTGGCTTCCTGCCCGAGCAGCTTGCCGACGACCTGCGGGGGCTGGAAGCATGAGGCTGGACGCGCTGCTGTTCCAAAAGGGCCTCTGTGAAAGCCGCACCCGTGCCGCCGCGTACATCCGCGACGGAAAAGTGACGGTGGACGGCGCCGTCGTCCGCAAGCCGTCGGCCGATACGCCGGAGGACGCCGTCCTGGAGATTGACGCCGATTCCCCTGCCCTTGTCTCCCGCGCGCAGCAGAAGCTGGAGGCAGCGATGGCGCATTTCGCGCTCGACTGTGCCGGACTGACTGTACTGGACGTCGGCGCATCGACCGGCGGCTTTACCCGCTGCCTGCTCGACCGCGGCGCAAAGCATGTTTATGCGCTCGACGTCGGGCACGGCCAGCTCCACCCCTCGCTGCGCACCGATGGGCGCGTGACGGCGATGGAGGGAGTCAACGCGCGGCACATCACGCCTGATTTGTTTCCCATCCCGCCGCAGATGGCGGTGATGGATGTTTCGTTTATTTCGCAGGCGCTCATTTATCCCGCGCTCGCCGCCGTACTGATGCCCGGCGGCACGCTCGTCACGCTTGTAAAGCCCCAATTCGAGGCGGGACGCGCGCACATCGGCAAGGGCGGAATCGTAAAGCCCTCCGAGGCGCTTTTCGACGAAATCTTTGCCCGCCTGCAAGGCACGGCGGCAGAATGCGGCCTTGAACTGCGGGGGCGCATGCCCTCTCCCATCCGCGGCGGCGACGGAAACGCCGAGTTTCTCGCGCTGTTCGTCCGCGCGGAAGGGACCGGGGCAACGGAAAGGACGGAGAAAAAGGGATGAAAAACATCGCCGTGCTTCCAAACCGGCAAAAGACGCGCGCGGCTGCGGCCGCAGCCGACGCGGTGCGCTTCCTGCGCCGCTGCGGCCTGCGCGTGCTGGCCGAGACGGAGAACCGCGACATCGTCGACGCGGACGAATACCGCTCGATTGCAGACGGCCTGTTTGCCGCCTGCGACGCCGCCGTCGTGTTCGGCGGGGACGGCACGCTGCTGCGCTACGCCGTCGAAACGGCCAAGGCGTCGCTGCCGATGATCGGCGTCAATTCCGGCACGCTCGGCTATCTGGCCGAGCTGGAGCAAGACGAGATCCCCCAGCTCGCCGCGCTCTGCGGCAACGACGTCCGCATCGAAGAACGGATGATGCTGGAAGCGTCCCTGGACGGACGGGTGATCGACTACGCACTCAACGAAGCGCTCATCTCGCGCGGCGCCGCCGTGCGGATGCTCGAGTTCCGCCTCGACTGCGACGGGACGGCCGCCGCCACCTACCGCGCGGACGGCCTGATCCTTTCCACCCCCACCGGATCGACCGCTTACGCGATGTCGGCCGGCGGCCCCATTGTCGACCCGCGTCTGGACGCGTTTGCCGCCTGCCCCGTATGCCCGCATGCATTTGCAGCGGCACGGGCGCTGGTCTTTTCACCCGAATCGGTGCTGACGGCGACTGTTGCCTCCGCCGAGCCGGATAAAATTCTGCTCACATGCGACGGACGCACCGTCGCCGAACTGCAAAGCGGCGATTGCGTGTCCGTGCGCCGCGCCGCGCTGCGCACACGGCTCATTCGCATCAAAAAGGATGCGTTCTACCAGACGCTTTACAAAAAATTCAACGCGGGAAGGAGCATATAGATGAAACGCAGCCGACAAAAGGCAATCCTCACCCTACTCAGCCAGCGGCGCATCACCACGCAGAAGCAGCTTTGCGACGCGCTGCTCGAGCAGGGCTTCCGCGTCACGCAGGCCACTCTCTCGCGGGACATCGCCGAGCTGGGACTGACAAAATCCGAAAACGGCTACGGACTGCCACGCGTCAGCACCAATGAAATGGCCGATGCAAAAAGCATCAAAATCCTGTCCGAAGCCGTCCGCGAGGTCGACTGCGCAGAAAACATCGTCGTTGTCAAGGCACTCACCGGGATGGGCAGCGCCGCCGGCGCCGCCATCGACCATCTGCACCTTCCGGAGGTGGTCGGTTCCGTCGCCGGTGACGACACGGTCATCATCGTCGTGCGCAGCGCGGAGGCGGCGATGGTACTGCGCGAGCGGCTGTTGGAGCTGCTCGGGTAACCGGTTCCAGGGGAGTTGTGGTCGAAATGCTGAAATTTCTGCACATCGAGAATATTGCCGTCATCAAGCGTCTGGACCTGTCTCTCGGACCCGGCTTCAACGTCTTCACCGGCCAGACCGGCGCGGGCAAGAGCATCATCCTTGATTCGCTGCTGCTGCTCTGCGGCGCGCGGAGCGACCGCGACCTGATCCGCACAGGCGAGCAGAAGGCGGTCGTCGAGGGCGTTTTCGAAATCGGCGAAGCAGCGCTGCCCGTGCTGGCGGAATATGGCGTCGAGCCGGAGGACGGCGAGCTGTTCCTGACCCGCACGCTGACCGCCGACGGCAAGAGCGGCGCGCGTGTCAACGCGCGGCCCGTGCCCCTGTCGGTGCTGCGCGCCATCGCTGCGAAGCTGGTCACCGTCCACGGCCAGCAGGATACCCAATCCATCCGCTCGGAGCAGGAGCAGCTTTCGATGCTCGACGGATACGCCGGAAACGAAACCGTTCGCGCCGAATACGACGCCGCGCGCGCCGAATACATACAGAAAAAGCAGCGCTATGAAGCGCTTTGCGAAAGCGAAAAGGACAACGCCGCGCGTGCCGAAATCTTAGCCTTCCAGTCGGCCGAGCTGACCGCCGCAAACGTAAAAAAGGGTGAGGAGGACGCGTTGCTGGAAGAACGCAGCCGTCTGGTCAACACCGAAAAGATCGCCCTGCTGGCGAACGCCGCCTACGATGCGCTTACCGGCAGCGACGCCGCCGACGAGCTGTCCGCGTCCGCCGCCGACGCGCTTGAAAAGCTGTCCGCCTATATCCCCGCCGCTGCGGCGCTTGCCGAACGGGTCAAAAGCGCGATGTTCGAGCTGGAGGACGTGGCCGAATCGCTCCGCGACTACCGCGAAGCCGAGGAGCCGGGCGCACGGCTCGACAAGCTCGAACAGCGCCTGTCCGACATCCAGGGGCTGCGAAAAAAATACCGTACCGACGCCGACGGCCTGTCCGACCTGCTGGACGAGATCAACACCTCGCTTTCACAGCTCGAGCATTTCGACGAGCACCTCGCCGAAGCCGCGCAGGCGCAGCAGGAGGCGCTGGCCGCACTGCAAAAGCGGGCCGACGCGCTGACCAAGACCCGCGTCAAGGCCGCCGCCGCGTTCGAAAAGGCGGTCGGAAGCGCACTGGCCGAACTGGATATGCCGAAGGTGGTCTTCCGCATCTCCCTCACACCGTCCGAGCCCGGGCCGTCCGGCGCGGATAAGGTCGAATTCCTCATCTCCGCCAACGCGGGGGAGGCGCCCCGCCCGCTGGGCAAGATCGCCAGCGGCGGCGAGCTTTCCCGCATTATGCTGGCGATGAAAAGCGTGTTCGGCGGCGGCGAAAGGACCTCCGTGTTCGACGAAATCGATGCCGGTATCTCCGGCAGCACCAGCTATAAGGTCGGCCGGAAGCTGCACGCGCTGTCCGCCGGCACCGGCGCGCAGCTTTTGTGCGTTACCCACTCGGCGCAGCTTGCCGCGCAGGCCGACACGCATTACCTGATCGAAAAGCAGGTCGAGGGCAGCCGTACCGAAACACGCGTAACGCTGCTGGATAACGCCGGACGCGAAAACGAGTTGGCCCGCATCCTCGGCGGCGAATCTGTCACCGAGGCCGCGCTCCTCGCCGCAAGGGACCTGCGCATGAAAGCCGAACGGTAACCGAACGGGGTTTTGCTCCAAATCCCAATTATATTCTCTAAGACTTTTAAGAAACGGGATTGTGAAAGGAAATAGCCCTCAGCCGAGGCTCAGGAGTGACTTTTTTCAGCAGTCTGCAAAATGGAACGGTATGCTGTTCGGCCGAACAGGCCTCCGCTGTATGGAACAACCCGGCCGCACCTCTATGCAAAGAATACCGGAAACCATCCGCAGCAATTCCGGCCAAAACGTTCCGATGCTCCGGCTGTGCGAGACGCACCGGATCTGTTTGAATTGCGCTTGCGGGAAATCCGCTCCGCTTTTTGCTTTTCCACGGCGCGGGGAACCGCATCATCTAAAACAGACCCCGCAGCCGGTTGCGCAGTTCGGAAAACAGCGCTGCCGCGTCATGAACATGGCTTTTCGCAATCCGTCGGAAACGCTATATCCCAAAAATCCCCTGACAAACTGTTCCTTCCTTCTCCCGAACGGCAAAGACCGGCTCTTTCAATAAAAAAGACTGTCTGCCGCATAGCCTGCTACGAAGCGTCAGACGATTGCGCCGCCGGCATTCCCTGCCATCCGGCAAAATATACCGTGCCCATCCATTCGGGAACCGCATAAGCCGGAACGCGCCCGTGTTCCGATTCCGTCCGCGCCACGCCGGTTCTGCCGCAGCAGGGCCGGCTCCAAAAACCATTTTCTTCTCCGCAGGCCGCGCGCCATATTCGGAGATGACACATAAAAAATTTTACGAAACGGGGTATTTCCATGAAAAAAGCGCTTTCCCTCTTCCTCTGTTTGCTGCTGCCCGTGCTGATGCTCGCCGCCTGCGGCCAGCCGGCCGACGACCGCACGCCGGAGGAGCTGTTCTACGCCCTGCCCGTCTCCTCGGGGATCACCGAAACGCTTGAGGACTCGGCGCTGTACGACCTGTTTGCATCCGGACAGCCGCTGCGGATGAATGTGGATTTCTCGCTCGACAAATTCACGATCCCCATGCAGGCCGACCTGTCGGGAACCGCTTTCTCCTTTTCGATGGACTGCAATTCCAAAGCGGATCTCCGCGGCAATCTGACCGTTGATATGCCGGACGAAAAAGTCGCCTGCGACCTCCTGATGACCGGCGAAAACGCCTATGTGTTTTCTGACACACTCGGCGAAAAATGGCTGCCGATCCCGATTTCCTCTTTGTTCGGGCAGACGGGTATTGATCTAGGAAATGAGCTTTCCGCTTCGCTCAACACGCAGCTTCTCACGCGCATCGAGCCTGTGCTGACCGGCTGTCTGGATGCGATGCTGAACGCTTTGCGGTCCTATCCGCTGACCACCGAGCAGGTCTCCGTCGTCTGCGGGGAGTTGGAGGAAACCGGCACCGCCGTCACGCTTGAACTGACCGCCGAGCAGCTCATCACGCCGCTGGCGGGCGCGCTGACCTACCTGCGCGACAGCAGCGACGCCTATAGCCTTATCACCGAGCTGTCGGGCGAACCGATGACCGAAGCCGAATACCGCGAAGCGATTGACGACGCGATTGCCGAGCTCAACGAAAGCGCGTCCGAACTGCCCGACATCTCGCTCAAGCTGACGCGCACCTTCAAGGAGGGCCGCCAGCTCTCCGCCGCCTTCACGCTTACGGGCGACGATAGCATTGAAGTTGCCGGC
>ERZ1673695.3040-NODE-3040-length-10938-cov-3.706239_pt1 | contig 10938 bp, 8 predicted proteins | sample MGYA00580225_ERZ1673695 | MGnify/ENA primary metagenome ERZ1673695 (study PRJEB41218, sample SAMN15661739) | gut metagenome | host: Homo sapiens | place: Canada: London | collected 2015-08-20/2019-03-30 | study: EMG produced TPA metagenomics assembly of...
CGGTGGGTTTGATAGAATTCCTCTTTGCTCTTTGCTCTGGGATAGTCCGCCTCTCCCAAGTTAGTCCCTGCCAAGATGGAGATCTGCTTCAGTTTTCCAGTCTTAACCGCTTCCTTGGCGGAATGGTCTGTCACATACATACCATCCTGGTTCACGCCATACCGGTAATTCTTCGGATCCTTCTTAAGGATGAAACGGGAAGCCGGAAGACTTCTCAATTCGTCGAGTGCGCTCTCCTTATCCAGCCCCAGATCGTGAAGACGTTCCAAACCATACTGTTCCGCCTGCTCCTGTGTGGGATATTCCCTATCCCAGTTAAAGCCGCTCTGCAGTATTAGCCGCTTGACAGGAACGGTATTCTTTGGGGATATGACTTGTGTTACCGCTTTTGTCGTTCCGCCGGACTGCCCACCCAGCGTGATCTGTCCCGGATCGCCTCCAAATGCGGATATGTTCTTCTCAATCCATGAAAGTGCTGCGATCTGATCCATCAAGCCATAATTTCCGCTGTGTCCCTGCTCTTTTGTCAGCTGCGGGAGCGCAAAATAGCCGAAAATACCCAGCCTCTGTTCCACCGAAACCATAACGATTCCTTTCTTGGCAAAGGCTTCTCCATCCGCTTCCGGTTCAAAGGTATAACAGGTACTTAAACCGCCTCCATGAAACCATACAAAGACTGGTTTTTTAGAGGCGCCCTGCAACGTCTTTTCGCTCACTGTAATATTCAGATAAAGACAATCTTCTCCCATGGATGGAACCCCATCATAGTAGAAATCGCTCTGATAAGGTTCCACATATGCGCCGTCCAGATACTGCATCGGGATCGGCCCATACTTGGTACAATCCTTTATTCCCTCCCATTTTTCCATGGGTACAGGCGGCTTCCATCTCAATTCTCCTACAGGCGGCAGAGCATAAGGAATGCCTCTGAACTCCAAAACGTCTTCCGCCCCTTCCTTCCTGAATCCCTTCACCGTGCCGCATTCTGCTTTTAAAATGAACTCTTTCACTCTGCCCAACCTCCTACTTATCATGCATAACCCTTCGGCTGTTTTCTCGTTTTCCACAGAGCAAACGTCTCCCTGTCCGTCTCGTCGCTGACAAAGACCTCTCCATCTGGCGTATTGGTACAATATACCGTAATTCTACCCTGACAGATCAGATCCTCCGTCTCCTCCTGCCATTCTTCCAGCTTACTTCGCATTTGTTCCAACACGTGTGCATGTTCTGGTTCATCCGCCACATTGCTGCGCTCCATTGGATCAAAAGTCAGATCATAAAGTTGTTCCTTTGCAACCTTTCTTTTTTGCCAGCCTTTTTCTAGGAACAATTCCTTGGTAAGCCCTTCGTCACAATTTGCGCTGTATTTTCCGTTCCAATCTGTATATCTTTTGATATACAACCATTCTTGTGTACGTACCATCCTCTGGGGCTCATAATTGCAGTGATAATTGCTTTCCGCGAACAGTTCACCTCGGATCTCTCCATCCGGGTCGGAAAACAGGGGACAAAGACTTTTTCCCTGTACCCAGGACGGAACCGGAATCCCCGCCAGATCGCAAAGCGTTGGGAATAGATCAATCTGGGAGGCGAGAGCATCTGTAACCATCCCTGCCGGGATCTCGCCCGGACAGATTAGCATTCCGAACACCCCAGTCCCGAACTGTGTCAGGTTGCATTTCATCTCAGGGAATGCGATCCCATGATCCGTCGTGCATAAAATGATGCTCGTATCATTCAGCCCCCTTTCTTCCAATCCTTTGATACAGGCTCCTACTGCTTTATCAAAACGAATAGCCTCAGCAATAAAGTCTGCCATATCCTGCCTCGTTTTCCGGTTATCCGGAATCAGTTCCGGAGGACGGACATAATCAGCGCATACATGCTCCAAATCCGGTGTAAACGGACGATGAGTGTCTGACAGTCCCAGATCCAGAAAAAAAGGTCCATCTTCGATTTCATCCACAGCTGCCAGCGCATGTTCAACCAACTGCTCGGAATCAAATCCCTCCATATCCAAAGCCCGATCATACCCAATGCCATTGCGTTCCATCGTCACATGCTGTATACCGGCCAGCAACGTGGTATAGCCATATTGCTTCAGATAATTCGCCAGATGACATTCCTTATGCTCCAGCTCAAACCCTCTGTTTACCAGTCCAAACATGCCCGCATTGTGCGGATACATACCTGTCAGCAGCGCTGCTCTGCTTGGAGAACATGTGGGTGACGCGCAGTGCAGGTTCCGAAACAGCATCCCTTCTTCCGCCAGACTCTGCAGGAAAGGTGTCGGTACTGCATACCCATAGGGCTGAATATATCTTCCAGTATCATGACAGTGCAGATAAATAATGTTCTTTCCGTTTCCTTTTGCTTCCATAACGATGCTTGTACCCCTTTATTCCAACGGGCCGCCGCTGTAACCGTTCAGTCCCGTCTGGATGATTACCTTCAGCCAGAACAAGACTACCTATTCTTACCACCCGTTTTTTCTTTTTACATACATATTCCATAGATATCCCATAATAAGCGGAATCGCCGCAATCACCCAAGTGACGGGGTTGACAAAACAGAGCAGGTCATAGCTTTCATACCTGTACAAGCAGAGAACCCACAGGATTCTTGCGATCAGTTCCACCGCCCCAACCGTCATAGGCACCGCAACATTCGTCATCCCCTGCAGGATATTCCTGAACAGGAAAATCATAGCAACGGCCGACAGAAAAGGGGCAAAGGTATAAATATACTGCAGTCCATATTCCAATACTTCCTCTTCCACAGAGTCTATAAACAGTCCCAGTAACTGTGTGCCAAACATCCGCAGGATGACTCCCATGAGCACGGCACTTCCAACCGCTAGCACTACTGATGTGTGCACCCCCTTCCGGATCCTTTCCCTCTCTCCTGCTCCATAGTTCTGCCCCACATAGACCGCCATGGCCATCCCGAAAGTATTCAGCGGCTGCAGGCACAGCTGTTCCAGCTTGTTGCCTGCCGTATATCCGGCAATCACGCTCACGCCAAACATATTGATTGCTGATTGCAGCACCAGGAATCCGATCTGCGTGATTGCACCCTGAACCGCCATAGGAAGCCCCATCTGAAGAAGGATTTTTAGATACATTCCATCCAGTTTCCCATCCTGTGACCCAAACCGGAAGTACGGCTGCCGCCTTATCATATGAAAACCACAGAGTATCAGAGCCGCCAACTGGGAAAGAACGGTCGCGCAGGCTACTCCTACTACCCCATTCTCCATCCATAGCACAAAACAGACGTCCAGGATCACATTCAATATGCTGGAAAACAGCAGAAAAACCAATGGTGTCCGGGTATCTCCCAGACTCCGGGACAACGCATATAGCAAATTCAGCAGAGCCGTTACCGCCATGCCCAAGATAATGATGAACAGATATCTGTATGCATCGTCAAAAATTTCTTCTGGTGTCTTCATGACCGCCAAAAATGTCCTCAAGAAGAGCAGGGAGACTACGGTTAAGAATAGGGAGATGCTACAGATGAGCAACAGCGCATGGCAGATACTCTTTTTCACTTCTGACACTGCCCCGGCACCGAATCGATTGGCCACGATCACAGAAAATCCTTGGGCCATCCCCATGATGAAGCTGGAAATAAAGTTATAAATATTGCCAGTGGCTCCTACCGCTGCCAGCGCGTCAGAGCCTACCACTTGTCCTACAACGATGGTATCTACCATGTTGTACATCTGCTGTACCAGATTGCTGATAAGTATGGGAATGGAGAGCCCTATCAAAATTCTGAAAGGGTTTCCTTTTGTCAAATTATTTTTCATGAAAATGCCTATTCCCCGACCTACGTCTCACGCTTCCTGAATTTCTATCCAATAAGTAATTCCGCTTTGTACACCGAAGTCCACGTTTTCTATCTCCTGTGCGTCAAACGTCTCTGCAGACTGATGCAATGCCGTGTCTCTGATAAAGCGGACAAATGGCCCTGTAATGATCTCCGCCTCTGCCGGATAAACGCTGGTTGTTTTATATTGTACTCCTTCCTGCAGCCCAAAGTATTCGCGTATACCGTGTAGCGTTACCTTTACCGGATAGCATCCGAAATTGACCAAAAACAGCCAGTTTCTTCCATTGGCTTTTCTTGCCGCCACAAATACGTTTTCATCCTGGGCATAAATATCTCCCACATCCGCCCAGCCTTTCAGTTCTTTTTCATACTGCTGCCTTACAGATAAAATCTTCCGGTAATATTCTCCTCTCCGTTCCAGCTCCTCATGCCAAAGCATCGGCACATATCCCATAAATATGATTAGATCCACAAGGTTCTCCATGACTGCCGCCCCCCGTAGCTTCTGCGCGATGGGCGTAAGCAGCCCGGTATCATGCGTTTCCAGAAAGACTGCCTTACAATTCTCTTCCGGCTGCGTATAGCGGTACTCGTTCAGCCATTTCTGTAGCCCGCTTCCGCTAAAAACGCCTAAAGCGGTATTGTACAGCGCCCAATGGATGTTGTATTCACAGACTGCATGTGTACATCCGGCGTACAGAACGCCCCAAACTTCATTCATAAGCGCCACATCCGGTTTCAGCTCTTCCAGGCGCTCCTTTAACTGTTCCAGCATTCGGACACTGCCAAAACAGGTATAACTTGCCGGATATGGAAGATTCCTGTCATAATTGGGTTCCTTCCAGTGCGGCGCATCGACCCGGTAACCATCCACTCCGAAAGTTTTGACATAATAGCACCCTATTTCCACAAAATACCGCTGTACCTCGGGATTGGCCCAATCCAAAGAGCGAGTATCCGTCCAACCATGGGAAGGAAACGCATTCCCTTCTCTGTCTTTTTCATACCAGTCCGGATGCTCTTTGAACAGTAGACTTAATGCCGATGTCCCCTGCGGTACAAAATCCATCAGGATCCGCATACCTTTTTCATGCACCTTATTCACAAATATCCGGAAATCCTCTTCCGTCCCATATTCGTCATCGATCCGATAATAATCCAATGTACAATAATTGGACGGCTTTTCAAACCGGACGCAGGGCATTAGATAGATCGTACGCACGCCATAATCATAAAATTCATTGAGCCGTTGCCCAGCCTTTTGAAAGCCTCCCAGCAGGGAAGCACTTGTTTCCAGAATGGCTCCTTTTGTTAACCATTCCGGTGCCCTAGCTGCCTTAATGCCTGCCTCTGTTCTCAAAAGCCTCTGATACTTCTCCAGAACTTCTATATAGCTTCCTGCCGGTATCAGATATACCTTGCCGCTGTCTATCTCATGAAATCGGGTGAGGTCGCAGACGAGTTTGTCCTTCAAAAACAGATAGATTCCTTCCTGCTCCACTTTAGTCATAGGAAAGAAGTTTTCTCTGTCACAGTAGGGAACAAAGCCGATCGCTGCACTCCCATCTTCCCGCTCCACCGCAAGCAAGCCTGCCCCCTTATCCGGCGTCGTGGAATACATATCTTCCTGTGTGATAAAACCTGACATATCTGCTACATGGCCGTCAGGGCGGAATGTGATATTTTCACTTGTTACCTCATAACAGGCTCCCTGTCCGGGAGAATGGAATCGATCCGTTTCAATACTCTCATACTTCACCGCAGGCAGACAAAACGTACAATCAGAGATCTCCCGCACCGCCATCTGACCGTCTTTTCCGCCAAAAGAGGCGTATATCCGAATAAACTCCTCTTCCACTTCCAGATGCACTGCAATCTGTACCGTATCCAAAAGCAGATAATACAGAGTCAGCGAGCCGTCTTGCTTCTCTACATTCTCGAATACAAAATCCTGCCTATCCGTGTAACTCTTTCCATCCACTTCAACCTGCAGAAAGAAATCCTCTTTTCTTTTATCCAGAATAGATTCGCCGTTCTGGAAAATCCCCGCAAGTTCTCCTTTATCACTAAAGCAAATCTCCAACCTTCCGCATGCAATCTGTATCATAATTTCTCCCTGTACTATGGACCGGCCGCAACAGCTCAGGCCAATCTGAACCATTACGGCTTCCGAATTCCCTTCTTTTTATCTGTTCAGGATTTTCATCCCATCATAGGCCACATATACTGCATATGGCCTCTTTTCCTTTTCAGACCAGCAGATCTCTTCCAAATCTGCATGTGTGTACTCCTGCTCCTGGTTGATATGAGTCAGATATACTTCCGAATCTGTATCTAACGTTCCCTGGGCAAACAGCCGGTCGCAGAGCGTCAGCGCACTGTGCAGATCCAAGTGTGAATAAGGTTTTTCTTCCCTCTTGGCGCTTCCAAAAGTACTCTCCAAGATCAGCGTTTTCAGCCTGTGAGCCTTTAAGAAGGTGAACGTCTCTTCCGAATAATATCCCGTATCTAGCGCATATAGAAATTTCGTTCCGTCCTGGCAGCGGAAAAGATAGCCCGCTGCATTCTTCTCAAAGTGTGCACTATGCTCACCCTTCACGGGCGTCACTTCATATTCTCCCACTTTATATGGGCGAAAGAATTCCAGCCTGTGGAACACATAGTTTTTCTCAAACATCTTTGCGAAGAAATCCGTCTCTCCATCAAATTCCATGCGGTCAAGAGCCTCTAACATTTTCCAAGCATCCCCGGTCAGGTAGATATTCAGCTTTTCCTTCCGATCCCGGGTGACAAGATCCTTTAGACACAAATTCCCTATATCCAGATGATCTTCATGCGTATGCGTAATCAACAAATGTTTCAGATCATACAGGTCGGTTCCTGTTTTCACACATTCTGCAAACAGATCTGGCCCAAAATCGATCAGAACTTCCCTGGAAACCCGAAAGCAGGAACGCATCCGCACTTCTTTGCCTCCGAGCCTGCGCGCGTTCTCACAGATCCGACAGCGGCAGAACGGCGAAGGAATCCCTTCCGCAGCGCCGGTTCCCAGAAATAACATCATTGTCTCGTCCATTTATACATCCTCCTTCAGCCTTTCACAGCCCCCATCGTCATGCCTCCTATAAATTGTGAAGAAAACATAATATAGATAACCAAGATCGGCAGCGTAGCCATAACCAGACCGGCTGTCAGTACACCGTAGTCCGTGCCGAACTGAGACTGGAAATTCATCAACCCTAACTGCAGAGTACGTTTATCCTCCGTGCGGATAACAATCAGAGCCCAGTAGAATTCACTCCAAGCGCCCTGAAAGTTGAAGATAAAGATAGTTGCCAGAATGGGCTTCATCAAAGGAAGCGCAATCTTAGTCAGAAGCTGCATGATGCTTGCCCCATCTACAATTGCTGCTTCATCCAGTTCTTTCGGCAGGGAACGGATATAATTGGTGGAAATATAGGTTGCTAGGGCAATCCCAGATGAAACATATGGAAGAATCAACGCCGTCCAAGTATCAATCAGGCCCAGCTTTTTCATCGTGGAAAAATTCGAGACGGTGATCATCTCTGTCGTTACGAATAATCCTACCAAGAATAAAATGAACAAAATATTATGTCCCCAAGGCTTCAACTTGGCAAAGGAATAGGAAGCCAGCACGATCACTACCATCTGAATGGCCAGCGTTATCACAGTGATGATTACGCTGTTTAGAAAATATCTTCCGATTCTACCGGATTCCCACGCTTCCCAATAGTTCTGTGGCTGGAAGGTTCGGATGCCGAATGGATTGGATATCACGTCGAAATTAGACTTAAAGGAGGTCATAAATATAAAAAAGAGCGGATAAAGTACTATTACTGCAAATAGAATCAGTACAAGCTGTCCCACCACTTTTCCAACAGTTTTTTTCATCTTTGCACCTCCTACTGCTGATTCTCATAATTAAACCGTCCTGCGATCGTTCTGGCAAGTAAAGTTAATACCAGAATAATCACGAACAGAACAGTTGACATTGCCAACGCCCTGGCAAATTTATAGTCCACAAACGCCGTGTTATATATGACTAGGGCGACTACACGTGTAGCCGTGCCCGGCCCTCCTCCTGTCAGCATATAGAACAGGGCAAAGGATTTCATACCTCCGGTAATCGAATAGATCACATTGGTTTCCGTCGTTCCCATGGTAAGCGGAAGGAAGAAACACCTTAGCTTGTCCCATTTATTCGCCCCGTCGATCTCCGCCGATTCCAGAATATCCTTAGAGATGTTCTGCATGTTAATATAATAAAGAACCATGGTAAATCCCACATATTGCCAGGTATTCACCATAATTACCGCCCAAATTGCCGTATTTTTATCCCCAAGCCAAGAGTGAGTGAGAGAATCCAAGCCGACTGCCTGTAACAGTTCGTTAATCATTCCTGCGTCTGCGGCAAGCATAAACCTCCACATAACTGCAACAACAGCCGCCGGAAGGATCACCGGAAGATACAAGGCAACCTTATAAAAATTCTGCCATTTTGCGGACATATGATATACAAGGAAAGCTAAAAGGAAACCCAGCACTGTCTGGATTGCGGTAGAAACGAATGCAAAGAACAGAACAATTTTCATTCCGTTCCAATATTCCTTATTATTAGTGAAAAGGTTGATATAATTATCCAAGCCGATAAAGCTGAAATCATTATTAAAGCCGTTCCAGTTTGTAAAAGACATCACCACGCTGTTAATCACCGGATAGATCAGGAACACCCCTAAAAAGAGCAGCCCCGGCACCAGGAACAGCAAACCCATCAGCTTCTGCTTTGTCGATCTGCGCATGTGCTTCACCATACTTTCTTAGATAAAATATCCCTGCCCGATATCAGAATGTGTCAAGCTTATCCTACTATCAGGCAGGGATTTTCGTTACAGTCCTTTTTCCTTCGGCAGGGCTGTATCTGCATCCGGCCGCTCCAATTGATTCGCGTTTCCCCGGACATCTCCTGCCGTTCCGTTTTCGTACGGTCTGCGCATGGACTGTGCAGACCCAGCCGAACGGTAATAAATTTTTATTAATTCCGGCGATTCCTTTTCGTTATTCACCTGCATTTTCAGCGATGTTTTCCGCCCATGCATTGGCAGCATATTCGCCGAACTGTTCAGGCGTATAGGAAGGATCCTGCAGAAAATTGATCATTTCCATATTGATCTCTGTATTGCAGTCGTTGGAGACATAGTCTGCGTTGATTTTGTAGCACTGCGTTCCGCTGAAGATATCTGCAAACTCCTTAGCCGCCGCATCTGAATAGGTCACGTTCGCATTGCCCACAACAGAACCGGTCTCATCCGCAAACAGCTGCATGAACTCATCTGAGGACAGATATTTCAGCCATTCAATACACTCATCCGGATGCTCCGTATTCGCATTAACCATCCAGGCATCCGCTCCATAATTGTTGATGATCGTAGGAATTCCTTCCGGAGCAGGCATAGGCATGATTCCCAGTTCAAATCCGGCCTCTGCCGCAGCCTCCGCATGTGCCGCATACTCATTATTGTTGGAGAAATAAAACACACCTTTCTGGTTATAGAATTCCTGCTGTGCTTCATCTCTGGTCATACCCGGCGCGTTCTCATCAATCCAGCCATTGTCATACCAAGTGCGAAGCTTTTCCATAGCATATGTATATTCTTCCGAGATATCGGAGCAGCGTCCACTCAGATATTCCGTTGTTTGCAGTTTCCCATTCTCATAGAGTTTATGTTCTGCAAAATTATTGCCGACAGCGGCAATCTGATAACCTTCCGGGTTGCCCGGACAAATCAGGGGAGTATATCCGGCATTCTTGATCTCTTCCAGCAATGTCCCAAATTCTTCCTGTGTGGCAGGTTCTTCCCAACCGTTCTCATCCATAATCGTCTTATTGTATACCAGCAGTGTTGCTGTAGAACGCAACGGGATCGAATAGAACGCATCCCCTACTTTACCGACGCCAAGACTGGCTTCCAGGAAAAAATTCTGCCATGCACCGTCATCTGCCTGCAGATAAGGAGTCAAATCCAAGATCGCTCCCATCGCCTGATAACGTCCGGTGCCGAAGGTCGCCATTACGTCAGGAGCATCTCCGCTGGAGAAATAGGTTAGTAAGGAATTGGTCAGCTGATCCCAGCTAATGGAAATCGTATTGATTTTTATATTCGGATGTTCCTCTTCAAAATCAGCAACCGCCTGTGTCCAGATATCATCATATTCAGGCCAGATATGAAGCCATTCCAGCTCAACCGTCTTTCCAGACGCAGCTGCCGTATCTTCAACAGACGCTTCATCCACGGATGCCGCTTCGCTCTCTACAGTCGTATCTGCACTTGTGCTGTCCGTATTGACAGCCGGCGAACTGCTGGTAGAAGAGCTACCGGAACTTCCACATGCAATCAATGAAACGGACATTGCCATCGTCATGCATATCGCCCAAAATTTTTTTTTCATGTTTTCCTCCCTTATACATTTTGTAGTTTTCCGAAAACGTTTTCGTTGATTTATATATATCATTTTTCACATTTTTTGTCAACTAGTCTTTTATTAACTTTTTCGATCAAATTCTGATTCCCGTTGCACAGGCAATGAATTTATTGTTAAGACGCTGAAAAAGGAAAATTTTTGGTGGATAGCCCAGGCTGCCGTGAAGATCATGCTTATTAACCTGCCGCACCCTGTCTTTTGTGGGAACATTTTACATAAGCAATGAAAATTGTCTATCTGTGCCTCTTCCCACAGCCTTTTTTCTCTTTCTCCGCTCGGTTATCCACAGTCTAAATGGCCGACGCCTGTTTTCCTCAGGATTCGACATCTTCCCGGCCTTCTGTTATATTTTTCCCAAGAAAAAGGGCTGGTTTTATGGATGAACCAATACGACGGCAATTAAAAATACGGTACGGTCTGACTCTAAGCATAGAACGGAAATATTTCCTGAAGAAAAGGATCATTGAACTGCAGAAGGAAAAGATCAGAAATCCTGAAGGACAGCTCATACAAAAGAAAACCGCCTCAGGCCGAGACACTCTTGAGTATTAAAATCTCAATCAACTCTGCCAATGCGTGAGTACGCTGGTAACGATACAA
>ERZ1673695.3045-NODE-3045-length-10910-cov-4.939751_pt1 | contig 10910 bp, 8 predicted proteins | sample MGYA00580225_ERZ1673695 | MGnify/ENA primary metagenome ERZ1673695 (study PRJEB41218, sample SAMN15661739) | gut metagenome | host: Homo sapiens | place: Canada: London | collected 2015-08-20/2019-03-30 | study: EMG produced TPA metagenomics assembly of...
CTGCAAACGGCTCGGTAGGGTCATTCTTGTTGCCATGCCCCGCGGCAATATGCTATACTAAAGAAAAAACAGAAGGGGAGGCACTGCGGATGACCCGCATTGCAATCGTAGAGGATGAGGCCGCCGTCCGGGAGCAGCTGGCGGGGTATGTGCAGCGCTACACGCGGCAGTATGGCACCCAGTTTGAGGTGACAATGTTCACCGACGGCGTTGAAATCCTTGAGGACTACCGCCCGGTCTACGACATAATTTTTCTTGACGTGGAGATGCTGCATCTGGACGGTATGGAGACTGCCCGCCGTATCCGCGAGCTGGACAGCGATGTGCTGCTGATTTTTATTACGAACATGGCGCAGTATGCCATCAAGGGGTACGCCGTCGGTGCGTTGGATTACGTGCTCAAGCCTGTGCCGTACTTTGCGTTCTCGCAGCAGCTGCAAAAGGCTGTGAACCAGCTGGCCAAGCGGACGCGGCATTATCTGGCTGTGCCGGTGGACGGCGGCATGCGCCGATTGGACGCTGCTACGATCTATTATATCGAGAGTGAGGGCCACCGCGTCCATTTTTACACCGAGGACGGCGACTTCTCCACACCCGGCGCGCTGAAGGCGCTGGAGGAAAAGCTGGCGGGCCGTCTGTTTGCGCGGTGTAACAGCGGCTATCTTGTGAATCTCGCGCAGGTGTCGGGCGTGCAGCAGAACACGGTGCAGGTCGGCCCGCATGAGCTGCAGATCAGCCGCCCCAAGCGCAGGGCGTTTCTGGCCGCGCTGGCGGACTATATCGGGGGTGAGGGCGCATGATGACGCTGCCGGACATCCCGCGGCTGTACACGGCGCTGGCAGAGGTTCTTGCCGTGCTGGTCTACGCGCAGGCCGCGCCGCCCCGCGCTGCAAAGCCTGTGACCTATGCTGCCACGGCGGGGTGGGCCGCGGTGCTGGGCGTGTTTTTGCAGCTTACCGGCAGTGTGTCGCTGGCGTGGTGGCTGCCCTGCATGGTCGCAGCCATCGCGTGGCTGTACCTGTATCTGTGGGGCACGCGGGAGATGAATTTACTGGAAGCCGGCTACAGCTGCGCCCGCGCGTTCATTCTGGCGGAGCTGGCCGCCAGCGTGGAGTGGCAGCTCCACTGCGTACTCTGGCCGCAGCAGCGGGCTACAGCACCGCTTTCAGTACTGCTGCTGGCGGCGGTCTACACGGCGGTCTACGGCTTTTTGTATTGGTTTGAGCACCGCCACGCTGCGCCCACGCGGCTGACCATTACCGCGGCGGCGACGCTGATGGCTGTCGTCATGGCGGTCACGGCGTTTGCGGTCAGCAATCTGAGCTTTATCTCCGACAACGGTGTCACGATGAGCGTGATGAGCATTTTCTACATCCGCACGCTGGTGGATGTGGCGGGCGTGCTGATCCTGACGGTCCAGCACGAGCAGCTGCGCGAGGCCGCACTGCACAGCGAGCTGACGGCCATGGACAATGTCCTGCGCCGCCAGTATGAGCAGTACAGGCAGAGCAAGGAGAACATTCGCCTTATCAACCGCCGCTATCATGAGCTGAAAATGCAGATCGCGGCCATCCGTGCCGAGCGCGACCAGGCCAAGCAGGACGCCGCGCTGGCCGAAATGGAGAGCGGCATCCGTCAGTACGAGGCCGAGAACAAGACCGGAAACCCTGTGCTGGACACGCTGCTGACGGCGAAAACGCTCTACTGCCAGCAGCACGGCATTAATCTGACCTGTGTGGCGGACGGTACGCTGCTGCACTTTTTGACGACAGGGGAGATCTGCACGATTGTGGGCACGGTGCTGGACAACGCCACCGAGAGTGTGCTGACCGAGCCAGACCCCGAGAAGCGGCTGATCCGGGCCGCCATCTACGCGCAGAACGGCTTTGTGATGCTGCGGTTTGAGAACTACTGCGCTGACCCCGTGGAGCTTGGCCCCGACGGCCTGCCCGCCCGCAGCAGCCACGGCGGCTACGATTTAAAGAGCGTCCGCGCTGCCGCTGAGGCCCACGGCGGCACGCTGACCCTGCACTGGGAGAATGAGTGGTTCACGGTACGGATTTTACTGCCGCAGAAGTAGTAAGGATTGCGGCAGCGGAAACTACCCGCGGGCGGATATGGCATCCGCCCCTACAATGTAGGAATCGATGCTCGTCATCGACCCGGGAGCCTTGCGGCGGCTGCCATGCTCACCCCTGTAGCGGCGTCAACCTTCCCCCACAGGGGAAGGCTTTTTTGCTGTGCCGCAATTTGCACAAAGAAGGTGCGGCTGTACTTGTACAAAATCACAACAAAATTTGGCCGATCAAGCGGCAAAACTGCAAAGTATGCTTCAAAAACGGCAGCTTGTGCGAAAAATACGCCTATCGTGCCGCAATCTGCTACAATAGAATCGACGCAAAACATGGGCCCGCTTTTGACAGGTGTATACTGTTTAAAGAGGAGAAAAACAAATGACAAAGCAACCCAAAGTCCGCAAGCCGCACCCCGTACTGCACGGGATCGGTCTGGTGCTGTCCGTGATCCTGTTGGTCGCGGTACTGGTCGGCACCTACGTTCTGTCCACGATGGCCACCATCATTGACAGCTTCATCGGCGCACCCAGCGGCCACTATTCTGACGCTGAAATCGCCGATACCAAGGTCAAGGCGGAAGCGCTGGCCGCTGATGTCGAGGCCGAGGGAACTGTCCTTGTCCGGAACAACGACAACACCCTGCCGTTGGCCGCTGACAACAAGAAGATCAACGTCTTTGGCTGGGCCTCCACTGCCTGGCTGGGCGGCGGTTCCGGCTCCGGCGGCGTGTCCAGCGTCAACACCGATTTGCTGGCCGCGCTGACTGCCTACGGCGTTGCGTACAACACCGAGCTGACCGACATGTACAAGGATTTCCAGGATGGCCGCGAGTACCCCCGCACCCTGAGCGCCTGGCCCGAGCAGTCCGGCCGCCTGTATGAGCCTGACATCAACAACCAGACCTACTATACACAGTCGATGCTGGACAACGCCAAGAGCTTCTCCGATACGGCTATTGTCGTGATCGGGCGTCTGGCGGGCGAGAGCAACGACGCCACCAAGCAGCAGTACAAGCGCACCGAGAAGGGCGGCGACATCGTTGTTGACGACACCCGCACGATGCTGGAGCTGACCACCGAGGAAGAAAATCTGCTGAACTACGTCGGCGCAAATTACGCCCATGTGGTTGTGCTCATCAACTCCACCAACGTCATGGAGCTGGGCCAGATCGAGACGATCCCCGGCATTGATGCCTGCCTGATTGCCGGTCTGTCCGGCTCCGAGGGCGCGACTGCCGTGCCCGAAGTGCTGTGGGGTGACCGCGAACCCAGCGGGCGCACCGCCGATACCTGGGCTTATGACCTGACCACCGCCGCCAGCTATGCGAACGCCGGTTTGGAGGGCGTCGGCAAGTACAGCGACGCCGACGGCCTCTACCCGGCAGACGGCACGACGAGCGGTAACCTTGACACGCCCTACACCTATGAGCAGGTTTCCTATGTCGATTACGCCGAGGGCATCTACATCGGCTACAAGTGGTACGAGACCGCCGACGCAGAGGGCTACTGGGATGCCGAGCGCAACGAGCACGGCACCGGCTACGACGCCGTTGTGCAGTATCCCTTCGGCTACGGCCTGAGCTACACCAGCTTTGATTGGAAAGTCACGGACGCCGCCGCCAACGGCAGCGCCCTGACGAAGGACGGTAATGTGACCGTCAAAGTCGCCGTTACGAACACCGGTGACCGCGCGGGCAAGGACGTTGTCCAGCTCTACTATACCGCCCCGTACACGGCAGGGGAAATTGAAAAATCCAGCGTTGAGCTGGGCGCGTTCGCCAAGACGAAGGAGCTGGCCCCCGGCGAGAGCGAGGAAGTCACCCTGACGGTCCCTGTCTCCGACATGGCCAGCTACGATGCCTACGACGCCAAACACAACGGCTTCACCGGCTATGAGCTGGATGCGGGTGACTACATCTTCACCGTGCGCCATGATGCCCACGATGTGGACGACGACGCCAACGCGACCATCACCTGCAGCCTGCCCGCAGGCGTGCAGTATGCCGAGGACACCGCCACCGGCAATGCCGTTTCCAACAAGTTTACCGGCAGCGACGCCATCGACGGCAGTGATTCCGACCAGAACGTCACCTACCTGACCCGCGCCGACTTTGCGGGCACCTTCCCCAAGACGAACACCCCGACCCGTGCCATGACCGACAACGTCAAGGCGCTGAACCTCTACACCGCCGACGATGCCAACGGCTGGATCAACGACGCTGATGAGGCTATTACCACCGGCGCTAAGAACGGCCTGAAGATCGAGGACAACGGCGAGACCACCGACCTCGGTTTCCGGCTCGGCTCTGACTTCAACGACCCCCAGTGGGATGCCCTGCTGGATCAGCTGACCGTTGACGAGATGGAAAACCTCTACATCAACGCCTACGGCGGCCTGGCCGAGCTGAAGAGCGTCGGCAAGTCCAAGAGCAAGGACGCCGACGGCCCCGCCCAGATCGGCGGCTTCACCGGCATGGGTGCCGGCACGGGCTTTCCCAGCTCCAGCACGCTGGCCCAGACCTGGAACGCAGACCTTGCCCAGGAGGAGGGCCGCACCATCGGCACGCAGGCCCTGCAGAACGGCTACACCGGCTGGTATGCCCCCGCCACCAACATGCATCGCAGCCCCTTCAATGGCCGCAACTATGAGTATTATTCCGAGGACAGCCTGCTGTCCGGCGTCATCTGCGGCAACACTGTGACCGGCGCAAACCAGGCGGGCGTCTACACCTATGTCAAGCACTTTATTTGCAACGACGGCGAGAGCGGTATCTACCGCGATTCCGTCTATACCTGGATGACGGAGCAGACCCTGCGCGAAACCTACCTGCGCCCGTTCCAGATGCTCGTCGAGGATTACGACGCAGTCGGTCTCATGAGCAGCTACAACCGTATCGGCGCTGTCTGGGCAGGCGGCAGTGAGGCGCTGCTGACCGGCATCCTGCGCGGCGAGTGGGGCTTTGACGGCGCGGTCATCACCGACTACTGCGACCACCACAGCTACATGAACGGCGACCAGGCCCTGCGCGCAGGCGGCAGCCTGTGGATGGCGGGCTTCACCGGCGGCGCGATGGCCTTCGAGACCGGCTCCAACAGCTATCTGCAGGCGCTGCGCCGCGCCACCAAGGAAGCGCTGTACATGTACCTGCATGTCCGCGTGACCAACCGCGACTATGCTGACAGCATCGGCGACACCACCGCTTTGCGCCATGCGTTCACGACCTCTGCGTTCGGCTGGCGTCATCTGGTTGCCCTGATCGACATCGTGGCCGTTGCCCTGTTCGCCCTCGCCGTACGCGGCGTCGTCATCGACGTTAAGCTCCGCAAGGCAGCCAAGACCGAAAAAAAGAACTCCTGATTCACCAAAGGAATGTGTGATCTATGAAACATGCAAACATTATTACCAAATTGACCCTTGAACAAAAATGCGCGCTGCTCTCCGGCGAGACGGTCTTTACGACCCGCGGCTACAAAAATGCGGGCATCCCGTCCATCACCCTGTCGGACGGCCCCAACGGCGTGCGCAAGCAGGCGGGTGCGGCGGACCATCTGGGCCTGAACCCCAGCGTCCCCGCGACCTGCTTCCCGACGGCAGCTACCGTGGCCTGCAGCTGGGATCCCGCCCTGGGCGAACAGCTCGGCCGGGCCATGGGGGAGGAGGCCGCCGCGCAGGAGGTATCCGTCCTGCTGGGGCCGGGCCTCAACACCAAGCGCAGCCCGCTGTGCGGGCGCAACTTCGAGTATTTCTCGGAGGACCCGTACCTCTCCGGCAAGCTGGCCGCGGCCTATGTGCGCGGCATCCAGTCCAACGGCATCGCCGCCTGCCCCAAGCACTTCGCCGTCAACAGCCAGGAGCTGCGCCGCATGGCGTCGGACTCCGTCGTCGACGAGCGAACCCTGCGGGAGCTCTACCTGACCGGCTTTGAGATCGTCGTCAAAGAGGCGCACCCCAAGACCATCATGTCAAGCTACAACCTCGTCAACGGCACCTACGCCAACGAGAACGCCCACCTTTTGCAGGACATCCTGCGCAGGGACTGGGGCTTTGACGGTGCTGTCGTGACCGACTGGGGCGGCAGCAATGACCACGCGCTGGGCGTAAAGAACGGTTCTACGCTGGAAATGCCCGCCCCCGGCGGAGACGCCGTGCGCGAGCTGTTGAAGGCTGTCGAGACCGGTAAAATTTCCGAATCTGATGTGGACGCCCGCCTGGACGAGCTGCTGACGCTGGTACTGGACACCCACGCCGCCGTGGAAAACCACAGCCGCAGCTTTGACGCCGACGCCCACCACGCGCTGGCCCGCCGCGCCGCTGCCGAGAGCGCCGTCCTGCTGAAAAACGACGGCGATCTGCTGCCGCTGGCCGCAGGCGCAAGCGTGGCCGTCATCGGTGACTTTGCCGAGACGCCGCGTTACCAGGGCGCAGGCTCCAGCGCCGTCAACTCCATCAAGGTCGATACCTTCCTTGACTGCCTGAAAGACAGCGGCCTGCACAGCGTCGGCTTTGCCGCGGGCTTTGACCGCCAGGGCAAGCCGGACGATGCCAAAAAAGCCGAGGCCGTCGCGCTGGCGAAAAAGGCCGACACCGTGCTGCTCTGCTTAGGGCTGGACGAGATCAAGGAGAGCGAGGGTCTGGACCGCGCCGACATGAAGCTGGCCGACAACCAGATCGAGCTTTTGCAGGCCGTGCAACAGGCCAACCCCAACACTGTCGTCATCGTCAGCGCGGGCGCGTCGCTGGAAACGCCGTGGCTGGCCCACTGCAGGGCACTCGTCTACGGAGCCCTCGGCGGCCAGGCCGGCGCGGGCGCAATGGTCGATGTGCTGACCGGCAAAATCAATCCGTCCGGCAAGCTGGCCGAGACCTGGGCCAACGCCCACGCCGACACCCCCGCCAAGGACAACTTTGCAGGTGCGGGACGCACCGTGCAGTACCGCGAGGGGCTGTACGTCGGCTACCGCTACTACCAGACCGCGGGTGTGCCCGTGGCGTTCCCGTTCGGCTACGGACTGAGCTACACGAGCTTTGCCTACAGCGAGCTGAAAGCCGACGCCCGCAGCGTGACCCTGACCGTGACAAACACGGGCAGCCGCGCCGGTGCCGAGATCGTACAGGTCTACGCGGCCAAGCCCGACGCCCAGATCTTCCGCCCCGCGCAGGAGCTGAAGGCCTTTACAAAGGTCTGGCTGGAGGCAGGGGAGAGCAAGACCGTCACCCTGCCGCTGGACGACAAGGCGTTCCGCTACTGGAACACCAAGACCGACAGCTGGGAGGTCGAGGGCGGCACGTATGAGCTTCGCGTAGGGGCGAGCTCTGCGGACATCCGCCTGACCGCCGCCGTTGAGGTGAACGGTACGAGCGCACCGAACCCATACGCGGGCAAGGCGCTGCCGCACTACACCAGCGGTAAGGTGCAGCGCGTGCCCGATGACGAGTGGGAGATTCTGCTGGGCCGCCCCATCCCGGCGGATACCGTCAAAATTGACCGCAACATGACCCTGGGTGAGCTGAACCACAGCCGCAGCCCGCTGTGCTGGCTGGTCTGGGCTGTGCTCACGATGATGCTGAACGTCAGCTACAAGCGCGGCAAGCCGAACTTGAACGTGATGTTCCAGTACAACATGCCGCTGCGCGCGCTGGCCAAGATGACAAGCGGTGCCATCAGCATGGGCATGGTGGACGGCATCGTGCTGGAGGCAAAGGGCTTCTGGGTCATCGGTCTGCTGAAGGTCATCGTCGAGGCTGTTAAAAACATCATCCTCAACGCGCAGCTGGAAAGCCGCCTGCGCAACAGCTGACAGGAAGGTGCTGGCATGCAATTTTGGAATACCTTTGCGGAAAAGCATCCTGCCGCAGCCAAGTGGGTGCGCGAGGGTGGCTTGTTCGTCGTCGTGTCGAATTTGATTACTGTGTTCAAGTACCTGCTGCTGCAATTTTTGCCCAAGGCGTTTGCCGGCCTGCCGATGGTCGACTTCGGCTGGCCGGGCATCCCGGTGACGCTCTTTGGCGAGACGTTTCAGTGGAACATTCTGGGCTACGATGCCGCCCACGGCGGTCTGCCGTACTTCTGCGCGTATATGATCGCCATGGTCATCGGCGAGTGCATCAATTTCCCGATCCAGCGCAATTTTGTGTTCCGCAGCAAGGGAAACCTGGGCAGGCAGATCGCGTGGTACGTGCTGGCGTTCTGCATCATCACCTGCATCGTCAACTCCATCAATTGTGTGTGGGTGGCGGTGGCCGGGCTTCTGGTGCCGGACTTCATCTACAACATTGGCACCACCGTCCTGAACGGCGGCATCTCGATGCTGATCTTCTTCTTCGTAAACAAAATCATCTTCCCGGAAGGGGAGGCTAAGAAGGCATAAGAATAGCCGAGCAGCGTAAAAACTGCTCGGCTTTGTTGGTTGCGTGGCTTCCCCCTCGGGGGAAGCTGTCAGCGGCCCCGACCGCTGACTGATGAGGGGCTGCGCTGCCGTTAGTACCCGTCAAAGGGCGCAGCCCCTCGGGGGAAGGCTTAGAAATTAAAAATAATTCACCGCCAGGATCGCCGCACCCAGCACGACCAGCACAACGCCTGTCGCGCGGTTCAACGTGGCGGGCTCGGCCTTGTTCGCAAACTTGGCGGCAATGCGCGCCCAGAGCAGCGTGCTCAGCACACAGCAGATCAGGCAGAACAGATCCGGTACACCGCCAATCGCAAAATGGCTGACAGAACCGGTGAAGGCCGTGAATGCCATAATGAAAACGCTCGTTCCGACGGCAGTTTTCAGCTCATAGCCCAGCACGGAGGTCAAAATCAGCAGCATCATCATGCCGCCGCCGGCTCCCACGAAGCCGCAGATAAAACCAATCAGGATGCCGCATACGATCGACTGCACGACCCGCTTTCTGGCGGAAACGGACAGCATGGCCTCCTTGGTGGTCATCACGGGCTTTACAATGAATTTGACGCCCAGCAGGAACGTCATGAACACGGAGAAGCCGCCCATGGTAGAGGAGGGCACCAGATTGGCGACATAGCTGCCCACCACGGTAAAGGCCAGCACACTGACCATCATGATAAGGCCATTGCGGATATCCAGGTTTTTGTTTTTGCCGTAGGTATAGGCGGAAACGGCACTGGCCAGCACATCGGACGCCAGCGCGATGCCTACCGCCATATAGGGCTCCATATCCAGAAACGTGATGAGCATGGGGCTGATGACGGCGGCAGCGCTCATACCGGCAAAGCCGGTGCCCAGTCCCGCGCCCATTCCGGCAAAGAAAGTCACGAGGACAGTAAATAAGATCTGCATATACATCATTCTCCTTTTAACAGTTCGTCCAGATTTTCATTCATCGCGGTCACTGTTTTCAAAAATGTCGCCTTTGTCACAGGGTCGATCCCGCGGAACAGCCGCTCCAGAAACACCTCCTGCAATTGCCGCCCCTGTTGGATGATAGGCTGTGCCTTCTCCGTGCAGCAGAGCCGGGTCTTGCGCCGGTCGCCTGCCACGGCCTGGCGGGTCAGGTAACCGTCCCGCACCAGCTTATCCACATTTACTGACACAAGATTTGCTTTGATTTTGCGGATCTCCACAATGTCCGCCGCCGTGCTGTACGCCGGATTATTTGCCAGAAACAGCAGGATATCAAAGGCTGTTTGGGGCAGATTCAGCTCCCGGCACAGCGGTTTGCACGCTTCGCCATAGGCTAGCGATACCTTCCGGGAAAACTCCATGCTGAGATTCATGATAGATTCCTCCAAAAAAGTAATATTCATATTTGAAGTAAATAGTAGCAGGAAAAGTGCATTTTGTCAAGCGCAACAAGCGTCGATTGATTTTTTCCGTATTTTTGTGTTGAAACCTGCGGCATTTTGGGGTATACTATCCTCAAATACACTGGGAGGTCAAAATTATGATCGAAATTACCAAAGATACCATTATCGGCGATATTCTTGACATCGCACCGCAGACCGCACCGATCTTCTTCTCCATCGGTATGCACTGCCTGGGCTGCCCTTCTTCCCGCGGCGAGACCGTGGAAGAAGCCTGCGCCGTGCACGGTGTTGACGTGGACAAGCTGCTGGCCGTGGTCAACGAGACTGCCAACAAGGCGGAGTAACTGACTTGCTGAGATAAACGCATACGGCGTGCCGTATGCGTTTTATTCTGTTTGGAGGAAGATGAAAGAACTGGTTTTACAGCCCCGGCTGCGGCTGCTGGCGGACATGGTGCCTGAGGGTGCACGCCTTGCCGACGTGGGGACGGATCATGGCTATCTGCCCGTTTTTCTGCTGCAAAAAGGGCGCATTGCGGGCGCTATTGCCTCGGATATCGTACCGGGGCCGCTGCAGCATGCCCGGCAGACGGCGACGGAATATGAGGTGGAGGGTATCGACTTCCGGCTGTGTCCGGGCTTGGATGCCATCGGGGCAGAGGAAGCGGATACCATCGTCATTGCCGGTATGGGCGGCGAAACGATACAGGCTGTGCTGGAGGCCGCGCCATGGACAGGAGACGGCGGGCATTTGCTGTTGCTTCAGCCCATGACAAAGGTGGAATTTCTCCGAAAATGGCTGTCTGACAATGGATACAGCTTTACAGATGAACGGCTGGTATTTGATAAAGATCATCTCTATCCGGTGTTTGCTGTCCGGGGTGGGCGGCAGTCGCCGCTGACACTGGCGCAGCAATACGGTGGGGTGCTGCTGGACGGCGATCCGCTGTATGGTGCGTATCTGGACGAGCGGATCGGCAAGCTGCAGAAGGCCATTAACGGATTGCAGAAATCTGCTGCGATAGAAAGCGCTGTAAAGGTAAAAGAATTGACGGAGCTTTGCCGCATTTT
>ERZ1673695.3046-NODE-3046-length-10909-cov-14.844573_pt1 | contig 10909 bp, 19 predicted proteins | sample MGYA00580225_ERZ1673695 | MGnify/ENA primary metagenome ERZ1673695 (study PRJEB41218, sample SAMN15661739) | gut metagenome | host: Homo sapiens | place: Canada: London | collected 2015-08-20/2019-03-30 | study: EMG produced TPA metagenomics assembly of...
GAATCTGGGCATCAGGCTTGTCCTTTGCGAGCTGGCCCGTAATCACAATTTCGGCGGGGAGCGGCTGAAAAAGCTGTATCTCGGAGCCTGCGAGCTTTGGATGAAAGAAATCCAGAAAGACCCCGAACTCGGAGAGGCCCGGATGCAGGAAATGCTTGATAAGCGCATGGGGAAATGGTGGGAATCGAAAAATGCTTGAATTAAACAAATTGTATCTCATGGACTGTATGGAGGGCATGAAGCAATTCCCGGATAAGTATTTTGAGCTGGCGGTGGTTGACCCACCGTATGGGATATCAATTAGCAACAATATAGGACGCAGAAAGAGAGATAAGCCCAGTGGGCATAAGAAGGTGACGTGGGATAGTTTGCCTCCAGATGATAAATATTTTGACGAATTAAAAAGGGTAAGCCAAAACCAGATTATTTGGGGTGCAAATTATTTTTGTATGCCTCCAACAAAGTGTTTTATCGTATGGAGAAAACCCGCAATATCAGAAAACGTGTCTTTTTCAATGTGCGAATACGCATGGGCGTCCTTTGACGAAACGTCAAAAGAGGTATCTATATTGGGAGAAAACAATAAAATCCATCCCACTCAAAAGCCCGTCGCTCTCTATGAGTGGCTTTTATCCAGGTATGCAAAGCCCGGAGATAAAATCCTTGATACCCATGTGGGGAGTGCATCCAGTTTGATCGCCTGCCACCGTATGGGATTTGATTTCGTCGGATTTGAGATCGATCCGGATTACTATCGGATGGCGTCAGAAAGACTGGAGGCCGAACGATCGCAAATACGATGGGAGGATGTGGCCGGGAGGGATGCGGTATGACGCACCTCTCGCTGTTCTCGGGGGTTGGAGGGCTGGACATCGCCGCGCAGTGGGCCGGATTTCAAACGGTCGGTCTGTGCGAGTGGGCGGATTATCCGTACCGGGTATTGCAAAAGCGGTTTCCGGGTGTGCCCATCTGGCGGGACATCCGCACGCTGACAGGGGAGGATTTTTATGAGCGGACAGGTCTGCGGACAGTTGACGTTGTTTCAGGGGGATTTCCCTGCCAGCCGTTTTCCGTCGCAGGTAAGCGGCTCGGAAAGGGCGACGACCGCTATCTCTGGCCGGAGATGTGCCGAGTTATATCCGAGATCCGGCCCGCTTGGGTCGTTGGTGAAAATGTTGCTGGACAGGAGCATTTGCGGAGCTAGAGAAGGTCAAAGCTGAGTTGGATACTCTCTGCAAAATGCAGCCGGTTAAGCTGGAAAAAGCCGAAGCCAGATCGTTATCGTTTATGTTGGCCGCCGAGCTATCAGAGGTAAGGGGCGAGCTTGAGAAGGTCAAGGCCGAAAACGCCCGGCTCCGGCGGGAAAGGGAGGCCGACACATGACCGTAGAATCAAACCTCTTTGACAAAGAGGAAATTTACCCGGATTGCACTGTGCAGGTGCTCACGAACACCCTCACCGGCGAAACGTCGGTTGGATGGTGGCCGAACGATAACCCGCCGCGTGTGGCAAGCGACAGGCAAAAGGAGACACCATGAAAAAATTTGCAAGGCATTTCTTCATCGTGTACTTTTTCGCTCAAGGGCTTTACTGTGAAATATACAAAGTGTTCACAGCTCTGAAAACCATGAACGAACCCGCTGCGGACGTTATCATTTGCGGCGTTCTTATGGGAATCATCGTTTTTAAGCTATTTGGTGCGGGGTGGGAACATGATTGACTGGATGCTCGCGGCGCGCATAGACCCTCTGGGCGCGGTGATAGCCCTATCCGTCGCGCTGGGGCTGGTCGTGGGGATTGAGATGGGGAGGCGGTGCAAATGATACCGGCGCGCAAGACCTGCAAGGGGTGTAAATATCTCCGGTCTGCGGCAAATGCAGGAGGGGAGGGCGGGGAGCAAATCTGCCATTATCTGATAGACACAAATCAAAAACGGGGATGTCCCGCCGATCAATGCGACAAGTACGAGAGGAGGCCAAAAACCCATGAACTGGAAAAAAGAAGCCGAAAACGATCTGAAAAGCTACATGCGGCGCAAGGACAGTCTCCAAAACATACAGGACAAGATCGCGTCTCTCGATGACCGGATGCAGTCCATCCGGGGCGGGATGTCTGATGCAACGCCGGTGCAGGGCGGGGAGAGCTGGGCGCAGGAAAACCTTATCAACTGCATTGCCGAAAAAGAGCGGTTAGTACATACCCGCGCGGCGGTTGCCCGGCTGGTCAAGCTGGTGGAGCGCGGGCTGGCGGGGCTTACAGATCAGGAGCGCAGGGTGCTGGAACTGTTTTATATCCAGCGGCAGGATGGATATATTGAGCGGCTGATGGACGAGCTGCACGTAGAACGCAGCCGGGTTTATCAAATCAAAGAGATGGCGCTCTACAAGTTCACGATCGCTCTGTATGGAATTGTTGAATTTTAATATTTAAAACAAACTGGAAAAAAAGTGGACGAAATTTTTAAAAATACCTGCTATAATAAGAACAGTGGTATTTGCCACAAGGCGGCGGCAGAACGGGCGGCGGCAGAGGTCTGGGAGCTGTCAGACCGGGAACGCGGGATTGTGGAAATGTTATCTAACAAGGCACAATGATGGGCCATCAGCAGCTTGGTCGGCGGATGCAGCACGCTCGAGTGCTGCTTGTTGTAAGGACGCTCAGAGATGGGCGTTCTTTTCATATAACAGAGGGGTGAAATCAAATGGTCATTGAATTTTTTCGCAGTTCTGTCGTGCCGCTGGACAACGGTTTCTGGTGGTGCCCATACGGCGGCGATTACACCGTCCAGATTATCCGGGACGAGCTCACCGGAAGGATTTCCGCAGGCTGGTGGCATAACGGGAGGCCGCCATGCTGAGAGCCTGCAAATACTGCGGCCGGGTTCATCCGACTGGCTATTCGTGCCTGAAGAAACCGGCTCGCCGCAAAGAGCACACACCTCAAAAGAACCTGCGCAGCACAAGCAGATGGACGCGCAAAAGCCTTGAAATCCGGGAGCGTGATTTCTTCCTCTGCCGCGCGTGTCTGGAAAAGGGCGTAGTCAACCGCAGCGGCATTGAAGTGCATCACATTATTCCGCTGGAAGAAAACGAGGCGCTGGCTTTTGACAATGGTTGGTTGATTTCTCTGTGCGGCGAAGATCATGAACGTGCTGAACGGGGAGAGATCAGCCGGGAACAACTGCACCGGCTGGCGTCCGGGCCCCCCACCCTGCCGGCGGTCCAAAAAGAAGATTAGGCAAGACCACAAAGCCTCCGCCGTTCACAAAAAACTCCGAAAATGAAAGTTGGTGAAATAATGGCAAGACCGGCAAAAGCGGTAAATGTTCAAACGGCAAACCTCACGAACGCCGAAAAAGAGGCGCGCGAATTTTTAGAAAGCGCGGTAAAGGGCCGGCCGGGCGATCTTTCTCCGCCGGAGTATTTGACGGAAACGCAGAAAAAGGTGTTTCGGAATATCGCCGGGGGGCTGGGGGAAAGCGGTATTCTGGGGGCGCTCGACGTTTACATCCTGACGGCCTGCGCGGTTGCCATCGACCGGCTGGCAGCCATCGAGAGCGAAATCAACGCCCGCCCGGAGCTGTTGAGCGATTCGGCGTACATGGGCAGCAAGGACAAATATACCAGGGATTTGTACCGGTGCTGCAATGAGCTGTGCCTGAGCCCGCAGGCGCGGGCAAAGCTGGGGTCGCTGGCCGCGCAGGCCGCCCGGCAGAAGGAGGATCCCCTGCTTCGAGCGATGGGTCTGAACGACGATGACTGAGTTTTCGGGCGCGGGAAAAAGGGACGGGCAGAATGGCGGTATGGCCGCTCGGGAGAAACGGCGGCCGTCCATCAGGGACACAAGGGCCTATCGTTATGCGAGGTGGTGCGCAAAGCCGGGGAACCGTAAGGTTGGAAAATATGTCAAAAAGCAGGCGAAAGCGTGGCTGAAAATCGCGGACGGCAAGCATCGGAGCGCCTATGTCAGCGAGGCGGCGGTCGAGAAGCTTTTAGCAATTCTGCGGCTGATGGTTCACCCGGACCTGCTCTGCCCAATGGACGAAGGAATTGAGGATTATGCGCATTTTCTGCTGACCGCGGTGTTCTGCACCCGGGCGCGGGCGGACAAACGGAGGTTTTACACCACCGTTCTGCTGGAAATTGCCCGGAAGAATTTCAAGACCTTCAACAGCGCGGTAATCTTTCTAATCGGGATGCTGACCGAACCGCAGTTCTCGCGGTTCTTTTCGGTGGCGCCGGATTACAAGCTTTCTTCGGAGCTGCGGCTGGCGGTGCGCAAGATCATCAAGGTTTCCCCGGCGCTCTGCGATCACTTCAAAATCACCCGGGATATGATTACCTGCAAGCTCAATGAAATCGAATATACGCCGCTGGCCTATTCCAACGACCGGATGGATGGCAAGCTCGCCAACATCTGGCTGGCGGACGAGGCTGGGGCGCTTGACAGCTACCCGGTGGAGGCGATGCGCTCCTCGCAGATCACCATCAAAAACAAGCTGGGCATTGTGATCTCGACCCAGTATCCCAACGACAACAATGTGCTGATCGACGAGGTGGACATCGCGAAGAAGGCTCTGGACGGTCTGCTCGACCGCGAGGACATCTTTGCATTGCTTTATGAGCCGGACGACGAGCTGAAGGCCGAGTGGGAAACAAACGACCTTGTGATCTGCCAGAGCAATCCGGCGGCGGTGGCAAACCCCGAAATCATGAAGTCGATCCGGGACCTGCGGATGATGGCGGCACTCTATGAGAACAAGAAGGAAAACTTCCTGTGCAAGCACTGCAACATCATGTATAAGGGTCTCGGGGTTGAGGGATACATCGACATCGAGAAGGTAAAACGATGCGTCCGAAAGGACGACCCCGCATGGTGGAAAGGGCGGAGGGTCTGGCTGGGGCTGGACCTCTCGCAGACCGACGACAATACCGCCGTTGCAATGGTGGCCGAAGACGCGGGAACGGTCTATGCAAAGGTCTGGGGGTTTCTGCCCGGGGAGCGGATAGAGTGGAAAACCAAAAAGGAGCAGGTCGATTACCCGCGCCTGATCCGGCAGGGGTGCTGCTTCGCCTGCGGCGGCGAGGTGATCGATTACAGCTTTGTGGAGCGGTTCATCCTCTCGCTGCCGGAACGGTACGGCGTGGAGATTGTGCGGCTCGGTTTCGACCGGTACAACGCGATTTCCACCGTACAAAAGCTGGAGGCCGCCGGAATTGAATGCGTGGAAATCCGGCAGCACTCGAGCGTGCTGCATCCGCCGACCAAGCTGCTGAAGGAAAGCATTCTGGAACAGGCGTTCCGATACGATGAAAACCGGCTTCTGGAGATCAATTTCCAGAACGCGAGGTGCACTAAGGACACCAACCTGAACGAATATGTCAACAAGAAGAAATCGGCGGGGAAGGTGGATATGGTGGTATCGTTGATCAATGCAATATATTTGCTGCAGGCAGAGATGCTGGAAGGCCAGATGGATTTTGTTGTACAGACATAGGAGGGGTTTCATGGGATGGTTTGAACGATGGAGGAAGCCGGAAATCAGGGCGGATACCGGCGAGGTGGTGATCGACGACCCGGTGCTGCGGGCGCTGCTCGGCGGCGGAGAGGTTACCCGGGAGATGGCCATGCAGGTGCCGACGGTGGCGGGCGGCATTGATCTGATTGCCGGAATCGTGGCGGGAACCCCGATCAGGCTCTACCGGGACACGCCGGGGAAGAAGGCGGACGAGGTTCTGGACGACCCGCGGCTGCGGCTCCTGAACGACGAGACGGGCGACACGCTGGACGCGAACCAGTTCTGGCGGGCGATGGTGCGGGACTATTATCTCGGCAAGGGCGGGTACGCCTATATCCACCGTATCCGGGGGAAGTGGAAAAGCCTGCACTATGTCGAGGAAAGCCGGGTGTCGGTCTATAAAAATTCCGACCCGATCTTCAAGGATTATACCCTTGGGGTCAACGGCGCGGTCTATCAGCCGTTTGATTTTCTGAAAATTCTGCGCAACACCGCAGACGGCGCACAGGGCGTACCGATCACCGCCGAGAGCGGAAAGCTGATCGAAACGGCCTATAACACGCTGGTACTCGAAGGAGCGCTGGTGAAGAAGGGCGGAAATAAGCGAGGGTTCCTGAAAGCAAAAAGCCGATTAACGCAGGAGAAGATGGATATGCTTCGCGCGGCTTTTCGGGATCTCTATTCCAACGACGTTGAAAACGTGGTGGTTCTCAATGAGGGGCTGGAATTTCAGGAAAGCAGCAATACGGCTGTGGAAATGCAGCTCAACGAGAACAAAACCGCAAACGCGGCGGAGTTTGCGAAGATCTTTCACGTGTCGCCTGACGCGATGACCGGAAAGGCCGACGATACCGCGAGCCTTGCAAAGCTGGCGGCGATTCCGCTGATGAAAACAATCGAATGTGCCCTGAACCGGGACTTTCTTCTGGAAAAGGAGAAGGGCCTTTTTTATTGGGCGTTTGACACCAAGGAGCTGTTGAAAGGCGGACTCAAGGAGCGGTACGACGCGTACAAAACCGCACTGGACGCGAATTTCATGCAGATTGACGAGGTGCGGTATCAGGAGGACATGGAGCCGCTGGGTCTCTCGTGGATTCGTCTGGGTTTGCAGGACGTGCTCTATGACCCGAAGAGCAAGCTGCTTTATACCCCGAACACCAACAGCACCAACCGAATGACGCCGGAGGGCCTGCCAAGCCCGAAAGAGCCGCCCGATCCGACGCCGGACGGGCAGAAAGGAGGAAGCGCAAATGAAAATTGAAATCAGGGCGGACGGCGCCCATATTTCCGGCTATGTCAATGCAACCGAGAAAAAGAGCCGCCCGGTGGTGACGCCGCGGGGCAAGGTGGTCGAGGAAATCGAGCCGAGGGCGTTCGAGCGGGCCATCGAGCGGGCTGGGAACATCAATGTCACCGTAGACCACGACAGCACCCACGTCTATGCGAGCACCGAGGACGGCACCCTGTCGCTGTACGAGGACGCGATCGGGCTGCACGCCGACGTGCTGGTGCGCGACCCGGATTTGATCGGGCTGGCCAAGGCGGGCAAGGTCCGGGGCTGGTCCTTCGGTATGTATAACGTGAAGGACGAGCTGGAGCCGAGAGCCGACGACCTGCCGCTGCGCCGGATCAGGGAGCTCGACCTCGACCATATCACCCTTGTGGTGAAAAAGAATCCGGTTTACTCGGCGACTTCGGTGGAGCTGCGGGCAGACGCCGAGGTGGACCTTGAGGAACGGGCGATGGATGATCCGCCGAGGGTAACGGTCGAACAGACCGCCCCGCCTGCGGACGGTCTGAGCGCATACAAAAAGCGCTTGGAAGCAATTAAGAAACAGGAAAGCCGTTAAACAACCCTCCCCCGCACCTCAGCGGCCGGCCGAATGGCTTCGGCCGCTTTCGCCTGTGGGGGAGACAGCGGGAAATTTCTAAGCGAAAGCGGAAATTTCCGCGTCATGCGGGGGCAAAGCCCCCATGAAAACCCAGTGGGAAAATTCAAAAAACCTGACAGGAGGAACGAAAAATGGCAAATCTGAAAGCACTGACCGAAAAGAGGGCGGAGAAGCAGACCAAGATGGAGCGGCTGCTGAAGCTCGCCGAAACCGAAAACCGCGCTATGAGCGAGGAGGAAACCGCCGCGTTTGACGCCTGCGAGCAGGAAATCCGCGCGATCGACGAAACCATCGCCCGCGAAGAGCGCGCCCGCGGCATCGCCGACAAGCCCGCTCCCGCCGCCGGAGGGAAGGAAAAGACCGTCGAGGAACGCGCCGCCGAGGAGGAGCGGGCTTTTGCCGATTATGTGATGGGCAAGACGCTTGAGCTGAGGACCGGCGAGCAGAACATGACGATGGGAAATAACGGGGCGATCATCCCGACCACCATCGCCAACAAGATCATCAAGGCGGTTAAGGACCGCTGCCCGATTCTTACCGGGGCGACCATTTACAACGTCAAGGGCACCCTCAAGGTGCCGGTATGGGGCAAGGCGAACACGACCCACGACATTGCGGTGGGTTATCAGACCGAATTCACCGAAATTACCGCCGACGCGGGCGCTTTTACCTCGGTTGACCTCTCGGGCTATCTGGCCGGGGCGCTGACCCTGATCGGCAAGAGCGTCGAAAACAACGGCAGTTTCTCGGTGGTGGACTTCATCGTGTCCCAGATGGCCGAGGAAATTGCTGCTTTCATCGAGAAGGAACTGCTGACCGGCACCAGCAGCAAGGCCACCGGGGCACTTTCCACCACCACTACGGTGACCACCGCCGCCGCCACCGCGATCACCGCCGACGAGCTGATCGAGCTTCAGGCGAAGGTGAAGCAGGTCTACCAGAGCCGCGCCTGCTGGACCATGAACCCCGCGACCTTTACGGCGATTAAGAAGCTCAAGGACGGCAACGAACGCTATCTGCTTCAGGATGACGTGACCGGGGAGTTCCCCTACCGTCTGCTTGGCAAGCCGGTATATCTCTCGGATAATATGCCGACTGTCACCGCCAGCGCCAAGGCAATCCTGTACGGGGATTACAGCGGCCTTTCGGTCAACTTCCGGGAAAACATCAGCATTGAGGTGCTGCGGGAGAAATACGCCACCCAGCACGCAATCGGCGTAGTGAGCTGGTTTGAATTCGATTCCAAGGTCACCGACAACCAGAAGCTGGCTGTTCTGGTGATGAAGGCGTCGTAATGCTGGTGCGGGCGAGGGCAAGCTTCGCCGGGGCCTGCACGATGTATGCGGGGGAAACCCGGGAACTGGCTGACGGGGAGGTCCTGCGGGATCTCCTCGCAGCCGGGTATGTCGAGAAAGAACCGGAGAAGCGGCCGGAAGAGGGAAAACGGCCCAAAGCGGTAAAGCGGAAGGGGTGAACCGGAATGAAGCCCTCAGAAATCAACGCGCAGACGGTGCTCGGCTTTCTGCGGCTGGACGGCGAGCCTGATGACGTGTCTCCCGACACGCTGCTGGCCGCCGCCAAAAGCTATATCATGAGCTACACCGGGCTGGATGAGGCGGAAATGGATCTGCACGAGGAAATTTCCATTGCGATTCTGGTACTCTGTTCGGACCTCTACGACAACCGGCAGATGATGGTGGAAAGCGACAAGGTGAACCGGACGGTGCGGAGCATCCTCGATCTGCACTCCACCAATCTGCTTTAAGGAGGCCGCCGGATGGATGCGGGAAAGTTGACTGAACGGGTGAATCTGCTGCGGCTCGCGGCGGACGGGACAAATTACCGGTGGGCGGAGGCCGGAAAGCTCTGGGCCGCCGCCGTACAGAAGGAAAAGACCAACCTCTTTTCGAGCGTTGGCATCGGGGCGCGATCGGTTGAATTTACCGTCCGGCGCTGCGGGCTGACCCTGCGCGACGCGTTTCTCTGGCGGGGGAAGCACTGCTTCCTGACTTCGATTGTGGACGAAGGGAAGCTGCACTGGAGGATTGCCGCCGCGCTGATCGAGCCTGCCGCCTGCGCCGCGACAAGGCCGGAGAAGGGAAAGGACGAACAGGGCAGGCTCTGCTACACGCAGAAGCCGCTCTGTACGTTTCCGGGGTTTTTGACCGAAAAATATCTCGGATTCGTCCAGAGGGAGCCGCAGGGGCAGGCGGAGCACCGGCTGGTGCTGGTAACCCCCAAGGCGGTAACGCTGAAAACGGGGGATCTGGTCAATACGGGCGGCGGCGTCTACGCGGTGCGCGTCTGCTATCTGCTGGATGAATTCAAAAACGAATACGAGATTGCCAACACGAAGGAGCCGTAATGGAAAACCGCATTCAAACAGACCGGATTGGAGCCGCATTTGACAAAATTCTACAGGAGTTCCCCGAGCGCCGCCGCGAGCTGCACGAGCGGGTCGGCAGGGCGGTACAGCGGGAGCTTCAGCAGCAGATAGCCAGTTCAGGGATCAACGATTCATCCGGCAAGGTGCGCCGCTGGCAGGTGGTGCATATCGGTTCGGGCGGCGGGTATGCGGCGGTTCGTCCTGAAAAAGGAACGACCGGGGCCGACAGCCCCGGCGCAATCACAAATTATCTTGAGGGCGGGCATCGGATTGCTTCCCCGCGTGGGGGAAAGAACTACCGCCCCCGGCTGCGGGTGTCCTATGTCAGCGGGTATCACTTCTACGTCAACACCTCAATGCGGGCCGAGAGCATTGCCATCGGAGAAGCGGAGGCGTGGGCGGATGAAATCGCGCGGGAGCTGGAGGCGAGCCTATGATCAACAAAAACGATATTTTCGACGCGCTTGCGGCGGCGCTGGCCGCGAAATGGCCCGGATGGGACCTGCACCGTAATCTCTGCCCGGCGGAATTTACGCGGCCCTGCTTTCTGCTGGAAGCGCCGCGAATCAGCCGCAGGGACGCCAACGCGGGGCTGATCGAGGAAACGGCATACCTTACTGTCACCTGCTTCGGAGAGGTGGACGATTACGGAAACAGCGATATCGACGAGCTGGCGCAGATGCAGGCCAACGTCATCGATCTGTTCCGGGCGGGGTATCTCAGGGTAGCCGACCGGGCGGTAAAGTTTTCGGCCAGTGAGGGCGGCATGGATTTCGACCGCGCGTGGGTCGATCTGCAATGCCGCTATTTTGAACGGCGGGGGCCGGAACCGGTGCTGCCGCTCATGCAGGAAATTCACACGAAAACAAGGGCATAAGACACGCGTTCCCGCCAAAGCGGCCGGCCGAATGGCTTCGGCCGCTTTCGTCTATGGGGGAGACAGCGAGTTTTTAGAACGAAGTGGAGAAAACGAGCGTCATGCGGGGGCTAAGCCCCCATGAAAGCCCAGTGAGCAAGCTCAAAAAAACTAACAGGAGGGATAGCTTTGGGACTTCCAAACATCAGCATCACATTTAAGACTACTGCCGCTGCGGCGATTGCGCGCAGCGAGAA
>ERZ1673695.3050-NODE-3050-length-10892-cov-5.665498_pt1 | contig 10892 bp, 9 predicted proteins | sample MGYA00580225_ERZ1673695 | MGnify/ENA primary metagenome ERZ1673695 (study PRJEB41218, sample SAMN15661739) | gut metagenome | host: Homo sapiens | place: Canada: London | collected 2015-08-20/2019-03-30 | study: EMG produced TPA metagenomics assembly of...
CTACCTCACGGTGCAGAGGAGCCTCAACTACCGGGGGGAGCGTGCGGACTTCACGCCCTTCCTGGACGTACCCCTCAAGGAACTGGAACAGCGGCTGAAAGCGAGCAAGGCGGAGGAACGGAAAATCTACGACCAACTGCAAGAGGCGGCAAAAGCCTGGGACGAGCATGGGGCGCAGACCCTTCTCCTGCAAAAGGCCATTGAATATCTCAAGGTCCAGGAGGTCCAGCACACCGCCAACGAGTGGAAGCAGCAAAAGGACGGCTCCTGGGAGATCAGCAACCTGGTCTATAAGATGACGTTCAGCATCGTGCGGTGCGGGGACGAGTGGAAACTGTCCTTGGAGTTGTCCTATACCGCCCCCGGCCTCTCCGTAGGGTACTGGGAGTACACCCGGTCCCCCAGGCAGCGGATCGAGTATGAGGGGAGCAAGAAATACAAGACCCTGGAAGGCGCGCAGAAGTACATCCAGAATAAGTTTGACCAGTACGTAGACCGATTTGAAACCCTCTCCCCACGCATCCCAAGGGAGGCGAAACCTTTGTTTTCTGTCAACGGCCAACTGTTGCAGGGATATGGCATTATGCGGCAGGTGAAAAAGGAGGGGATCACCCTGGAGGACCTCATGGCCCAACTGGAAGCCAGTTTCCCAACGGAGGATGCCCAGGAGCAGGACGGTATGGACCGCTCCGAAGCTACTCCCCAGAAGCAGGAGGCCCCCCCGGCCACGGAAGCCCCCCAGGAGGAGGCCCCCGCTGCCCCCGCCGAGGCGCCGCCGCCCACGCTGACCATCATCACGCCCAGCCCCCAGGCGGCAGCCCCCAAGCAGCCCCCGGCCAAGGCCGCCCAGCCGGACCACAAGAAAAGGCCGCTCCACAAGAAGCGGCTGGCTATGGCCAGATAGGGGGTGACGGGATATGCCCTATACCCACCTGGACCCCGGCCGCGAACTGGAGGTTTGCAGCCATATCTATTCCAATCAGATCGACCTGTCTGAACTGGTCCTGCTGACCCCCGAGGAACTAAAGGCGCGGGAGGCGGCCAGCGTTGAGCAGGAGAAGGCCATCTATGACAGGATGGTGGAGATCGAAAAGGAGTGGGTACAGCAGGCCAGCCAGACCATGGCTATGCGGAAAGCCCAGCAGTACCAGAAAACGCCGCCTACCCCCCACACCGCCAACAAGTGGGTAGACGGCGAGTATGGCTGGCATGAGCGGAGCAACATGGTCTATAAATTCACCTGGCGTATCTACGAAAATACCAGTTGGAGCCGGGTACAGCAGAAATCCGTAATCAATTCCTATGAGTTATCGTGGTATCTCACCTACAATACCACGCCCAATCCAGATTACAGCGGCCCGGGCCGTCAGATCGCCGGGCAGGAGAGCAAGCGTTTTGGGGACAAGGCCAGCCTGGACAAATACCTGCAAGGCCGGATCAAAGCCTATGAACACCTGTTCACGGAGATATCCCCGCCTATCCCGGCAGAGGAAAAACGCCGCTTTTGCGTCAATGGCGTGCTGCTGCCCGGCTACACCGTGGAACTCACCATGGAACAGCGGGTGTCGGAACTGATGGCGCTGGCGGAAGATGAGGATTTTGCCGCGCTGGTACAGGACGGCCAGCCGGAGGAACACCCCCCGGAGGCCCCCCAGGAGAAACCGCCCAGGAGATCCGCCCCGGCCAAAGCCCGTAAAAAGAAGCACGCGCTTACCCGGTAGGCAGCGGCGCCGGTGGCGCCGCTGTCCGCGCCAGCATGGAATTTTGACAGCAAAATTCCGCTGTTCAGGGGCTTCGCCCCTAAAACCCCCGGCCCTCAAAACTTACCTCAATTTGAGGCAGGTTTTTTCGACCAAATTCCGCAAAAAGGAGGCAGATATGAACAGCAAACAGGAAGCGGCCCAGATGGAAGTAGAACTTCAACTTTTATTTGGCGAAACCTCATACCGGGTGGAGCGCACCCCATGCCGCGGGAAGTACCGGGGCCACAACGACTACACCCTGGTATTCGGCAGCGGGCGGAGGCTGTATATCGGCCTGGACGCCCGGAACTACTTGCCGGGGCTCCGGGAAAAGTTGAATCAAATCCGCTATTTCCGGGCCCACCAAGCGGAAAACACGGAGAAGGTCAAAGCCCTTGTACTGTCGCATGATACCCCGTTTTGCGACGTGGCGGTAGATATCCTCCCCTATACCGGCAGCCAGGACCTATGCGTGTATGCCGTTGTAATCCTCACCAGCAAGGCAGGGCCGAAACTGGTCTACCGGGAAACAGGTCTGCACTACTATTTCGTCAGCGGTGACAGTGGCTGGCACAGCCCGGACCAATGCCTGGGCTTTTTTCTCCAGGATATCAGCGGGAAAATGGCCTACTGCAAGGGACTGCCCGGGGACACCTCTCCAATCCGGCTCCCCAAAGCCCATTCGGGGAAAAAACGGGAGGCGGTACGATGAAACCATATAAGACCATCACCCTGCGGCTGAACGCCGCCGAATACGCCCACCTGCGGAAGCAGACGGAGGCCACGGGGCTGAAAATGGAGCCGCTGCTCCGTCAACTGGTCCTGGGCGTAAACCTGCGGCCCCGTCCACCTGACGAATACGCCGCCCTGCTGCGGGAATTGTCGGCCATCGGCAACAATGTGAACCAACTGACGCACCAGGCCAACGCCCGGGGTGAGGCGACCCGGCAGGAGATCGGGGAAGCCGCCCGGCTGGTTCGGCAGGCGTGGCGGCTGGTGAAGGACAGCTTCTAATGGCATACACAAAAATTCTGGTCATCCACAACCGGCTGGACAAATGCCTGGACTACGCCCAGGACAAGGAGAAAACCGCCCTCTCCCTGGCGGAGGCCATCGACTACGCATTGAACCGGGACAAGACGGAGCAAGACTGTTTTGAAACAGGGATCAACTGTGATGTGGAGGCCGCCTGGCGGGATATGCTGGCGACCAAGCGGCGCTGGGGCAAGGTCCAGCGGAAGCGACAGGGCTACCACATCATCCAGTCCTTTGCCCCCGGTGAAGTGACGCCGGAGGAAGCCCACGCGGTAGGCGTGGAGTTCGCCCAGCGGCTGTTCGGGGAGCGGTATGAGGCCATCGTGACCACCCACCTGAATAAAGCCCATCTGCACAACCATGTGGTGGTCAATTCCGTGTCCATGCTGGACGGCGCGATGTACCGGGACACCTTTCAGGACTACTACGGCGGGGACGGCGTGGGCATCCGGGGGACTTCGGATACGACCTGCCAGGCCCACGGCCTGTCCGTCATTGAGCCGGACCCGGAAAACCCGGACCGGCGCAGGAGCCGCCCGGAGTGGGAGGGCAAGACCGCCATCCGGGACACGGTACGCCGTGACATTGACGCCGCCCTGGGCCGGGCCTATACGCTGCAATCCCTTTTACAGGAACTTCGGCGCATGGGGTATCAGGTCCAGGCCGGGAACCGCAAGCATATTTCCATCCGACCACCGGGCGGGGCCGGCAATATCCGGCTGGACAGCCTGGGGGACGGCTATACCGAGGCGGACCTGAAAGCCCGGCTGGAGGCCATCCGCACCGGCCAGCCAGCACCGCCGCCCGGACCAACGCCCCCGGCGTCCCCGCGGCGGTCCCCCGGCCAGAAATACCATGTCCGGGGCGGCTTCCCGCGCCGCGTTCCCCGGAAACTGCATGGGTTTCAAGCCCTGTGCTTCAAATACCTGTATCTTCTCCGCTCCTTCCAGAAAGGCCGTCCGCAGACACGGACGGCCTTTTCCACGCGCCAGGAACTTATCAAACTGGACCGCTATCAACGGCAGTTTCGCTATCTCCACCAAAATCATATTGAAACGGCGGAACAGTTGTCCATGCAGTATGACGCCCTGCAAGCGGAGATCGACGCCCTCACGGACCGGCGCGGGGACCTGTACCGCCTGCGGCGATCCGGCCATGAGGAGGTGTCGGAGGAGATTAGCCACATTACAGCCCAACTGCGGGCGCTGCGCCACGACCTGAAACTGTGCGCCCGCATTGAGGGCGATATCCCCCGGATCAGGGAGGCGGTGGCTGCGTCTGAAACGCAAAGGAGCATTGACCATGAAAAGACTGATAAAGGCAGACTTGGGCGCGATCATAAGCCTAGTCCCGCACTATTTTCCCATACCAGAAAATTTCGTTGAGATGGACATAGCAAATTTGCGCCGGAACGGTCACACAGATTACCTTTTTCTGGCCCGCCGTGAGAAGTGCTGGCTTTTTGATTATGCCAATGTCTACACGCCCGGAAGTTACGCCAATCTGACCTGAACCTACGGCCAAATCATGCCCCATCTGCCTGCGGCTGCGTTTGCCCTCCACGTGGACCAATTCAAGGACGGCTGCCCATGGGGAAGCGTTACTATTTTGGATTACCAGAAATCTATCCTGGATGTAGAGCAATTTTCACTGTTGCCACCTGCCCAGCGGGAACGGCACATCCGCCTGATGGTCAGGCGCTTCCTCCGAAACACACAGTATTGCAGCATCCGGGAAGTGATCGAATATCTGAAAACCGGGGAGGTGAAATGAATATGGACACCAGCGGCGAAGTAGCTGACCTGATGGTAAAAGAGAGCATCCAGGTCACAGAAGCCAGCATAAAACTGCTGGCGGCAGGGAGCAAAAACCTTGCGGCGTTCCTCTGGGCCCTGGCCAAGGACGGGAAGAAAGTAGCCGGGCTGACCAGTATGGCCCAGTTGTATCGGTCCGGGCGGCCCACCGCGCTGTTTCGGATCAAAGAGAGCGACCTGAAAGAGTTTCGCGCCTTTGCCAAAAAGAATGTGCTGTTCGCGGTCCTCAAGTACAAGGGGGCCAAGGACGGCACCGTGGACCTTATCACCAATACGGACTACGCGGCCCAAGTCAACCTGTTTATGGAGCGCAAGGGCTATCCGGTCCCGGAACAGGAGGCGGCACCGCCAAAAAAAGACGCCCCCCGCGCTCCGCAAGGGTACTCCTCACCACAGCGCGGGAGTGGCTTGACAGCCTCCCGGACGAGGCCGACGAAGCAGACGACGAGGACTACTGACGAGCCGGCAGAAAAGGCCAGCGTCCGGGAAAAACTGGCCGCCTGCCGGACCGAGGCGGAGCAGAGAGCCGCCCGGCCTGTACCCCAGCGCACCAGGCCAACGAAAACCAAAACCAGATAATGATAGGATGGAGGTAAAAACATTATGGCAAATCTGGAACAAATTATCGCCAACAAGAACGCCAGCGACACCCAATGGCAGCACCAGCAGCAGGCAGAACGGGAAAATGTCACCGAAATGCAGAACTGCGGCATTGAAATGATTACCACCGACCCCGCCCAATACTTCCGCTACCTGACCATGCAGGGGGACAATCCCGGTTACAGCGCCGGGAATGTGGCTATCGTGCTGGTCGGTTTGAACGGTGCAACCGTGTTCGGAACCCGGGAGCGGTGGCAGTCCATGGGCCGGACGGTGCTGGAGGAACAACAGAGCCAGGGGGTAAAGATTTTCGCCCGGGACCCCAGGACCAAGGCATACGCCCTGGCAGACGCCTATGATATCAGCCAGACCCAGGGCCGGGAGATCAAGCGCCGCACCCTGCGGGAGAACACGGAGGAAATGTCCAGCGCCCTGTCTACGCTGCTGAATTACTCCAAGGCCAAACTAGATATCGACAAAGACCTTGCAACGCCCGCCTATTTTGACGAGCAGAGCCGGGAATTGGTCATCAATCCCGACTACCAGGACGAGGAGGCGTTTGCCTCCATCGCCGCCGAGGTTGCCCTGACCCGCTACCACGATAAGGGGTACAACCGGGATTACAGTTGGGCCCGGTATGAATTGGACGCCCAGAGCGTTTCCTATATCCTATGCCGCAGATACGGGATCGAACCGAAAGCGCCGAACATGGAACGGCTGGCGGAACGGTTTTCTGGCATGGACATAGACGAGTGCAAGGCCGTACTGGACAAGATGCAGGACATGAGCAAACAAATCGGGCGCTCCATCGACCTGAATATCGAGGCGGAGAAGCGAAAGACCCGGACTGCTGTGCGGCGTCCCGCCCGATAAGCCCCCGCCGGGGTGTTTTCCCCCGTGGGGAATATGAGCCGAGGCCCGTCCCCTGTCAAGGCCGCAAAATTGTATGCACAATTTTGCGCGAGCCGGCCAGTCTGCGGACTGGCCGGACCTTGACCGGGGCCGTCCCACGGCTCATCCAGTCACCAAGGGGAAAACACCCCAAAAGCCGCCAAGGGCGGCTTTTGCCATACTGGGAGCAGGCGGTCCTGACGGGGCCGCCGCATCCCCTGCCCAGCGCCCCGCCGTGAGCCGTCGGCGGGGCGGGGCCCGGAAACCTGCCTCAATTTGAGGCAGGTTTCGACAACTTCTGAATATTTGGGAGGTACACTATGAAACGAACAGCAGCGGCCCTATGCCTGGCGGCGCTCCTGGCCTGTTCCCTGATCTGCCCCGCCCTGGCCACCGGGGACGCCCTTTACCCGGTGGAAGTCACCGAGTATATGGAGGGGGACAGCCCCCGTTTGGAAAAGGTCTATATCCTCACCCCGTCAGACGACCCGGCCCTCATCCCCACGGAGGACTTTGAGCGGGAGGGCCTGACCTATACCCTGCTGGATGTGACCCGGCAGGACCAGGTGGAAACAGACACCCGGGACTACACGGAAACCGTCACCCTGGAGAGCAAGACCAAGGACATGGACGCCATCCTACCTCAACTCACCGCCACGCTGGAGGTGGACACCGAGGAGGGCTATACCGGCGTCCTTGCCCTGGACACCGCCAGCATCCAGGTGGAGGCGGCGGGCTATGCCACCTCTACCCGTACTGTCACCGCAGCCCGGACCTACCCCAGCCTGTCCGATGCTGATGTGTCCCTGCTCCCCAAGAGCATTGAGGACGGGGGACGGACCCTGGAACTGGCAGACGTTCAGTGGCAGGAGGCCGGCGGCTTTTATACCGCCAGCGCCACCTACACCGGCACCGCGTCCAGCAAGTACGCCACCGGCTACACCGTTACCGCCGAATACACCGGGGAGGTGTCGAGAACTACAAACGAAACCGTGACCTATGCCGCCGTGTTCAGCGGCGCCCCGGCCCAGCCGGGAGAGGCGGACAGCCAGGCATTGGCACAGGCCCCCTCCGGCGGCGTGGACCTGCGTTGGCTCCTGGTCCTGCCCCTTGGCGCGGCCGCGGCGGGCCTGTTTTTCGGCGGGAAACTCCTGCTGAAAAAACGCAAATCTAAAAAGGAATGGGAGGACTACACAAAATGAAGCATTGGAAGTACGCGCTCCTCTCCGCCGCGCTGCTGGCGGCAGTCTGCATTACCCCGGCCTCTGCTTTGGAATACACCATGGAAGCCCCGGACGATTACCTGTTTGCCCGGCCCACCAGCGACAGCACGATCTATGAGCAGGAGGACCCTAATGTGGACCGGAGCAAAAATACAGCCCTGATCCCGCCCAGCTTCGGCACCCCCACCAGTTATCTCCCCGGCAGCGGCGCGGCCCTGACCCCCAATCTGGTCCCCGGCGCCCTGGACGGCGGGCTGGTCAACTCCACCGGGAGCGTCACCTATCCGGACACGGGCAGCGGAGGCGGGACCTGGACGGGCACCGCCTTTACCACTGTCACCTCAGACCTCTATTACAGTGGCGGGCACCTGGGGACCTTGAAGATCCCGGCTATCGGCCTGTCCGTCAAGGTGTACCAGGGGACGGACAGCAAGACACTTGCCAAAGGCGCGGGCCACTTCAAGAACACCAGCCTGTGGGATGGAAACTGTGCGATTGCTGGACATAATCGAGGTGTGCGGGACGATTTTGGGGACTTGCATACCCTGGAGCCAGGCGACACCATCACCTGGACCACCAAACTGGGAAAACGGACCTATGAAGTCGTTTCCGTGTCCAAAGTCCGGGAAACGGACACCAGCGGCACCGCCGCTACCAGCGACAACCGCCTGACGCTCTACACCTGCGTAAAAAACCAGCGGGACTACCGTTGGATGGTCCAGGCCGTGGAGCGTTGATCCCGCACGATAGTTTTTTCAGGCCGAAACCTGCCTCAAATTGAGGCAGATTTCGACCTCTTTCTCTTTTTTGATGAAAACTTCCATTTTTTAGCAATAATCTGTCATTTGACCGCAGCGAGGGGGTGATATACGGCCCGGTCAAATGACAGGGTTCTAATGCCTCCTCCTGCCCATTTTGAAGGAGGCACCCATGAAAAAGCGTTTGGTTTCCCTGTTCCTGGTTTTGTTGTCTGTACTGGCCTTGTTGCCCAGCGCGGCCCTCGCCGCAGACAGTGAGGAGGAGGCCCTGGGCGAGGTCAATATCTACAATGGAGAGTATGAGCTGGGCTATCTCTCCATCAACGGCTCCGTCCGAAAGCAGATCTATACCTATTTTCTCTATGAGGCCAACGACGGCACGCAGAAGGAGTCCCCGGCCTACTGCGTCAACCCAAACCAGTACGGCGTTCCGCAGACCGTGGGCCCCGGCGAGAGCATCAAGTATCTGGCAGAGGAACGGGCAAGCGACCCCAAGGTGGTGGGCATTATCTCCAACGGCTACCCACACCGCAGCCTGGGCGAGTTGAAGCTGGACAATAAGTACCAGGCGTATTACGCCACAAAAATGGCGCTGTGGTGTTACCTGATGCCGGACTGGAACATTGCCAACCTGAAGGTGGCCCCCGGCCTCTCCGGGAGTGAACTGGACATTGGAAACCGCATCCTGGCCGCCGCCAAGGACATCTACAAGAGGGGCACTACCTACAACTATATGCTCTCTCCCCGGATGACCGTCACGGCGGACAAATCCACGGCCTACCCCGTGACCATCGGGGGCGAGGAATACAAGCAGCAGGTGTTCACCGTCTGGAGCGAGACGTGGGTATATGATTACGACGTGGCCGTGTCCTTCTCCGACCCCGGCTCCGTGCCGGAGGGCACGAAGATCGTGGACATGAACAACAACGAGATCACCGCTGTCACCACCGAGGGCACCAGCGACGGCTATGCCGGGCAGTTCAAGGTGCTGTACCCCGCTGAAAGTGTGGCGGGTCAGAGCGGAAACGTCCAACTCTCCCTCTCCGCGTCTGTGGCCCAGTATGCAGCCATGTATGCCGTGTGCCAGGAGAAGGACCAGTACGGCAATTTGCAGAATTACATCTGCGACCTGGACAACAATGCGCGGTTAGACCTGGCCGCTGTCAGCAGTTACACGGACAGCGCGGAGGATGTGCCGGGCGAGACCCTTTTGAAAATCGTAAAACTGGAGGAGGGCACGGAGACCCCGCTGGAGGGGGCTGTGTTCAGCGTGGTTGACCCGGAGGGCCGCAAGGTGGGCTCTTACTCCACCGGACCGGAGGGGACGGTCCTGATCCCCCTGACCCTGGAGGGCCACTACACCGTGACGGAGGATATTCCGCCCCGGTATCACCTGCTCCCGGAGGAGACCACCCAGCACGTCGATGTGGAGTATAACAAGACCGCCATCGTGACCTTTACCAATGCCCCCTATGGCTCCCTGCGGGTGGAAAAACGGAGCGACACCGGCGACGCCCTCTCCGGCGTTACCATCCAGATCAAGCACATTGAGACCGGGGAGACCCGGACGGAGCAGACCCGCAACGGCGTGGTGGTGTTTGACCAGCTCAAGCCCGGCGGCTGGGAGGTCCAGGAGCTGGCGGGCATCGACGGTTGGGTGGCCGATACAGACACGGTGCAGACCGTAGCCGTGGTGTCTGGGGAGGAATCCAGCGCCACCATAGTCAACAAGGAGCTGCCTGGACTGCGGATCACGAAATATGAGCGTGGGACCATGACCCTCATGCCCAATGTCTCCTTTGAGATTTTCCGGGACGCCGAGAGCCTGGGCATCTTCCAGACGGACGAGTTCGGCCAAATCCTGCTGACAGACTGCGAGCCCGGCACCTACCGGGCCGAGGAACGGGACACAGGTGGGGACGGCCATGTGCTGGACACCACGCCCCAGGAGGTGGAGCTGAAGGCCGGGGACGGGATCAAGGACCTGGTTTTCTTTAACGACCGCCTGCCCGGAATCCATTTAATCAAGGTGGACAGTTCCGACCTCTCCCAGCCCATCGCTAACGCCCGCTTCCGTTTTGAGGCGGTGGACGGCAGCTTCGGCCCGGTGGAATACACCACCCTGGAGGACGGAACCATCGACCTGAGCAAGCTCCCCGCCGATACCGCCTACATCGTGACGGAGCTGGAGTGCCCCGGCTATATCGTGGACGACGCCCAGCGCATCATCCACCTGGACGGCGGCGAGCAGGCCCAGTTTGTGTTCACCAATTCCAAGCTGCCCTCTCTGCATTTATATAAGGAAAGCAGCGACGGGACACCCCTGGGCGGCGTCACCTACCGGCTCGCAAAAATTGAGGACGGCTCCCGGTATCTGGACCGCACCACTTCCAGCACAGGTGAAATCTGCTGGGAGGGCCTGGAGCCTGGCGTTTATTCCCTAATTGAAACCTCCACTGTGTCGGATCACCTGCTGGACACGACCGAGTACCATGTGGAGCTGTTCCCCGGACAGGACTCTACTGTGGTCCTGCAAAATGACAAGCGGCCCAATTTGACGGTGGTGAAGCGGGACGCCGACAGTGGCGAGCCCGTAGCCGATACAGTGTTTTTAGTGGAAGGGGCGGACGGCCACAGCGTAGACGAGATCAAAACCGGGCCGGATGGAACAGCCGTTTTGGAGAATTTACTGCCCGGCGTGTACGAAATTTCTGAAAAGTCGGTGCCGTCCCCTTACCTGATGGATGCGGAGCCCCAGCTTGTCACCCTCTACCCCAACCGGGACCATACCGTATATTTTGAAAACCACAAGCGGCCCATCGTCACCGT
>ERZ1673695.3051-NODE-3051-length-10890-cov-3.756991_pt1 | contig 10890 bp, 7 predicted proteins | sample MGYA00580225_ERZ1673695 | MGnify/ENA primary metagenome ERZ1673695 (study PRJEB41218, sample SAMN15661739) | gut metagenome | host: Homo sapiens | place: Canada: London | collected 2015-08-20/2019-03-30 | study: EMG produced TPA metagenomics assembly of...
CCCATATAACGTCTCAATATTTTGTTTTTAAAACAAAAGACGCTATATCCTTTCCGCAATGAAAGCCCTTTCTCGCGAGGATGCTTTTGCATCCTCGCCTGTTTTATGTACATAAAACAACTTTTAATTATTTCGCTTTTCGAAACAATTAGATTATAACACACCAAAAGCAGCTTGTCAATAGGGAATTTAAAAATTTTTCCGAATATTTTTCGAGGCGCATTTTCTTGAAGCTGCATGACAGAAATTATGCGCTGTTCTTAGATATGCAGAAACAAAGTGAAAAAAAGAGCACAGGATTTCTCGCTGAGTATCCTGCGCTCTTTTGCCTGTTGTTTTTTTACATGGAGTTGTTCGTCGCACAGCTGGAGTTAAATCCGGCTGCCGAGCCATCCTTCCTTGGTTTCTTGATAACCCAAATCGGAAAGCAAGCGACGAAGCGCATTCGAAGCCGCCTGAAAAGCCGAACGCGGAGAATCGTAGACAGCCGAATGCTTCAGCTCTCTGTCGGACAGTCCAGCATAGCCGCCGAACTCGACCAAGTGCGGCTCCAACGTCAAGATCTGATTTCGGTCGCACAACAGCAGCTCTCGCAGATTGCCATCCCCTTCTCCCGCAGGGACAATCTCTCCCGAATAACGAGCGTCCTTGATGTGGATGTACTTGCTCAAAAAAACCGTCCGCTCAGCCTCCTGAATGGGCTCGCCGGCCAAAACATAGTTTGCGGGATCATAGACAAATCCCAGGCCCTCAATACCGCTTAAACGCAGCACATCCTCGGCCCTTTCCCCGTAAATTCCCAGTTCGTTTTCATGCAGAAGCGTTACACCGTATTTCTGCGCGATCGAGACCAGAGCCTTCAAACGGTCTGCAACCGCTTCAAACTGTCCCTTTGCCCCGTAAAAGCTGAAGATTCGAATTTTATCGGTTTTAAAAGCGATCGCCGTGCGGCACAGACTTTCGGCCATGCCGCAGACCGCGGAGAAGTCTCCCGACAGCTGACTTTTGCCCAACGGGGATCCGATACACGAAATGCCGATTCCTGCCCGCCTGAACTCAGCGGCATATAGCGCACAATTCCGTTCCGTAAAATCGGCCACATTCTTTCCGTCGATGTTCCGAATATCCGCAAAGCATATCCCATTTTCCTGAAGCGCAGCAATCTGGCCGGAAAGATCCTCGGCGGCTTCGTCGCAAAAAGCACTGATTTTGATCATTTTTTTGTCAGCCCCAGCAATTTTTCTGCGTTTTTACAATAAATATTTTCCAGCGCTTCCCTTGACAGTCCGAGCTTCTCCAGAATTTCCCTGTGACCATTGTCAAAGCAATCGCGGCCGAACAGCACCCGGGTTGAATACTTTTCCAGAAATTCTGCCGCAAACGCCGGGTCGCGCGCAAGCGCAAGCCTTCCCGAACCCGCGGAAGTATCACAGTACAGATTGGGGTACTCATCGAGCATCCGGAGCAGTTGACCGCCGGGCTTTACCGATGTGTTGGCATAAGGGGCAACGACTCCGTCCTTTTCCTGATCGCCGGACAGGTAGGCCCAGAATCCGGGCGCATGGCCGATAAATACCGTATCCGGGCACAGGCGCAGCGCGCGTTCCAAGGCGCCGATCCCGCCTCCGTACCAATAGTCGGGACGCGGATATCGAATCTCGCTCTCCCAGGGATCCTCGAGATGAAGGAGCACGGGCAGGTTCTCCCGTCCGCATACGCGGTACAGTCGTATGGCGTCCGGATTGTCGATCACCATGCGGTACTTGAGCTCGCCGCACAGTTTAATTCCGTAGGTATTCTTCGCCCAGAGCAGGCGGTCGATGGAATCCGCCCGGCGCGGGTCAGGACCGTATCCCAGCAGAAACCGCTCAGGGGCGCTCTTCTGGAACTCCACGCAGGAGCGGAATGCAACCGGGCCGTCCAACTGCCCCACATCCGGAAGCAGATTGTTATACCGTGGATCATATTCGTCAGCAGGTGATTCCCAGGAGAGCAGGCAGGTGACGTCGATGCCGCATTCGTCCATATTCGCCAGGAATCGCTCGGGCGTATAGGAATACCAATAGGGGTGATTGTGTATATCCAGAATCATCTTACTTTTTGTTCTCCGCAAACCAGGTCGTGACCTTGCGGACTGCGTGCACGGTCTGCTCGAGATCCTCGTCTGTATAGAAATCATTTACCAGCAGACGCACGCCGGTCCTAAGCACTTCCTCGGCGACCGGAGCGATTCCGGTCCTGTATTCCATCTTGCGGGCATGATACGGGCAGTCGAAGGGGCAGTGCGTGCCAAGATAGCCCTCGAGATTCTTGAACATATCTTACTCGTAAATGCTTTCGGGAATATACCCCTTGAAAGCGGTGATGCCCTCGGCACAGAGCGCCTTGACGTAGGTCTCCACATCCACGCCCAGCACCTCGGGATCCATGCGGAAGAGATACCACAGATAGGTGGATTTGCAGCCGGGAAGCACCTTCATGGGCACAACGCCCGGAAGGCCTGAGATACCTGCCGTTAGGCCTTCGCCGTAGACGTGATACTTTTCACAGATCTCTTTCCCTTTATCCATCTGTGCGGATACGACTGCGGCAGTCAACTCGTTCATGCGGTAATTGGGCGCCAGAAAGGGAATCTTGCGCATCTCACCGCCGAAACGGTTGTAGTTTTTGTCCGCAAAACGGTGGGCGCGGTAGAACAGGTCCTCGTCGTTCATGATTACCATGCCGCCGTCGCCTGCGGACAGCTGTTTGAACTCGTTGAAGCTGAAGCAGCCGATGTCGCCGATGGTGCCGACCAGCCTGCCCTTGTACTCGGCAAGATGCGCCTGCGCGCAGTCCTCAATGACCTTTAAACCGTGCCGCGCGGCAATCTCCATGATTGCATCCATATCGCACGGGTTGCCTGCAAGATGCACTGCTATGATCGCCTTGGTCTTTTCCGTCACGCAGCGTTCCACAGAGGCCGGATCCAGATTGTAGGTATGCGGGTCGATGTCGGCAAATACCGGGATTGCGTTCTGCGCGAGGATGCCGATAATCGTGCCCATATCCGTCACAGGGGTCGTGATGACCTCGTCGCCCGTTGCAATGCCCAGCGCACCGAGCGCGACGTGCACGGCAGCGGTTCCCGAGCTGCACGCGACCGCATGAGAGACGCCGTACATGGCCTTCATCTTTTCTACGACCTCTTTGCCCTTCTTTGCGCCGCCGGATACATAGAACAGAGTGTTCTGATCGAGCGCCGAAGCCAGCGAAGCGAGCTCCTCCTTTCCGTAACGCATACCGGTTCCATAGGGCGTAGTTTTGACCTTATTTCCGCCGTTGATTGCAAGTTTTTCCATTTTAACGATCTCCTTTCATTTCTTTATTTCTGTATTTTCCGGGCGAAATGCCCTTGTTTTTTTTGAACCAGCGCTCGAAATAGCAGCCGTCCTCAAAGCCGCAATCCGAGGCAATTTCCGTAATTTTCCGATCTGTCGTATTCAGCAGCACCTCGGCGCTGTTCAGACGCAGCTGGTTGATATAGTCCTTGACGTTTACCCGCATGACCTCCTTGAACAGCTTGCTGAAGTAGGTGGGATTCAGCGAACACTTTGACGCGAGCAGCGCAAGATCCAGCTGTCTGCCGTAGTTCGCGTTGATATATTCGATTGAGGGCTGAAGCTTCCTGAGCTTATCGGCATAACCAAACGGAGACTGGCCTTCCACACCGTTGACTTCGCTCTGAAAGAGCAGGGCGAACAGCCAGAGCAGTAATCCGACGATAGCCATCTCCATGTTGTCGCCTTTGCGGCCGATCTGGTCAAACAGACTCTCCACGGCGCGCGTCACCTGCTCATTCCCGCGAATCAGACGACGAAACCGCAGGCGCCCCTCGACAAACGGCTGAAAGTTTACAATATTCTTCGCATCGTTGAAGCGTTCCCGGATAAAGGCCACATTGAAGATCATCACGTCGTACTCACACTCATCCGCCACAGAGATCGTACAGTGCGGCTCGCATGGATTGACAATCACGACGTCGTTGTCCTGTACATACAGCACCTCGCTGCCGATCTGCAGCTTGGCGCCGCCCTTCCGATAATGCTTGAGCTCGAGTTCCTCATGCCAGGAAAGCCTGCTGAGCGCATATGCCGAACTTTGATCCACCTTTTGACAGAGGCAGGCCTTGATCGGGAAATATTGATTGTCGAAGGCGATCTTGTCGTAGAACTCCGCATCCATAGCGCTATTCGCAAATTGTTACGCGCGTTCCCGTCTCGTACGAACGGATGATACTCTGCATGATGAGCACGGGATAGGTAAGCGACTCGCTGCTCTCCGGTGAAACGCCTGTACGCACCATCTCCGAGAAGAGGTCGCACTCCTCGTTGAAGCAGAGCGAAAAGTCGATTTCCCGCGTGAAGCTGCGATCCTTGGCGATCACGGTGGCCAGATAGCTTGAGTAGCACTCATCTGCAAAGTGGTAAGAGACGGCAAAGCCGGCATACTCGATCATTGCAGTCACATCGTTTGCCGTGCGTACGGCATACACCGACTTCACCTTTCTGCCGAAGATCGCCAGCGCGACCTCCACCAGATGGGATGCATAGAACCAGAAGCCGCTGTGTTCGCTCGCGATCGCCAGCGGCGCGGTCACGCTTCCGCCGTGGATCTTATCTCCCTGCGATCTGACCAGATTTGCCAGAATTTTCACGTCGCCCGACAGCTTCACGGAAGAACCGCCCAAAATCGGGGCGCCGCATTCCTCCGCAAGCCTGGCGAGCTTCTTTGCCGCTTCGTAGTCGGTAGTAAACGGTTTATCGACGAACACCGGCAGCCCTGCACGAACAAACGGCTCGGCAAAAGAGGCGTGATATTTTCCGTCCCGCGCAGTCACCATGACCGCATCTACCTTTCCGAGGAGTTCCTCAGGCCGCTCCGCCACAAGCTCCAGTCCGTAGTAATCGGCCAGCTTTCTGTTCGCGTCCGGATAGTTGCCGGCCACAGCCGTCACCCGAAATCCGGGAACGTTCGGCTTGCCAGCCTCGTCAGGAAAATTGAAGTACTTTGCAAAGCAATCGGCATGAGAGTTTTCCCCGCCGAGAATCCCGATTCTGACCATATTTTACTCCTTTTTTCATGTTTTTTTAAAGTCCCTGCGCCTTATCGGTGGCAATCAGCCGTCCGAGGGCGATCATATAGGCTGCCGTTCTCAGGGAACAGCCCTCAGCATGCGCGCGATCCCAGACCTCGCGAAACGCAGCAGACATCTTGATTTGCAGACGCTCGTTGACGGTCTCCAGCTCCCAGGAATAGCAGGCAAGATTCTGCACCCATTCGAAATAGGAGACAATCACCCCGCCGGTATTGGCCAGAACGTCGGGAACGACCGTGATTCCCCTCTCTTCCAGAATTTGATCTGCCGCCGCCGTTGTGGGCGCGTTTGCCCCTTCCACAAGAAATTTCGCACGGATCAGCGAGGCATTGCTTTCCGTGATCTGATTCTCCATTGCGGCAGGAACCAGCAGCTCGACATCTGACGTGAGAAGCGCCTCGTTTCCCTCCTTGCCGGCAATAAATCTGTCACCCGGCCGAAGCGGAAAATCGGAGAGCAATTTTCCCTTTCGCCCCCATTCGGCTGCCGCCGTCGCATCCAGTCCGTTTTCGGAGAGAACCGCGCCTGACACATCAGATATCGCGATGATCCGTGCGCCCTCGTCTGCCAGAAGCCGGGCTGCCGAGCCGCCTACGTTCCCGTTGCCCTGTACGGCGACGCGCATTCCGGAAAGATTGCGCCCAAGCCTTGCGGCAAGCTCCCGGCAGGCGATCATGACGCCCCTTCCAGTGGCTTCGGTACGCCCCAGGCTTCCGCCCAGCTCCAGAGGCTTTCCCGTCACAATACCCAGACAGCTTTCCCCGCACAGCTTGGAGTACTCGTCTGCAAACCAGCCCATGACTTTGGCATTGGTTCCCATATCGGGCGCGGGGATGTCCCGATTCACGCCGATGTTCGGAGCAAGCGCATCCACATAGGCGCGCGTCAGCCGTTCAAGCTCGGCCGGAGAGAGCGTTTCCGGCGATACCGCAACGCCGCCCTTCGCCCCGCCAAAGGGGATATCCGCAACCGCGCATTTAATCGTCATCCAGGCTGCGAGCGCCTTGACCTCGTCCAGATCGACTCCGGAAAAATAGCGGATGCCGCCCTTGCACGGACCGCGCAGGGAGGAATGCTGCACGCGGTAGCCCTCAAAAATCTTCAGACTCCCGTCGTCCATGCGAACGGGCAGGGAGACCTTGATTTCCCGCTCGGGAACGCAAAACTTTGCATATTCGTCCTCATTGAGGCCGAGCTTTTCCGCCGCACCATGGAGCACTGCCAGGACATTGTCGTATGCGCTGTAACTTTTCATCGTAAACACTCCTTGTCTTTTTACAGCAATATTATAAAGCTGCGGAAAGGGAAAAACAATAGAATGTTTTGGCAAGATGTTGGACTTTTTTGTGGTCGGATGCACGCCTTAAACGGCACGGATACCGCGCCTCCCTTTCGGGCGGCGCGGCCGTTGATTTTATACAGTTTTAAGTTCCGGAGATTCGGAAAACGCGCTCAAAGACGTTGCTTGTTTTCGGACGTTTCTCGGACGTATTCCTGCTTCCGGAACTTTTCACCTGCCGATTGTGGGGATTGAGCCGTCCTTTTTCCAGTACTTGCCATTCAGGAAGCTCAGATCAAGCGAGCTGTCGAACTCGGCAGAGGATGCAAACGCATGGATCCCCTCGAACACAGCCGACATATCGGCATTCGGCGTTGTAAAGCCGTTCGGTCCGGAGAACGACGTTCCGCTCTGACTGCACACGCCATACAGGCTGCCGATGGCAATACAGTTCTGGAATGCTGCGGAATTTGTCGGGACGCCCAGCATGTTGCCGAGTACCGCACGGTACAGGCCTGTAGGCTCTTCCGTATTGGCAATATCCGTGTTGGTCAGCACCGCCACACAGTTGCGGACCGTTCCGTTGGTGATGCGGCTGCAGATCAGACCGCGCGCGTCAACGGTTCTGCCGATGGCTTCGGTATCGTTGACGATCTGACCTTCCACATAGCAATTTTCGATCGTGCCGTTCTCCACCCAGTCGACAATGCCGCCCTGGAAGCCCAGCTTGCCGTTATCGTCTCCGGTCAGTATCACGCCGGTCATGGCAAGATTTCGAATGACGCCTCCTCCGGTCAGCTTGCCCGCGATGACGGCCGACTGCGTCTTTTGAACCTTGACATTTTTAATCGCGTAGCCGCGGCCGTCGAACGTGCCGCTGAAGAAGAATTGATGCAGCCATATGCTGACGCTCTGCGAGTACTCGGCGCCCTCAAAGTCGATATCGGCAGCCATGACGACATAGTCCTTGGTTGCCGCCGGATCGCCTCCGGCCGAGCCCACCACGTCATTGTTCGAGAGATGCCAGTTCTTGAGGTCGTCGGTTGTATGGATGATCCAGTCGGCAACCGTCACGGACAGAAGATAGGCCTTGTGATTGTCCGTATAGACGTATATCGCCATTTCTCCGCTCTTGGTCAAGGCTTCCGACCAGACGGAATAGGGAATTGAGACCTTGCCGTCCGGCGCTTCCTCTGCCAGTACGGCGCCTGTTCCGCTGCGTACGCTGACGACATTTTCGCCCGGCTCGAGAACGTTGACAAGCGAAATTTCGGGAGAGTTCTGCGCGTGCCGGTCGAAATCGGCCATATTGCCGAGCTCCGTCATGTCAATTTCAATCAGATTGTTGACGGTGATCGTCAGTTGCTCCCTGACAGCAGGATCAATCTGCGAGACAGCCTCGACTATGACCTGCAAGCCATCCTCCACAGCGTCGGGGTCTGCCGACAGCACGCAGCCGTCCAGGCTGACGCCGACAGGCTCGCCAACAAGCGAAAGCTCGGCAGGGCTGTTCACCGTAAAGCGCACTTCGCCGTCAACAGCCGCATTAAATTCAGCAGAGGTCGCACTCAGACCGATTTTAACAGCACCGATTACAGGGACATTTTTGGTCAGATCCCAGACCGGATCGGACAGGAACGAGGTATCGGCCGACGCCTCGCGGAACGCCTGAATGCTGGCATAGCTGGTCACGCCGCTGAATCCTGCCGTGATATCCGAGTTGGGCTCGGAGAATCCGCCCGGCCAGTTGAACGATCCGCCGCCGCCCTGACTGCATACGCCGTACAGACTGCCGATGGCAATACAGTTCTGGAATGCTGTAGGATTGTTGATCTTGAGCATGTTGCCAATCACAGCGCGGTAGAGCGCAGTGTCGCCGGAGGTATTCGAAATCGAATTTGTCAGCACCGCCACGCAGTTGCGGACCGTTCCGTTGGTGACGCGGCTGCAGATCAGTCCGCGCGCATCCACTGTGACGGCAGGTACGACGGCAGAATCGTCTGCAATCTGACCCTCTACATAGCAGTTCTCTACCGTTCCGTTCTCGATAAAGTCGACAATACCTCCCTGATAGCCCCAGGCTTCGCCGCTCTTGGAGGTGAGTATGACGTTCTTGACTGCGACGTTCTTGATGACGCCGCCGTTTGTCAGTTTCCCGACAATCAGGCCCGACTGCGTCTGGCAGACCGTGACATTGGACAGCGTATGGCCGCGGCCGTCAAAAGTGCCGCCGAAGAAGAACTGATGTTCACCGCGACCGCTGTGTTCAATCGTGCTGACCGAATTGGCCGCACCTTTAAAGTCGATATCGGCATCCAGCACCACCGTGCCGGTGTTGACCTCGTTTAATACGTGGTCGGCTCCATCACTTTTCTCATGCCATTGATCCCAGCCGTTGACATCCTTGATGACAAAGTCTGCCGCATAGAGTGTCAGCTTATACTCCCTGTGGGTGTCGGTGCGCAGCACGACAAAGATTCTGCCCCTCAGGCCGGCATTGAGCACCTCATCCTTGCTAATGGCCCCCTTCGAACCGATCTTGATTTCCCTCTTGTAGCCATCCGGCAGAACGACGTCATCGGCAAAGGCAAAGCCGGTTCTGGCGCCGCTGAAGCCCGTGGTAAAGTCAGGCTTCGGATTGGAGATGTTGGTGCCGACTACGGCAAAATCGTAATCCGACTTGTCGATCCGGAGATACTTCACCGTGACCGACACATAGGCGCTGGTCGCCTCGGGCTCGCCCTCGTAATAGGCAGTGATCCTGACCGTGCCGGGCACAACTGCTGTAATAACGCCATCGGCAACTGTTGCAATCTCGGGATTCTCCGACTCCCACCTGAGAATGGGATCTGCAATTTCCTCCCCGTTGGCGTACAGAATGGCTGACATCTCTGCCGAGGTGGGCAGCTGCGCATCAATCAGTGTCTCCCCATCCGCCGCAGTATCCGGGTGCAACGAAAGCTGCGTTTCCGAAAGTTCGAGCGCAACGTCGTTGTTGACCGTAACGCCGACCGTCTGCACATACTCGACGTCCCGGAAGGTCACCTTTGCGGTGATCGTCGCTTCACCTTTCGCCACCGCCGTGATCGTGCCTGCTTCCACCGAAGCAATTTCAGGATGGTCAGACGACCAATTCACCGTGACGTCAACCGGATTCCCGCTCTGGGTAGCAGTATAGCTGATCATCGCCGTCTGGCCTGCGATCAGGTTAACGCTGCTCTCAGACAGGGTAAACGTCAACGGCGAGGTATCCTCCCCCTTGTACACGTCCACGGAGCAGGTTGCAGAGGCTCCGCCCGCAGTCTTTGCCGTAACCTTGGTATTTCCCACCGCAATGGGCGTAACCACACCGTTTAATACCGTTGCGACCTGGGTATTCGAGGATTCCCAGCTCACCGCACTGCCGTCCGATACCTCTGCGGTCAGCGTCAGCGTCTCCTCAAGCTCAAGCCGATACGACGTATGGTTGAGCGTGACAGTGACATCCTGTTTTTCTCCGCCGTCCGTACATGCTGCCAGTCCGATTGCCGAAACTGCCAACAGCAGTGAGAGAAGCAGAACGAACAGGCTTTTTGTTCTCTGTTTCATAACTTTCCTCCTTTTATCAATCCCCGCTCTTGCGGTTATCGTTTAAATGACCCATGCCCCGTAGAAAGTATCCAGCGACTTGCCCTCTGTCAGGTTGGAAACGCCCAGACGGATGGCGTCGCTGCGGAACGACTTTCTCATTTCGTAAAGCTCGCTCGTGCTGTACAGGTTGGAGTAGATACTGAGCTGAAGATAGCGCACGCTGATGCTCTCCAGACAGATGCGATCGCTGATCTTTGCGTACAGCGCGGGATCGCTCTGCTTCAGGCCCTCAATGGCGCTGTAAGCCCTGTTGATTGAATCGGTAAATTGATCCAATGTCCCCTTGGTCCAGTAGGTGCGCGTAGTAGACGGCGAATAAATACCGCCCTCGTATTCCAGACCTCCCTCCGATTTGGGAGCTTCCTGCCAGGCAAAGCAGAGCCGCAAATCATCGTAAAACTTTTTCATGTCGCGGCTTGCGGGGCCGAAATAGTTGTCAAACCAAGCCTGCGTGAGCGCTTCCACATTTGCGTTGACATCCCAGCGCAGCTTTGACTGAAGGTAAACCTTCAGATTGTTGAAGCACACCGAGCCCTGCTGGTTGAACTGTCCCTGTGAGAAGAGCATCTTGGTATTCAGCTCTTTGTAGAAGCGATAGTTCTCCTGCATGGAGTTAAAGGTATTGAACGGGGTCAGATATTGGCTGAAGTTGGTTTCGTAGGCCCAGATAAACATTTGGCTGGCAACTGTCTGCCACTTTTTTCCATAATCATAGTAAAGAGCATTCGATTCCTCGTAAAAGCTGTCCGTATACTTCGCATAGATGGGCGCGTACCAGACGGCCACGTTGTCCTCAAGGATCACCTCTTCGTCAATGGGCGCATAGCTTCCGTCGGAGAGCGTT
>ERZ1673695.3053-NODE-3053-length-10887-cov-3.823024_pt1 | contig 10887 bp, 16 predicted proteins | sample MGYA00580225_ERZ1673695 | MGnify/ENA primary metagenome ERZ1673695 (study PRJEB41218, sample SAMN15661739) | gut metagenome | host: Homo sapiens | place: Canada: London | collected 2015-08-20/2019-03-30 | study: EMG produced TPA metagenomics assembly of...
TTCAACTCCTGATCTTGAGTCCCCAGCTTCACCAGCCCCGCGTAAAGGACTTTCAGCTGGGTCTCAGTGAACAGCTTCCGCGCATCGACCAGTCCGGAGCGTGTGGCATAATCTTCAAAGGCGGCGTCCCGGTTGTAGAAGTATTGCGGTTGGATGTGCTCACCTGTCTGCGGGTCCTGCCGGTAGGTGCAGAGCACATAATCAAACAGTGGGTGGGCTTTACAGGTGAGAACCACGCCGTTGTGCGCATTGATCTTAACCACGCCGTTTTTCATTTTTTCCACCTGGGCGTCGTCATAGGGCTGCTTGGAGCAGATGCCGCAGCGCAACGCAGTGGAACGGGCAATATCCTCCAAACTCTCGATCAGCCGCTCGGGGACCTCCAAAAAGGGGTTTTTCAGCACTGCGTCCCGTTTCGTAAAAAAGGCGACATTCTTCCCATCATGAAAAATATCGGCGTGGTAGTCAGGAGAGGTGGCCTTACGGACTTCAAAGCCAGCCTTTGCCAGCGCCGTGTAATAGGCTTCATAGAACTCGGATTTGCTCTTCATGTAAACCTCCTGTTGCGGTCGTTTCGGTGCACTTTCCGGCATAGGGGTCAGACGGCTCACCACATCTGCAAGTATGGCGGACAGCCTTTCACCAAAGGTCTGCGGCGGTGGCCCCAGCGTCTTCATACCTGGCTCCTTTCAGCAGCAAAATATTGCTGGGTGGAGAAGTCCGGGACTTTGGGCAGATACAGTTCGATGTGTGCGGCAAGTTGATTGATGGCCTGCTCTTGATTCGGCTCCATCGCTTGATCGAGAATCAGTCGCCGCGTGCAGCACTCCAACAGCAGGGTCAGGTCGTCCCGGCTGAACGCGGGTCGGTCATCCACAAGCCCGCTGCGCTGCGCAAAATCGTCCTTTGCTTCGATCAGGTTGTAGAATAGACGCTCGTGGTAATAGAGGCGCTGACGACGTTGTCGGCTGGCCTTTTTGCAGGTAAAAAATTCGTAGCCCCACAGAGCGGATTGTCGGAAAGCAAGCAAAATATAGTTGCTCTCGAAGATCTTATAGCTGCCGTCCTCGATGGCCTCCGCGTCTTTCAGGGGCACAGTGGTACAGGCGCTGGTCTGCTGCTGCGCCCCCCGGACGCACTCCATAAATGCCTGCTCCTTGTCGTCGTCAAAGCACTCATAGACCACACCACCATCCGCAGTGATGGCACAGAATGGCAGGCCGTCCGCGTCGACCTCGGCGGCCACATCGCAGGCCCCTTCAATTACCCGGATGAAGAAACCCGCCTCACGCAGCAGGTCGGAAAAAACTGACAAAAATTCCTGTCGTGTTTTCAATGCTCATTCCTCCAATCTGGAATCGTGTGGTAGTCACCGCTCCGGACTATCCTCGTCACAGCCAGGCGGCTCCGCCTCACCAGCAAGTTCGTTCACTTCCTCCGGTTTGGTGTATAGGAACAGTTCGTGCTCTCCGGGGATATACAGCTGCCCATCTTCCAGGCAGCGGAAAATGTCACACTCCTTGTCCGTGGAGGCGGCAAAAAAGGCGTCGTGATGATATGGAAATTCCTGATGCCTCCCGTAGTCGCAGATGCCCATCCAGTGGTTACTGGCAAGGCTCTTGGTGATTTCGTGGAAGTCCCCGTCGCCTTGATTCAGCTTGCGGTGCGGCGCGAAGTGCCAGCCGCCGTACTCAAAGGCCCCATCCAGCGTATTAGGGTGGGCTTCAATCTGTTGGAAATAAAATCTGTAACCGTGTATGTCCGCATCAAAGCTGAACCCCAGCGGATGCTCCCCCAATAAATCAACAATCGCGTCCGTTACCAGCAGGTCGCGCATGGGGTCAATATCGAATTGCGCCAGAACATCATCTGATACAAAAGCCTCTCCATCCTTCACGTTGGAAAGAGCTTCTTTGACGATACAATCCACGGCGCCGGTGATTTTATCGACCAGCTGGCTGATGGCGGTTTTACTTTCGGCAGGGGCCGCGTTCTGTTCCACCGCCTGCTGGAACTTGATGTAATAGCCATCATCCTTTGCTTTAAGGTTATTTACCAGAGGATGCTCCCGGACTAGAGCGGTGATTGTTTCCATCAGTGACCATTCGTATGCCGGGTCAATATTAAAACGCTCTACAACATGGTCAAAGATAAACGCTTCGCCGTTCTCTGCAGAAGCACGGCCCGCAGTTACAATGCAGTCTGCCGCCTGGAGAAGTTGGTCGCAAAGCGTCCCCAGCGCGGGGCTGTCCTCCATCAAAAGATGTTTTACTACTTCTCGCATTTATGCTCACCTCTCTGCATCAGGCGTTTGTAAAAAGTCCATGGGCAATCCTCCGGCTCGCCGCCCATGGTGCAGCTGGGCTTATCAGTGGGAAACGTATAGGGACACCCGTGGCAGGGGTGTCCCTGGGGGTATCGGTAGTCTGTGCATAGCTCAATCGTGCGGATGCCATGGGTCCGGGCGCCAATCAGCTTATACGCCTTTTGTCTTGGGCGAATCTTTTCACTTGCCATAAGTATTTCCTCTCCAAAACAGCAAACGGCTCCGCATTCTTGGGTGCGGAGCCGTCAGTGTTCATAGCCTTTATCCTGGTATTTTAGATACAGTTCCTTTTTAGCTTCTGCGGACAGTTCCCCATGTAAGATCGCTGACCATCGATTAAAATCTTCGTCGGCACGGCCATTGTACCGGTCAAGCATACAGATCAGCTCTGACAGGATATGTTCCGCGTAATGGCGGCGCCTCTTTTCCGTGTAGGAGGCAGAGCGCATTTCGCTGTCGATGCGCAGTAGCATCTTTATCCCGCCTAAAATTCGGTTGGCAATCAACTTTTCGGTTTCTTGTTTGTAGTCTCCGCGTGCCTTTGCCAGCGTCTCCGGCTTGCTGGTATAAAAGCGCAGCAGGTCCAGTCTGCGGGTAACATACTCGTCCGCGATCCCTTGGAGCAGGGGATTCTGCGCCAGCAGGAAGCGTACCAACTCGTCTACCTGTTCTTTGACTTCCGAAGGCAGCAGCTTATACGCCACGCGGCCTTTGGGCGGAATGGCAGCCTTGATCCGAAACAGCCGGTCGGCAAAATCATCCAGCAGGTCCTCCGGAACCGCTACCGCGCCGCCCTCTGAAACATCATCTTCACGGTCGTAGAGGCTGCGCAGGGCGGCGTACTCTGCCTTGTTCATGCCGCGTACAGACCGCTCAAAATCGTCCACCAGGGCATCGGAGACCGCCCGCAGGTCCGTTACGGCCTGGTCCTTTGCTATTCCGTACTCCTTGATTTGCGAGGCAAAGGTTTCTTTGATAAGCTGTCGTCGGATACGGTTGGGCACCTCCGGGGGAGTGTAGGTATTGTGTACCCGCGCGCTCTTATCCCAAAAGGCGATATGTACATGGGGGGGGTCTCGCTCCCCATGAGCGGCGCAGGCCCACGCAAGATTTTCCGACTTGATGCCGTTATTTCGGGCGATGGTCAGGATATGCCGCTCCACGTACCGCTGCCAGTCCTTCTGCCCATCAAGGGTGAGTTCCGCGGCAGTCTCGGGTGCAAAGGAAATGATGCTGCGATACATGATGATACCCTCCCTGGAATTGCGGTATGCCAGCTGCGCCACCTCCTTCCAGTCCCGAAATTCCCGGAGATCTCCCGGCTTCAGCTTACCGAACAACCCGTGCAACATCCCCTCGTTTCGCAGCACCCGCGGGCGGGTGGCGATATAGCGTATGTGAGCATAGTTGCACTTGGCCGTGTCCTTCCGATTGGGCGCACGAAACCGCTGCTTATAAATTAGGAGTGCCATCAGCGATTCCCCACGACAAGACCATCCTCATCTTCTTCAACCTTCTACTCATATTGGAATTCTTCATCCTCCACCGCTTCGCCCCTACGGGCGACGGGATAATCAATACCGTCGATGCTCACGTATTCCCGGTCTAAAATTTTCAACTCCCCATCGTCGCCGGGGTAGTCATTGGAGCCGATATTGAAAATTTCTCCGGTAGCGGTGTTCACGCGGCACGGGCTGCTGACCACAATCCCACCATCCCACACAGAGATAAACGTGGCGTCCTTAATCATAGCTCTTCCTCCGAACCAATCTGCTGGGTGAAGTTATCGCTCTGGATTATATCGATGCCATACTGATTGATGATGGCATCTTCATTACAAAGAATCGTCATCAATTCGTTATCGTCGGCGCATACCGGTTCTCCACAGCCCACGGAGTAGGTGGTCACTTGCGCCTTAATTTCTACGGGGATTTTGTTGTCCTCTACGAATTCCCAGCCATCGGTGCCCTCAAAATCGTATTTATTGGGGATGCCGCCCATATAAAACTCGTAGTAACTGTCTCCGCCACTTAACTCCACAAAGGAGTAGATCAAGGACCTGGAATCCAGTCGCAATTTTTGAATATCGTCCAAAGCCCGCCCTCCTTTCCTTTATAAATCATCGTCGTTATCGTCCCTGTACAATTCGTCAAAAAGGGTCAGCTGGTCCTCGTTAAAAACGACGCCCTTGCCGCTGGTCCACCAATCATAGAGGTCTTGCCCAGTGCGCCACCCATACCGGGAAAGCGGCTTGCGCTCCACGCACTTCTCGAAAGCACGCAAATATAGTTTTTTGAACTCCGGGAACATTTCAAGTTCCTTTTTGATGTCCGCCATGGGGCAACCCACGCAGCCAACGCGGGAAAAGCCCATGTCGTACAGAGGATTGTGTGGGAGGTTAAAACGCTCGTGGAACTCCCACACGTCGCTGTCACTCCAATCAATGATCGGGTTGGTGACAACCTGATTTTTTCGTATGCAAACCTCCAGCAGCTTACGCTGGGCGTCGTTATCGTTGTTAAGTTTGATGCGTTCCCGGCTGGTTTGGGGAATTTCAAAGGTTGCCCGGCTGGTTTTTCGCTTGCTGCTCTCCGCCCACCGCACGCCGGTGATGACATACCGCCCTTTGGTAGAGCGCTCTTTTAGGATATCGCAGCACCACCGCTTGATGCGCAGAGGAGGGCCTTTGATCGGGATCAGCTTCCACATGCTTGTAGGCGCGCCCTTGTAGGTCGGATAAGTAATGTTGTATTCCACACCCAGCGCCCGCCAGCGGTCGCGTTCGGCCCGTACAAACCGGACCGTCAGCGGGTGATCCGCCGTGGTGTGGTTGTGGATAATCTCAAACGGCACACCTGATAGGTATGCCAGCTGCTTAATGACACCTGAATCTTTGCCGCCGCTGTCACATACGGCAAAGCCTTTTGGGTTATTTTGTCGTGCTTGCTCGGCAAAAACCTGAACTCTCTCGATAGCCACCTTTATTCTGTCAACCTCGCCAAACAGCGTGATTTCGTTAAGAATAAAGAAGCGTCTCCTTTCGCATTATCTGTGCCCATCACAAGTTCTCGGACAGCTCCCGCAGGTGGGCGGTGTCCTCTAAAAAGCGGTTGATTTGAAAATCCTTTTTCTGCATGTAATCTACGCCCAGGCTCACCGCGTTTTCCAGCATTTTTTCAAACGATATCTCGCTTCCCTCATTGGACAGACTCAGCAGAACCTTGATAAGCAGGAAAAACGCGGCCGCATCCAGCTTGCCGGTTTTCATGTGCATCTTGGCGATGCGATCTGTATTCTTCTGTACGATCTTTTCAATGTCACCTACACAGAGTACCGACTGCATCTCCTGCCGGACAATCTGCGCAATAAAATCCACTTCTTGCCGGTAGCCCTCAACCGACAAACCCTTTTCCACGTATTCACGCACCAATTCAGAAGTCGTCGTATGCCGTTGTGCTGCTAATTTGTTTAAAGTTTCAAGCATTTGATCCGAGAAATTAATTGATCTTTTTTTACTGGGAATTCTTTTCACCTCCTGTCTAAACCGCAACTTTGATCGTATAAAAGGAAGAGAAGGAAAAGAGCGCCCTTAACAGGCGCTCCTTCCCCTCTCTCTATCCACACAGAAAAAATCAAATGTCCCTTAACTTCCCTAACAGTTGTTTCACTGTTAGGGACCGGTAAACCTCTTTGCCCAACCAGTCAGATTTTACGTTTATTTGTTCCACAGGGCGCAAATGAATTTCATAGTGCACTAATGCATCTACAATCGTTTCAATCTCTCCCTGGGTTAAAACTAAATCTACTGGTTGGTTTCTGTGTTCGTTTTTACGGTTGTATTTTTCGCATTCTTCAATTCTCTTTTCCGCTGCTGCATACACCCTTCTGGCGGACGTATAGGTATTCCCCATACTCTTCGCAATTTCCTGAAACGATAATCCTTTTTGTCTTAGCGTATATGCAACCTTCTGCTTTTCAGTCAGAAAATCATAATTTTCCATATTCATCCCCCTTAAAATCAAGTATATCATTTTTAAAACTTCATTTCAACAATTAAACAGCTTTTTGTAAAATATGTTTTTATTAAATCACCTCGTATAATAATATAAAAGGGGATGAGATGAGCAAATGATCGACGATAAGTTTTGTGAGCGTCTAACCGAGTTACGCTTAAAAGCTGGTATTTCTGCCAGAGATATGAGTTTGTCAATCGGGCAAAATGCTGGCTACGTCAATCAGATCGAGAATAAACGCATGTACCCTTCTATGGAGATGTTTTTTGCAATTTGCGATTATTTTAAAATATCTCCAATGGAATATTTCAATTACGCTGAATCCCCAATTATACTTCCTGAAAACCATCGAAAGTTTTTTAACAACTTATCTAAGCTATCAGAGGAAGAATACGCTGCTTTTTCTTTGCTCCTCAGTCGAATAATAAATACAAATGAATGAAATCTCTGTTGCGGGTCCGCGACAGAGATTTTTTTGTTTTATGTACTGTGATTTCACTTGGAACCCCAACACTATGCGTGGAACCCGTTGCCGCCTTTGGCGGTAAGCTAATTTGCAGAGTGGGTGGAACCCACCTATTCCTGCCTTTACTCTCCAAACTGTGTTTGGAGAGTAAAGTGGGGGCGCAGCGCGCCCCCGGCCTCGGGATGCTCCGCATCCCTTTATTATTGACGGAAGAAAAACTCCGCGGCCAGTGAGGAGCCTGTCACCACCCACATTGCTTCTCCTGGCCCTCTACAGCGTCCGGGAAAATGGGAAGCTCTACGCTCATATGCTCGTCCTTTTTGCAAAATTAATTTGTATGAAGCCGTAAAATAATTTAGTTTGTAGCAATTAGAAATATAATAGAAAGAAACAAAAACAAGCCATTGTTAGTAAAAAGGAGTGACTTATGAAATACGACGTTACATATGCCTGTGGCCATACAGGCATCGTAAATTTGGTCGGTTCAACCGGCGAACGCGAACGCTTGCTGACATGGTATTCCGAGCGACTTTGTCCTGTCTGCTACCGGGAAAAACAACAACAGCTGGATAAAGAACGGGGGCTGGTGCTCACAGTAAATTTGGACCCCTTTCACCCTGCTGCACCGGTGGTACTAATCTTCGTCGGAGATACCAAACCGCACAAGGAGGAAATTAAGGCCCTGGGCGGCTATAGATGGGATGATTTGCCCCCTACCGGCTTATTTGGCCTTATGTCGTCTAAAAGACCTGGCAAGGGCTGGTTCCGCTATTGCACTCCTACAGAGTTGCAAGTGGAAGTGCAGAAAGCGCAGGGAATCGGTGCAAAGCTGGAGCGAAAATTTTCTGATGCTGATTACTGTTTGCTGCGGGAATCAGTCGCTAAATACGAGAAAGAAAAAGCCGCGCAGCAGGCAAAACTTAATGCCCTTACCAAACCCACGCCGCCAGAGGTCATCAGTGGGAAGCGGTGGAATGGAATTATCTATGGCAAGTCAGGTAGGTACACGATCTATCCTGACACCGTGAAAACGGAGATAACCGACGAACAGGCCCAGCAACTTGAACAGTATGTTAAGGAAGAAAAGGAATATCATGCAGAGGTGGCAAAAATAAAAGAAGGGGGATGCAGCGGTGAGTAATTTCTCGGTTCCAAAATATTTTGAGCATGTAACGCTTAATAGTGGACATTTTCGGCATTCGTACCTGTCTGAAATTGACAGGGAAGTATTATTAAAGCTACGGCGTATCGCAGCAGATGCTATGGCATCGGAAGGGACGGTTGTAGCGGACGGCATCACGTTCGAGGCCGTCCAAGAACAGGCCGATATGTATATGGGGACGCTGTTCAGCGAATTTAACGGCCAAAAAGTTCCCTTTCTATTGACAAGCGGGGCGAAGTCAACGGAAGCTGGAAAAAAACTCTGGAAGATACTCCATACGACGGATTGGGGGATCGACCTGAAATTTAAAACGACTATCTGGCGTGAGCCAGGGATTCCGTATGTGGCTGATTTGTTACTACATACAATAACACCCCATGCATGGCATTACATTTCCAGCGGCATGAGCGGCGATTTTTGCCGATGTATGGGCTGGTGTTACCTTTACCCGGAGATAATCAATAATATAGTTTTGGGAGGGCATAATGAAAAAGGTAATTGACGGTAAGCTGTATAATACGGAGACTGCAAGATCCATTGGCTGCCATACTGAGGGAGAGTCTGTCGCCAGTTTTGACTACCTTGAGGAAGAACTTTACCGGACAAAATCCGGCGCCTACTTCCTCCATGGCTGCGGCGGTCCAATGACCAGATATGGCACCATAGGATTCGAGCGCAGGAGCGGTGGCGAAAAAATCATGCCGCTCTCGGCAAACTTGGCCCAGAAATGGGCTGAGGAGAATCTGGATACGGCATGTTATATTGCCGAATTAGGAGAACCGGAGGAAGCTGGAAATGATCGTGTCGCGTTGAATACCACCATCACCACTTCAGCTCGTTACCGGCTTGACCGGCTGCGGGCAAACAGTGGGAAAACCTATGGAGACATCATCTCCGAACTGCTGGAACATGCCCCATTAGAATAAAAAAACGACCGAGCCTGTCTTCTTGATAAAGCGTGGTCGTGCGCTAATTGCAGGCTCTACGGCTCCCACCCCTCATCCGGCTCCTGCGCTGGATCTTGGGGCTGGGGGCCGTTCTTTGCATCTGGTGAAGGGCTATCCTCCCAAATTTTATTAAAGCCCTCTGTCTTAAGCATATCTTGGACCGTTCCCACGATCTCATCAAGTGTATTCTGTCCGGGGTGAAATATGCTCGACCAGCCCCAGCCCCATACCCACACCTGGTCGGGGAAAACATACACATCGACACTTGTTTTCTGTTTGGTTTCGCCGGTCTGAGGGTGCATATCGGTCTCATTTTTGAGATATTCCATGTGGCGAAGATAATACATAGGGACAACTCCTTTCCTATGGCTCAAATCCATCCCACTCGTCCTCACCCCCTCCCTGTCCCAACACACCCTCACCCGACCGATCCGCAGGAACTGTGGGCGCCGGCCAGCCGGAGGTGGCTTGTGATTTACTCGCCATGGACAGCTGCTGTGGGACAAGTTTCGGCTCCTCGATAGGGGGCGAGGTTGTTTTCTCTGCTGGCTTGGCCCACCCACGGAACACCAATAGATCCGCATTCACATCATTCTCAATTGGGGTATCAATTCTGGTACGGTACTCACCAGCGTACTTTTTCCGATACTTATCTGCTGCAATCTGGCCGTGGTTATGGGGATGCCCTTTATCATCCACGCCATCATAGTCATTGTCAAAGCACCAAATGATTTCATCTATTTCAGGGTGTTGTACTAAGTATCGTGTAAGCGCGTTATCCGAAAGACACCCCTCTGAGACGCGGTGATCCCGCCGCCAGTCTATGCTCTGCAACTTGAACAGCGTGGCGTGTGACATAGCGTCAATAGGGGCCTCAAACACATAAAGGCGGTTACTTTTGCCGGGCATGGCAAATCCATAGCTTTTATCGTTGTTTGTGAAATCCATACGAAAACGATACTTATCAGACATGGAACGCATAGCTCCGCTGCGGATAACACCTAACTCATCAAAACCGACAAAGCAAATGTTTTGATATGGTCCCTTTTTCTCTCCGATTTGATTCACCTTATATTCAAGCGACTGGAAAACTCGGCCTTGCTTCATCATTTCACCAACGATTTCTTTATCGATTCCTCTTGTTTTGACGAGATAAGCAAAGGCCCGCTTGTTATCCGGTGCTCTCCCAGGTATTACAAGCTGGCCTTTAGGTTTTGTGATCTCTCTGGGTGTATCAGTATGGGTAGGCAGTCCACGGCAACCCAGGATCATTTCTATGGCCTCATCCACATCATGCGCGCCAAAATAGTCTCGCGCAAAGCCGATAATATCCCTCTTGAAATCCGGCTTAGGATGAGTGAACCACGTATATCCCTTACCGTTTTTAAATAAGTACAGCCCACCGCTTCCGGGTACGTGTAGTGTTTTGCTATCGCCTTTTTCTAGTGTAATGTGATTATCGCGCGCGAAGTCAATGATATTGATCTGATATACCTGATCCAGTAGTTTCTTACGATTTTGCCATGCTTGTATCTCATTTGCACTGTACCTGCTCCGCGCTGTCGAATTTACTTGCATGTCCTCACCTCTATCTTGTTGTGGTAAAAATGTATTTGTTGAGTACGCTTTCGAGTTGCGACAGATTGGGCAGTTGACATGCCCAAATTTTGATTCAACCAAAACTATTTTTTGATCTTTCTGTGTTTTCCCCGAAGCACAAAAGCTAAGACGGAGACGGCAGTTCAAGCGTCTCCTTCTTTTTGTTATTTCCCCTGTAGATTATTGACTCACTTTGTCGATTTACTTTACAAATAATCATATTTTTATATAATGAATATGAGAGCGATGGTTTTTGCCATAATTATTAAATAGGAGCGAAAGTATGAAAGATTTTGCACAGCCAGAAAAACCGTTTCTGATTCACTATGAGAATAAAGATGGAGACGGTGGCTGGAGCTGGCATGATAACAGAG
>ERZ1673695.3067-NODE-3067-length-10840-cov-5.056467_pt1 | contig 10840 bp, 9 predicted proteins | sample MGYA00580225_ERZ1673695 | MGnify/ENA primary metagenome ERZ1673695 (study PRJEB41218, sample SAMN15661739) | gut metagenome | host: Homo sapiens | place: Canada: London | collected 2015-08-20/2019-03-30 | study: EMG produced TPA metagenomics assembly of...
ACGGCCAGTTTCTGGTGGTTACCGGCCCCAACGGCGTCGGCAAAACCACCATTGCCAGCATCATTGCAGCGGGCAGCGGTATGCAGCTGCACAAGCTCAACGGCACGACGGCCTCGACGAGCGACATCAAATCGGTGCTCGCGGACATCGGCACACTCGGCGCGTCGGGCGGCATTCTTTTATATCTTGACGAGATACAATATTTTAACAAGCGCCAGCAGCAGAGCCTTCTGGAATGTGTGGAGCAGGGTACCGTCACCCTGATTGCCTCCACCACCGAGAATCCCTACTTTTATGTATATAACGCGCTTCTGTCCCGCTGCACGGTATTTGAGTTCAAATCCCTGACCACCGACGACATCCGCGCCGGCCTGCGCAGCGCCGCTGCGCGCCTCGGGGCCGAGGACAAGTCTCCCGTGCTCATTCCCGACGATGCGCTGGAATACCTGGCCCAGAGTGCGGGCGGCGATATGCGCAAGGCGCTGGGCAATCTGGAATTTGCCGTCACCGCTGCACCCGTAGAAAACGGCAGCCGCACGATCACACTGGACATGGTGCAGCAGGTCGCCGTGCGCACGGCCATGCGGTATGATAAGCTCGGCGACGACCACTATGACATCGTCTCGGCCTACCAGAAGTCGATGCGCGGCTCCGACCCCGACGCGGCGCTGCACTATCTGGGCCGTCTGCTGGAAGCGGGTGACCTGCCCAGCGCCTGCCGCCGTTTGATGGTCTGCGCGTGCGAGGATGTCGGCCTGGCTTGGCCGCAGATCATCCCCATCGTCAAGGCCGCTGTTGACATTGCCAACGCCGTCGGTCTGCCGGAGGCCCGTCTGCCGCTGGCGGATGCCGTGGTGCTGGTGGCTACCGCGCCCAAGTCCAACTCCGCCCACGACGGCATCAATGCCGCCATTGCGGACATTCAGGCCGGGCGCACCGGGCCCATCCCGCGCCAGCTGCAAAACAAGCATTACGACGGCGCCGACGCCAAGGTCAAGGGGCAGCACTACCTCTACCCGCATGACTACCCCAACCACTGGACCCCCCAGCAATACCTGCCCGACGCCATCAAGGACCGGCAGTACTATGTCCCCGGTGATAATAAAAACGAGCAGGCTTTCGCACAATACTGGAAAAAAATCAAAGGAGAACTGTAATCATGCCCAACCTCCACTGCGAAGCCATTGCCTTCCCGTCGTCGGACGGAAAGCACACCTCCTCCGCATTCCTCTACACTGTACCCGGTCAGCCTGTGCGGGCTGTCCTTCAGCTCAGCCACGGCATGTGCGAATATGTGCGCCGCTATGAACCGATGGCCGAGTTCTACGCTGCCCACGGCATTGCGCTGGCGGGCAACGACCACCTCGGCCACGGTGACACCGCCCAGGCAGGGGAGCACGGCCACTACGGTGAGCCGAATGACCGTTGCCACCTCCTGAACGACCTGCACACGATGAACCGTATCCTGCACGAGCGTTTTCCCGATACGCCCATCATCCTCTACGGCCACAGCATGGGCAGCTTTTACGCGCGCTGGTACGCCGAGAAGTGGCCGGAAAGCATCACGGCGCTGGTCATTTCCGGCACGGCAGGCCCCAGCCTTATGAATGTCGTCGGCCAGCGGCTGGCCGGGCTGATTGCCCTCGTCAAGGGGCCGCGCTATGTCTCGCCGCTGATGGTCAAGCTGAACTTTGGCAGCTATTGCAGGAAAATCGAGAACGCGCAGTCGCCCAACGCCTGGCTTTCCCGCGATAAAAGCGTTGTGAAAGCCTACGACGCCGACGGGCTGTGCACCTTCCGGTTTACCGCTGCGACCTACCGCGAGATGCTCGCGACGCTCAACCACGTCAGCACAAAGGCATGGACACAGGCTATTGACAAGGATCTGCCCGTGCTGCTGATTGCCGGTGACTGCGACCCCGTCGGCGACTACGGCAGCGGCGTGCGCAAGGTCTGGGCCATGCTGGGCGACGCCGGTGTCAGGGATCTGACCTGCCAGATTTTTGAAGGAGGCCGCCACGAGCTGCACAACGAGACAAACCGCGACGAGGTGTTCGACTACGTGTTGACATGGATCGAGGATCACATTTCCTGACGTTGTATCATATAACATTTTCTCCGCCAGCCCGGCGGGGGATTTTTTTATTTTTTCTATTGACAATGCTGTATTCCGCGTGTATTATTGTATTAAGCTCTTAACACAATAATACAAAAGGAGCATAAAACACCATGAACTGGAACATTACTGCGGGCCGCCCGGTCTATGTGCAGCTGGTTGAGCAGTTGGAGCTTGCCCTCGTCGCGGGGGAGTTCCCGCCCGGCAACCGCATTCCGCCCGTGCGGGAGCTGGCCGCTGACGCCGGGGTCAACCCCAACACCATGCAGCGCGCTTTGCAGGAGCTGGAAAGCCGCGGCCTTTTGCAGGCGCAGCGCACCGCCGGGCGCACCGTCACAGCGGATGACACTGCCCTGCAGGCTCTGCGCCGTCGGCGCACCGGCATGCTGGCGGCGGAGTTTCTGCACCAGATGCAGGCCCTCGGCCTGACCGAAGCCGAAATCGAGACCCTGCTGCGCGAGACCGCACAGCAGGCACCAAAAAAGGAGTAAACCATGGATGCAATTTATGAGGTACACGGCCTGACCAAGCGCTATGGCCGCACCGCTGCGCTGAACGGCGTGGACTTTGCCGTCACGCCTGGCAAGCTTGTTGGCCTGCTTGGCCCCAACGGCAGCGGCAAAACAACGCTTATGAAAATCTCCGCCGGTCTTTTGCAGCCCACGGCGGGCAGCGTCATCATTGATAAAGTTCCTGTCGGCGTTTTCACCAAGGCCGTCACCAGCTATCTGCCGGACCGTATGGCCCTGCCGACGGAGTTCACCGCCGACGATGCCGTAAGCCTGTACGCGGATTTCTTCACCGATTTTGACAAAGTCAAGGCAAACGCCATGCTGGCCGACCTGCATATCGGCGGGCGGGACAAAATCGATTCCATGAGCAAGGGCACACAGGAAAAGATGCAGCTCTGCCTGACGATGAGCCGTGCCGCCAGGCTCTACCTGCTGGATGAGCCTCTGGGCGGCGTGGACCCCGCCGCCCGCGACTACATTTTAAGCACCATTCTGCACAACTACAGTGAGGATGCCGCGCTTATGCTGTCCACGCACCTCATCGGCGACATTGAGAAGGTGCTGGACGAGGTCATTCTTTTACAGGACGGAAAGGTCCTGCGCCAGGTCGCCGTCGACGAGCTGCGCGAGGAAACAGGGGAGAGCGTGGACGCTTACTTCCGGGAGGTTTACAAATGCTGACGAAGCTTTTACGTTATGAGTTCAAATCCACAGGCCGTGTTGTTCTGCCCATTGCGGCGGGCGTGCTTGTGCTGAACATTTTTACCAATATTCTGAGCCATTTTGTCCAGAACACCTCCGACAGGCTGCCGCTGGCCGGGGTCGCCATGGCCTTGCTGGCACTGGCATCTGCCGTAAGCCTTCTTGTTGTGCTCGCCATCTGCTTTTTTATTGAAATTCAGCAGTTTTACCGCCTGTTGGGCGAGCGCGGGTACTTGATGCTGGCTCTGCCCGTGCCCATTTGGCAGCACATTGCTGCTAAGGTCATCTGCGGCACGGTATGGACGCTGTTCGGCATGGTATTTCTTACACTTTGCGGCATGCTGACTACCGACACGGTCAGAGGCGACGGGTTTGCATCTGATTTCAGCCGCGTCACTGCCGAGGATGTCGCCATCTGGTCTGCAATGCTTTTGATTATACTGGCCCTTATCGCGGGCGCACTGCTGCACGCATATCTGGCCTGTGCCTTTGCCGCGCAGTTTACCCAGCAGCGGCTGCTCATCAGCATTGCCGCCTACTTTGTCATCGGCTTTATCGGGCAGATGGCAGCCCTTGTGACGGCAGTCTTTGTCGCGTTCCGCGGGTATAAGTACCTTAACAATACCGGCTTCAGCGCCGCGTCGTTTTTCGGTCCCGACAATACCTTGGGCGTTATCGTACTCATCGCCGTCTTTGCGCTGATTGCCATTGTCGATGCCCTGTTGTGGGCACTGACCCAGTGGCTCATGACGAAGCGGCTGAATCTGGCGTGACCATCGCCAAATAACCAAAGGCAACACCGCACAATTCCCGCCTTACGGCTTAAGCACCGCTCCGGCGGCTGCGGCACGGCACCTGCGTTGCCAAAATGCTCGATCATACACAAAGTATTATCTGCGCTTTTGGCTTAGCAGCTGCCGCACCTCGCTCACCGTATCGGCACTTAGAATTATGCGGTATTGCCCAAACGGCACAGAACGCAAAACTGCAGCGTTCTGTGCCGTTTTTACTTTATAAAATCTGCTATCGCCTGCGCGTTGTGCCGCCCTTTTCATAGAGCTTTTTCAATGCCGCGTGTAAAGTAGTGCAATACACCCAATCATTTCAACTGCGGTTCCAGCCGCCGTATTATTCAGCCTGCATACAAACCGCCAGTCGGTATGTATGTGCCTGCCTGGCGCAGCCAGCCGGGCAGGCTGCGCTCGGGCTTTTGTATGGCCTCTTTGCCGCTTTGCCCAGTGCCGTGCTTTTTGCGGCGGCTGCTGCATCGCACATTTTCAAAAAAGCCGTTTCTTTTACAAAATCATGAACGCTTCTTTACCAATTTATTAAAAAGTTCTTATTGACAAATATTCTGCAAGCCGTATAATGTATCTTGTGTGTGCATCTATAGGGCAAATCTTTTCTGCCCTGACACATTGGCGTTGTATGTGCTGCTTGCAGCGGCTTCTTCAGCAGGGAGCCGTGTAACAAACCTTTGCGGGGCGGCATAATTGGCGCTGACTCGTCAAGGACTCTGTGCCGACCCAAGGAAGAAACGGTGCGTAAAGAGAGTGCTGTAACGGGAAATTCCGCAAAGGGGGATGCAATAAAAATGAATGAAAATCTGATCGTATCTCTGAAAGACATTGTTGTCGAATTCGATGGGCAGAAGGTCCTGGACGGACTTTCGCTGGACATCCACGACAAGGAGTTTGTCACCTTCCTAGGCCCCTCGGGCTGCGGCAAGACGACGACCCTGCGTGTGATTGCCGGCTTTGTAACACCGAAATCGGGCAATGTCTTTTTTGATGGCAAGGACATCGCCAACATGCCGCCGTACAAGCGGCCTGTGAACACGGTGTTCCAGAAGTATGCGCTGTTCCCGCACCTGAACGTGTTTGAGAACGTCGCCTTCGGTCTGCGCCTGAAAAAGATGACCGAGGATGAGATCCGCCCGAAGGTGTTCGAGATGCTCGAGATCGTCGGCCTGAAGGGCTTTGAACGCCGCAGCATCCACCAGCTGTCCGGCGGCCAGCAGCAGCGCGTGGCCATTGCCCGCAGCTTGGTGAACCAGCCCCGCGTCCTGCTGCTTGACGAGCCGCTCGGCGCGCTCGACCTCAAGCTGCGCAAGGAGATGCAGCTGGAGCTGAAGCGCCTGCAGCGTGAAATGAACATCACCTTCGTCTACGTCACCCACGATCAGGAGGAGGCCCTGACCATGTCGGATACCGTCGTTGTTATGTCCGGTGGTAAGATCCAGCAGATCGGCTCCCCGCAGGATATTTACAACGAACCCAAGAACGCTTTTGTTGCCCGCTTTATCGGTGACTCCAACATTGTCGACGGCGTCATGCTGCGCGACTTCTACGTCAACTTCGGCGGGCACGACTTCACCTGCGTTGACCGCGGCTTCAAGCCGAACGAGCCTGTGCAGGTCGTCATCCGCCCGGAGGACGTGCAGATCGTGCCGCCCTCTGTCGGTATGCTGACCGGCCTTGTGCGCGAGGTCATCTTCAAGGGCGTTCACTTTGAAATGCACGTCGATGTGGAAGGCTATGAGTGGATCATCCATTCCACCCAGGCCAGCCAGCCCGGCGAGCTTATCGGCATGAACATCGGCCCGGACGAAATTCATATCATGAAGCGTTCGGAGGTGTGATCCATGCTCAAATCCAAATCCTCCCGCTGGCTGGCCGGGCCGTATCTGGTCTGGATGGCCATTTTCACAGTCGTACCGCTTTTCATCGTCATCTGGTACGCCGTGACGAACTCGGACGGCCAGTTCACCTTCGACAATCTCACCCAGATCGGGCGGTATTCCAGCGTGTTTGCCCGCAGCCTGATTTTGGCCGCAATCTCTACCGTGATCTGCCTGGTCATGGCGTTTCAGGTGGGGTATTTTCTCTCCCGCCTGCGCGCCAACAAGCAGCACATTATGCTGATGCTCATTATGCTGCCCATGTGGATGAACTTCCTGCTGCGCACCTACGCCTGGATGACACTGCTGGAGAAAAACGGCCTTATCAACAAGTTCTTCGGTTTGTTCGGCCTCGGCCCCTTCAACATGATCAACACCTCAGGTGCGGTTGTGCTGGGCATGGTGTACAACTACCTGCCGTTTATGATTTTGCCCATCTACACGGCCATGACAAAAATCGATGATTCCATCATTGAGGCCGCACAGGATCTGGGCTGCAACGTCTGGCATATTCTGTTCCGGGTGCTCGTCCCGCTGACAGGCCCCGGCATTGCCACCGGCATTACGCAGGTGTTTGTGCCCGCAGTCTCTACTTTTATTATCAGCCGTATGCTGGGCGGCGGCTCCAACCTGCTGATCGGCGATTTGATCGAGCTGCAGTTCCTTGGCAACTCCTACAATCTGAACCTCGGCTCCGCCATGAGCCTGGTGCTGATGGTCATTGTCCTGCTCTGCATGAGCTTCACTTCGAGCTTTGACGAGTCCGAGATGGAAGGAGTGATGTGATATGACAAAAAAACATTCCGCATTGCTCATGCGCACCTACGTCATTCTGGTGTTCTGCTTCATGTATCTGCCCATCGCGGTCATGATTGCGTTCAGCTTCAATGAGAGCAAATCCCGCTCGAACTTTACGGGCTTCACCCTCGGCTGGTACAAAAGCCTGTTCCACAACGAGATGATTTTGTCCGCGCTGGGTCTGAGCCTTGTGCTGGCGCTGGTGTCCAGCATTATCGCCACGGTGCTGGGCACGCTGGCGACCCTTGGCATCAACTCGATGTCCCGCAAAAGCCAGCTCATCATCAATAACATCAGCTATGTGCCTGTCGTCAATCCGGAGATCATCACCGGTGTCTCGCTGATGCTTCTCTTCGTCATGGCGCAGAACTTCGGCATCGGCGGCGAGAGCGGCATCTTCGGCTGGCCGACGCTGCTGATTGCGCACATCACCTTCAATATCCCGTATGTTATCTTTAATGTAGGCCCCAAGCTGCGCCAGCTCGATCCCAGCCTGTACAATGCAGCGCTGGATCTGGGCTGCACACCGCGCCAGGCTTTCACCAAAGTCATCATGCCGCAGCTGTCCCCGGCCATTTTGTCGGCATTCCTCATCTGCCTGACCTACTCTATTGATGACTTCATGATTTCCTACTTCAACTCCGGCACGATGCAGACACTGCCTATCGCCATCTACTCGATGACCCGCAAGAAGGTCAGCCCCGAGATCAACGCGCTGTCTGCAGTCATATTCTGCGTCATTCTGGCAATCATCCTGATTTCCAACGCCGCAGACTCCCGCGCCTACCGCCGCAACCAGAAGGCCATCCGCAAAGCCATGCTGGACGAAGGGGGGCGCTGAAGATGAAGCTGAAAAAGTTTTCCGCTGCAGCGCTGGCCGCACTGACTGTCACCATGATGAGCGCCGCGCCGGTGCTGGCCGCCGATGACATCGAGGTCAACGAGGATATTTCCGTCTCCGGCGACTACGATTGGAAGCGCTTTGCCAACGACCATATCACGCTGAATGTCTACAACAACGGCCTGTATATCTCCGACGGTTCTGACGAGAGCATCAACGTTCTGTCCGCATTCGAGGAGCTGACCGGCATCAAGGTCAATTACACAACCTACGACTCCAACGAGAGCCTCTACGCCAAGCTGAAATCCGGCGGCGTATCCTATGATGTCATCTTCCCATCGGATTACATGGTGGGCAAGATGGCCAAGGAGGGAATGCTGTCCGAGCTGAACATGGACAACATTCCGAACTTTGCCGGCATCGGTGAAACATATCTGGACCGCAGCTTCGACCCCGGCAACAAGTACAGCGTGCCCTACATGTGGGGCACAACGGGCCTAATCTACAACACGACGATGGTCGAGGAGCCGCCCACGAAATGGGCGGACATGTGGGATGTTGCGTACACAAACAATGTGCTGATGTTCAACAATTCCCGCGACGCTTACGCGATTGCAGCCAAGACGATTGGTCTGTCGATGAATCCGCAGTCCGTTGATGAGATCACCGCCATCACCGACGCGCTGAAGGCCCAGAAGAACATCGTGCAGGCCTACGTCATGGACGAGGTCTTTGACAAGATGGAAGGTGGCGAGGCCGCCATGGCGCCCTACTATGCGGGCGATGCCATCACGATGATCGACGAAAACCCAGACCTTGCTTTCGTCCACCCGGAGGAAGGCGTCAACTTCTTCATCGACAGCATGTGCATTCCGGCCAACGCCAAGCACCAAGAGGCCGCCGAAATGTTCATCAACTACCTGTGTGAGCCGGACGTCGGCCTTGCCAACGCGGACTTCATCGGCTATTCCACCCCCATCACCGCCGTGTGGGAGATGCTGGACGACGATTTGAAGTACAGCGAAATTGCCTACCCGGGCGCGGAGGTTCTGGACAAGGCGGAGGTCTTTGAGACTCTGCCCGACGACATCAACGCCGCCATGGATGCCCAGTGGAGCGAGATGAAGAGCTACGAGGAGGGCGGCAGCGGCTGGATGGTTCTTGCCCTGCTGCTTCTGGCCATCGCTATCTCTGCATTCAATATCTGGCGCAAGCTCCGCAAAAAATCCCGCGATAACTATTAAACAGTTTCAGGCTGCACACCGTTTTACGTGTGCAGCATTTTTGTTTGCCGCCCTGTAGGGGCCGGGCATGCCCGGCCCGCAGCTTAAAGTCAGTGCCCCCTTTTATAGTTCGATTTGTAGGGAGGGGTCTTGACCCCTCCGCATGCCGATGCAAGCATCAGCCCCTACGGCCAGCTTCACCCCCCCGCCTTTGCATTTTTCCAACATTTGTGCTATACTCTGCTTGGCGAATCAATTCAAAATCCATCAAGGAGGGCTTCCTTATGCCCGAAAAGCTCATAACCTACACCCAAAAATTTACCGTCTACCGCACGGACGGCGACCACCTCGGCCATGTCAAGCTGGGGGCGCTGCTGCGCTATGCCCAGCAGGTTGCTACCGCCCATGCCGAGGCCGTAGGGCTGGACGATGCCCTGTACCGCAAGACCCACACCGCCTATGTGCTGGCCAAGCTGGCCCTGCACGTCACACGGCTGCCCCGTGTGGACGAGGAACTGACCCTTGTCACCCAGCCCGAGCGCTGCAAGCGCGCCGTCAACAAGCGCATCACTCATTTTTACGATGCCGACGGGGCAGAGGTCGCCACAATGGACAGCCGCTGGGTACTCATTGATACCGAAAAGCGTATGATCCTGCGCAAGCACCCGGAGCAGTTTGCCGACCTGTGGGCCGAGGATGTGCCCCTTGAGCTGCCGATGCGCCTGCCCCGCGTTGCACCCGAGGACTGCGAGACGCTGGGCACGCAGACCGCGGCCTACTCCCGCTGCGACATGAACGGCCACCTCAACAACACCCGCTATGCCGACATTGTCTGCGACGCCGTACCGTGGCAGGTTTGGGACAGTGCGCAGATTTCGGATTTCATCATCAGCTACCACCGCGAGGTACCCCGCGGCGAGAGCTTCACCCTGCGCCGTGCCAGACCGGCAGAGGATACCTTCTATTTTGATGGCGAACGGGAAGGCAAATCTGCCTTTGAGGCACAGCTGATTTTCAAACACTTATAATTTCTACATAAACCCCTGTTACACTGTTTACAACAACAATGTAAAGGGGTTATTATTATGACAAAGCAAAAATTCGGTCTGACCGGCACAGCGCTTAAAACCATTGCGCTGGTGCTCATGGTGATGGATCACATTCACTACTTTTTTGAATTTACGGGCGTTGTGCCGGAATGGTTCAGTATGCTGGCGCGGCTGTCCGCACCGCTGTTTTTGTTCTGCACCGTGGAGGGCTTCGCCCACACCCATGACCGCAGGCGCTACTTTCTGCGCATCTGGGCCATCGGTACTGCGATGGGCACGGTGGAATTTTTCATGCTCTATGCAGGGGCCTTTCGCCGCGGGGACGGCTTCTACCCGATGAACGCGATTTTTCAGCAGTTCATGCTGCTCTGCATCATCTGGCAGGGCATCGACTGGCTGCGTCAGCGCCGGTTTGTACGGGGCGCACTGGCTGCTGCCATGCCGATTCTCTGGCCGTTTTGCATCGCAGCGCTGCTGATGCTTTTTCCCAAAATTCAGGACGCACCGATTGGCTCTTCCGTGTTGGCGTGGCTTATCACGGCACCGTTTCCCATGTGGTCGGGCATCACCGATGGCGGCTGGTACTATTTCTTCGGCGGCATTGTTCTGTATGCGCTGTACAATCATAAGCGTCTGCGGCTGGCTGTGTGGGCCGCGTTCACATTTTTGACGGAGTTTGTGCTGGTCTGGCTGCAGGCGCGCAGCTTCCCGGATTTTACTTTCTCGCAGATGTTCACGACCTATTATGACTGGCTCGGCGCTTTTGCCGTTATCGGCATGGCGCTGTACAACGGCCAGCGCGGCAGCGGCCACAAGCAGCTGTTCTACTGGTTCTACCCGGCACATGTCTACCTGCTTTACGGTGCATCCTGTCTTGTTTACAGCTTACTGCAATAAAAGGGGCTATTATGGCAAACAT
>ERZ1673695.3072-NODE-3072-length-10825-cov-10.927762_pt1 | contig 10825 bp, 10 predicted proteins | sample MGYA00580225_ERZ1673695 | MGnify/ENA primary metagenome ERZ1673695 (study PRJEB41218, sample SAMN15661739) | gut metagenome | host: Homo sapiens | place: Canada: London | collected 2015-08-20/2019-03-30 | study: EMG produced TPA metagenomics assembly of...
ACGGCGCGGGCGATTTCGCCTGCGCCGTTTTTTGCGTTGCCGGGAAAAATGCGCCGGTCTGCATAAGTAGACGAAATTCGTCAAAGGATATCTGTGACAATACACGAATCCTACACGCGAAACGACCGGAACGGAGGATGAGCCATGCTTGGAGCAAAACCGCTCGGAAGCGCCGTCACGGTGGTCATCGCGGGCGAGCTGGATCATTTTGCAGCCCCGCAGATTCGCCGCAGGCTGGACGAGCTTTTGGAGGACCAGACGGTCACGCACCTGGTGCTGGACCTGGAGAACCTGACCTTTATGGATTCCTCGGGAATCGGGATGCTGCTGGGGCGGCTGCGCGCGTTGCAATCGCGCGGCGGAAGCCTGAGCGTAAAGCACATGCAGCCGCCGGTGGAAAAGCTGTTCCGCCTTTCGGGGCTGGACCGCGTGATCGGCGTGGAGGATGACATCAGGGGAGGTCGGCTGTGATGCAGAATCAAATGGAACTCACCTTTTCCGCGCTGCCGCAGAACGAGGCGTTTGCGCGGGTAGCCATCGCGGCCTTCGCCGTGCAGCTCAATCCCACGCTGCCGGAGATGGCCGATATCAAGACCGCTGTCAGCGAGGCGGTGACAAACGCCATCGTGCACGGCTACCGCGGCCGGGAGGACGGGCTGGTGCGCATGAGCGCGGAATACGGAGACCGGCGGCTTTTGACCGTGGTTATCCGCGACGAGGGATGCGGCATCGCGGATGTGGAAAAGGCCATGCAGCCGTTCTACTCCACCGGCGACGGCGCGGAGCGTAGCGGCATGGGCTTTTGCGTGATGCAGACCTTCATGGACGCGGTGGAGGTGGACAGCGCCGTGGACAGGGGCACGACCGTCACCATGCGCAAATACATCACCGGCGAGGTGGGGTTGCACCGTGAGCGAATGCTTGACGAAATCGGCTGACCGGCCGGAGCGCGCGCATTATGGCCTTGCGGTGTACTGCGCCAGACGCTTCTTTGGAAGGGGCGTGCCCCGCGAGGAGCTCATCGGGGAGGCCGAGGCGGCGCTGCTGTGGGCCGCCGCCCGCTTCGATGCCCACCGGGGCGTGCGCTTCTCGACCTATGCCATCCCCTTTGTGCTGGGCGCGCTGCGCGAGCTGTGCCGTCGGGCGGGACCCATGCACGTGCCCCGCGCCGAGGCGCGCATCCTTACAGCGGTGGAGACCGCCCGCGGAGAGCTGAACGCCCGCGAGGGACACGAGCCCACCGTGGGCGAGCTGGCGCAGGCCGTGGGCGTGGAGCCGGGCCTGCTGGGAGAGATGCTGGCCGCGCGCGATCGCATGCGCCGCGCGGACGGGGCGCTGGACTTGCAGACGGCCTGCCTTTCCGACGAAGGATTTGAAGACTGGGTATTGCTGAAGGATACGCTGGCACGGCTGCCCAGCCCCTATGCCCAGGTGCTCTGGCTGCGGTTCGGACAGGGCTGGTCCCAGGCCAGGCTGGCCGAACGCTTCGGCGTGGGTCAGCCGCAGATTTCACGCTGGGAACGCAGGGGAAAGGAACTGCTCAGGCGGGAGCTGGGCTGGGATCAACCCCCGGCAGACATGCGCTCCCCCTCTTCCTGACAAAGCGCCGCCCCGGTCCACCAGTGGACCGGGGCGGCATTTTCCATATGAAACTTTTTTTGAAACCGTCTCATTGCAAACGTGGCGGCGGGATGCTATGCTTACGCCACAGGAGGCGAGAGAGATGGCCAGAGAAGAAAGCAAGGATTTCAACGCCATGCTTACCAGGGCTGCGGACATGCCCAAAACCCAGATTGTCACCGACCCGGCCGTCATCCAAAAGTACGGAGGGGAGAAAATGTATTTTGCCCCGCCCATCGTTTACGACGAGATCATGCGGTCCGTGCCGCAGGGCAGGCTGCTGACCGTTGGAGGCATCCGCGCGTATCTGGCGAAGAAGAACGGAGCGGATTTTACCGACCCCATCACGGCAGGCATCTTTGTGTCCATCGCGGCTTGGGCGAGCCACCAGCGCGAGGAGGACAAAACGCCCTACTGGCGGACGCTCAAGGCTGGCGGCGAGCTCAACGCCAGGTATCCCGGCGGCGTCGAGGAGCAGAAGAAACGGCTGGAGGCGGAGGGGCATACCGTCCTGCAAAAAGGCCGCACCCATCTGCGCTATTTTGTCAAGGACTACGAAAGCGCTCTGTGGGATTTGGACAGCCGGCTGCCCTGACCGTTGGAACGCCTTAGCGCCTGGCTCCGGCGCGCCGGGCCGTAAGCCCCGTCCGCCGCACGCCCATTCCGCGCGCACGGTCCGCCCGCGGGCTGCGCGCTGCGCGGCGGCCGGATGCGGCCGCCTGCGCGCGCAGGGCGGTCAGGGAACCGCTTGGGCGCGCATACCGCTTCATGGGCATGCCCCGCGCCGGATTGACCCATACGAACGGCCTAAGCCGTTTCAGTCCATCCTTGACGATGACCGCATACGCGCCGTCCTGCTGACGGTGCACCAGATGATGCGGCGGCATGCAGTAGGCCAGCACCGCTCCCATCAGCCGCCGGAAGGGGAAAGCGTGCACCACGGGCCGCATGCGGTCGCGCAGGGCGGCCAGAGCCTGTTCATCCATGGGCTGTCCGGTAAGGGCGACATGGCCGTTTTGCGCGTTTTCAATCAGGCGGTCGAGCAGGTCCATGGCCTTGCCGCCCGCCGCCTGTAGCATGCGGTCCACGGCAGGTATCGCCCACTTGCGGTCCAGCAGGCTGCCAAGGCCCTCCTCGCCCTTTTCCTCGGCCATGCACTGGAAAAAAGCCGTCCCGTACATCAGGATGGTGGGCGTATCCACCATGGCCCTTTGATAGGGGGCCAACGCCAGGCGCGCCGCCACGTCGGCGGGCAGGGGACTGAGATCATAGCAACGTTCCCGGAAATCATCATCGGCCGGATATTCCAGGCACAGGCCCAGATGGAGCAGCGCGCCCATACGGGGCACCATGTCGTCGCTGTTGAGAATATGATAGAGCGGATAGGCGGCCGGGTCATGCACCAGGCGGCCGGTGGCGACCGTGGGCGAGGCGAAGCCGTAGCCCGTCATGTTCTGCGCGAGTACGCCCCAGTCGGTCATCAGCCGGTGGCAGAACACCTGCATCACCGCTCCGCCCTGGCTGTGGCCGGCCATCCACAGGCGGAAGCGGCTGCTCAGGCTCTTCATCTCGGAAAGAACCTCGCCCAAGGTGAGCTTTTCCAGGCCCAGGGCCTGCGCCGTGGCGGGGAAAACGATGCTTTCCGCCCCCTGCTCAAAATAGGTGCAAAGCTGGTAAAAACCCTTGTGGAACCCCTCCTCCGTGGTGAAGCGGAAGTTGGAGATCCAGTCGTAAAAGCGCTTGCCCGTGCCCATAAAGCCGATGGCCAGCAGGAACCGGCCCTCCGGCAGGGGGTGCATCATGCACACCGCCTTGATGGTATCGCTGCGCTCCCGCTGGCGCAGGGCGCTCATCACCTGCGATACGGGGTTGCGCTCGCGCAGGGCGGCCTTGGCGCGCCGCACCTTGAGGGCGTTGATCAGGGCGCGCATGCGCTCGCCGTCCGCGCTGGTTCCGTGGGTGAGGCCGCTTTGCAGCGTGTCGTCGATCTGGATGGAAAAATCGTTCCATCCCGCCTCGGCCCACGGGTCCAGATCGAGCGTGTAGGCCATGCTGGCCAGCTCCAGCGAAAGCTCGGCCGCCTCGCGCGAAAAGGGCGGGCGCAGGCGGTCGAACGGGTCGCGCACAAAGGGCCCCGACAGGCTGGTCAGCTCGCTCAGATCACAGCCGGTGATGGGGCCCAGGCCCGCAGGGCGCTGGAGGGCTTCCGGCGCGTCCTGCACGCCGGAAGCCCCGGCCTGCGCTTTGGGCACGATGGGGAACCAGGCGGGGAAATGAATGTTCATGGCTTGCCTCCGGCTGACGAAAGATGCGGCGCTTGTCCACAAGCGACGCGAAAGCGCGGAATAGAGAAGCGGACCCATCGGTTCAATCCGACAGGTCCGCTTTCGCTCTGGTAGCTCCAAGGGGAATCGAACCCCTGATTTCGCCTTGAGAGGGCGACGTCTTAACCGCTTGACCATGGAGCCTGGCTGGGGAACTAGGATTCGAACCTAGACAATACGAGTCAGAGTCGTAGGTGCTGCCATTACACAATTCCCCACTGCAATCAGTGCGAAAGTTATTATAGGGGATGACGAAGAAAATGTCAAGCCTTTTTTTCCGTCCTTTTTGCCAGCCGAGGGAAAAAAGGCGCAGCCGCCCATATTTGGCCAGAATGCGGGGGCGGCGGGCCGCGTTTCGCCCCCTTCCTATATTTTACGAAAATCCTTTGTACAATGGGGCCATCCTATGCTATAATGGTTTCGGCGTGTCCCGACGCTGGTTTGCCATCCCCAAAAACGCGGGGGAAACGCCCTGAACGCAAGGAGGACTTTCATTTTGAAAAAGAACCAACGAGGAATGATGGGCTATGTGGCGTTGATCGCCGCATTTATCCTGATCGCCGTGGCCCTCAACGGCGGGCTGGGGCAATCCGTTGACCGCCGCATCGAGTATCCCGAACTGCTCACGGCCATCCGCGAGGACAATGTGAAAGCGGTGGCCATCCGCGGCACGTCGCTGGTGGGCCTTTACCGCAACGGCACCGTGGCCGACGCGGATTTCCCCGAGCGCGGCTACGATTTTGAGACGACCATCGGCTCGGACTTTATCGACACCGTGCGCCAGATGACCGCCACCGCCCAGGGCAAGACCCTGGACGAGGTCAGCGTGAGCGACCTTCCCTTCACCGTGGAATACCGCGCGCCTGTGGTCACGCCGTGGTATATGGAGTTTTTGCCCTTTATCCTGATGATCGTCATCACCATGGCGGCCTGGTACTTCATCATGGCGCGCCAGGGCGGCGGCAACAGCAAGGTCATGAACTTCGGCAAGAGCCGTGCCCGCATGAGCGACCCCTCCAAGAACCCCATCACCTTCAAGGATGTGGCCGGGGCCAAGGAGGAAAAGGAAGAGCTTCAGGAAATGGTCGATTTCCTGAAAAACCCCAAGGCCTACACCGATATGGGCGCGCGCATCCCCAAGGGCGTGCTGCTGGTGGGCCCTCCGGGCACGGGCAAGACGCTGCTGGCCAAGGCCGTGGCCGGCGAGGCGAACGCGCCGTTTTTCTCCATCTCCGGTTCGGATTTTGTGGAGATGTTCGTGGGCGTGGGCGCCAGCCGCGTGCGCGACCTGTTTGACCAGGCCAAGAAGGCCGCGCCCTCCATCGTCTTTATCGACGAGATTGACGCCGTGGGCCGCCATCGCGGCGCGGGTCTGGGCGGCGGTCACGACGAGCGCGAGCAGACCCTCAACCAGCTGCTGGTGGAGATGGACGGCTTTACGATGAACGAAGGCGTCATCGTCATGGCGGCCACCAACCGCCGCGACATCCTCGACCCCGCGCTGCTGCGTCCCGGCCGCTTCGACCGGCAGGTCACCGTCAACTATCCCGACCTGGAAGGCCGCGTGGATATCCTCAAGGTGCACAGCCGCGGCAAGGCGCTGGAGAAGGACGTCGATCTGGAGAACATCGCCAAGCGCATGCCCTATTCCAGCGGCGCGGATCTGGAAAACGTGATGAACGAGGGCGCCATTCTGGCCGTGCGCCGCAAGAAGAAAAAGATCAGCCAGCAGGACCTGGTGGACGCGGTCAGCCGTGTGCAGATGGGTCCGGAAAAGCGCAGCCACAAGGTGACCCCGCGCGACCGCAAGACCACCGCTTATCACGAGGCCGGCCATGCGGTGATCGCCAACCTCCTGCCGGAGTGCGACGACGTGCACCTGGTCACCATCGTTCCGCGCGGCCAGGCGGGCGGCTACACGCTCAGCCTGCCCAACGAGGAAAACGACAACTACAGCCGCACCGCCCTGCTGGGCATGGTGACCATGGCCCTGGGCGGGCATGCGGCGGAGCATGTGTCTCTGGACGACATCTATACCGGGGCCTCCAGCGACATCAAACGCGCCACCGAGCTGTGCCGCCGGATGGTGACGCAGTTCGGCATGAGCGACACCATCGGCACCATGTACCTGGGCAGCGACCAGGAGGTCTTTGTGGGCATGGAGTTTGGCCAGAGCCGCGAGTACAGCGAGCAGAGCGCCGCCGCCATCGATCAGGAGGTCAAGCGCCTGCTGGACGAGTGCTATGCCCGCGCCTGCAAGCTGCTCAAGGATCACATGGATAAGCTCATCGCCGTGGCCGAGGCGCTTCTGGAGCGCGACACGCTGACCCGCGCGGACTTTGAGTGCGTGATGCGGGGCGAGCCGCTTCCGCCCATGACCGAGGTGGAAAAGATGCAGCCCTCCAGCACGGCGCAGGACGACCCCACGCCGGATGCGCAGGTCGACGGGGCCGCGACCCCCGGCTTTGCCTCCCAGGATGCGGAAGAGGATGGCGATCCCTTTGTGGAACCCCAGGACGGGGAATGAAACCGTGTGTCGGGCGGATCTGCATGTGCACAGCGTTTACTCCGACGGGCTGAAAACGCCGGAGCAGCTCTGTGGCCTTGCCGGTCGCCTGAACATAACGCACCTGGCGCTGTGTGACCATGACACGGTGGACGGGCTGGATGCCATGGCACAGGCTGTCCGCACGGAAAACCGGGCGCGCGCGCCGCGCGGGCAGCCGCTGCTCATGCTGATTCCCTGTGTGGAGATCAGCACCGGTCCCGGCGGGCGCACGCACCTGTTGGCCTATGGAGCCAGCCCGCGAAACGCGCGGCTGGCAGCGTTTCTGGCCGCCGTCTCCTCGGAGCGCCGCGCGCGTGCCATGCGCATGATGGAACGTCTGGAGGATGCGGGTCTGACCGTGACGCCGCAGATGCGCGCGCTTACGGACATCCCCAGCGTGGGCCGGGCGCATGTTGCGCGTGCGCTGGTGGAAAGCGGTCAGGCGCGCGACGTCAAGCAGGCCTTCGAGCGCTATCTGGCCGAGGGACGGCCGGGATACGTGCCGCGTGCGCGCCTTGCTACCGGCGATACGGTGGAGGCGCTCTGCGGCATGGGCCTGGTTGTGGTGCTGGCGCACCCCATGCGCCTGGGGCTGGAAACGGCGGCGCTGCATGGGTTGATCCGGGACTGGAAGACCCGCGGCCTCCGGGGCGTGGAAGCATACCATCCGTCGGCCGGAAGGCGTGGCGCCCGGCAGCTGGACGCTCTGGCAAGGGCGGAAGGGCTGCTGGTGACCGGCGGCAGCGATTACCATGGAGACGCGGGCACGCGGGCCCGGATGGGCCGCCTGCCATGCGGCTGGCATGCGCCGGAGCGCGACATCGCCGCGCTGACGGCGGCGGTGGATCTGGCCGCCCTGACGGCGGAACGGGAGCCGGCCGCGCCGATAGACCACTTGCAAAAGGAGCAGCAGGATGTATAACCAGGGATACCGTCCCCAGCCGGGGCAGACCAAGAGCGGCTATTATGACGCGCAAGGCAACTGGTATGTGCCTGCGCCCGGCCAGGCCGGGCCCGGTCAGCCGCAGAGGCGTCGCGCCTCTCAGCCGGCGCCCAGACAGCGGCGCGCCTCCCAGCCGCCCAAGCCGCCGCGCGACGCCGGCGGAAAGGGCAAGCGACCGCGCAAAAAGCGCAGCCTCAAGTGGCAGCTCGTGAAGGTGCTGCTGGTTATGATCCTGCTGGCCGGCGCGGGCGTGTACGGCTATATCTGGAAGATTCAGAGCGACGTGCGCCCCTATCTCAACGTGTTTCTGGACAATGTGAGCGTGGATGGCATCGACCTCTCCGGCCTGACCTGGGAGGAAGGCAGCCAGCTGGTCTGGGACCATGTGAACCAGAAACAAAACGGCTGGTATGTGCGGCTTCGCAACACCAACGGACAGTACAAGGACATCACCGCCCAGACGCTGGGCATCTCCTTTGACCCCACGGCGGCGCTGAACGCCGCGTGGGCCATCGGCCACGACGTGGACGGCGAGGACCGCAAGGACATTTTCCAGTTGCAGGAGGAGATCGAGGCAGCCCAGGAGACGCAGAACGCTTTCTACAGCGCGCAGCAGAGCGCGAATACCGCCCCGATTGACGAAATCCTACAGACGCTGGAGGCGGCGGCCTACCGTGAGCCCAGCGACGCATATATCATCAGCTTCAATCCCGACGACAGCGACAATCCTTTCACCTTCCAGCAGGAGGTCTACGGCCAGGAGTTGGACACCACCGCCGTGCGCGAGCGCATTTTGCAGATGGTGCAGAACCTGGAAAGCGGTGAGGTGCTGCTCGAGCCCGAAACCATCGCGCCCAACGTGACCGTGGCCGATTTGCAAAAGACCGTGGAGCTGCGCTATCGGGCCACCACGCCCATTTCCAGCGCCTCCACGGAGGACCGCACCGAAAACATCCGCATCGCCTTTTCCAAGATCAACGGGATGAGCATTCCCAACGGCAGCAAGTTCAGCTTCAACGACACCGTGGGTCCCCGCAACTTTTCGACCGGCTTTTTGCCCGCCATCGAATATGCCTACGGCACCGAGCAGTGGGGCTGGGGCGGCGGCGTGTGCCAGGCCAGCACAACGGTGTATTTGGCGGCCATCCAGAGCGGCATGACCATCCTCAGCCGCGAGCCGCATTCCATGGCCGTCAGCTATACGGAATACGGCAAGGACGCCACCGTGAGCGATACCCGCGGCCGTGAGATCGACTTTTCCTTCCGCAATGAATCCGGCGGCACGGTGTATCTGGCGGCGCATGTGATCGGTTCGGGCAAAAAGAACCTCCAGTGCGAGGTGCGCATCTACGGGCCTTCCCTCAACGGCACTTCTTATGAGCTTGTGACGGAGACCGTCGAGGTCATCCCCAAGCCGGAGGAGGCCATCATCAAGGAAGACGAGGACGCCACCTACGTGACCTATGTGGATGAAACCAAGACCATCAATGGCCGCGAGGGCTATAAGGTGGACGCGTATCTGATCATCTACGTGGACGGCGTGGAAACCGGCCGCGAAAAGGTAAGCAGCGACACCTATCCCGCCAAGGCGGATACCGTATACGTGGGCGTGACCCCGCGGGAGGTAATGTGAAAACAACGCTGGGATGCATCCGCCGTGCGGATGAGGACTTTCATATGATTCAGCCGGGCGACCGCATCGGCGTGGGCGTAAGCGGCGGGAAGGACAGCCTGCTGCTTTTGCACGCGCTGGCGCTGTACCGCTACGTGCGCCATCACGACTTCACCATGACGGCCCTGATGCTCACCATGGGCCGGGAAAAGCCGGATACCTCCGCCATCGAGGCGCTGTGCCGCGAGCTGGATGTGCCCATCGTCATCCGCCACACCGAGATTTACGAGATCCTCTTTGAATGGCGCAAGGACCCCAATCCCTGCGCGCTCTGCGCCAAGATGCGGCGCGGGATGCTGTGCGACATGTGCACCGACAGGGGCCTGAACAAGCTGGCGCTGGGCCACCACCGGGAGGACGCGCTGGAGACGCTCATGATGAGCGTGATCTTCGAGGGGCGGTTGCATACCTTCCATCCCTGTTCTTACATGAGCCGCAGCAATCTGACGGTTATCCGCCCGCTGATCTACGTGCCGGAAAAGCATGTCATTCATATGCGGCGCGAGTTGGACCTGCCCGTGCTCAAAAACCCCTGCCCCGCCAACGGCCACACCAAGCGCGAGGAGATGAAGGAGCTGCTTGCGTTCCTTTGCAAGCGGTATCCCAACCTCAAGGAAAGCATGCTCAGCGCCTTGAAAAACGAAGCGCAGTACGGCCTGTGGAACCGGTCGGGCCCGGGCGTTGACGCACCGGTGGAAAGGTGATACACTGGGACGCATCCCATTTTTTTGAAAGGAAGCTCACAGCGAATGAAACTGCTCAATCAGATTCTGCGCGGCGTGGTCATCGGCGTGGCGAACATCATCCCCGGCGTCTCCGGCGGCACGATGATGGTGTCCATGGGGGTTTACGACACGCTGATCCATTGCATCACCCATCTTTTCAGCGAGTTCAGGCAGAGCGTGAAAACCCTTTTGCCCTATGCCGTGGGTATGCTGATCGGCATCGTGGCGCTGGCCAGCCTGCTCAAGTTTCTCTTTGCCAACTATCCCCTGCCCACCTCCACGACCTTCATCGGCCTCATCCTGGGCGGGCTCAACCCGCTGCTGGCCAAGATCCGTCACAAGAAACTGGGCGGGATTTCCATCGGGGTGTTCGTTCTGTTCTTCGCGGGTATCATCGCCATGGCGCTCACCGGCGACGTATCCAACCCCGATTCCCTTACGGTGGATGTGGGACAGATGATCATTTTGCTGGTGATGGGCGCGGTCGCGGCCGCCACCATGATCATCCCCGGCGTGTCGGGCAGCATGGTGCTGATGCTGCTGGGCTACTACAACCCCGTGCTTAACGCTGTGGACGCCCTGAAAAACGCCGTGTTCAGCATGGACTTTGCCGCCATGGGCGGCCCGGTTCTGATGCTGGCGCCCTTCTGCGTGGGTGTGGTGCTGGGCATCTTCGGCGTGGCAAAGCTGATCGAGTGGTTGCTGGCCCGTTTCCCCACGCAGACCTACTGTGCGGTGCTGGGGCTGGTGGTGGCCTCGCCCGTGGCGATCCTGCTGCGCACGGATATGACCGGCATCAGCTGGCTGATGATCGTGATCAGTCTGGTTACCTTTGCCCTGGGCTTTGCGGCCGCCATGGCGCTGGCCCGCGGCAGCGCCGGTGTGGAGGAACAGCCCAAGGCTTGACATACGCAATCTGCATGGCCGTCTCCGGCGCGGGCGCAGTCCCGGCGCCGGGGACGGCTTTTGCCAAACCTTCGCCCCTCCTCCCGC
>ERZ1673695.3076-NODE-3076-length-10820-cov-6.235300_pt1 | contig 10820 bp, 12 predicted proteins | sample MGYA00580225_ERZ1673695 | MGnify/ENA primary metagenome ERZ1673695 (study PRJEB41218, sample SAMN15661739) | gut metagenome | host: Homo sapiens | place: Canada: London | collected 2015-08-20/2019-03-30 | study: EMG produced TPA metagenomics assembly of...
GATAAAGTTTAGCGCTTGCTGAACTGCGGAGCGCGACGGGCAGCCTTGAGGCCGTATTTTTTACGCTCTTTCATTCTCGGGTCACGGGTCAGGAAGCCCGCTTTTTTAAGGGCCGGGCGGAGCTCTTCATTGTACTGGAGCAGCGCGCGGGAGAGGCCGTGGCGGATTGCGCCGGCCTGGCCGGTGACGCCGCCGCCTGCAACGGTACAAACAATGTCGAACTTGCCGAGGGTGTCAGTCAGGTTGAGCGGCTGGCGGACGATCAGCTTCAGAGTTTCAAGGCCGAAGTAGTCGTCAATGTCCCTGCCGTTGATGGTGATGTTGCCGTTTCCGGCATAGACGCGGACACGGGCAGCCGAACTTTTTCTTCTTCCGGTGCCATAGAAATATGGTTTGGATTCGTACATCTTCAAATGCCTCCCTTATTAAAACTCGTAGTTTACAGGCTGCTGTGCGGCGTTGTTGTGCTCGGCACCTCTGTAAACACGCAGGCGGCGCAGCTGCGCAGCGCCCAGTTTGTTATGAGGAAGCATACCCTCAACGGCTAACATCATAGCCTTTTCCGGATTCTCTTCCATTAATTTGCTGTACTTGACCTCTTTGAGGCCGCCGACCCAGCCGGTGTGCCACTGGTAGACTTTCTGGTTGAGCTTGTTGCCCGTGAGAACGGCCTTCTCAGCGTTGACGATGATGACGTGATCACCGCAGTCCATGTGGTTTACAAAGGTCGGTTTGTGTTTGCCGTGCAGGATATGCGCCGCTTTGGCGGCAACGCGGCCCAGCGGTTTGCCGGCGGCGTCCAACACGTACCATTTGCGCGAGATGTCGCCCGCTTTTGGCATATAAGTTGACATGGTGTTTCCCTCCAATTACAAGTCGGTTTTCAAACAAAACGCCGCAGGGCGTGTGAAAACTCAAAATCAGTTGCTTAAATATTATAATATGTCCATAAAAGCTTGTCAAGGGTAAAAAGCCGTTTTTCGAAATTTACATCTCTGTATCTCTTTAAATCTCTATGAATAGCGTTGTTTCTCTCTGTTTCTCATTGTTTATTTTGCTTTATTCATGCACTTTAAAAACGGATGAAAACAGGAGGATAAAAAAGATATATAGAGTAAAATGGTGATATTTTAAGCAGATGGTTTGAATATTACTGCGCCGCCGGCACCGCTTGCGGCATGCTGTTTTTAGCGGGGCTTCAGCCTTTTTTCACCTGACTGTCACATTTTCATTTTAAAATGAAAGTATCAAAACAGGGCAAACTGTTTTATAATAAAGGAAAATCCCAACGGGATAGGAGGGCTTTTGGATGTACCGGATTTTAATAGCGGACGATGAGGCGGGAATCCGCCAACTGATTAAAAAATACGCTGAGTTTGAGGGCCATGAAGTCTTTGAAGCTGCGGACGGTATGGAGGCGGTGCAGCTCTGCCGCAGCAGGGAGTTCGACATTGTGATCCTAGACGTGATGATGCCTGAGCTCGACGGCTTTTCGGTCTGCCGCGAGCTGCGCAAAACAAGTGACACCCCGGTGATTATGCTTTCCGCCCGCGGGGAGGAATACGATAGGATTCACGGCTTTGAGCTGGGGGTGGACGATTATGTGGTCAAGCCTTTTTCCCCCAAGGAACTGATGCTCCGGGTGGAGGCCGTACTCAAGCGGGCCAGGCCGGGTTCCTCCCACAGCGTGGTCTCGATTGGAGAACTGACGGTTGACTTTACCGCGAGGACGGTGACCCTTGCGGGAAGCCCGGTTGCCCTTTCCCCCAAAGAGTACGAGCTCCTTTTTTATATGGTGCGCAACCGCGGGATTGCCCTGACCAGGGACCAGCTCCTGCGCGAGGTCTGGGGCTACGATTTTTACGGCGACGACCGCACGCTCGACACCCATATCAAGCTGCTACGCAAATCCCTTGGGCCTTACAGCTCCCATATTGTGACGCTGCGGGGGGTGGGCTACCGCTTTGAAGAATAGCAGAAGAATCCCCGCCCCGGGGATCAAGTGGAAGGTGTTCGGGTATTTCGTCCTTTTTGTGGGGGTGCTGGTCGTTCTGCTCTGGCTGTTCCAGATAGTTTTTCTGGAAAGCTTTTACAAGGCGATTAAAACCCAGAATATCCAGTCGGCCGCCGCATCAATTGTGGACAACCTGGACAGTGCTGATTTTGAGGATCTTCTTGCTTCAACCGCGCGGCAGAATGAAATGTGCGTCAGAATTTTCAGCGCAGACGGCGAGGAGCTTTACGACGCCGACGTCATGCCGGGCTGCATGATCCATCATATGTCGCCCGCGCAGATCATCCGGTTTTACAACGCGGCAAAAACCGAAAACGGAACCGCGTTTGAACTGATGGAAGATGAATTTCAGAATACCGGACTGGAGGCTGGGAAAGGTGGATTTGCGGGTCTGGTTCCCCCGCCGGGCGTCCGGAACAGGGAGCAGAGCATGGTTTACGCGACCCTTGCCCAAACGGCGGACGGGGAAACGGTGCTGATCCTTTTAAACACTCTCATCACCCCCGTCACCAGCACGGTGGAAACCCTGCGGGCGCAGCTGGTCTGGATCACGGTCATCCTGCTCATCCTTTCAGCCGCTATTGCCCTGCTGCTCTCTTTTAAAATCGCACGGCCGATCATCCGGGTCAACGACGCCGCAAAAAAGCTGGCACAGGGGAACTATGAGCCGCTTAAGGGGGCGGGCGGATACCGGGAAATAAAGGAACTGGGTGAAACGCTTGACTATGCCTCCGCAGAGCTTGAAAAGGTGGAAGCCCTCCGCAGGGAATTGATTGCGAATGTGTCGCACGACCTGCGCACGCCGCTTACCATGATTACCGGGTACGCCGAGATGATGCGGGATATCCCCGGGGAGAACACCCCCGAAAACGTTCAAATCATTGTGGACGAGGCCAACCGGCTCTCCACCCTGGTGAGTGACATCCTCGACCTTTCCCGGCTCCAGTCCGGCGCCCGGAAACCGCAGCCAGAGGTCTTTTCCCTCACGCAGGATATCCGGGATACGCTGGTGCGGTATAACAAGCTGACCGGAGCTGAGGGGTATAAAATTGAATTTGAGTGCGGCGGCGAGGCTTTTGTGAACGCCGACCGCACCGGGATTTCACAGGTGCTTTATAACCTGGTCAATAACGCCGTCGCCTATACTGGGGAGGACCGGAGGGTAATGATCCGCCAGACCCTAAAGGACGGCTGGGTACGGGTGGAGGTGTCCGATACGGGCGAGGGGATTGATGACGAAAACCTCCCCTACATTTGGGACCGGTATTATAAGGGAAAAGGCCCGCACAAGCGGGCGGTAATTGGAACCGGGCTGGGCCTTTCAATTGCCCGCACGGTTTTGGACGCCCACCGCGCGCGGTACGGCGTTGTCTCTGAAAAAGGAAAAGGAAGCACCTTCTGGTTTGAACTGCCTGTGGCGGAAGAGAACGGATGAAAACGGAAAAAATCCCCGGCTTTGCTGCCGGGGATTTTTTATTTTCAAAAAAACGGGGGCTTTTCCACACCGGCAATAAAAATTTACGTTAGCTTTGCGCCCAATGGTGCACGGAAATACGGTTTTTATTGCGTTGAAACAAAAATCCGGCACATCCGCGCAGCCGTAGGTTGCGAATGTACGCCTGAAAATTATACTGCTCGCTTTGCCCTGCAATAAAAATTGTTGTGGCCGCGGCCGGATGTAAAATCAACAAACAGACGCGCAGAAAATGTTGTCAAATGCGCAGGCGGACGCGTGCTGGCGGCTTCCCCGCCCGTTGCGTAAAAACACCTGCTGAACGGCTGTTTTTCATACTGTTTTCCGGGAGGGTTCAGCCGGGCTTCAACAAACCTTCACAAAAAGGTTTTACACTGTCTTTACAAAAGAAGAAAGGATGAGACCATGGAACAGGAACGGTACCGCCATGAGCTGAAGCACAGCGTTAACGCCGCCGACTGCGAAATCCTCTCACGCAAGCTGCGGCTGCTGATGAAGCATGACCCATACGCCGGGCCGGATGGAGTTTACCAGATCCGGAGCCTGTATTTTGATACCCCGGACGACAAGGCCGTACGCGAAAAATTGAGCGGCGTCAACGACCGGGAGAAATTCCGTATCCGGATTTACAACCTGGACGAAGGCTGCATCAAGCTGGAGAAAAAACGGAAGAAAAACGGCCTTTGCCAGAAGCTTGCGTCACCGCTTTCAAGGGAGCAGTGCGAGGCAATCCTAAGCGGAAACTGGAAGCCGGAGGAGGACGGCCTCCAAGCTGAGCTCTATGCCAAAACCCGCTGGCAGGGACTGCGGCCCAAAACGGTTGTGGATTATAAAAGAGAGGCTTTTTGCTATGACCCCGGGAATATCCGGGTCACCATAGACCGGAACGTCCGCAGCGGGCTGTTTGGTACGGAACTGTTTAACCCCGCTCTCCCCACCGTGCCGGTTTCCCGACGGGGCGAGGCGGTTTTAGAGGTCAAATACGACCATTACCTGCCCTCTGCCATTGCCGACCTGCTGCAGCTCGGTACCCGGCAGCACGGCGCGTTTTCAAAGTATGTCTGCGGAAGAATTTTTGGATGAATCAAGGAGGAAAATACAATGACTTTTGACGATATTTTAAAATCGAGTTTTCTGGAAAAGGTAACCGCGATTTCGCCGCTGGACGCGGTTATTGCCATGGCGGTCGCCTTCGCGCTCGGCCTGTTTATCTTTTTTGTTTACAAAAAAACCTTCAGCGGCGTAATGTATTCCCAGAGCTTTGGTATTTCTCTGATTGCGATGAGCCTTGTCACCACCCTGATTATCACGGCGGTCACCTCAAACGTCATCCTCTCCCTGGGGATGGTCGGCGCGCTGTCCATTGTCCGGTTCAGGACGGCAATCAAAGAACCGCTTGACATCGTCTACCTGTTCTGGTCAATTTCGGCGGGGATCGTAGTCGGCGCCGGGCTGATTCCCCTTGCCGTCTTTGGCTCGGTTGTCATCGGGGTGGTTCTGGTGATCTTCGTCAATAAAAAATCCCGTGACAACCCCTATCTGCTGATCGTCTCCTGTGACAGCGACGCGGCGGAAAACCGGGTATCGGCAACCCTCAACGGCGCGGTCAAAAAATCGGCTGTGAAGTCGAAAACTGTTTCGGCTCAGGGGATCGAGCTGACCATAGAGGTCCGCCTACCCGAGATGAGCACCGCTTTTGTCAATACGGTCGCGGGTCTTGAAGGGGTGCAGAACGCCGTACTGGTCAGCTATAACGGCGATTATTTATCCTAAAACTGCGAAAGGGACGGCGTCCCCGGGCAGGCACCCGGGGCGCTTTTTGTAACTGTTATGATTCAGAGCAAAAAAATAGGAATCTTGGTCGCGGCCATGACGGCGCTGACCCTTGGTTTTACAATTGTTTTCAGTTATTTTCCCGGGCTTCTAGGGATTACCGCCAGCGAAAAAAACGCGGTCAGCACGGAATATGCGGAAAAGTTGTTTGACAAATCCTCGGTGACTGAAATAGCCGTCACCGTTGACCCGGACGCCTGGGAGGAGATGCTTGAAAATGCTGCGGCGGAGGAATACATCGCCTGCGACGTAACCATTGCGGGGACGACCTTCACGAATGTGGGAATCCGCCCCAAGGGCAACACCAGCCTTTCCCAGGTGGCGAGTTCGGATTCCGACCGCTACAGCTTCAAATTCCAGTTCGATGAGTATATCGACGGGCAGACCTGTTTCGGCCTGGACAAATTTGTGGCAAACAACCTCATCAGCGACGCCACCTGTATGAAGGAATACCTTTCTTACGACCTGATGGCAAGCATGGGGATTGATACGCCGCTCTATTCCTTTGTGAATATTATTGTAAACGGTGAAACCTGGGGGCTTTACCTTGCGGTAGAGGCGCTGGAGGAATCCTTTGCCGAGCGGATCTATGGAAGCGATTACGGAAACCTTTATAAGGTGGAAACGGTTGGAAACGGCGGAGGGGAACGCGGGCAGGCCGAGGAGGAACAAGATGATAGGCCGCAGGCGGATGGTTTTCCCGGGCAAAACGGAGATGCTTTTGAGGGGGCGCTGGAAGAAGGCGGGCGTACCGTAAAGGAAACGCAGGCCGCCTTGGGGGGCAGCCGGGGCGGCATGGGAATGGACTCAGGTTCCGGCGGCGACCTGGTTTATACGGATGACGACCCGGACAGCTACAGCGATATTTTCAGCGGCACTGTTTTTGACAAGACCGGTTCCGCGGACGAAGAGCGGTTGATCGAAGCGCTGAAAACGCTGAATGACGGGGAGAACCTGGAATCCTGCCTCGATATCGACTCCACCCTGCGCTATATTGCGGCGAACGCCGCGCTGGTCAACCTGGACAGCTATTTTGGAAGCCTTAAGCACAACTATTACCTTTATGAAAAGGATGGTGTGCTGACTGTCCTCCCCTGGGACTATAACCTTTCTTTCGGCGGGTTTCAGTCCGGGGATGCTTCTTCTGCCGTCAACTTCCCGGTCGACACGCCGGTGAGCGGAACGACGATGGAAGCGCGCCCATTGGTTAACGTGTTGCTGTCAAATGAGAGCTACCTCACCCAGTACCATCAAATTCTGGATGAAATGCTTTCATCCTATTTTGAGAACGGCGCATTTTCGGCCAAGGTCGACGCGCTGGACGCGCTGATTGGAAGCTATGTGGAGAACGATCCGACCGCCTTTTACAGCTACGAAGAATACTGTGCGGCGGTAGAGATGCTCAAGACATTTGGCGAACTGCGGGCTCAGAGCATCCGCGGCCAGCTGGACGGAACAATCCCTTCAACGGACGAAGGGCAGACGGCTGACCCTTCGAGCCTTGTGAACGCTTCCTCCGTCAATTTATCCGTTATGGGTACACAGGGCGGCGGACAGGGCGGCATGGGAACCGACCGCACGCAGGCGCCTGCAGCACAGGATGACACGGAAGCCGGAGCTGATGCGGGCGAACAAAACGGCGTACCCGGCGGGCAGGATATTCCGCAAGAGGGTGAAATGCCGTCAGTGCCGGGGAACGGCAGTATAGGTGAACCTCCCGATTTTCAGAACGGCGGCAGCCCGCCCGGATTAAACGGGCAGGATGACGGAGGAAACACATCCCAGGAGCCGCAAACCGCAGACGGCCGGATGAATGCAGACGGAGCGTTTTCTCCTCCGGAGGGAATGAATGGTTCGGGCGCTTGGGAGGCGGACGGCTTCCTGACGACAGGCCTTTTGATTATCGTGAGCATCCTTTTACTGAGCGGGGCAATTTGGTTTGTCTGCCGGTATCAACGCCGCAAAAACAAATAAAGAAAAAGCAGCGGATTTTCCGCTGCTTTTTCTTTGCCTGTTTTATCGATTTATAAATAATTCCATCCGACAAAATGTGACATGAAATACCTTTTTAAATTGTTATATTATATAATATTACATTTATTGCTGGTAAATCGAAATGCATTCTCCAGTGTAATGTAAAATTTTATACAGCTTGAGGGGGTGTGAAAATGGCAGAAAAGAATGCGACGAACATTTTGAGAGGCCTGCGGGAGGAAAAAGGACTGACTCAGGCCGGCGTGGCGAAAATACTGGGGATTGCCCAACAGACTTACTCCAACTACGAAACGGGCGACTATGACCTCCCGGTGCGGCACTTGATTGTGCTTTCGGAGTATTACCACGTCACTGCCGATTATATTTTAGGAATGACGAAATTCCGTGGGACAATTAAAGACCTCAATACGGTCATTCGGCCCGATGTGACCTTTGGCCAGCTGATTTCCGATATTTTGTCGCTGGATTCGGCGTCAAAATCGTCGGTCGCGGAGTATGTGAGCCTGCTCAAACTCCGGCAGACGGTTGAAAAGAAGAAATGACGGCAAAGAAGGCTGCAAGAATTTCTTGCAGCCTTCTCTTTTTGGATCAGGTAAACAGGGTATCCAGGAAGGAACTGCCCGTATCGGCCTGTCCCCCGGCGAAAATGTTCTGGTAGGTTTCCGCTATGGTGTTGGGCGGCATGGCGCCCGTCAAATCGCTGAGGCTGACCATTCCCGTCAGCGCGCCGCCCTGAGTGACGGGTAGGCGCTTGACTTTGTGTTTGGCCATCAGCGCCATTGCCTCCGGAACAGGCGTGGCCGCCTCAACGCAGACTGCGGGCTGGGACATAATCCGGTCCACGGCTGTTTCAATCGGCGTTCTCCCCTGTGCAATGCAGCGTGTCACAATATCGCGGTCTGTGACCATCCCGACTACGCTGGTACCCCGGACAACCGGCAGAACGCCGATTTTGTTCCTGCGCATCAGCTCCGCTGCCCGGAAGGCGCTCTCATCGTATGAAACGCGGACAATATACCGCGTCATAATTTCACCAACAACCATTCATAGCCCTCCCCTGTTTTGCCGGATTCAGCCCGATACACTGCGGTCGCTCGGCTTAAAGATCAGCGCCGCGAGCAGTGAGAAAAAGATGGCGGCGGCAATTCCCCCGGCGGAGGCTTTCAGTCCGCCGGTCAGCGCGCCGATCAGCCCCGATTCCTCTACCGCTTCCTTAACGCCTTTTGCAAGGTTGTAGCCAAATCCGGTCAGCGGGACGGTTGCTCCGGCGCCGGCGAATTCGACCAGCGGGCCGTACAAACCGACCGCGCCGAGGATGACCCCTGCTACGACAAAGCCGACCAGTATCCGGGCTGGGGTGAGCTTGGTGTAGTCGATCAGCAGCTGGCCGACAACGCAGATCAGCCCGCCCACCACAAAGGCTTTTAGGTATTCAATCAATACGTCCATTGTGTTTCCTCCTTAATTTGCCGTGAGCTCTGCCAGGTGGCAGATGCCGGGGATGCTCTCCCCCTGTTGGACGACGGTTGGGGACATCAGCGCGCCGGTGGCACAGAAAAGGACCCGTTTCAGCTCTCCCCGCTCCAGTTTGGGCAGGAAATGTGCGCAGAGGACCGAGGCACAGCAGCCGCAGCCGGAGCCGCCGGCATGTATGTCCTGCTGTTCAAAATCGTAAATCAGGCAGCCGCAGTCAAGGTGCTTGTCCCGGATGTTGATCCCGTCGCGTTCAAGGAGCTCGCAGAGCAGCTGGCTTCCCACCTTGCCGAGGTCCCCCGTGATGATGGCGTCAAAATTTTCGATATGCTCATGGGTGTCGTGAAAATAAGTTTTGATGGTGGAACAGGCTGCGGGGGCCATTGCCGCCCCCATATTGTTGGCGTCGGTAATTCCCAGGTCGACAATTTTCCCAATGGTGACGGCCCGGACTTTGGGTTTGTTTTCATCGCACCCGACCAGTACCGCGCCCGAACCGGTCACCGTCCACTGGGAGGTTGGGGTGCGCACCCCGCCGTATTCGAGTGGAAAGCGGAACTGGCGCTCTGCTGTGCAGAAGTGGGAAGATGTAACCGCAACCGCCTTTGAGGCAAGGCCGCTCTCCACAAAAAGGGAGGCGGAAATCAGGCTCTCTGCCATGGTGGAACAGGCGCCGAACAGCCCCAGGAACGGGATATCGAGCTCTCTGAGGCCGTAGGTGGAGCCGATGCACTGGTTTAACAGATCGCCCGCGAACATGACGTCGACGTCCGAGGTGGCGGTTCTGGATTTATCGAGCAGCATGTTGACCGCGTTGGACTGCAGGCGGCTCTCGGATTTCTCCCAGGTTTTTTCCCCGAAGGTCGTGTCCTCGTTAACCGCGTCGAATTCCTGTCCGAGCGGGCCGTCCCCCTCTTTTTTGCCTACGATGGAGGCGTGCTCCAGAATAGCGGGCGGTTTATCCAGCCGGATGGTGGACTGTGAAAGTCTGGTTGCCATATGATTACTCCTCTTCTGTTTGTTTGATTAATTGCCGTCTCATCCTGCAAACACCTGGACAAGGTACAGAATGATCCCGTAGACAATCGACGCGCTGATGCCGTAGACCAGCACCGGTCCGGCGATGATAAACATCTTTGCGCCGAGCCCCAGAATGAACCCTTCGCTTTTGAATTCAAGCGCGGGCGAGACCATGGCGTTTGCAAACCCGGTGATCGGCACCAGGGTGCCCGCCCCTGCATGTTTCGCAAGAACGTTGAAGAGGCTGAGGCCGGTAAATAGGGCGGTCAAAAAAATCAGCGAGACTGAAACCAGCATACCCGCGTCTTTTTCGTTGAAACCAAGGGCGGAATAAAGGTTCATCAGCGCCTGTCCCAGGGTGCAGATCAGGCCGCCCACCAGAAAGGCCATGGGCAGAGTGATGTAGCTTTTGGTGTTTTTGCTCGCTTTTTGATTGAGCTTTTCATATTCCTGTTTGGTCAAATTCAAGCTTATCCCTCCGAAATGCTTTTCCTCTATTTTTGCCGGAGAGAAAGAATTTATACAAAAAGCCCGTACGGATATTCTGTCCGCACGGGCTTTTATTTTTAACCGGCCGCCGGTTGTCACATGTTAAAGAGGGCAATTGCAGCGCGGCTTTCATTAAAAATGCTTATATCATTTTGAATATGATTTACGCTTTTTTCTGCTTATGGCGCAGGTAACGCTTCCGGCCTTCGTCATAGGCACGGGCCTCTTCCCCAGTCTGTATATCGAGGCGGGGAACCTCGCAGGGCTTGCCGTTTTCATCCATGGCGACAAAGGTGAAATAGGCGGAGAGGGCCATCTCCTGCTGTTCGTCCCCGTAGGTGTCCTCTACCCGGACAGTGACGTGAACCTCCATTGAGGTCCGCCCGACGTAGACAAGGCATGCCTCGCAGATGACTAACTGACCCACATAGATCGGGTGGTAGAACATCAGCTCGTCCACCCGTGCGGTGACGCAGTTTTTGCGGGAGTGGCGCATGGCGGCAACACCTGCGCAGGTGTCCA
>ERZ1673695.3079-NODE-3079-length-10813-cov-4.267336_pt1 | contig 10813 bp, 9 predicted proteins | sample MGYA00580225_ERZ1673695 | MGnify/ENA primary metagenome ERZ1673695 (study PRJEB41218, sample SAMN15661739) | gut metagenome | host: Homo sapiens | place: Canada: London | collected 2015-08-20/2019-03-30 | study: EMG produced TPA metagenomics assembly of...
CGGAAAATATGAAATCCAACTGGGTTTTCCCGTACGAATCGTACGTTTTCCCGCTATAAACTTGCGCGCCGACATCTATGCCGCCGACTGTAATGTCGATTCCCACCGAACCCTCCGCGGAATCGAATGAAGTCCCGAATGCGGCGGTGACGGAATCGCCGCATATTTGGGCGGAAATTTTTCCGCCCGCGTCAAAATATGCCGTATAATTGTCGGCTTTGGGAAGCTGGTTGCCGAATTTTATGGACGCGCTTCCGGCGAAAACCACATCGCCCACATACGTGTCGTATTGGGATATCCAGGCGTTGGCGGAGGTTTCATAAAAAACGGCGGAATCCTCGTATCGGCCGGGAACGCCCGAAGCGGGCTGCGTCCTTGATTCGTCGGCAAACCAGGATCCGCTGCTGTTGTAATTTCCGGACGAGGTTCCGAAATAATAGTCAGCCGCGCATAGGGCGGCGGCGGATGGAAAAAACGCAGGGAGAATTGTGGCCAATTTGATTGTTTTTCATATAAATTCGCGTAAAATAAAGCGCTATCAATGTTAATACATTTCTCATAAGCGACACACCTTCAAAAATTCGGCAATTTCCATAACGCTTTCCGCAAACGCTTCCGCACCGGCGGGAAAGTCGCCGCCGTCCCCCCCCAACTACGGAGTCGAGATGGACAACTCGCCCGCCCCTATTTTCGCCTTACATTGCCCGGGGCGCGGTCGTCCCGCGCGAGACGCCGATGCGCTATCCTGCACCCGCCAGTCCCCTTCCGGATTCGCCTGCGGGTACGCGACAGCTCCCCCACTTGCCAAGATTGAAAAATACTCAAACGTCCGGCACACAGACAATGTTCTCAATGGGAAACCCGTCGATTGCGCTTAAATTACTTCTCCCCACCCACCGATATTTAAAGATTTTCAAACCCATTTAAGACTAATTTAACCCCCCTGCATATCTTTCGACCCATCTATGCGCCGAGCCTCCTGCGACACCTATCGCGGAATCCGCGAATTGCGCGTCAAAAAAACGCCCTGCAAATAACCCGCAACCCGCCGCCATCGCAACTGGGTTTTAACAGATTTGCAAGCCCCCCCTCTGCAAAAGCTGCAATTTGCAGCGGCAAAACCTTATTTTACAGGAAACATCCAAACGGCAGAAGCATACCAACCTTTTGAAGCGATACGGAATGCGCCTGCAAAACGGCAACAAAAGCCGCCCCGTCTTTCACGCGCGAAAATTTCGGGAAAGAAATCCGCCGGCCGCGGCGCAGAACATAAACCCAATGCCGCAGAACCGGCGCGCGGCCGGCGCCGGCGCGAAGTCCGTCTCCCCGCTTCTCTCCCCCCCCCCCTCGCGCACCAGGCCGCCCCGCACTTCCCTATCATGCGCGGGAAGTTTTACGGCGCGGGGAGACGCGCCAAATACCGGCAACGCGGATCTGCGCGGCGTCAGCGCGCCTCGTCGGCGTGGCGCTTTGGAAAACATATGCGCTCCACCGCCGACTCAAAGTCGTCGCAGCCGTCGAGAATTTCTATTTCGAGCTTTGTGTAGTAAAACGGAATTTTCGCGCCGTAGTCGGCGCGGATTCTCACTGCGTCCTTTTCCGTCGTCACCGCGAGCTCCGCGCCGGCCTCGGCGGACTTCCGGAAAAACTCGTCGAGCTCGGAATCGTCGAAGCGGTGGTGGTCGAGAAACCTCTTTTTGTACACTATTTCCGCCCCGAGATCGGCTATGAATTTTTCAAAGCTCTCGGGGGAGGCGATCGCCGAAAAACACGATACTTTCGCGCCCCTCAAAACCGCAAGGGACTCGAACTTCCCCGACGCGAAGTCCACGAGCTTTTCCGGGACGTGCGCGCACTCGATTATTTCGACCGTCGGATTGTGCCTGCGTATCATGCGCTCGAGCTCGGGGTCTTTTGCGCCGTCGGACTTGGTGATGAAAATGTAGGACGCGCGCCTTAGGTGCGATATGGGCTCCCTCAAAATCCCCCGCGGGAGCATGGAACAGTTGCCGAAAGGGTTTGTCTTGTCCACGAGAAGCAACTGTATCTGGCCGCGCAGCGGCAGGTACTGGAAGCCGTCGTCGAGAATCAGCGTGTCCGCGCCGAAGCGCGAAACCGCGTAATGGCCAGCCTTCACGCGGTTCTTGTCCACAATCACCACGACCCCGGGCAGGTTGCGGGCCAGCATATAGGGCTCGTCGCCGGCAAGCTCGGAGTCGAGAAGCACCCTTTCGCCGTCCGATACCACTTTCGGCGGCGGCGGCTCCCCGTGCGTAAGCCACCTTGCGAACTTAGAGAGCGCGCCCTCGGATTTGCTCTTATAGCCCCTGCTCAAAATCGCGACCTTTCTGCCGCGCTCGGAGAGGGAGCGTGCGAACTTCTCCACCACGGGCGTCTTGCCCGTGCCGCCGACCGTGAGATTCCCGACGACAACGACCGTGCACCCGAGGGGGAAGTCGCGCAGAATGCGCGCGTCGTACATGCGGTGGCGGAGCCTGACGATTCCGGAAAATACGTACGAGAGCGCCTTCAAAAAAACCGCGTATGCGCGGACCCAAAATCCGTCGACGCGGTCGTACACCACGTCGGAAGTCATGTGGACGAAATCCTCCGCGGCGCGGCGGATTTTTTTATTGGCCTTTTCTATGAAATTCAATTCCCTGCCTGTCTGAAACTGGTCCGCGCTAATTTTCGGACTCCCTCTCCTTGTCGAGCTCCGCCCATGCGGCCTCCTCGGCGCGGATTTTCCTTATTTCGGCGCATTTCTGCGCGAGAGAGTTTTTCGCCGCGTCGAGCTTTGCGGGCGACATCGGAGCGGAGCGGGTTGCCGATTCGAAAATCGCGAAAGCCTTTTTCGCGCCGGCATCGTCAAGCTGCTCGGCAAAAAGCCCTATCAGCGGCTCGGCGATTTTTTCGTAAGCGACGTCCGGCTGCGGCGCAGCCGCGCGCATCACCTCGGAATAAAGCGGGAATATGTCGCTTTTTGAATCGAGGGCGGCGAAATCCTTTTTGAGCTCGCCGCCGAATATATGAATCGCGAGCGCCGGGTCGGATTTGACGATGTTGCGCATTTCGGCTATGAATATGCGCACGCCCTCTTTCGGATTCCTGCGCGCGAGGGCGGCCCTGTACATTCCGATTATATCGACGCACTTTTCCGGATATTTTCGGAACGCCTCGTACGCCTTGCGCCAGTGGGAGTCGAGCTCCGGAGTGGAGGCTCCGAAGCGCGCGCGCGCCATTATGTACTGCACGTACGCCTTCCAGTTCTCGGGGTTCGCCTTTTTGGCCTTGTTGGCGAAATACGCGCTGCCGTCGTAGTCTCCGGACTTGTAGAGTATCTCGGAAATCCGGAGAAACACGAGAGAATATATGCCCTGCCTGTACGCCATGTGCCTGCGTTCCAGCATCTGGAGGTCGAACATCTGGATCGGCTTCCACGTCTGCGGATTTATCGGGCGGTCGAATACCGAGAGCGGCGCCGAGTGGTCCTTGCCGATGTCGTACTTCCATACTCCCGCGCGCGCCATGTACGCAAGCCACGCGGTCCCGACATCCTTGGTGTCGGTCTTGCTCTTGTATGAGAAATACACGCACGGGATCCCGTTGGCGTTGGCCGTCCTCCACGCGCAATACGCTTTGTCGATGGGAGCCCCCCCGCGCTTTTTTATGTTTTCGGGAGTGTACGGGATGCCGTCGGGCCACGGTTCAAACTTCCCGCGGGAAACCCTCGACATGTCGTTCTTTATCGACGAGACAAGCTTTTCCACCGAGTACGGGGCGATGTTGGGATTGCGCAGCCCTTTGAGTTCGTCCATCGGCCCCCCTACGCCCATCACCCATATCAGCTCCCCTACGGTGAGCCTTTCGAGCGGGAAAATGAGAGTGGACGGATTTTCCGTAAAATAAAAAAATATTTCCGTCGGCACGCTCATGCGGGTCGGATTGGATGGCACATTGCATTCCGGCCAGTCTATCGGGGGCTCGTCGTCGTATATCAGCGCGATCGCGTACGCGGCGCGGCGGTATTTGCGGAACTGCGCCGGATACAGCGAATGAATGGAAGCAAGCATTCTGCACACTCCTGCCGGCTTGTCGCAGGGCGCCATAGTCTCATAGAAATCGAAAAACGACGGCAAATCTTCGAGAATCGCAGATTTCAGCTCAAACGGCATTTCGCCCCCGAATTCCGCAAACATCTCCGCGGCAAACGCCGTGTATATCCAGGACGCGGATTCGTCGTAAAGCTGCCTCTTGAAAAAGTCTCCGGCGTTCTTTCTGGAACGCTCGGCGAACGCCTTCCAGCCCTCCGGAGTGTCGGACTTTGCAAGCGCCTCGAAATCGGCCCCGCCGAGCGGCGATACCGGAAAATTCGGAAGCTCCGGCAGCGACTGCGCCGCAAGATGAGACGCGCAAGCGGCCGCGAGAACCGCCGCGCACAATATTTTCCGTATTATCCCCATTGCTGTAAAAAAACTCCTAATGTGTACAGGCAGGCAATCCGCTTTACAAGTTTTTTATCGGCGAGCCTCCCCGAAACGCCAAGGAATGGAGCAAGCGCAAAAAACGCCCGCGCGCTTGCGGGCAGAATCCAACCCAAAGGATTAACGCCCCGCCGGAGGGGCGCCGCGGCGATAGGAGTTCCTCCACTTGTCGCGGTGGTTCATGATCCAGTCGAGAAGCGCCCTGTCATACCCTATGTCGTGGCCGGCCTTTTCGGACTCGAGCCACTTATGTTTCAGGATTTCCTCGCGCTCGGCGAGGAACTCCTTGTAAACCGCCGACCTTCTGAGCGCTATGTCGCTGAGAGTGTCGGCCGTTGTCTTTGCGCGTTTCATATGAGATTCAGTCGGGAGCCGCGCCCCCTTTTTCCGTTGAAAGAGTGCGCGCGCGGCAAAGTTTTTTCAACAAAAATTTTCTTGAAAAGCAATCCGCGCGAAAACAGCATAAACGCATGTACGACTCTTTCGAAACCCCGATGGTTCTGTCTCTCATAGTCTGCGACACCGTAATAACGGACGCGCAGAGCGGGAAAAAGACGCTCGTCGGCCTTTTCAACTCCGTCGGGGCGGCGCGCTATCCGCACGTGCTCCCGAGATTTTTCATATTCGCCTCCCTCACCAACGGCAACGGCGAAGTGGAATTCAGAATCCGCCTGAAAGCCGGCAACGGCGACACGGTATTCGACCTCCCCGGGAAAGTCCCCTTCAACACCCCGCTCGACGCGCCCGAAATAGTTTTCGACATACAGAATCTCGCGATAAAATCGACGGGCTCCTACGAGCTGCAAATCGTCCACAACGACATTCCGATAGCCTCGCGCATTCTGACTTTCCGGCAGATCGAGCCGCCGCAAACCGGCGGGCGACAGCCGAAAATACAGCAGTGAAAAATCCGGTTTAGCGCAAAAATGAAAATCCTCGCAGCACTCCTCGCCCTCGCGCTCGCAAGCGCAGCTTCCGCCGCCGAACAGTCGGTCGAAAGGGACATTCCATACTCGCAATCCTCCGACGAATACGCCAGGCAGAGGTGCGCGCTCGACGTAAAATACCAAAAGGGCGAGAGCGGCAGGCGCGTGCTCGTGTGGTTCCACGGCGGGGGGATAACTTCGGGAAGCAAACACTTTCCGGCGAACCTGCCAAAGGACTTCGTCGTTGTGGCCGCCAATTACAGGCTCTCGCCGAAAGCCTCCGCCGAAAAGGCCATAGAGGACGCCGCCGAAGCCGTCGCGTGGACTTTCAAAAACATAGAAAAATTCGGCGGCGACCCGAAAAAAATCTTTGTGAGCGGGCATTCCGCCGGCGCGTATCTTGCGGGCATGGTCGGGTTCAACCCGGAATACCTCGGCAAGTTCGGCATAAAAAATACCGACATCGCGGGGCTTGCGCTCGTCAGCGGGCAGGCGACCACCCATTTCAGAGTGCGTTCCGACCTCGGCGACAAGTCGAACAGCCTCAAACCGAAAATAGACCGCTACGCTCTCCTCGGCAGCCTCGACAATCCGATACCGCCCCTGTGCCTGATACTCGGCGACCGCAACATAGAATTTCCCGAAAGGGTGGAGGAAAACCTGCTTCTCGCCTCCGCCGTAAAAAAGCTGAAACTCTCCGACATTGTGGAAATCTGCGAGATGCAGGGGCTCAACCACTCCCAGGTCGGAGTTCCCGCGGGAATTGTAATCGACGGATTTGCCAAAAGGGTTCTTGCCGTCAGAAAATGACATGCCGCAGCATATCGGGATACGCCACTTTATTCCCATAAAATATGGAACATTTGCTGAATGTTTGCAATCGGGAAGACTTCCGCAAATGGCTTGCCGCGAACCACGCGACCGCATCCGAATGCTGGGTAAATGTCAAAAGGGGGAAACCGTCCGGCAATAATGCATTCTGGTATATTGATGCCGTTGAAGAAGCTTTATGTTTCGGCTGGATAGACGCCGCATTGAAACGCATTGGCGGAGTCGCCTTTCAAAGATTCGCCCCGAGGAGAAAAGGCGGCCGATGGTCCGAATTGAACAAGGAACGCAGCCGAAGAATGGAACGCTTGGGGAAAATGACAGATGCGGGAAGAGCGGCATATCCCCCGAATATGGATTGTTTCATAATAGACAATAAAATACTAAACGCCCTAAAAGAAGACGAAACAGTCTGGAATAATTTCTGCAATTTCCCGCCTCTTTATCGGCGCGTCCGCATAGATACGATTCAGATAAAAAAGGCCAATTCCGCCGTATTTGCAAGCAGGCTGTCCAAATTCATTGAAAACACCCGCAATAACATAATGTTCGGTGAATGGAACGACAATGGGCGGCTGCTGGAATATTGCGGGGAATAGCCCTGCCGCATTATATATTGCCGCGCGCAAAAGTATTTGAAAGACAATCCGGCAAAATACAACGGCATTGCGGCAAACCGTCACCCCCCGAAACGCGCGCTCCCCAATATCCTTTGCTTCGCAGTACGGAACACCGATAACCATTCCAAAACTGCAAGTCCGCTGCGCGAGAAATAGACGGCAGGCCGCGCTTTTACCCGCGCGCTCCCCGCGCTAAACTTCGCACGCTATGCCCTGAGAAATCCTGACGCTTCTTGACGTGCGCCGCGCGAAGTCCGGATTGTGCGTTATGAGCAGAAGCGACGCCCGACCCTCCGAGCATAGCGAGAGCAGCATTTGCATCACCGCCTCCCCCGTCCTCTCGTCGAGGTTGCCGGTCGGCTCGTCGGCGAGAATCACGGAGGGCTCGTTCATCAAAGCGCGCGCTATCGCGACCCTCTGCTTCTCCCCGCCGGAAAGCTGCGACGGCAGGTGGCGCATTCTGCCCCCGAGCCCCGCAAATTCCAGCAGCCCCTCCGCGCGCTCCCGCGACTTTCGCCCGATGTGCCGCCCGGCGATTCTTGCGGCAAACTCCACGTTCTCGCGCGCATTAAGTTCCGGAATGAGGCAGCAGTTCTGGAACACGAACCCCATGAACTCCGCGCGCAAAGCGGCCTGCGCCGAATTTGAGAGCGCGTCTATCCTCCGGCCGAGCCAATGCACTTCGCCCGCGTCGGGGGATTCGAGCGCGGCGGCGATGTTCAGGAAGGTCGTCTTGCCCGCGCCGCTCTCGCCGGATATGCTCACGCTCTCGTTTTCAAACACATCGAGCGACGCGCCCTTCAAAACCTCCGTCAGCCCGCCTCCGGGAGACTTGAAAGACTTGCGGATTTCGACCGCCGAAAGGATTTTTCTGCCGCTACTCATTGCGCATGGCCTCCGAAGCTTTCAGCCGCGCGGCCCTCAGCGCGGGCAGCAGCCCCGCCAAAGTGCACAGCACAACCGAGAAACCGCACGCCCAGAGAGCGTCGGCGGGCTCGTATTTCACTGGCAGGCGCGCGAAGTGGTAGAACTCCACGAGGGCGTCGCGCCCGACGATGAATTCCGCTATCGGCGCGCGGAAATGCAGCAGCGCCACTGTCAGCAACAGCCCGAGCGCCGAGCCGAAAACGCCTATCGCAAACCCCTGGAAACAGTACGTTCCCGCGATTTGCAGCGGGCGCGCGCCCATCGCCGCCGAAAGGCCTATCTCGCGCGTTTTGCGCAGCACCGACGTGTAGAGCGATATGCAGATGGAAAACGACGCCACCAAAATTATCAGAAATATTATCAGCGACATCATCACTTTTTCCATTTTTATGACGCGCAAAAACGCCTCGTTCGCCCCGAGCCACGTAGAGACGGAATAGCGGCGCGGCACGATTCCCCCGCCCGAAAGCCTCTTCGCGAAAGTCTCGGCCTCGCCCGCAAATTCGTCTTTCAGCCGGACGACTACGGAGTGCGACCCCTCGCCGAGGTTGTACAAATCCCTCATTCTGCGCAGCGACACTATCGCAACGTTCGAGTCCGCCTGCGAGTAGTCCGTCGCGAGCAGCCCCGCAACGTCGAGGGACGCCGCCATCGGCACCTCGTCCCTTTTGAGCCTGTCGAGCATCGTCGGCGAGAAAACTTCCACCTTGTCTCCGACCCCCATTCCCGCCGACGCCGCGAGCCTCTGCCCCACTATTACGGAGTCGTCGTCGAGGTCGTCGAGCGAACCCATCTTCACGAAATTTTTCTCCTTTATCGGCAGCGCGCAGTCGCCGGAGATGGTATCGTAGCTGCGCAGCACCGGAAAAATCGGGACATTGTTTGCCACCATCATCACGGGCCCCTGGGCCACAAACTCCACCGACGCGACCTCCGGCAGCGCTTTGAGGCGCGCCTTCAATTCGTCGAGCGAATACATCGGCCTGCCGTAGTCGCGTATGATTATGTCGCCTGACGTGTCGCGCAGCTTTACGGAAATTTCGGAGTGGAAGCCGTTCATCACGCTCTGCGTCCCGAAGAGCCCGAGCACGCCAAGCGCCACGCCCAGCACCGAGACCGCCGCGAAGAACGATATTCCCCTGCCGGTCGGGAAGAGCTGTTTGAGCGCGATGTAAAGCCACCACTTCATCGGGCTATTCGGGCTTGAGCGACGGGAAGAGTATGGTGTCCCTTATGTTCGCGGCGCCCGTGAGGAGTATCACAAGCCTGTCTATGCCGATTCCCATGCCGCCGGCCGGCGGCATTCCGTATTCGAGCGCGGTGAGGAAGTCCTCGTCGAGCTTCTGGCGCTCCTCGCCGACCTGCGCCTCGAACATCTCGCGCTGTATGAGCGGATCGTTCTGCTCGGAGTAGGCGGGCGCGATCTCCTGCCCGTTTATGCAGAGCTCGAACACGTCGAGAACCCTTCCGTCCTCGCGGTTTATTTTCGCAAGCGGGCAAAGCTCTTTCGGCACGTTGAGGACGAAAGTCGGCTGTATAAGCTTGGGCTCCACGAGCCTGCCGTACACGTCGTCGGTGATTTCGTGGTGCTCCTTTTTCTCGTCGGTCTCCACGCCGAGACCCGCGGCAATCTTCGCCTTTTCCGCGCGCGAAAGCTCAAACCAATCCGGCGCGCCGGTCGCCTCCCTGACGAGATCCATGTACGTCGCCTTGCGCCATTCGCCGCCGAGGTCTATCTCGCCGCCGTCCGCGCGCTTGATGACAGTTGTCCCCAAAACATTTTCGCAAATCGAGGCTATGAGCGAGCGTATGAGCTCCATCATTCCGTTGTGGTCGGTGTACGCCTGGTAGACCTCGAGCATCGTGAATTCGGGATTGTGCCTGCGGTCGAGACCCTCGTTGCGGAAGACCCTGCCCATCTCGAAAACCCTGTCGAAACCGCCGACAAGCATTCTCTTCAAATAGAGCTCGAGGGCTATGCGCATGTAAAAGTCGCAGTCGAGCGCATTCATGTGCGTTATAAACGGCCTCGCCGCCGCGCCGCCGGCGACGTTGTGGAGAGTGGGAGTTTCGACCTCCACGAACCCGCGCGACCAGAAGAACTCGCGTATCTGCCGCTGGATGGCGCTGCGCAGGAAAAACCTTTTGCGCGACTCGTCGTTCACGATGAGGTCGAGATACCTCTGCCTGTAAATCTGCTCGCTGTCCGTGAGCCCGTGCCATTTCTCGGGAAGCGGCCTGAGGCTTTTCGACAATATCTTGAAGTCGGCGGCGCGCACGGTGATCTCGCCGGTCTTGGTCCTGAACAGCTTTCCCCTAACCCCGATGATGTCGCCAAGGTCGAGAAATTTTTTAAACCAGTCGTTGTACGCGCCCTCCGGAAGGGCGTCGCGCGCGAAGTAAACCTGTATTATCCCGTCGCGGTCCCTGATCTTCACGAAGCTCGCCTTGCCCATGAGGCGGAACACCATTACCCTGCCCGCCACGCTGACCTCGTGCTCGGAATTTTCCCCCTCGGGGATTGACATGTCGAAAGATTCTATAGCCTCCTTCGAAGTGTGCGTCTGTTCCCAATTCTGCCTGAACGGGTCGTATCCCAGCGCGCGCATCGCGTCGAGCTTCCCCTTTCTGACTGCAAATAAATCGTGGGAATTGTCCTCGGTTGTCTTAGTTTCCTGGCTCATTTTAAAAATATTTAATTTCCCACTGTTTCACACCATAAGCCGATTCGCAACACTTTTATGAAAGAACGACGCAAGGCGCGGCGCAGGGCGCGCCAACCAATGAACTGGCAAACCCCTTACGCCCATTGCCCGGCAACAGGGTTATACCCCACCATTCCGCAATTGGTTTGAAAAACAAGGGTACCAAATTTTGCGCAATGATTTCGGAGGCAGGGCAAGGGCGCGTAGCGTATTTGACATACGCGAGCGGTCTCGGCGGCTTTACTAACGGAGCTATTCGTAAAATCATGGGCGCGTCAAACTGCCGCTCAGGCGAGTATTTGAAAGAGTCCGCCGGTGGGAGC
>ERZ1673695.3082-NODE-3082-length-10808-cov-4.683251_pt1 | contig 10808 bp, 7 predicted proteins | sample MGYA00580225_ERZ1673695 | MGnify/ENA primary metagenome ERZ1673695 (study PRJEB41218, sample SAMN15661739) | gut metagenome | host: Homo sapiens | place: Canada: London | collected 2015-08-20/2019-03-30 | study: EMG produced TPA metagenomics assembly of...
GGAAAAGACCATCCCCTTTTCCTTATAATAATCCAGCTCCGCCGAGGTTGACTGCGGCACGCACAGCTCGTCTACGCGCCCGAAGCGGTAGCCTTCGTTCTTGAGCGTGACGATGACGTCCTCTAAAATTGCGGCGTTGGTCGCCGAGGTCGGGTGCAGCAGCATCACCATCCCGTTGTGGACATTGGCAAGGATCTTTTCCTTTGCCTGTTGCGGGTCGGGCTGCTTGTTGTTGTCCCAGTCGGCATAAGCGAAGGACCAGAATACCGGCGTCAGTCCCAGCCGCGCGCAGTTCTGGAGCGTCAGCTCGGTGAACGCGCCCTCCGGCGGGCGGAACAGCTTGCTCATCGTATATCCGGTGTATTCGGTGTAGAGCGCTTCAAGGTCGGTGATTTCCTTTTCGAACGCTTCAAACGGCATATTCGACATGTTCTTGTGCGAATAAGAATGGTTGCCGACCAGATGTCCTTCCTCGTTCATCCGTTTGACCAAGTCGGTGTTGGTTTTGACAAGATTGGGCAGGATAAAGAAGGTGCCCGGCACCTCCTGCCGTTTGAGGATGTCCAGCGTTTTTTCGACGTTGCCGTTTTCATAGCCGGCGTCAAAGGTCAGGTAAATCACCTTTTCCTCGCTGTCGCCGAGATAAACGCATCCGTATTTGTCAATGAACGTTTCGCCGCCGTACACTTCGGGCTGCTTGTGCTCGGAGTTGGGCTTGAAATACCAGCCCGGCGCCGTTGCAGCCGCCGCGTTCGATACGAAAGCGAGCGTCAGAAGCAGCGACAGGATCACGGTTTTGGTTGTTTTTTTGATGTTTCATCATCTCCTCCCAAGGTTTAGTGTTTCCGCTTGCGGCTTTGTTTACAGCTTGAAAAAAATTCATTTTTTAATGTATCGCTATATATATTTGTTGTTTTATACTTGTATTTGATGAAAATGTTGAAAAGATTTTCAGCCGTCATCCGCTTTTGCGAATAACGTCCCGGGTTTGGCCCGGGGAAATATGCCGTACAATATCTATTTCTTATACATCCAAAGGGGTTTGCAGCCCGAGGCAATCGCCGCAGTTGGCAAAACGGTCTGAAACCGTTTTGTCAGGGAATCGTATTGGATTTATAATCATGTTTCGGCAGACGCAAAATTTCATCAAAACAAATTTGGTACGCATGATATATTTTTTGCGGCTTTGCTGCGGCAATACGGACAGAAATTGAAAAATTTTTCGCAAAAACGTTCCGTGTTTTCGCAATCAGGCATGCCGGCTGAAGGGGGCGTAAAGGCTTCCCCGCACAATTTACGGCTGGAGCCTTGAGGGCACGCCTGCCTGCAGCATTTCCGTCATTCGTCACAAAAATATTTCGTAACAGGATTCACTATACGTGTGTATTTTTGTTTGGATCGATGAAAAATCTGACGGCTCAATTGCGCCTTCAGATTTATGCGGGGAAGCTTTAAAAAACGCGCCGCAGCGGACAGCGGTTCGTATCCGCTGCGATTTCCGGCAGCCGCGCATCCTGCGTTTTATCATCGTCTGCATTCATATTGAATCAAAAAGGAGAAAGCAAAATGATTGTTTGCGTCCCGTCCGCCGTCCTCTACCGCTATCCCGATGCGAAAAGCGAAATGACCGACGAACTGCTTTTCGGTACCGTCTGCGAGGTGCTGGATACCGTGGATGATTACTGCCGTATCGAAACCGACTACGGCTACCGCGGCTATCTGCGCCGCTCGGACCTCTGCGCGGGTGAGCAGCAGCCGTCGCGCGTCGTCTGCGTGCCCTGCGCGGACCTGCTGTACACGCCCGAATACCGTCGCGCGCCGCGGATGACGCTGCCGATGGGCAGTGTGGTTGACGCTGCCTGTTCCAAGATAGAGCCGCGATACGCGTTCGTCTATCTGCCCGATAAGACCGTCTGCTGTATCCGGAAGGAAGCGCTTGCGCCGCTGCCTGTGCCGATGGGCGAGCGGGAGACGCGGGAAGCCGTCGTGCGTACCGCGCAGTCCTATCTCGGGACGCAGTACCGCTGGGGCGGCAAGACCCATGCGGGGGTCGACTGCTCGGGGCTGGCGTTCATGAGCTATCGGATGAGCGGACTGACACTCTATCGCGATGCGGTGATGGAAAAGTCCGGGATTCTGCATGAAATTGATTATGCGCAGGCACAGCCGGGGGATTTGCTGTTCTTCAAGGGACATGTCGCCGTCTATGCCGGCGGCGGCCGGTTCATTCACGCGTCGGCGTCGGCGGGGAAGGTCGTATACGGCAGCATTGAACCGGACGACGAGCTGTATCTGCCTGAGCTGCATAAAAATCTTTTACATACGGGAACGGTATTTTGAATGAAAGAAAACGTATTTGTGCCTGCCGCCGAAATCGAGCGGCAGAAGGCCATCGCGGCCGAGCTGAAGGCGTCCGGCGGCGGGCGGGTTTGGATCAGGACCTTCGGCTGCCAGCAGAACGAAGCGGACAGCGAGAAGCTGCTGGGCATCTGCGGGCTGTGCGGCTATACGCCGGTCGGCGAAGCCGCACAGGCCGATTTGGTCATCATCAACACCTGCGCCATACGCGAGCACGCCGAGCTGCGCGCGCTCTCGGGCGCCGGTCAGCTTAAAAAGCTCAAAGCGGACAGGCCCGACCTGCTCGTCGCCGTCTGCGGCTGCATGGTCGAGCAGGAGCACCGCCGCGCGCAGCTCTTTGCAAGCTATCCCTATGTGGATTTCCTGTTCGGGACGGACAGGCTGCATCTGCTGCCCGAGCTTCTGCTCCGCGCCAAGCGCGAGAAGAAGCGCTTCGCCGTGACCGCGTCGCAGCCGGGCGGGGATTTCGGCGTCATCAGCGAGGGAATGCCGGTACGCCGTACGAGCGCCTACCGCGCGTGGCTGCCGGTGATGTACGGCTGCAACAACTTCTGTACCTATTGCGTGGTGCCTTTCGTCCGCGGGCGAGAGCGCAGCCGCGATACGGAAACGATCCTGCGCGAGGCGCGCGAACTGATCGAAAGCGGCTGCCATGACATCACGCTGCTGGGTCAGAACGTCAACTCCTACGCGGGTGACACGGACTTCCCCGGGCTGATGCGGAAGATTCTGGAATTGCCTGGCGATTTCTGGTTGCGGTTTATGACCAGCCATCCGAAGGACGCGTCCGGGGACCTCGTCGAAGCGATGCGCGAAAGCGATAAGGCGGCTCGCCACTTCCATTTGCCGGTGCAGTCGGGCAGCGACCGCATTTTAGCGCGGATGAATCGGCGCTATACCGCCTCGGAATATCTGGAGAAGGTCGCGTACATCCGTGAGCGCCTGCCCGACGCGGCCATTACCAGCGACGTCATCTGCGGGTTCCCGGGCGAAACGGAGGCTGATTTTGAGCAGACTGTCGAGCTGGTCGGGCGCGCGGGATTTGACATGCTCTACACCTTCGTCTATTCACCGCGCGTCGGCAGTGCTGCGGCGAAAATGGAGGGTCAGATCCCGCATGAGGAGAAGGTCCGGCGGTTTGAACGCCTCTCGGCGTTCCAGAACGAGCGCGCCGCAGCCATTAACGCCTCCTACGTCGGGAAAACGCTGCGCGTTCTCTCCGATGGGGAGGAGAACGGTATATATTCGGGCCGATGCTCGCAGAATAAGATTGTAACCTTCGACCGCGCGGTCGCGCCGGGCAGCTTTGCGCAGGTGGAGATCACCGGCGCACAGGCCTATGCGCTTTCGGGCGTCGTAAGGGAATGATATAAGAAAAAATAAACAGAAAAGGTTGAGTGGAACAATGACGGACAAAATGACAAGCCTCGTAAACGACTTGGGCGAAGAACTGCGTGAGAGCGGGCAGGTGAAGGAATACCTCGCCGCGCGCGACGCTTATGCTTCCGACCGCGCCATCAGTGAAAAGGTGGCCGAATACAACGTGCAGCGCATGGTGTATGAGCAGGAGAGCGCCAAGGATGAAAAGGACACGCTGCTGCTGGACCAGATCCGGATGCGGATGGACGCGCTTTATGAAGAGATCACCGAAAACGCCGTAATGAAGCGTTATGTCGCCGCCGAGGACGGGGTCAACGCGCTTTTCGGCGAAATCAACCGGGTGCTGCAAAGCTTCGTGATCCCCGAGGAAGAGCATAGCTGCGGCGGCGATTGCGGTCACTGCGCCGGCTGTCATTAAAATTGAAAGATAGAAAATACGAGGGGAGAGGTTCGATATGGCCGTTTCGCCGATGATACAGCAGTATTTTGCGATCAAAAGGGAATATTCCGACTGCATCCTGCTTTTTCGGGTGGGTGATTTTTACGAAATGTTTTACGACGATGCCATCACCGCCTCACAGGCCCTCGAGCTGGTGCTGACCGGCAAGGACTGTGGCGACGGAGAGCGCGCGCCGATGTGCGGCGTGCCGTACCATGCGGTGGAGGGGTACATTTCCAAGCTCGTCACGAAGGGATTCCGTGTAGCCGTCTGCGAGCAGTTGGAGGACCCGGCGCAGGCAAAGGGCCTCGTCAAGCGCGACGTGGTGCGCGTGGTTACGCCCGGCACGGTGACCGAGGGCTCCTTCCTTGCCGCAGACAGAAACAACTATATCTGCTCGCTTTATTACGAGAACGGGCGCTACGGCGCCGCATATGCGGATATATCGACCGGCGCGCTGTACGCGACCGATCTGCCCACCGAGGACGTCAAGAGCGCGCTGCTCTCGTCGCTGACCTCCTATGCGCCCAGCGAGATCGTCACCGACGGCACCCTGGATGAGGATGTGCTCGCTTATCTGAAGGACCGCTTCGGCACGCTGGTCACGCAGGTGGACAAGTCTGAGTACGACTACGAGAAGGCGGAGAAGGAGATCGCCTCCCTTTCCGCGGATGACGACAGCACCGAGCACGGGCCGCTCTGCCTGCGTGCGGCGGGTGCGCTGATTGCCTATCTGCGCCGCACACAGAAGGACACAGTGGCCTATCTGCGGCATATCCATTTCTATTCCGATACCAAATATCTGTCGATGGATGCTTTTACAAAGCGAAGCCTGGAGCTGACCGAATCGATTTCCAATCGGGATAAACGCGGGAGTCTGCTGGGCGCCATCGACAGTACAGGCTCTGCGCCGGGCGCGCGGCTGCTGCGCAAGTGGGTGCTGAACCCGCTGCTGGATGTAGAGCAGATTTCCGCCCGGCAGGATGCGGTGGAGGAGCTGAAGGACAATACGGTCGTCCGCAAGGAGCTGTACCGCCTTCTCCGCCTGATTATTGATATGGAACGGATGACCACGCGAATCATCTACAACACCGCCGGCGCGGGTGATTTGAAGCTGCTGGAAAAGACGCTGCGGGTGATCCCCGAGGTCAAGGAGCAGCTTGCGCAGCTTCGCTGCGGAACGCTTCGGGGTCTCGACGAGTCGCTCGAGCTGCTGACCGATGTTGCGGACAGCATCGGCAACACGATTAAGGAGGAGCCCGCCGGAACGCTCAAAGAGGGCGGCATCATCCGCAACGGCGCCAACGAAGTCGTCGACGAGCTGCGGCTGATGGTGCTGGACGGCAAGGAGTGGCTGGCCAAGATCGAGCAGCTTGAGAAGGAGCGCACCGGCATCCGCACATTGAAGGTCGGCTACAACAAGGTGTTCGGCTATTACATAGAGGTGTCCAAGTCGTTTGCCGGCTCTGTGCCGGGCAACTATATCCGCCGGCAGACGCTGGCCAACAGCGAGCGCTACGTCACCGACGAACTTAAGGATATGGAGAGCCGCATTCTCAGCGCGAAGGAACGGCTGTATGCGCTGGAATACGAGATTTTCCAGAAGCTGCGCGAGGTGATTCTTCAGTCGGCCGACCGTATCAAGAAAGCTGCGGCCATCCTTGCCGAACTGGATGTATACACCTCCTTCGCGACGACGGCGGCCGATATGAATATGGTCCGGCCGGTCGTGGATGAGTCGGATGTCCTTTCGATCACGGAAGGCCGCCACATCGTTGTCGAAAAACATCTGAAAAAGACGTATTTCGTCCCCAACGACTGCGCGTTCAATGAGGAAAGCGAACGCCTGCTGCTGATTACCGGCCCGAATATGGCGGGAAAATCCACATATATGCGGCAGGTGGCGCTTATCGTGCTGCTGGCGCAGATCGGGTCGTTCGTGCCCGCGTCGAAGGCGCATATCGGTTTGGCGGATAAAATATTCACCCGTGTCGGCGCGTCGGACGATCTGGCGGGCGGCAACTCGACTTTCATGCTTGAGATGAGCGAGGTCGCCACCATCCTGCGCAGCGCCACGAAGCGGTCGCTGATCGTGTATGATGAAATCGGACGCGGCACTTCGACCTTCGACGGGATGAGCATCGCGCGTGCGGTCATTGAATATACGGTCGGTCATATCGGCGCGCGGACGTTGTTCGCTACGCATTATCACGAGCTGACAGCGCTGGAGGGCGAGTGCGCAGGCGTGGTCAATTACAACATCGCAGCCAAGAAGCGGGGCAGCGAGATCATATTCCTGCGCAAGATTGTGCGCGGTGCGGCCGATGAAAGCTATGGTATCGAAGTGGCCGCACTGGCCGGAGTACCGAAGGAGGTCGTCGGACGCGCGCGGGAGATTTTGTCGGAGATTGAATCGGTCGGCGGCCGCGTTTCCGAAAAGCCGGCTGCGGCGCCGGCGCCCACGGCGGCTGAGCAGGAGCTTTGCGACAGACTGCGGGCGCTCAATGTCGAGACCATCACGCCGATCGAAGCGATGTCGATTCTTTACGAGCTGAAAAATGCTTCGGCTGCCGCGGAATGAGAAAAACATAGCGTAAAAATTGCACATGCAGAGAACGGAAGTATACCCATTTTACGTCCGAATTCGGCTTGAAAGCGAGAACCAAACCTTTTAGCGGCCTTTGGCGAAACGGCCGAATTTGATTCATTTTTTGCGCCGCGGGCTTAGCGGCAGAATGGAGATTACTATGGCGAGGATCAACCTGCTTGACGCGCAGAGCGCGAATATGATCGCAGCCGGCGAGGTGGTTGAGCGGCCGGCGAGCGCACTCAAGGAACTGGTGGAAAACGCGCTGGATGCGCACGCACGCAAGCTCCGCATCGATGTCCGCAGCGGCGGCCGTGAGCAGATTGCGGTCACCGACAACGGCGACGGCATGGAGATGGAGGACATGCCCCGCAGCGTACTGCGCCATGCGACCAGCAAGATCAAAACCGGCGCCGATATTGACGGCGTGCAGACGCTGGGCTTCCGCGGCGAGGCACTGGCGGCCATCGCCGCCGTCTCTCGCTTACAGATTGTCTCGCGTCAGCGCGGTGCGGATTCGGGCTATCTTTTTGAAATCTGCGACGGGCAAAGCAAGCTCAGCGAGGTCGGCTGCCCTTACGGCACGACGGTGCTGGTGGAGGACCTGTTTTTCAATACCCCGGCGCGCCGGAAGTTTCTCAAGCGCGACGGCAGCGAAGCTGCCGCCTGCACGGCCGCTGCGGCTAAGCTGGCGCTTTCGCATCCGGAGGTTTCCGTCGAGATGCTTATAGACGGTACGGAAAAGTTCCGCACCGCGGGCGACGGCGACCTGTACAGCGCCATTTATGCCATATATGGGCGCAATGTTGCCAAGACGATGGTGCCGGTGGAATACTACCTTGACGGCATCGGCGTAGCGGGCTTCGTTTCGCTGCCGGAGGCGGCGCGCGGCAGCCGCACAATGCAGCTCTATTTTGTCAACCGCCGGTCTGTAAATTCCAAGACGCTCGCTGCGGCTGTTGAGGAGGCGTTCCGTTCGTTTCTGCCGGTCAAGCGCTTCCCCGCCGCCGTGCTGACGGTCAGCATTGACCCGCGGCAGACCGATGTCAATGTGCATCCGGCAAAGACCGAGATCAAGTTTGCCGATGAAAAGAAAGTGTTCTCCGCCGTGTATTACGGCGTGAAGAATTCGCTGGCCTGCCTGCAGACGCCTTCCGCTGCGGAAGCTCCTGCTCCCGGCCCCGTTTCCGTTCCCGTGCGGGAAACGGTCCCGCCGGCGGCGCCGGAACATGCGCCGGTTCCCGAGTCGGCGCGGCCTGCGGAGTCCGGGCGGGAATATACCGTGTTTTCCGCCTCCAGCGTCACCTCTCCCGACGAGCTGTTCGACGAGGGAACGGATGACCTTCCGCTTGCGTCTCCGCCGACGGGCAGGCTGTTCGACGTGCCGGTGCCCGACCCGGAATTTGAGGTGCTGTCGGACCCGGAACCCGCGATGCTGCCTGAGCTGTCCGCCGGCCCCGCTTACCGCTATGTCGGAGAGCTGTATGATGCGTTCCTGATTGCCGAAACGCTTGATACGGTCTATATCATTGACAAACACGCGCTGCATGAGCGTATTCTTTATGAAAAGCTCGCCGCGCATAAGGAAACGAACGCTCAGTGGCTCCTGACGGGCGTGCCTGTCACGCTGACAGACGAGCAGACGCGCGTATTGGAGGAGCATGCCGCGCTGCTGAGCGAATACGGCTTCGTGATCGAGCCGTTCGGCGACGGCGTGATTGTGCGTGCGGTCCCGGGCGCACTGGCCGACACGGCTGATCTGCCGGCACTTTTGGAGCAGTTTGCAGCTGAACTGACGACCGGCAATGCCATTCCCTTTGCGCAGCGCTGCGACCGCGCGCTGTTCACCATTGCGTGCAAAGCCTCGCTTAAGGCGGGCGTACATAACGCGCCGGTGCACAACGAGTGGCTGATCGAGCGGTTCTTTGAATCGGCTACGGTGCGCTATTGCCCGCACGGCCGGCCTGTGAGCCACGCGCTGCCGAAGCGCGAGATCGAAAAATATTTTGACAGATAAGGAAAACAGTATGGGTACCTTTGACTGTATTACGACCGAAGGCCGCGCGCGCCGCGGGCGGCTGCACACCGTCCACGGGGACATCGAGACGCCGGTTTTTATGAACGTCGGCACCTCTGCGGCCATCAAGGGGGCCGTCTCGACCGATGATCTGCGGGAAATTCATTGCCAGGTGGAGCTTTCCAACACCTATCACCTCCATGTCCGGCCGGGCGAGGATTTGATCTATAAGCTCGGCGGGCTGCACCGCTTCTTCAATTGGGACAGGCCCATCCTGACCGACAGCGGTGGGTTTCAGGTTTTTTCACTTGCACAGCTTCGGAACATCACCGAGGAGGGTGTCGCCTTCGCTTCGCATATGGACGGCGCGCATATCTTTATGTCGCCGGAGAGCAGCATGCAGATTCAGTCCAAGCTGGCTTCGACCATCGCGATGGCGTTCGACGAGTGTCCGTCCTCCGTGGCCGAGCGAAGCTATATTCAGCAGTCCTGTGCGCGGACGGTCCGCTGGCTCTATCGCTGCCGCGACGAAATGGCAAGGCTGAACGGGGAAGAAACGACGATCAACCGGAAGCAGCTGTTGTTCGGCATCAATCAGGGCGGTATTTATGAGGATATCCGCATTGAGAATATGAAGCAGATCGCCGAGCTGGAGCTGGACGGCTATGCGATCGGTGGTCTGGCCGTCGGCGAGAGCGCGGAGGAGATGTACCGCATCATTGAGACGGTGGAGCCGTATATGCCTGCTGACCGGCCGCGCTACCTGATGGGCGTGGGGACGCCGGTGAATATCTTGGAGGCGGTCGAGCGCGGTGTGGACTTCTTCGACTGTGTGATGCCGTCGCGCAACGCGCGGCATGGCAATCTGTTCACCTCGGTCGGCTTTCTGAACCTGAATAACCGCAAATACTTCGACGACGCTCGGCCCATTGATCCCGACTGCGGCTGCCCGGCCTGCCGCAGCTATTCGCGCGCATATATCCGGCATCTGTTCAAAGCGCGCGAGCTTTTGGGGATGCGTTTGTGCGTGCTGCACAATCTGTATTTCTACAACCGACTGATGGAGGACATCCGCAGCCATCTCGAGGCCGGGACGTTTTCTGCCTTCAAGCGTGAGCGTGTGCCTGTGCTTGGCCGCCGTGCCGAAGACTGATGTGCCTGATTCCAGAAGCAGGAATGAAGAAGCCGTTTGCTGCGAATCGGGTTGCGTGCGGTATAAGATTGACGCTTGGAGAATGAACCGTTCAAACATCGTGTAAAGCAATCCGCACATCTGTGTGGATTGCGGCGCTCGCTGCCCCCGTCGGGCAGCGATTTTGCTTTGCGGCATCCTGCCGCCGCGCTGCGGCGGTATCCTTTGTGCAATGGAATGCAGACTGCGAGACTATGAAAGCCGGGTCATACAATACGCCGCCCGCTGCTTTGCCGAAGGGTCGGAAGCGTACCGTCCGCTCGTTTCCTTCGCCTCCATACGGAGCAGGACACTTCCGCACATCTGTGCCGCTCCTTTCATACGTCTAAAGGAGGGAGTCCCGATACCTGAACAGCAAGGTACTCTTCCCCAAGCTGCGGATTTGTTTTTCGGCTTTTTCCGCGCAAAGCGGAAGCCAGTCCTCTTTGCGGATGGTTTCATTATGATTTCTACAGTGCAGCATCGGATTCGGAAGCATACATTTAATGAAGCGTGCTTCCTAAAAATCTGCGGATTTATAAAAAAACTGTCGAAATATGACGCTTCTTGTCTTTTTGAATCAAAAATTGTCGCGCCGGAACGAACGTGCGTTCTTTTTTCTGTTGACAAAATTGGAAAATAGTGGTATAATTGTGTCAAACGAGCCAATAAGCATTCCTCAATAGCCCCGTCTGCCGGCCGGTAAACCGGCAGTGCGGCGGCTGCCTTGTTTGGGCCGGCTCGGTCTGCCCCATGCACGCACACGGATGCGGCCTTTGGAACGAAGGCACGCCGTGTACCAAATCAAATAAGAACATTTGTTCTTATTTGATTGTAGACTTTCTTTCTTCGCTTG
>ERZ1673695.3084-NODE-3084-length-10794-cov-5.301983_pt1 | contig 10794 bp, 9 predicted proteins | sample MGYA00580225_ERZ1673695 | MGnify/ENA primary metagenome ERZ1673695 (study PRJEB41218, sample SAMN15661739) | gut metagenome | host: Homo sapiens | place: Canada: London | collected 2015-08-20/2019-03-30 | study: EMG produced TPA metagenomics assembly of...
CCTCATGCCTGGCCGGCGCATCTTGCGCCTTTATTGGGGGAACGAAAAGGGGATAGAAGCATTGGCAAAGCCAATCTTCGTAAGGGCGCAGCCCTTCCATGGCCGGCGCACCTCGCACCCTGCGCAGGAAGTGCCGCCTGATAACGCCCCTCTATCGGTGTGTCGCGGTATTATTTGCCGAATTGCGGGAGGAAAGGTTTCAGTATCTGGACTTGGGAAGAGAGCGGCAGACCGGAATTTGCCACGTTCCACGCCAATATAACGGCGTCCTCCCCCGTATTTACGAGACCGGCGGCGATTTCAAAACCCTTTTTGGCGGCTTGGGGATTAGACTTGGCCACTTCCGCTGAAAGCGCGCAAAGCCTGCCGCGGGGGAAATCCGCGGCGCGGTAGATGTTCTCCGCGACGAAGTCTATCGCAGCGGCCGCATTGCCCGCCTCGGCAAAGTTGCGCGCGACCGCTATCGCCACGGGGGAAATCTCACGGGCGTCTTTTAGCTCGGCGATTGCGGCGCCGTTTATCTTTTCGCAGAGCGCCTTGTCGGCAGAGGCGGCGAGATATGCGAAATCCGCGAGAGCCGCGGCGCGGTAGAGCTCCGGATTTTCGGCGCGGGCGTATTTCGATTTTGCAAGGTGCGCGCAGGTCGGCGAAATTTTTTCGAGAACCTCCGGATGGGCGAGCGAAACTTTCGACGCCGCCCGCGCGAGAGCCTTGGGATTTTTCCCGAAAGCGGCGGCGGCTATCCTCGCGTGGGAATAATCGCGAGCCGCGGGGTCTTTTATGGTTTCGGCGATGGAAAATGCGGCCTCGAAATACCCGCGCCGCGCGACGCCGGCGGCGAGATCGGACAGAAAATCATTCTTCCGGCGCCCGTCCGGCATACGGGAGGCAAGCGCAATCGCGTCCATGTAGTTTTCGGAATTGCCCGCGGTGCTGGCGATTTTCGCGAACGTTCCCTCAAAGAGCCTGGCTTCGGACACTTTTCTCGCGAGCTCTATGGCCTTGTTCTCCATTCCGACATCGGCAAAGAGCGCGGACATGTCCGCGTAGGCCTTGTCGCGTATCTGGGGGGCGTTTATTTTGGAGACATTATCGAGCGCGCCGTCGAGGATTTTCACGAACTCCGCAAAGAGTTCCGGCGAGTCTGCCTTGGCGGAGACCGCCTTTGCCCGCAATGCAGGAATAACGCTTATGTCGTAGGCGACCATAGCCGCCTGCGTCCTCGCCTCGGAGATGAAGAGCTTTTTGTCGGCGATTTTCTCCGCGCGCGGCGAAGGTTTCGGGGTGGAGCGCGCAAAAAGTTCGGAGGAGCCTGCGGGAGGCTCAACGCGGAGCGCGGCGAAATCGGAAAAATCCCCGCGCTCTATCCTGCTCTTGTCAAACACGTCCGAAACGGCTTTCGCGAGCTCGGCCGAAATACGCTTTTGGGCCTCTTCGGAAATTTTTCCGTCGGCGGCCGCCGCCTGCACAAGGGCGGCGAGGGCGCAGACGTCACCGCCCCTTAGACCGCCGTTTACGACCACCGGCCACGCGATGCCAACCTCCGCAAGGTTCGGGTTGTAAAGCAGGCCGAGCTTGGGAATAATTTTCGAAACGAGGTCGAAATACGCGACGGGGCCTATGCGGGTATCCGAATCGGTCATGACTTTGAGCGCTATTGTCGATTCCGGATATTTTTCGACGATTTTTCTGACGGACGCCACGGCGGCGTCGCAAAGAGCTTTGGCCGTTTTGTAGTCGGCTTCCGCAAACGCCTTTTCCGCCCGCTCGACGTTGGCGGAAGCCACGACGTATTCGCGGTTCGCGCTTTTTTCGGAAGATGCCGAACACGCCGAAACGAATGCGGCGTTCGCCGCTACAATCGCTGTAAAAATTTTCTGCATACGCGTTAAATTAACACCGCTTTCCCCCTTGTAAAGCCTATCTTTGAAATCCCCCGAAGCGCAAATCAGCAAGCCGCCGCAAAAAAACGCGGCCGGCGCAAGAGCGCCGAGCCGCGGTCCGCAATCAGAAAGAAACGAAAATATCAGTCGAACTTGGCCTTGCGCATGTCCTTTTCGCGCAGGAAAGCCTCGTGGAGCGCGTAGGCTTTCGAGAGCGTGAGCGGCGTGTGGCCGCACGGCACCGATTTGAGGAAGTCGCGCAGAATCGGCTTATAGTCTTCGTGCGCGCAATTTTCGATGAGGATATGCGCGCGCTCAATCGGGGTCTTTCCGCGCAGGTCAGCCACGCCGTTTTCCGTGACGATGACGTTGACGCTGTGCTCGGTGTGGTCGCAGTGCGAAACGCTGGGGACTATCGCGCTTATCATTCCGCCTTTCGCGACGGACGGGCAGGTATATATCGAGAGGTAAGCCGCCCTCGTGAAGTCGCCGCTGCCGCCGATTCCGTTCATTATGTTTTTGCCCATAATGTGGGAACTGTTGACGTTGCCGGAGAGGTCGACCTCAATGGCGGTGTTCATAGATATGACGCCTATCCTGCGCGCGACCTCCGGACTGTTGGAGATCTCCTGCGGGCGGAGGACGAGCTTGTCCTTAAAGAATTTGATGTTTTTGTAAACCTCGTCGATTTTTCCGGCCGTGCACGTGAGCGACGTGGCCGACGCGCACTTGATGTGGCCGTGCTCGATGAGGTCGATGACGGAGTCCTGCAAAACCTCCGAATACATGGAGAACTGCGGTATGTCGGGGTTGTCTCCGAGGGCGCCGAGGACGGCGTTTGCGATGTTGCCGACGCCGCTTTGTATCGGGAGAAACTGCGGGGGTATTCTGCCCGCCTTCATCTCGGCGGCGAGAAAGTCGGCCACATTGTGGCCTATTTTCTGCGTGACGGGGTCGCTGGGCTTGAACGGGGCGACCTGGTCGGGCATGTCGGTTCTGACAATGCCGACGATTTTCCTGGGGTCGACCTTTACGACGGGGCTGCCTATCCGGTCGCCGGCGGAGTAAATGGGAATCTCGCGGCGGAACGGGGGATTGGCTGTCTCGTAGATATCGTGGATGCCGTAAATCTCCTTCGACTGGTGCGCGTTGAGCTCTATCAGAATTTTGTCGGCAAGCTTCAAGCCGGTGGGCGATATGCCGACGGAAGTGGTGAGGAGAATCTCGCCGCTGTCGCTGACGTCGGCGGCCTCGACTATCGCCCAGTCGAACTTGCCCATGAAGCCGTAGTTCATGTACTGGGGGGTCATCGAAAGGTGGAGGTCGGTATAACGGATCTCGCCCGAATTTGCGCCGGCGCGGATGTCGGCGTTGGTCTGGTATGGCGCGCGGTAGCTTATCGCCTTGGCGCGTGCGAGCACGCCCTCGCACAAGTCGCCCGAAGAGGCGCCGGTGACGACGGCTACTTTAAATTCCCTGCCCTCCGCGTGCTCCTTTTCGGCCTTGGCCGCAATGGCGGAGGGAATCGCCTTTGTCGCGCCCGCGGGGGTGAATCCGCTGAACGCGATCTGTTGACCGTTTTGGACGAGGCTCGCGGCCTCCTCCGGAGTGAGATATTGATAACTCATTTTTCGATTGCGTAATTTGTTGAAATAACGGGCACAAAAAAGGACGGCGCGCGGAGGCCCCATCCGATTTTGCGGCAAGCCGCATTAGTGGCTTGCAAGGGTAGCTATGAAAAATCCGGCGACCATCGCAGTGCCTATGACGCCCGCGACATTCGGGCCCATTGCGTGCATCAGCAGGAAGTTTGAGGGGTCCGCCTTCGCGCCCTCGACCTGCGAGACGCGCGCGGCCATCGGGACGGCCGAAACGCCCGCAGAACCTATGAGCGGGTTGATTTTTTCCCTGAGGAAAAGGTTCATTCCCTTGGCCATCAAAAGACCCGCCGCGGTAGAGAAGCCGAAAGCGACCACCCCGAGGGCGAGAATGGACAGGGTGTCGACGCGGATAAACCTGTCGCCGGTCATCGTGATGCCGACCGAAGTGCCGAGGAATACGGTGACGATATTTATGGTTTCGTTCTGGGCGGCCTTGCTGAGGCGCTCGCAGACGCCGCACTCGCGTATGAAATTGCCGAGCATCAGCATGCCGATGAGCGCGGATACGTCGGGGACGAGCAGAATGCAGAATATCGTGACGACGAGCGCAAATATCAGCTTTTCGAGGCGGCCGACCTTGCGGAGGCTCTTCATGCGGATTTTGCGCTCGGCTTCCGTCGTGAGCGCGCGCATGATGGGCGGCTGGATTATCGGCACGAGCGCCATGTAGCTGTACGCGGCAACTGCAATCGGCGCAAGAATATGCGGCGCGAGCTTGTTTGAAATAAATATGGAAGTCGGGCCGTCGGCGCCGCCGATGATGCCGATTGAGGCGGCTTCCTGAGACGTGAAGCCGAGGTATATGGCGCCCATAAAGGTCGCGAACACGCCGAACTGCGCCGCTCCGCCCAAGAGAAGCATCTTGGGATTGGCGATGAGCGGGCCGAAGTCGGTGAGCGCGCCCACGCCAAGGAATATGAGCGGGGGGAAGATTTCGAGCAAAACGCCCATCTGTATGTAATAATACAGGCCGCCCGTGCGCGCGCTGTACACATCGACGAGCTTCTGCCCGTTCGCCACGCTCTCTCCGGGTCTTGCGAGCACGGCGTCCACATCGCCGGTTGCGGTCGCCCAGACGAGCCTGTCCTCGCCTTTGAGCAAGAGCTCCCTGCCCTTGTAGCGCACGCTGAATACGGCGCCGGCCTCGGCGGCTTCAAGCTCCGTCTGCGGATTGCCCGATGCGGGTCGGACGACGCAAACCAAGTCCGGAATACCCTTGGACTTTTTAAACACATCGGCCCGCGACTCCGACGACGTGACGTCTTCAAGCATGGCAAAATACTTAGCCACGTCGGCCTGCGCCGTCTCCTTTGAGGCCGCGATATCGGAAACCTTTGCGGGAATCTGGCGGACGACGCGCGGGACGAAGACCTTTCCGCCCTTCTCGGCAAAGACCGAAACGACCGTGCCCTTCGCGGGGGAAACCAAATAGGAAGCGGGCTTGTTTACAACACCCTCCGTGGGAAGGTTTGCGAGCAGCGCGCCGAAAGCGATGGGAACGAGCAAAAGCGGCTCAAACTGCTTGAAAACCGCCAGATACAGCAGAACGCAAACGACGGCCCACATGACTATCATGCGCCAGTCGACGTAAAAGAATCCCGTATCGAGAACCAAGTCGATTAAACTTTGCAACATAGGAAAGGAGTTTTGCAGTAAAAATTATGAAACGGGCATTGGCGGGGAGAAGAGCCGCCCGCCAATGCCGCGAAATATACGAATTATCAGCTGAGGCTCAGAAGAACTTCGCCCTCGTTCACGCTCTGGCCCGCGCTCACGCAAATCTTGGCTACGGTGCCGTCGGCGGGGGAATTGACGGGGGTGTTCATCTTCATGGCTTCAAGGGTGACGAGCAAATCGCCGGCCTTGACCTTCTGGCCCTCCTTGACGTTTACCGCCACAACGACTGCCGCGAGCGGGCAGGCGACATCGTTGGCGCCTGCGGGCGCGGGAGCGGCCTTTTTGGGCGCGGGGGCCGCAGGGGCGGCGACGGGCGCCGAAACCGCGGGAGCGGCGGGTGCGGGAGCCGCCGCAGGAGCGACGGACGCGATTCTCGAGCCGAGGATTTCAACTTCGACTTCGTACGTTTTGCCTTCTACTGTTATGCGCAACTTTTTCATAAAAAACGGTTCCTTTTAATTGAATTTAACGGGTGTGTAATTTTTTGACGCAAAAATCTGCATTCTGCCCTGGCGCGCGAAAGACATGTCGGGCGCGGCGAGCTTCACGGAGACGATCCGGCACTCCTCCTCAATCGCGACGGCCGCGGCCGCGGACAGAACCGCTACCAGCTCGGCCCTCTCGTCGCGGAGCTCGGGGAGAACGGAGGCGACGGCCGCGGAGATTGCGAATGCGTGGGCCTCGGGAATCTCGGGCTTGGAAGCGGCCGCGGGCTTCGCTGCGGCGGCGGGTTTGGCCGCCCCGCCCTGCACGAGGGAGAAAAACTTTCCGATGAATGCCGTCGTTAGCGACAGGAACATCAGAACGAAGAGCACTACCAGAAATCCGACAGCTGAAAACATTATCATCTGCTCGAAGTTCGGGTGCGCCGGAATCAATGTGGCGATTGTCTGCATAAACTTTCCTTATTTTGCCAGCCCTCAACCCGCAATCCCGAATAAAAGCCGCCGCGCCCCGAAAGGCGCAAGAGGCGGACGCGGGTTCGGACGCGATTACATGGGAATATTGCCGTGCTTCTTGGGCATGCGGATCTGGCGTTTTCCTATCGTGGCCCTTAGCGCGTGCGCGATGACGCCGCGCGTTTCAGCGGGCTCGATGACGTCGGTTATCATTCCCTTTTCCGCGGCCTGATAGGGGCTTTCGAATTTTTCGCTGTACTCGGCGCGCAGCTTGGCGGCGAGCTCCTGCGGGTTTTCGGCGGTTTTGAGTTCCTTGCCGTAGAGCACGTTAACGGCGCCCTTTGCGCCCATGACGGCGATTTCGGCGGTCGGCCACGCAAACACCATGTCCGCGCCCATGTCTACGCAGCACATGGCAAGATACGCCCCGCCGTAAGCCTTGCGCATGATGAGGGTAATCTTGGGAACCGTCGCCGAAGCGTAGGCGAACAGCATCTTTGCGCCGTGGCGGATTATGCCGCCCCTCTCCTGGGCGAGCCCGGGCATAAATCCGGGTACGTCCACGAGGTTGACAATCGGCACGTTGAAGGCGTTGCATGTGCGGATAAAGCGCGAAGCCTTGTCGGAGGCGTCTATGTCGAGGCACCCCGCCTTGTATGCGGGCTGGTTGGCGATAATGCCGGCAACCACGCCCTGGAAACGCGCAAACCCGACCACTATGTTGCGGGCAAAAGACCCCTGTATTTCGAAAAATTCTCCATTGTCCACAATCTTGTTGATGACCTTGTAGACGTCGAGAGCCTCCTTGGAAGTCTCGGGGACGATTTCGTTGAGCTCGGGGTCGTAGGTCTTTTCAAGCGGCGCGGAGAAGTCGTGCGGGGGCTCCTGCATATTGTTGGACGGCAGGTAGGAGAGGAGCTTTGAGGCGAGCTCGAGCGCGTGGCGGTCGTCGTTGGCGACCAAGTGTATGTTGCCTGAAACCGCCGCGTGTGCGTCGGCGGTGGCGAACATCTCGAGGGCGGCCTCCTCGCCAGTGGCAGCCTTGATGACCTGCGGGCCGCAGATGAAGAGGTTGGAATTCTTCTTCGTCATTATGATGAAGTCCATCAGCGCGGGGCTGTACGCGGCCCCGCCGGCGCAGGGGCCCGCGATAATCGAAACCTGCGGGACGACTCCCGAGAGGTTGACGTTCTGCCAGAAGATTTTTCCGTAGCCGGATAGCGATTCAACGCCCTCCTGAATGCGCGCGCCGCCCGAGTCGTTGACGCCGATTACGGGCATGCCGTTTTCGCCGGCGAACTTCATGAGGTCGCATATTTTTTTGGCGTGGTTTGAGCCGAGCGAACCGCCGGCGACCGTAAAATCCTGGCTGAACGCCGCCACCTGCCTGCCATTGACGGTTCCGATGCCGCATACTATGCCGTCGGTGGGGAGGACTTTTTTCTCCATTCCGAAGTTGTGGCAGTTGTGCTGGACGTGCATTCCGAACTCCATGAAAGAGCCTGCGTCAAACAGGGCTTCTATCCTGTCGCGGGCCGTCATGAGCCCCTTCTGGCGGCGGGCTTCGAGTTTAGCCTTTCCGCCCGCATTGTACGCCTCTTCGCGGCGCCTGGCGAGCTCTTCCATCAATTTTTTTGCTATGGCCATTTTAAATCAGGTTTCGATAAGTGTTGGTTGGAAAATGTGCGCGCGGGAGGAAATCCGGAAATATATCCGAACGGACGCCTCCCGCTCCCGCGAAGACGGGCTATTTGCAGCCGCAGCCGCCGTCCTGGCAAAATTCGGTGAGAACCCCCTTGGTGAACTTGGGGTGCAGGAACGCGATTTTCTTGGCGTGGGCGCCGATCTTGGGCTCCTCGTTTATAAGCCCGACCCCCTGCGACTTGGCGTGGGCGAGGTCGGAGACGATGTCGTCGGAATTGAGGGCGACATGGTGGACTCCGCCGTGGGGATTCTTTTCCAGAAACTTGGCTATGGGACTGTCGGGCGAAGTGGGTTCGAGCAGCTCGATGTGGACTCCGCCGATGGAGAAGAAAGCCGTCTTGACTTTCTGGTCGGCGACTTCCTCTACGCCCTCGCACTTGAGACCGAGAACATTTTCGTAATAGGGAACCGCATCGTCAATCGATTTAACGGCGATGCCGAGATGGTCAATTTTCTTCAGCATAATAATAACCTTTTTTTTAAAAAATTACGCCGATTACCTCATTTGCGACAAATTTTGTCAACACTTTTGTGACTTTTGCCGCATGCGCGCGGGAAGCGAATCGGCGGAGGCCGCATACTTCCGCGCCCGCGCGGAGGCGCGCCATGGAAGGTTCCGTCGCGGAGGGCAAAAAAATCGGAGAGGAGGGAAAATTCCCCTCCTCCCCTAAAAGGCGCCGAACCGCGCGCTGAAAAACAGCACGTCAGGACAGCAAGATTCCGCTGAATCCCGAGCCGCCTCCGGAACCGCCGGCGCCGCGCTTCCGTCCTGCCGGTTCGAGGGAGGAATCGAGCTCGTACAGAATCGGGACGCCCGTCGGTATTTCAAATCCGGCGATTTCGTCGTCACCCATGCCGTCGAGAAATTTGACGAGCCCCCTAAGGCTGTTGCCGTGGGCGGACACTATGACATCTGCGCCTCCGGCGAGCGCCGGAGCTATGCGGTCGAACCAAAACGGCAGAACGCGCGCTACGGCGTCTTGGAGCGATTCGCCAAGCGGCAGCGCCCGCCGGTCAACCCCCGCGTACTTTTCCTCAAAGCGCGGGTTTCTCGGGTCGTCGCCCCCCAGCAGCGGCGGCCTCGCGGCGTAGCTCCTGCGCCATATTCTGACCTGCTCCTCGCCGTGCTTCGCCACGGTTTCCGCCTTGTTGAGCCCCTGCAAGGCGCCGTAGTGGCGCTCGTTGAGCCTCCAACTCTTTTCGAGCGGAATCCACATTCTGCCCGAAACGCCCGACACTATGTTCCAAGTGGCAACCGCGCGCTTTAAAACCGACGAGAACGCGGCCACGGGGCGCATGCCCTCGCGGTTCAAAATTCTGCCGGCGTTTTCGGCCTCAGCCATTCCCGCGTCGGACAACCCGACATCTGTCCAGCCGGTAAACCGGTTTTCCAGATTCCATTCGCTCTGTCCGTGCCTCAATAATATAAGTTTAGGCATGCGGATTTCGACAGCGGAAAAAGAGTTTTGTTCGGCGCGTCAAGCGCCGGCTATCATTGCTGCGAATGAAAACAGGACGGCGGCTGCCAGCGCATTGCGCCCCAAATGCGGATACTCCGCCCGCGCCGACTTGCGGAGAATCCCGAAAAATTCCGCTCGGGAAAGCTCGTCGCGCCACAGCCCTTCCCCCTTCGGCGGATTGTCCGAAAACGACCGCCCCGCAAGCGTCCAAAAGAGCGCAAACAGCGCCGCGTTTATCGCCGCCGCCCCCAATCCGTACGGAGAAAAACCGCCGGAGAAAACCTCAATCGCAACTTGGAAAATCGGGGGCAAAAAGGCAACCGACACCGCTATTTTCCAGACCGCGCAATACTGTGGGGCGCCCATGGGTGAGTTGCGGACCGCGCGCGCCAAAATGTATATCAAAAGCCACTCTGCGGCGAAAGCCGCGCACGAGAGCGCCGCGGAATTGAGGACGAAAACGAACGCCCCCGCGACGCTCCGCACCGCGTGAGACGCCGCCGCCGCGCGCGATTCAAACGCAAGTCCGGAACCGTTCCAAAGGGTTTCCGCCGCGCGGCACGCGCACTTCCACGCCCCGAATGAAAATCCGGAAAATACGCCCGTAAGCAACCCCAAAAAGAGCGTCCGCCCCACGAGCGACTTCGGCAGGGAACATATCCGCGCCAATCCTTTTGGATTCTCATTTTCCACGCGCCGAACATCGCACCCCGCCCGGCAAAAGGCAAGCGTATTTTGAGGCATAATGTCAAAATATTCCAAATAAAAACTACTTGCGTGCATTGCAATTTTCAAATACTTCTTCTAACATACTAAACATTCAACGCATATCGCACAAAAGGAATACATATGACAAGAAACGACTTTATAAAAACGGCGGCCCTCGCGGGGGCGGCGGGGCTTGCGATGCCGAAATTTTCGTTCGGCGCAGCAAAGGGCTCGGATAAGATAAAAATAGCAATCGTCGGCTGCGGCGGGCGCGGAACCGGCGCCCTCAAAAACATGATATCCGCCGACAAGAACATTGAAATCGTCGCCGCCGGAGACCTCTATTCCGAGAGGATAGCCGCGTGCGCCGAAAGCGTCAAGAAGTTCGCAAAGGGCGCGGGGCTCAATCCGGAAGAGATCTGGAAGGTTTCGCCCGACACCTCGTTTACCGGCCTCGACGCAATAGACAAGGTATTGCAGACCGACGCCGACGTCGTCGCCCTCGTCACACCTCCGGTATTCCGCACTTCGCACATAGAAAAGGCGCTCAATGCAAACAAGCACGTGTTCGCCGAAAAGCCGATCTGCATCGACTGCGTCCAGCTCAGAAAAATCTACGACGAGCTTATTCCCCTCGCCGACAAAAAGGGGCTGAACGTGCTCTGCGGAACGCAAATGCGCTACCAGACCGCCATCAAGGAAGCGGTGGACCGCGTCCGCGACGGGCAGATAGGCGACATAACCTCCGTAGTCTGCCTGCGCTACGAAGCGACATACCTCACGGGCTGGTACGAAGTTCCTG
>ERZ1673695.3086-NODE-3086-length-10785-cov-3.290401_pt1 | contig 10785 bp, 15 predicted proteins | sample MGYA00580225_ERZ1673695 | MGnify/ENA primary metagenome ERZ1673695 (study PRJEB41218, sample SAMN15661739) | gut metagenome | host: Homo sapiens | place: Canada: London | collected 2015-08-20/2019-03-30 | study: EMG produced TPA metagenomics assembly of...
GGTTGTTGGATTGCCCCCGCTCCCCGGTCATGGGATCAACCGGCACCTTTTTTGGCTTGTCCGGCCGTTTGGGGTCATCCTCAAATCGCCAGCCGACCCATTGCCGCCGCGCCTTGAGCTCGGCCGGAATCATCTCATACAAGCTCATCACCTGCCTATTTTTAATTGCTCGCAGGTCTCCCGGCCCGCGAAGCCGAGGATCAGCGGCTTGACCCGCCCCTGCGCGTCATGGATTACCCGCACCCTCAGGAGATTGCATACCAGTCCCGGAGCGTCCCTGTCGATCTCCTCGACCCGGGAAAGGCGCCCGCCGAGGCGGCCAAACAGCTCCCGCGCGCGCTCCGGCTGAAAGGCGTCAAAAAAGATCCAGCGGAACAGCCCGCCGCCCGACTGCGGGCCGCCGCAGATCTCGAGCGTCAGACCGAGCGCCCGGTGCGGCATAGTGCCCCAGGGCAGCACCTCCGCCCGCCGGATCACTGTCAAATAATCCCCTTCGGGGATCAAATTTTTTTGCATAAATTTCTCCAAAATGATTGACATTTACACTATATAGTGTTATAATTAAGACATAGAAAGGAGGTGAACGGATGGGGAAAAAGAAAAAGCCCTCAAGTAAGCTAGACACCATAGGAACGATCGTCGGAATCCTGGCCGGAATCGCAAACATCGTCCTAGTGATCTACACAATACTCAAGGGCTGAGAGGCAAGGGGGAGGCAACTCCCCCACTCTCAAAACCATTGTACCCCATCCGTATCATAATGTGCAACAGGAAATTTGCGAATCTCGCGGTGTACCTGCTCTTTTGCGCCAATACTGCCTATGCCGTCCGGCACGGCTTTAGCTGGCTGTTTTGGGTGGCCGCAAGCCTCACAGCGGCGTGCCTCTGTCTGGACCTAGCCGCGCTGCTGCGCAGGAAGGGGGGACGCCGGGATGGGTAAGCTGATTTCCCTTGGCGAGTATGCCGCAAAAAACGGCAAGGATCCCGGGAATCTGCGCCGCCTTGCAACGGCCGGGCGGCTCCCCGCGCAGAAGATCGGCAAACAGTGGGTCATCGACGAGGACGCGCCGCTGCCGCCCGACAAGCGGGTGAAAAGCGGCGAATACCGCGGCTGGCGGGAAAAGTACAAAACACAGTCCGGAGAATGACGGGGCCGGGGCCGGAAAGCCCCGGCCTTTGTTTTGACTCAATGCTCCTCCGAGGAGAATTTCTCCCGGAACAGCGCCCGCTGTAACTCAAATGCCCTTTGCATGGCCGCGCCCTCCTGCCCTCGGACGGCATTGCGCAGCACCACGCGCACAAGGACCTGGCAGAGCGCAAAGATCAACTCTTTTGGCCTGCCGGCCGATTCGGCGGTTAAACGGCCCAGCGGGCTGACGCGGATTGCAATCGTCGCTTTGTCCACTTGATTCCCTCCTCAAAACGGGAGATCGTCATCGTCGCCGATCTCCGCATAGTCATTCGTCCCCGCGGGCGGAAGCGCGGCATCCACAGGTGCGGCGCTTCCGCCGCTCTTTTCCGCCGAGGCCTTGGACTCGGTAAAAAACTGCCGGTCCGCCCGGATCTCAAACGCAATCCGCTTGTTGTCATTTTTGTCGGTGTATTCCCGGGTGCGAAGCTGCCCCTCCAAACCGATCAATCGGCCCTTGGCGAAATATTTGCAAACGAACTCCGCCTGTGGCCCCCATGCGTTGACGCTGAAAAAATCGGTTTTGCGATCTTTGCCCTTGCCGCCAGAGCGATCGACCGCGATCCGATAGCCCGCTACCTGATCGCCGCCCGGGGTCGTCCTCATTTCGGGGTCGGCGACCAGCCGCCCAATCATAATCACCTTGTTATACATACCGTACCTCCTACCAGTCGATGTCTCCGGCGTCCGGGAAAAGCGTCCGAACGGCCGAGGCCAGACGGCCGCGCGCCTCCTCCAGCCGCTCAATCTGCCTGCGCAGCGTGTCGACGCCGGCCGTCAGCATCCGATCCCCCTCGCCGCTGGCGCTCTGGCCTGCCGCCGCGATCAGCAGCGATGCCGCGCCCTCGGCGATCTCGTTGTACTGTAACAGCGGCTGCGCCAGCAGGATCACCGGCTGGGCACTGGCCGCAAGCTCGGCGCGGGCCTGCTCATAGCCCTCCTGGCGGAGCTCCGCGATCCGCTCCGCCGAGGGCTCGGCGACCGCGACCTCGACCGGACGGGATTCCAGCGCGCGGATTTTATCGGTCAGCGTCCGGTTGTGTCCGGAGAGGGATTCCCCGCGCGCCTGCGCCTGATTTAGTTGCCCCTGCAGCTCGTCGAGCTTGTGGGAGAGCCGCGCCTTTTCGGCCGCGGCGGCAAGGCTCGCCTCCTCATTGACCCGGGCAATCCGCCGCGCCTCGTCGCGCTCCCTGATCGCCTGCTCGAGCTCCCGGCGGGACATCTCGGCAACCGTCTTTTGCTCTCCGTTGACCTCATGCCGGGTCTCGACAAAAGCCTCGCGCTCCTCGGCCGGGACGGCGAGAAGGGCGAGCATCTTGCTGTAAGGCAAATCCGCAACCGGTTGCGGATTTGGATAGCTCTCCGCGAGTCGCATAAAATTCTGCGCTGTCCGCTCGCTGAACTCAACCTCTTTTTCGAGCCAGCCAAGCCATTGCCCATGCCCAAGCTGGGCCTTCGCCTCGGTCAGCCGCCGCCCGATCTCAAGGATATTGCTCACCGTCTGCGCCTTGTAAAACCTGATCTCGGCGGTGATGTCCGCGAGCGGGCGCGGCGGGGCCGGGACCTCGGACGCAGCGGCCGGGACGGTTTCGGCGGACTCCATTTCGGCGGGGCGGGAAAGCTCCGCCTGTCCGCTTTCTTGGTTGTCACTATCGTCGGACTCCCGCATCCGCTTCTCGAAAAGTTCATACTCCCGCCGGCGCTCGCGCTCGCGGCGGATTTCCTCCTGATCGGGGACCTCGCAGCCCGGCCGCGCGTTGGCGTTGTAATAGTCGCAGGACAGCTCCCGCCCCGCGAACCCGCATTTCCGTTCGCATTCCGGCTGCAGGGGGCAGCGCGGATTGGCTTGCTTTGTCATAGACCGGTCCTCTTTCTGCTCAGGCGCCTCGAGGTCACCCTTTTCTTTGGCCGCGTTAAAATAGCGGCATTCCGGATGCTCCGCCCCGCTGAGGCATTGGCGCTTTGCGTTGTGCTGCGCTGAGGCTTTTTGCTCATAGCCGTAAACATGAGGATCGAGCGAGACGGCGCACTCGACCTGCCAGCACCGGCCATGCGGGTCCTTTTTGATCCCGCGGTAGTACGGACAGGCGGGCGGCGGGGTGTCCACAGGCTCGGGCGGCTTTTCCCCCGCGCGCAGTCCCTCCTTGAGCCGGCAGCCGTCATACATGTTGCGCAGCTCCTTTTCGGATTTTCCGCGCGTCTCCACGCCCTGATCCTTGAGGTACTGCATCAGATACACCCAGCAGTCGCGCGGGGCGCCGGTGCAGCGCGGCAGTTTGGCCGCAAAGGATTCCCGGCTCGAGATCAGCGTTTCTTTGCCTCGGCAGGTCAGCAGCGGCCCGCCGTTTCCCGGACGCGCCCCGCCGAAGTAGGGGCAGCAGCCCTCCGAGGGCTCAACCCGCTGGATCATTTCCGGCAGCATGTTGTTTTCCCCCTTCCGGCGGGCGATCTGTGCAAGCACCGCCTGTTTGTCCTCCTGTTCGCCCCGGGAGGCGAGCGCCGTACCGTCCCGGGTGAAAAAACGGGAGAAAAGCGCCTCCTTAAAGGCGACCCCCGCCCGGTTCGCGCGAAAGGAAAAGCTGTAAACCCGCTTTCCCCCGCTGCGGCCTGTCCCGCAAAAATACCGCTCGAGCGCCGCCGGATCATCCCGGTCGATCTCGTGGACCGGCGCCTCGGCCTCGAGCCATGCGGCAATAAACTCCCGCAGCCAGTCGAGGTCCAGCGTATAGACATGGACGTTGGTCGCATCTCCCGGCCTCCACCGCGCGCGCGTGGTGTAATGGACCGCCCCGCGGGAGGCCCGGCACTCCCGCGCAACCTCCTGATATTTTCCGCCCTCCCAGCGGGAGACCGGCTCGATGAACGGGCAGCCCCGGCATCCGGCGTCCCCGCCCTTCAGATCAAGCCGCAGTCCCGTTACATCGGCCGCGCTCGACTTGTCGAAGGTCCGCCCGCAGGGGCAGGTATATGTTTGCTTTGGCATTGCGTCCTCAATCCTTTCCCAGCGGGCAAGCAGCATCTCGTTATCATCGGTTTCCCCGAATTGGACCCCGGCGAGCCGGAGGTCCTCCCGGAGAAAGGCCCGGCACTGCAGGCGGCTGTCCCCGGTGCAGCGCCCATCGATGTACTCTCCGGCCTGCGCCTCGGTCGAAAAGGCCAGCAGCGCCCCGGCCACCGCCAGCGCGCACCCGGCGGAAAAGCTCCCGCTGCTCGTTTTGTCGGGGTTGGCGACCGCTCCGGTGCTGTGGCGGCAGAGCCGGCAAAAGCTCAGCTCCCGCCGGGCGGCAAAGCGGTCGAGGGCGGCCTGCGCCTCCCCGAAGCGGTCGAAGCGGCCCGAATCCGGCAGCGTCCGGAGCTTGGAGCTTCCCCAGCACCGGACCGCAATCCGGTAGCTGCCCTCCGGCGCGCGGTCCACAAAATAGAGGCGCGCCGCATCCTCATAGACCGACACAGCCATTGCCAAGCCTCCCTCCTTGTCCGGGATATCCACAGCCGGTGCAGCTCCCAGCCGAGCAGCGCCGACAGCACCGCCAGCAGCCGGGGACCCTGGCCGATCAGCCAGTCAAGCATCGGAGGGCTCCTTTTTTCTGCGCTTCGGCCGCGGAGGGGGCGGCGGATCGTACTTTGCGACATAATCCCCGTAATTCATCCCCGCCCGGAACGCATCCCGCGCCATGTCGTACAACTCCCAGTTGGCGCGGGGAATGCCGCGATACCGACGCGGGATTTTCTCACCCGGCATGGCCCACCTCCCGGGACGGCGTTTCCGCCGTCCAATCGCGCAGGAATCCCGCGATATGCTGCCGGCAGCAGCGCACCCCATGAATCTCGGGGAGCTCGGCCTCCCGGCCGCAGAGGATGCAGCGCGGCGGCCCGGGAAACGGCTCGATCAGCTGCGCCAGCTCCCCGAGGCAGGAGAGCGGCAGGCTCGCCGGGTGGTCGTCCGGGTCGCGGCCGCAGACCGCGAAGCTCCCGTAAATCATCTGCTCACCCGAAAACTCGGTCCGGACCATCCGGTTCGGCAGGAAACGGGCGTTGTCCGCCCGGGAAACCAGCAGCATCCCGCCGTCGAGCCGGGTCAGCTCCATCGGCCCGCCCAGCAGCGTGCGCAGAGCCTCAAGGCTCCCGTCCAGCTCGGCCAATCGTTCCGGGCTGCTCGCCCGGAAATACAAAATCCGCATCACAGCTTGTCCTCCTCTGTTATTCCGGCGCGGCGCATCAGGGCGGCAAGCGTCCTTATGTCGCGCGCCGCTTTTTCGGCGTTGATTCCGGCAAGGCCCAAATTTGCGCCGACAATCGCGCCCTTTGTCCCGTTGAGGTGGCCGGTCAGAGCCACCATCTGCGAGCGGAGCTCGGCGCGCAGCTCCCGGGGGATCGCTTCGGGCGGTGCGGGCGGAGCCTCCCTTTCCGGCGGGGCGTCCGGCTCGGCCTCATCGCCGGTATGGACGTAGGGATTTGCGGGCGGCCCCTCGCCGGGCAGGTACGGCGGAGCATCCTCCTTCCGCCGCCTCTGCCCCGCGAAACGGACGCCGAGCTCCTTTGCGATCCGCCGGACATAGCTGGCCGAATACCCGGCCTCCGACGCCGCCTGCGTCACCGTCAGCCCGTGCGAGGCCAGCTCGGTGAGCAGGGTACGCAGCTCATCCTCTGACCGCGCGGGCCTCCGCCGGTAATCCTCGTCGCGCACAAAGGCGATCCCGTATTTGCGGCTCAGCGTCACCACCGAGCCGTAGGCAATCCCCAGGCGCCCGGCCGCCTGCCGGAGGGTCAGCCCTTCGGCGGCAAGCTCCCTGAGCTGCGCCTCCCGGGTGCCCGGCGCGGCGCGGCGGGGCTTTGCGGACCCCGCTTCCGCCGGAGGGTCCTCCACAGGGGGCGCGGACTCCTGCGGCTCGAGGATGTAACCGGCCTCGGTCAAAAGCTCCGCGACCTCGTCAACCGTACAGGCGTGCAGCTGTGCCACCAGGCGGAGATCGCGCTTGTTTTTCAGCCGCCGGTAATCGGCGCAGATCTCCGAGATATCGTTGGCGTTAAACCCCTTCACAGCATCCACCTCCCATACCCGATCAAAAACAGCCCGCAGACCACCAGACAGACCGCCGAGGGCGGCCAGATGATCGGCACGACCGCCGGAATCGACATCACCGCGAGTCCGCCCGCGGTAAAGATTGCTTTGCCCATAGATTGCGTCTCCCTCCTTGCAGCGTCCTCTTGTATCCCTCAAATCCCTCGTCGCTGACCGGCCAGCGGTACAGATCGCAGAGGGCGCGGTAGCGTCCATACAGGACCGCTTCCCGCGTGCGCCGGCGGTCAAAGCCCTCCGGCAGCCGAATACTTTGCAACTCCATCAGATCCTCCCGGGCTTGTCCCCTGCGGCGGCTACTCCCCAGCCGCCCGTTGTGTTGCCTGCTGCTGCGCCAACCGCTCGCTCACCTCTAGCATGATCCGGTAGGCAACGATCGTGCGGTCGTTGACCGGGATCACCATGCCGTCCATCTCCTCGTCGGGGATGATCGTGCCGTCGCACCGGCGATTGATGACCTGGATTCGGGGGTCGCCATATTCATACATCATCGATTCGCCTCCCTGCGGCATCGTATGCAGCGGACGGGTTGGCCTATCCCAAACCCGCAGGACCGCTTAACCATCGACAACCTGCAATTTCCCTTGTCGGCCGAAAGAGCAGCTGCCCTTCGGGGCGGTCTTTCTCTCACTTGCGCCCCTCTAACTCGCCCGATCATCGTGCATTGCAAACAGCTCATTAACCTCGACGCCAAGAGCGTCCGCGATCGCGAGGATATCGCAGGCCTTGATGATCCGCCGACCGTTGAGCATATCTGTAAACTGCTGCGACGAAAAACCCGCACGCTGCGCAATGGCGCACTGCTTAAATCCCCTCTCATCGATAATGCTGCTGATGCGCCTCGGCAGCATCGCATTGTAATCAACCACTCTCATACCAGCACCTCCCAAATACTCAAAACTCGTACTTTGTATTTATGATATACTCGATTATCGTACTTGTCAAGGGGTATCAATGCAAAAAGTTCGCGAAACTCGTACAAAAATATTGACTTATTGCGCGCGCGCGTGATATCCTTAGAGCAAGGACAATAAGGGGGCATCGACATGTCACTAAACGAGAGAATTAAGGAGGCCCGCATTGCAAAGGGCATCACGCAGGAGCAACTTGGCTCCCTGATCGGCGTCGCCAAAACGACTGTTGCCGGATACGAAAAAAACCGGGAGCCTACCGCTGCCAAAGTCGGAGAGATTGCCGACGTGTTGGGCGTCGATATTAGCTTCCTCTTCCAGGACGAGGTAAAGGTGATGCGGAACAGCCGCGCCACCCCGGAGGAAATGGAAAAACTCGTAAAAAAATACCGCCTCCTTGACACATTCGGTCAGGAAGCGGTGGATCGCATTATCGACGTTGAGCTCAAGCGTTGCATCTACGAAAGCAACCAAGGGAGGGGCGCGGAAGAAATCGCAAGGGAACCGCGGGTCCTCTACCTGCCGGAGCCCCTGCAAAAAGCATCGGCGGGCCGCGGCGCCTTGGCGGACGACGACAGCTCCGAGCAGATCAAGGTGCTCCACAATTCCCACACGATCAAAGCGGACTACATCATGACCGTTTCCGGTGACAGCATGGAGCCGGAGATATCCGACGGGGAACGGCTGCTGATTCGCGAGCAGCCGGCCGTTGAGGATGGCGAGCTGGGGATTTTCCTGCGGGGCGGCGAGAGATACGTCAAGCGCCTGCTCGGCGGCGCGCTGGTCAGCGCCAATCCCGCCTATCCGGACATCCCCTTGGATGAGGACTCCCGGTGCATCGGCAAGGTGATCTCGGTGCTCGATCCCTCGTGGGTCCTAGAGTAAGGAGGGCAATATGGGACTGCGTTTTCGCAAAAGTATAAAAATCGCCCCCGGCGTCCGGGTCAATTTCGGCAAGAAATCCACCGGAGTATCGTTCGGGACAAAAGGAGCGCGGGTCTCTTTTAATTCCAAGGGGCGCGTCACGAGGTCCGTCGGAATTCCCGGAACCGGGCTCTATTATCAGCAGAGCAGCGGCCTCGGAAAGCGCCCGTCCGCCAAAGCCGGCCCCAAAGCAGACCAGACAGCCAGATCGGCGGAGGGTACGCCGGCGACCGCAGGATCATTTATTCTTTGCGGGCTGATCTTATTGCTGCCGGGCCTTTTCCTGCAGATCTTTTCGCTGCCAATCATAAAAATTCTTGGGTGGATGCTAATCATTCCCGGCATATGCATCATTCTCACCAGCAAAAAGTCAGCCGCAAGCTGCAAAGCGCGCGCCGACGCCGAGCGGGAAGCCGCTGAGGCCGAGCTTGCCGCGCTAATGGACAGCCAGCGGCAGGCCTTTTGCGAAATGCTGGCCGCGATTCCGCGGCATCCAATCGAGATCACGGAGGATGTCGGGCTGGCGCCGCTCTCTCCAACGGATCTCGGCAGCCTCACCTATTCCCGCCTCTCCACACGCAACAACCGCACAAAACTTGCCGCCTTTGTGGTGGTCGATGTGGAAACCACCGGCCTGAGCCCATACGAGGACGCAATTGTTGAGGTTTCCGCGTTGCGTTTTTACGATTTCCGCCCGGTGGAGCTCTTTACGACATTGATTCGCCCGCCTCACGCGATCCCCGCGAAGGCCCAGGCAATCCATCATATTACGGATGAGATGGTCGCCGGTGCGCCGGCGTTCGGTGAGATCGCCGCCGCGCTGGAATCCTTTATTGGCAAAAGCAACCTAGTAGGGCATAACCTGCCCTTTGACCTGGGGTTCCTGTACCGGGCCGGGTTGGACGTTACCAGGCCCGCGCGCAAATACTATGACACCTGTGAGCTTTCCCGTGCGGCCAACCCCGAAGGGAGCCACAAGCTGCAAAGCGCCTGTGAGCAGTACGGCATCGTAATGGATCAGGCTCACCGGTCCAGCGCCGACTGTCTGGCTACAGGTCTCCTTTTTGCTCAGCTTGTCAGCGCAAAGCTCGGCGCACCCGAGGAGACGGCCGAACAATAAAAAAATCCCGCCCGGCGCTACCAACACCGGACGGGATCGAAACCAAGCGACCAAAAACGCAAAGCCGCTCTACGGAGATTATACCACCTCCGCGGGGCCGGCGCAAGCATACCCTGCGGAGGTTTTTGCTATGATATACCGACGCGGGAAACGGAGGTATCTCATGCTGATCGACGGATATGTACGGGTCTCCACCCTTGAGCAGGCCCGGGAGGGCTACTCGATCGGAGCGCAGACCGAGCGGCTGAAAGCCTACTGCGCGGCGCGGGGCTGGACGCTGCGCAGCATCCACACCGATCCCGGCCATTCGGGGGCGAAGCTCGACCGGCCGGGGCTGCAGACGCTGATCTCTGATGTCCGGGCCGGCCGGTGCAACGGGGTGCTGGTCTACAAGCTCGACCGGCTTTCCCGGTCCCAAAAGGATACCCTCTATCTGATCGAGGACATTTTCCTTGCAAACGGCGTCTCGTTTATTTCAATAAACGAAAACTTCGACACCTCCACAGCATTCGGCAGGGCAATGATTGGAATCCTCTCGGTATTCGCGCAACTGGAGCGCGAGCAAATCCGCGAGCGCACCATGATGGGGGCGGCCGAACGGGCAAAGTCCGGGCTCTGGCATGGCGGCGGCTGGGAGCCGATCGGCTACGACTACATCCCGGAGCGCGACGAGCTGCAGGTCAATGAGTACGAGGCGATGCAGGTCCGGGAGGTCTACGACTGCTACCTCAACCGGAGGATGTCTCTCTACAAGATCACACAGCACATGACCGAGCAGGGCTACCGCCACAAAAACGGCGGCTGGGATCACGCCAGCACCGTCCGAAACGTCCTCAAAAACAATCTCTATGCCGGCATCATCTCGTGGGGCGGCCATGATTACCCGGGACAGCACACGCCGCTCATCGACCGGGAGGTGTTTGACAAAGTGCAAAACAAACTCGAGCTGCAGGGGACCCAAAGCCGCAAGCAGCCGGAGCCGGGCGCCTCCTTTTTTACCGCGACCGCCCTACTCTCCGGCATCCTGTTCTGCGGGCGCTGCGGCGGCCGCTACTACGGCTCCGGTCAGTACCGGGGGTCGAAAAAGCTGCCAAACAGCCAGCGCCAGTATATCCGGGTCTATGCCTGCTACTCCCGCACCAAGACCAAAAAGAGCATGATCAAGGATCCCACCTGCAAAAATGACTACTGGCGCGTTGAGATTTTGGATGCCTACGTCATGGAGCAGATCCGCCGGCTTGCCGCCGACGACGATTTTTTTCGGAGCATTAGCAAGCCGGCTCCCGTCCTGCCGGACGAGGACAAACGGCAGGCGCTGCGCCAGCGGATCGATTCCCTCGATCAGCAGCTCGCCCGGCTGCTTGATCTCTATCAGCTCGACTCGGCCCCCTTGGAGCAGATCTCACAGCGCATCGAGACGCTGACCGCCGAAAAGCGCGAGCTGCAGGACTCCCTCGAGGCAATCAAGCCGCCGCCTCCGCGCACCGATCCGCTGCAGCTCCGCCGGATCGCCCAGAATGCAAGCCAGGTACTTGAGAGCGGAGACCTCGACGAAAAACGC
>ERZ1673695.3090-NODE-3090-length-10763-cov-5.380183_pt1 | contig 10763 bp, 7 predicted proteins | sample MGYA00580225_ERZ1673695 | MGnify/ENA primary metagenome ERZ1673695 (study PRJEB41218, sample SAMN15661739) | gut metagenome | host: Homo sapiens | place: Canada: London | collected 2015-08-20/2019-03-30 | study: EMG produced TPA metagenomics assembly of...
CGCCCGCCTGCAGCAGGCCCATAACCTGATAGCGCGTCACGCCCATGTCGGCATAGTCATACACCGAGTACGTGTTGATCTCGGCCCAGCTATGGTCCGTGTTCTCGGAGCTGTTGCCGCGAGAGACCGTCAGATACATGGTCACAATGCCCGAGTCATCATAGACCTCGTACAGCTCGTCCTTATCGCGCAGATGCTTGGACTGGTCGGAGGCCTCGGCCTTTTTAATCTTGTCCTGCTTTTTTACCTTATTTGTCGAGGATTCGTCCTGAGATGAGCAGCCCGAAAGCAGCAGCGCGCCGGCAGCCGCCTCGATCAGACAGCGGCGAGACATCAACTTATCGATCATCAGAACCTCCCCAATGGTTGCGATACACGCGAACTACTGCGCGCTGAAACGCGCCGTGCGGCACGCCCTTGCGGCGGCACTCCTCATAGCGCTGCTCGGCACGGTCGAGCAAGCGGCCCAGCTGTGTAAAGCGACCCGTTTTGTCGGTCGCCACAATGGGCTGCTGGCTCAGGATACGATACGGCAAGTTGGCGGTATAGGTATCGAGCCGCAGCAGGGCCACGATAAAAAACACCACCGCACCCAACAAAAAGCCAAAGCCGTAAAACTGCTGCGGCAAAAGCAACGACACGGCGGTCGCCAGCCCTGCCACACCGGCAAACAGGCCCGAGGCCAGAACGGCTCCCTTGTAGTCGGTAAAGTACAGCAAGATCTGCAGGATTGTGTTGCCCACGGCATACAGGCCGTAGCCTACGCATAATGTGCGAAAATACCCGTGCATAAGGTTGTTAAAGCCCAGCGGCAGGGCCGAGAGCACTGTGGTCTCGAGCGAAATGACCGCCGCCGTCACAAACAGCTGCTTGAGCGCGCAAAAGCGCAGTTCGCTGTTGAGTGTGGAGAGCATCTCCTCCTCGGCCACTACAATATCGCCCACCACGCCGCCGTCGTTAAACAGACTGTAGTAGTCACGGTAGCGCGGATAGAAATTGACCTCGACCGACACCACAAAGTTGACGGTCGTGACGAGTGTGGTCAAAAACGCAATGAGTGCCGGCACGTCATGGTAAGGAGCCCCGTAAAACAGGCCTTTGATCTGCACGCCAATAGGGCCCGCCCAGATAATAACCAGGTGTGCGAAAAGCCCCAAGTTGGTAAACAGCCCCGTAAGCGCAAGCGGCATAAATTGGTCGAGCCAGCGCAAAAAACGCCAGGGACTCCGATCACTCTGTGGAAAATACCGGTACAGCAGTACCACATCCCAGGCAAGCATGACGCCGTAGCCTAGGGCGATTGACGCCAACAGGCCCTCGACCGGCGGCAGTCCCAGTGCCAGCGCGGCCAGGGCGCACAGGCACGCCACGCCAATGGCGGCCGCAAAGCTGCACAGAATGCCACGATAATCTTTGATGGCCGTGAGATAGCTCATGCCGTTCCAGTTGACGATCATAATGTTGAACAGCCACAGGCACAGCAGCCCCTGCAGCAGCGTGGCCCCCGAGAACAGCAAAAAGACGCCGTAGAGCACCGTGCCCGAAACGAGCATGATGGCATTAGATCCCCAAAACGAAGGCAGGATCTCATCCTCGCGCTCGGCAAAGAGCATGTCGGCCAAAAAGCGCGTGACCGGCATGGAAAAAAAGCTTGTGAGCGTGAGCGATGCCAGCAGCGTATAGGTCACCATGCACACCAGCAGATCCTGGTTGGCGCGGCCCACACCCCACAGACCGCACAGCACCAAGATACCCACCTGGAGCAGCACACCCAGCAGCATGGGGCCCGTGCATACAATGCCGGCGTAGCCGTAAGCGCGCATCGTGGCAAACAGACCCTTGCGCCTAAACAGGCGCTTGAGCTCAAAACCGATTCCGGCCACCGGCTACTCCCCCTCTCTAGGCAGGTCAAACGCTTGCGCCGTCTCGTCGTACAGCGCGCGATAGTTGGCGAGCATCTGCTCGTGCAAAAAGTACGTGGCAACGCGACGCTGGCCACGCTCCCCCATCTCAATACGACGAGCGCGGCTTGTGCACATGCGTTCCATAGCGTCGGCCAAGCCCTTGCGATACATGGGCGGCGTCACAAAACCCGCCACGCCAAAGTCGTCGCCCGGGGCGCCTTCGAGCAGCTCGCGGCAGCAGCCCACCTCGGTCGTCACGCAAGGACGGCGCGCTGCAAGCGACTCCAGCACGCTGAGCGGCTGGCCCTCGGAGATGCTCGTCAAAATGGTAAAGTCGAGCTTTTCCATGTACTCAACCACGTTGACGCGCCCGGTAAAGATCAGATCGCGCACGCCCAGGGTATCGACCAGCGCGTGACACTCGGCGCCGTACTCCTCGTCATCCACGCCACCCATGATGTGCAGGCGCACGCGGGGCAGGCGCTCGTGCAGCTCAAAGAAGGCATAAATCATGGTCTTGACATCCTTGATGGGCGCCAGGCGCACCACCGCGCCAATGTCCACCCAGCCGTCATCGGTCTTTAAGGGAATATCCTTAAAGCGATCGAACTGGATGCCGTTGGGGATGACCAGGCATTTGTCCGCATCGCAGCCCATATCAATCTGCGTCTTGCGGGCGTTATGGAACAAACTCGTCACGCGGAAGGCGCGGCGGTAGATCTCCTCCGAAAGCAGGTAGAAAAAGCGAATCCAGCGGTCCTTAAACGACGGCACCACCCAATCGGCGCGAATGATCTCTTCCTCGCGCTCGCGGGTATAGATGCCATGCTCGGTCAGCAGCACCGGCGCATGGTGAACGCTTGAGCCCAGGCAGGCGAGCAGGCCACCGTAGCCGGTCGAGATGGCATGGTACACATCGGCCACCGGCACCTCGCTGCCCAACAGGTAGAGCACGGGCAGCAACATGGAGCGCATGGTGTGGAATGCATCGGCAAAGGGCGTGTAGGGATACTCGGCCAGGCACACGTCGCGAAAGATATCCATAAACGTGCGGCTCTGCAAAAACGAGAGCGGATGCACGCGACGGCGGTGGAAGATATCGAATAACACGTCCCAGTCCGGATTGGAGAGCGACACCAGACGGCGTAGCGCCTCGCGCTCACGGTCGTTAAAACTGGCTTCATGTTGCTCGCCCGAAAGCCGCAGGGCATCGTCCAGGAACACCTCGTGCACCTCGACCACGTTGCCGGGCAGCTCGTAGACAAACTTGCCACGGTCGGCAGCATGCGCGCCGATCACCCACAGCACAAACTCGTGCTCGGGCATGGCCGTAATGTAGCCATGCATCCAGGTAGATACGCCGCCGTGCACATAGGGGTAGCAACCCTCGAGTACCAAGCAGATTCTCATTTATCGCCACCCTCCTTGCGCTCGATCGTCACGGTCTTATCATTTGCCTTGAGCAGATACAGATTGCCCGTAAGGTGCGTCAGTTCGCCACCCGTCACCGCACCCGGCTCGCCATTATTGGCGCGAAACATGAGCCACGCCTCGTCGTGGAAATTGCCCAGGCTGATCGTCCAGGCATCCGCGCCTGTGTCCACGCCCACCGTCACGGACGAAAAACGCTGGATGGCGCCCGAGCATTCCGAACCGGTCTGACGCCGCAGGTCGGGCGCAGACTTGGTGAGCCAGTCCAGGTAGTCGGTCAGGCCGCCCTTGTAGACCTCCCAGCCCTCCCTAGCGCCGCGATCGGGATCCAGTAGGTCGTCCGGATGCATAAAGTGCGTGCTCACGTAGTGCATGTTGAGTTCGGACACAGCAGCCAGGCGCATGTAGGAATCGTCGACCATGCCGCCCGAGACAATACGCGGCTGCTCCACAATGCCATCGCTCGCCACGCCAAACTCCTGCACGTACGGCAGGTCGGTGCCATCCTCAAAATACGTACTGGCGATGGTCTTAATGCGCGGAACGTCGGTGCCGATAAGCTTGCGCGCGCGGGCCGAAAGGATATTCGACGGCGGAACGTAGACCGAGCCGTGCGCGTTGGGCAGCACCTCATCCTGGAAGGCTATAAGCTCGTTGAGCGATGCGACGAGCGTCTCCTTGTTCTTCCATGTCTTGTAGTCGTACAGTGTGCCATAGTCGGTATCCCAGAGCGCCAGCGGCTGATGGTTGTAGCCGTGGAAACCCAGCTCTCCGCCCATCTGCAGCAGCATGCCGCCAAAGTAGCGGAACTGCGTGGTATCGGCCTGGCGCGCGGGCTCGGTCTGGTTGACCGCGTCCTCGTAGTTTTCGATCATCACGCCGGTAAAGCGAACGCCATATTTTTGCGCGAGCTTTTGCAGATCGGGCCACCAGACCTTGGCATAAAAGTCGGCGATAGAAAGCCCATAGTCGCGCTTGATGTAGGTGCCGTCGCCCGAGGGCACGGGGCTGGGAAAGTCGTCCAGATAGAAGACAGCGCTGTTGATGACGGGGTAGGCCGTGGCATCGCCCAGAAGGCTGATCGCCGCGGCGTAAAAACCGCGCATGACCTTGTCATAGATACCGATATTGCACACCACGGTGCGACCGCTACCGCAGTCATTCGACCAAATGAGCGGGGCGCCCGCATCGCCGGTCTTGGCCCACACACGAGCCGTCTCGCGCAGCGAAACCGAAAGCGACGAATCAAAGGGGTCCGAGAGCTCGTAGCGCTCTCCCCCGCCCAGCATAAAGTCCTCGCACGGCACAATGCTTTCGGCTTTTACATAGTCATATCCGGCAGATTCAATGCCAAGCTTGGGAGCAATCACTTGCAGATAGCCCGAGTTATCCGGAGGCATGGCGAGCATAAGCGAACCGCCGGCACTCACCCAACTCATAATGTCGCTCAGGTGCGTACCGAGCCCATCGAGCGACGGCATGAGCAAAATCACGCGATCGTAGGAGGTCAGCGAGGGAATGGCATCCACGCCGTCCAGGGCAAGGTCCACGTCGCGGTGCGCGATCTTCATGTCGAGCAGAATCTGGTCGAACTGCTCCTTTACGTCCTCGACGCCAGCTTGATCGGAATCGGTAATGACCAGGCACGTGGGCTTTTGGCCAAATATTGCCGAGGAAGCCGGCACCGCATCGTTGGCGGCAAGCATCCCCAGCTTATGCTGGCCCGCACTGTACTGTACGCCGGCGCGCTCCACCAGCAGCACGGCCGCCATGGTAATAAAGACCGCCCACACCACAAGCAGCCCCATCCAGCGAAAATGGCCCGCACGGTCGCGGATATGCTGTACCACGCTCATCGGGCCTCCTCTCCGTTGCGCCAAAACGCCAGTTCCTCGCGGTTGGCGGCGCTCAAGTATACATGCTGTTTGTCAATCGCATCGATCACGCGGTGGACCTCGTCGCCGTCGCGGTGCATCACCGCCAGGCGCAGGCAAAGCATCCAAACCTCCTGCTCCTCGGGCACGTCGAGCACCAGCTGGTCGGTCACGGCCTGCGCCTCGTCGATCTGTCCGACATCGGCCAGCACCGTCGCGTATCGAATGCGAAGCTCAAGGGTGTCCTCGCGCTCGCAGCGACGCGCAAGCAAGCGCGCGTACTGTTGGCGCTGAATCTGAGCCACGCGCCCCTCAGCCAAGCCCGAGCCCAAGTATTCACCAAGAAAATCGCAGTATTCGTTGAGGTTTTGCGCGCTCGGGTCCGTCTTAAAGGCACGCTCCAGCTGCTGCAGTTTAAGGTCGGACTCCTTAGAGATCTGCGCCACCGCCGTCGCGGCATAGTGAGCCACCTCAACGTCGTCGTTAAGCTTAGCCGCCTGCAGCTGCGCCAGGTACGCGTCGGGCTCCTCGGTGAGCATGGAGAGCATGAGGCGACGCCGGTCTGCCGGGTCGTTGACGATGAGCGCCTCCTCGAGCGGCACTACGCCCGCATCGGTTTCACGGTCGTGCACTAGGATGCTGCGATGCAGGTCGTCGTTGAAGCGCAGCGACTCCAGCGCAGACTCTTTCAGCCCCTCGCCAAACACCGCGCTGCGGGCCGATAGCAGAACCACCAGCAACGGGCCCCACAGCGGCACCAGCACTATTACAGCCAGCATGTGCCCGCGCACCGGCAGCAGGCCCAACTTCATGAGCGTCCACAGCATCAGGCAAACCAGCGCATGAATCAGCAGCAAGACGGCAGCAACGACAAGCGAGATCAAGCGACACCTCCCTCACCGTCACCGGTGTAAGCGATGTGCTGCAGCAGCGCCACGATGTCCTCGCCGTCGACGGGCTCCACCGCAATCTGCTTTGCGCTCAGGCGCTCGCGGATAATGGGCAGATCGCACGCCTTTGCCTGGCGCATAAGCAGGTAGAGCACGTCGCCATCGACCAAGCCCGCCGCGTCGCTCTCGCGGATTGCCGACCCAATTGCGCCCACCAGCTCGCCGACAGGCTCCATGCCCGGTACCACGCGCAGGAGCAAAAAGCTGCCCATCTTGCCATCTGCCAGCGCCTGCTCGGCCGCGAGCTCTTGGCCAAAGGCAGCCTGCTTGAGCACGCAAGTACCGTCAACGCAACGCTTATCCTGTGCCACCGCCTCATAGTCAAAGGCACGGCCCAGCGCGCTTTCGACCAGGCCGCACAAGATGCGGAACAGATTTTGATAATAGAGGGTCATTTGGTTCTCGGCCGCACGACGCACAAAGATCAACACGGCGGGCGCCCCGTCACGCTCGATCGTGTATCCAAACATGGGAAGCCCCGGCATCAGTTCGCGGTTCACCCACAGACTCGAACGACCCCCGTCGCCCAAAAGAGGTGCAAGCTGCTCAAGCGTGAGCGAGCGTGCAGCATCTTCGGCAATCGCGGGACTTGCTGCCACCAGGCGTGCAAATGCCCCGCCCGAAACATGGTAGATCGCCACCGAATCGTTCTCGAGGATCTCACCCAGAAGCTCGCAGCACTTGCGATAAATGTCGCGTGGGTTGAGCACGTCAAGCTCCTGCGTCACGGCAAAGATCTTGCCAAAGCTGTCGTGGCGACCCACGATCTGGCGCCTGTACGCGCGCTTGTCCTCGATCGCGTCGTGGTAGAGCTGCGTAAGGAACGTATTGCGGTTGCGCACGAGCTCGTTTTGATCGCGCTCCGCCCTAATGGCTTCGCTGTTGCGCAGCTGCACATAGCCGCACACGGCACCCACAACAAAGTACGCAATAAACGGCAGCCAGTTGGACGGCTCGTAGAAAAGGCCCTGGAAGGTATAGCCGTACTGAGTAAAGTAGCTCGCGGCCAAACCCACCGACGCCAGCAGCGCCGCAACCAGGCCAAAGTCCAAGCCATACAGCGTGCCGATGAGCACCACGTAGAGCAGGCGATAATCGAGCACGTTGAGCTGGGTCGATTGGGAGAACAAGCGCTCCAGCACCTCGAACAGAACCCAAGCAACGCCCGTCTCTAGGCATTTAATAGGCAGCGTGCGCATTTGAATGCGGTCGATGGCCGCGCGCAAGGGGTTGACCTTCTTTGCACGGCCAGCATCCCAGCGAGCCTGAATGGTCGAGAGGTCGCGCAGCAAGTCGTAGCGCTGAAACCAGCCATAGCGCACGCGAGCGACGTCGCTGGCGGGCAGGGCGTAGCCGGCAGAATCGCCATAGGCAACTGAGAGCCCTGGGAACAGTGCCTTGAGGGCCTCGCCCACCTCGCCCGCCGTATGATGGAAGGTATCGGCTACGTCGAGCGTCTCAAAGTTACCATTCCAGCTGTCAAAGATACGGCGTACCAGCACCGAAAGCTCCTCGGCACACAGCAGGGGAAACGCGGCATCCTGCGCGCCCTGCAGAGCGGCCGATCCGGTTGAGCATGCGTCGAACAGCGGCACCAAAAACGGGTCCTCCAGCGCGGCAGACGCGGTATACAGGAACGGCACGCGCAGGATCTTGGTCTGAACGCCCTCGCGAGCAGCGTAGTAGCGGCACAGGTCGTTGGCTGCGTGCGCGATAATGCCCTTGCCCGTTCGCCCCGCGGCATCGGCGGCACCCTCGGCACCCGCGGGCCCCGCTACATACAGCAGTTGGACCCGGCGACCCGCGCACGTACGAAAGACCGAGCGCAGCAGCTCGATTTCGCCCACGGTATCGGTATGCGGGGTAAGGTAATTAGACAGGTAGACCACGCGGTCGAACTCGTAGGCCTGATCCAGGTGCTGGAGGAGCTCTTTCCACGAGGCATGGGGCGACGACTCGTCGCGGCGCGCTTCCGCGGCAGCGACGACCTTAACGTGGTCCCCGGGGAACGCCTTGGCACAAAAGTCATCGTCAACATATGCGGTGTTGCCAACAACCAGCACCTCCATGGCGTGCTCCTCCCCTAAAATCCACTTCTGTCATAGTCAAACATGCGTATTTTACGCTGTCAACGCGAGTTGAAACGCCTTTAAGGCTGTTTTAAGAACTTTTTTAAAGGATGTGGGGATGGCAACTCGTCCGAGTCAGGCTCATTGAGAGGCTGCTATTCGCTCTGAAAAGGCACATCGCAATCTGCTGACAGCTCTGCAGGGAGAATGGCAGGCAATGTAAGCGCTCCCATGGGCGAAAGTCCAGTAACAACCATCAAATAGCTCTTTGCATGGGCATATGCCATCGAAATAGCATTTGAAAGAAGGTAGTGACGCGCCTCGTCATCGGGAGAGTTCATTGGCATTTGCGCTGAAACCGAGATGGATACTATAACGCCAGCGTGCATCTTCTCCTGTGCACCATCATCTCTGTCAAGGAGGCTGCCAATTACGCACATCTTTAAACTTGCGCGAGCGTCATTACCGTTTTTCCAAAGGTGGACATCTTGGTAGCTAACGTCAACTTTTAATTCCATGTTATCCGAGGGCGAATCCTCGATATGGAAATCGGAGTCAACGACGAACAAATTCACGATCTGAATTGGAGCAATAAAATCCCCACTCATGCTGCCAAACCTCCGGAAATCATCTCGAGATTCACATGCGAGGACGGACGCTCGTTCCTAAAAGACCATTGCTCTCGCACGGAATTGTTGGATGAAAGAAACGGTAGCTCTTTAGAATAGCTAACGGTAACCTTAGGAACGATATTGATACCCAAAGCGAGCTCGAACCTAGCGATCGTCTTCAACGTCATATTGGGCTGAGAATTCAACAGCTTCGAAAGCGACTGAAGGCTCATGCCCATACGCTTTGCCAAATCGCTTTTGCTTAAACCCAAATGCTTCATCTCGCGATGAACAATAAACTCGATATCTAGCGCGTGTTCATAAGCGCGTGTTTCGCTAGTTTCTGTCTCGGCGTAAAAATCAGATAAATCTACTTTTTTCATTGTGTTCTCCGTTTCGAAAGCCAAGTATAAAAGTCAACGCTCAGATTCCAGAAGCTGACGCGCTATTACGGCTAATCGCTTGGCCCGCTCGATTTCTTTACTGATATTTCCTGATCCCTGATGTCCTTTAAACCAAAACAATAGAACAATTTTGTCTACGCCCTGACATATGGCATAAATCATCTCTCGATTTGCCCCGTCAAACCCTTTTAGTTCATAGAGACCAATCTTAGAATCGACACGTCGCAGCTTTGAGGTCCCGCTCGCAACCTTTAAACCGTAATCGTAGATTTTTGAAATCTGGTCGATCATTTTACGAGCGACAAATATCCGTTTAGGGTCTGACATCATCTTCTGAAATTGAGAGTTGTCAGAAGAAGTCGTCAACTCCCAAAACGGTCGGCCCTTGGGATCTCTGTATTCGACAAGTTCATATCCTTCTGCCAAGGGCCACCTCCATTTCTAGATACACTTAACTTATAAGTTAAGTGTAGCTTTTAAAACAAGAATAACAAGGTTCACGCTAGATTTCACAGCTCCGATTGATAAACATTCAAGTCAAGCTTGCGCTAAATCCGGAAGTGCGGGGAAAATCAGAGCATTGCCGGCCAGACCCCTGTTTTGAGTTCCGCTGACCTGCGGTTTTGTTGCCGAAAAACGGGTTGCGCTCGGCAAGTTTCGATTTTCCCCGCACTTCCGAAATAACACGCTAAAAGCGAGTGTCCGGAAGCCAAACGCGACAAATACTCCTCGGAAAATAGCCCCTTGAACGCAAAAACCGCCTATCGGCGGCTTCCACGGACCAAGCCGGACATACCGTCGCAGGGCCTCATCGCAGCTAGAGCTTTAAGGAAAGGCCCCGCCCCTGTCAAACCTCTACCGGAGAAGCGCGGCAAACAAGAACTGCGCGAGCACGCGTCAGTAGAGTTACATGCAAGCAGAAAAACACCTGCAATTTCGCCTTTTCTCAATTGAGATGTAAGTTTCGACAGGCCAAATCTTACATCCAAACAAATAACAAAAAGAGGCGGCCATTCAAAAGAAAAGCCGCCTCTCCGCAGGACGCAGGCCCGTAGGTTGACTGCGTCAATACCGCTAGGTTTACTCTAGTATCCTATCGGGTCCCAAAAGGTCAATCCAGTTAAAGACGGCAGGCAACCCAAAGCAACATCTTTCATGAATCTCCAGTCCTATCGAGCCCGATCGAGCCCGGCTATCCAACCAGATACGGCCCAATCACATCGAAAATCTCGCCCACCTTGGTTGCGGGATTTTGCAAAGAGGGCTTGAGGTTACCCAGCTCCCTATGGTGCGTATCGAGGCGCCCAGCACGCTGAAGTGCCTCGCCCCGTTTATCGTCCACCGCTTCGAACAGCCCGTCCAAGTTCTTGCGGTACTCGATGCCCAAGTCCTTAGACATCGCCTGACCAAGGGCGCGCTGACACTCCGCGGCCGACATGGGGGCAGAGGTATAACGAAGGTGCAGAAGCGGCCACAGCTCGAAGCAGGGGTTCGACCACAACGCATGGAAGGTCCTCGAA
>ERZ1673695.3094-NODE-3094-length-10753-cov-9.629183_pt1 | contig 10753 bp, 8 predicted proteins | sample MGYA00580225_ERZ1673695 | MGnify/ENA primary metagenome ERZ1673695 (study PRJEB41218, sample SAMN15661739) | gut metagenome | host: Homo sapiens | place: Canada: London | collected 2015-08-20/2019-03-30 | study: EMG produced TPA metagenomics assembly of...
TAGTTAGTCTTTCACACGATCCTTCCCTCCGAGACTTTCGGCCAGGCAGGTTTTTGACAGTCTGAACTGCCAGCCCGGCAAAATCGACTTACGCCGCGAACGGGTAGCTATGCTCATAATAGCTCGCGCCGGCGAGGGAGCCGATGGGGGACAGGAGCATGAGCTTGCCGTTCTCATCAGGGTACATCATCATATCGGCATTGACGTTTTCGGCGCTGCGCGTCCATTCGAGCTGCTCCTGCCAGAGCGCGTCGTCGCCCATGGTGTCCGGATAGATGGAGCGGAAGCAGCGCTCGGCGGCATCGGCCGCGCCCGCCTCGAATTCCGCCTGCGTCACGCCGCACAGGTCGAGGATCTGCGCGTTCGTCAGACGCGTGCCGGTGATGCGGTCGAAGCAGTAGACCTGATGATAGGCGCAGTCGTTCGGGTAGGACGAGTGGGTGAGGAGCACGAGCACGTCGCCGCACCAGTGACTCTCCCAGCCGATCTCGACGCACGTCGGGTCATAGCCCTGTGCCTGCGCGATATGGGCCTCGTCGACGAGCGGCATAAGCTCGTCGGAAATAGCGGTGTTGATGAGCTCAGCATCCTGCGTCTGGCAGTTCAGCTGCGGGATGCGGTAGGAATAGCCCTCGCCGCTCTCGTTCAGCAGATCGGTGACGGCGTTTTCCTTCTGCATCTGCTCGCCGGTCGGCGCCCACGGGCCGGTGGATTCAGACGCCTCGCTTTCGACGGGCGTTTCGTCCGTCCCCATGGGGAGCGTGGCGGCAGGGGACGTGCCGCAGGACGCCAGCAGCAGGCAGAGCGCAGCCAGCAGCGCGGGAATGAGCTGTTTCATGAGAAAATTCCTCCTTGGATGTTCTGTTCCGTTAGACGGGAAAGAAAGCGGGATGTTCCGGCGGGCAGTGACAGAGTGGAGCGTGAAACGCACAGACGCAATCGGTGCATGCCGTTTTAACGGCAGCCGGTACGGGGCGGCAGTGCCTTCCCGAGATTGCACCCCAAGGGCACTTCCTCGCGCTTCGCGCTCAGGGCGCCACGTCGGTCGTTGGCCTCCTCGCAATGACAAACTTGGGGGCATTACACGTTCGCCATGAATGCCTCCATCTTTGCAGCTGCCAAAGGCGGTCACTGACCGCCGCTACAGACGCAATTGGTGCGTGCCGTTTTTATCGACAGCTGGTACGAGACGACAGTGCGGCACAGGGCGTCGAGGACGCCGCTCCCCTACAACGCCCCAATGATACAGGCCGCTCGGGGTTATCCCGGGCGGCCCGTCAGCATTATTGGGAATTTGCCGTGCGCTCTGCCTTCGCCAGCCTGCGCTCCTCCTTCGTGCGGAAGAAGTGCTCGAAGACCGGGATGAAGAACATGCACACGAACGCCGCCGTGAAGCCGCCGTTATACAGGCAGAAGCCGCCGTGCAGCAGAGGCACGCTCGCGACGAGCGTGAAATGCAGCATACCGGCGAGGATGCCGAACGGCCAGCCATAGCGGCCGGAGATCGGCGAAAGGCCGTTTGCAAAGCAGAGGCCGACGACGATGGCCTGCGCGTTGATGGCCTGCGTATAGGCCTCGCCGACACAGAACCACTTGCCGAGGAACGACGCGGCAACATAGCCCACCATGATGGGCCAGACATTGCCGGGGTGGCTGCCGGAGCAGCAGCAGGCCAGCATGCAGAAGATGCAGCCGAACGTCACGGCGTTGAACGTCGCGCCGATCAGGTTATAATACAGCACGATGAACAGGCCGTAGACGCCGACGTTCATCAGGAACGCTGCATTGCCGTACTTCTGCGAGAAGTCGACGCTGTAGCCGGGGTCGCGGAGCAGACGCCAGTAGTCCTTCGGGCGGCAGCCCAGCACGAGCGCGCCGACAATGCACAGGCCGAACACGCCGAAGCAGAACACATTGGCCACATTCCAGCTCGAGACGCCGAGATCGGTGCTCGCGCCGCCGGGCAGCGTGCCGCCGAGCGCCTGATAGAGCAGAGCGCGGACGAAGAAGGCCGTCAGGCCGACGGGCACCGCGGCGGAATAGAGGTCATAGCCCTTGTGCATCTTCGGGGAGTGGACCAGCCCGGCGGGCAGGCAGAAGCCGATGAACAGGCCGACCGCAATGGCCAGCAGGATGCCCTGCCAGCGGAAGCCGACGATATCCGCATGGGGATAGCGGATCATCAGGTCCGTGAACAGCGGGCAGATGCCGGTCGTGAAGACCATGGCGTTGATCTGGTTCGCGGGATTTTCGCGCTTGACCAGGCAGTACAGCAGCACGCCAAGGAAGCCGAACCAGAGGTTCAGGATGTTGACGCCCCAGAAGCAGAACCCGGCCGTCAGCAGAAAGGCGAGGCACGACGTGGCGTTGACCTTGACCTTCGGGAGGCTGTAGAGGGCCGTGAGGACGAGGCAGACGAGGCCCGCGTTCAGGAACGTTCCGGCGTAGCCGCCGTTATCAAAATAGTTGGTCGAGACCTTCGAGGACTCCGTCATGATGCGGCGCAGACCGGTGAACATCTCCGCGCGGTCCGGCGCGATGAAGGCGGAGCATAAGAAGGCGAAGGTAAATGCGGCGAACAGAAGCCTGAGGAAGCTGCTCGCCGAAAGCTGCTTCAGCTTATGCATGATTCTCTCTCAACTTTCCCGTCCGAAAATCAGACGCGCTCGGCAGCTTCGATGACATGCTTCATGAGGACGGACGTCGTCACGCTGCCCACACCGCCGGGGACGGGGGTGATGGCCTCGACGATCGGCTCGACCTCGGCATAGACCGCATCGCCCGCAATGGCGCCCAGACCTCCGCGCGCGTTCGGCTTGTTCTCATCCCAGTTGATGGAGACGTCGATGACGACCTGACCGGGACGGACATAGTCCTTCGTCAGGGAGTTCAGCACGCCCGCTGCGGAGACGAGGATATCGGCCTTGCGGCAGATCTCGGCGGTGTTGACGGTCTTGGTGTGGCAGACGGTCACAGTGGCATTCTTGCCCATGAGCATCATCGCAGCAGGCTTGCCGACGACGAGGCTGCGCCCGATGACGACGGCGTTCTTGCCCTTGCAGTCGATGCCGTAGTAGTCCAGGATCTCCATGCAGGCGGCGGGGGTGCAGGGGGCAAAGCCCAGATCGCTGCGGCCCTCGAACACACCGGCGTTCGACAGGTCGGTCATGCAGTCGACGTCCTTCTTCGGGTCGAGGCGGTTGCAGATCTCGTTCTGGTCAGCCTTGAGATGCTTCGGCAGCGGACGGAACATCAGAACGCCGTGGATGGCGTCGTTGGCGTTGATCTCGTCGATGAGCTTGAGCAGGTCCTCCTTGGAGGCATCCTCCGGCAGGACAAACTTCTGCACGTTGATGCCGATGAGCTCGGCGCGCTTCGTTGCGCCCTTCTCATAGGACAGATCGCTGGGGTTCTCGCCCACGCGGACGATGCCGAGCGTGGGGACGACGCCCTTTTCCTTCAGCGCATTTGCGCGCTCGATGAGCTTTGCATTCAGTGCATCGGTAACTTCTTTGCCCAGTAACTGCTTTGCCATGATATGTTTTCTCCTTTTTGAGATAAGATTTGGGTTCGAGGGTGGGGCGGCGCAGGGCCGCCGGCGGAATGCTGTAGGGGCAGGGCATGCCCTGCCCGTCCGCGAAGCGGCAAAAGTACCGCTGATTCGATAGGAAGCACCGTTCCCTGCGTCGTTGAATGCCCCTCCACAAGGCGCTCACTACCCGCAAGGGGCACGCCGCATCCGTAAGGCGGCAAAGCCGCCAACGGCTGCGCTGTGAGCGCCGCTACAGACGCAATCGGTGCATGCCGTTTTATCGACAGCTTGTTCGCATCGGCGGTTTACCGCCGGGCGGGGCATGCCCCGCCCCTACGGAGGCTGCATTATGTTATATTACTTGAAGAAGCCGTTCTTGACGGTCTCGAAGATCTCGTCGGCCTTTTTGCCGCAGGTGTCGAGCATCTTCCGGCAATAGGCGTTCATTTCCTCGGCCTTTTCGCGGTTCTGGAGCGTCTTGGTATTGATGAAGACGTTCAGGGACGCGGCCTGCAGGGCAGCCTTGACGATGACGGCGCCGCAGCCCGCGTCGGACACGGCGAGGCGGCTGCCCTTCGCAGCAAAGACGGCGATGGCATCCATGGACTCACAGCACAGCTCCATGATGTGCATCGGAACCCTGCAGGCGGTAACGGTGGCGTCCTCGAGCACCGCGGCGCGGTTGGGATCGTCCTTCGGAATGCCATAGGCCTTGGCCAGCGGGACGAAGCCCTCGGCATCGGCAGGGACCTGATCGAGCAGCTCGCTCTGCAGCTGATCGCACTTGCCCTTCAGGGCGACGATCTCGGCCTCGACATCGGCATACTTCTTCTTGCCGACGGTCAGGGAGCCGACCATGTTGCCCAGCGCAGTGCCGAGCGCCGCGACAAGGGCCGCCGCGCCGCCGCCGCCGGGAGCGGGCTCGTTGGAAGCAAGGACCGTGACAAACTCACGGCAGGATTTTGTCGTCATATCCATAAGAATATTCTCCTTTGAATTTGTGAGGGGTTTGAACCGGCCACTGATGGGGGCTCCGGCGGCGTATTGTGCCCGGGGCCCCGGCGGGGATTGCAGCAGCGCTCCGGGAGCGCCGCTGCAGATGCAATCGGTGCATACCGTTTTAACGCCAGCCTGTCCGTATCGCAGGCACAGGCCGCAGGGGGCAGGGAATCCGAAAAACTCCGGCGGGGATTCCGCCGGAGTTTATGGAAATTTGATCATCAGGCAGCGCCGCGCAATTGATCGAGAGCATTCGGCGCGAGATTTTTCGTCGAGGCGAGATTCGGGAAGCGCAGGAATACTTTGTGTATTTCAAGCTTTCCGAACCGATGGATCGGCGGAAAATATCCGGCGAAGGCCGAGGATGCGATTGCGTGGGGTTGCCGCTATTAGAACAGACCGGAGATCTTGCCGTTCTCGTCCACGTCGATGCGCTCGGCAGCGGGGACCTTCGGCAGGCCGGGCATGGTCATGATCTCACCGGTGAGGGCAACGAGGAAGCCTGCGCCCGCGGAGACCTTGACATTGCGCACGGTGACGGTGAATCCCTTCGGCGCGCCCAGCTTCGCGGGATCGTCGGAGAAGGAATACTGCGTCTTGGCCATGCAGATGGGCATCTTGTCGTAGCCCAGCTCGGTCAGAGCCTTGATCTGCTTCTCGGCGTTCGGCGTGAAGGCCACGTCGTCGCCATGGTAGATCTTCGTGACGATGTCGCGGATCTTTTCCTTGATGGGCTTGTCGAGCTCATAGGAGAAGGTGAAGTCGTTCGGCTGGTCGCACAGACGGATGACCTCATTGGCCAGCGCGATGCCGCCTTCGCCGCCCTTGCCCCAAACCTCGGACAGAGCAACGTTGACGCCCAGCTCGCGGCACTTATCCTCGACGAGCTTCAGCTCGGCCTCGGTGTCCTGCGGGAAGCGGTTGATGGCCACAACGCACGGCAGCTTGTAGACCTTGGTGATGTTCCCGACATGCTGCAGCAGGTTGGGCAGGCCCTTCTCCAGAGCCTCGAGGTTCTCGACGCCGGTCTCGGCCTTCGGCACGCCACCGTTGTACTTCAGGGCGCGGACGGTGGCAACGAGGACGACGCAGCTCGGCTTCAGGCCGGCCATGCGGCACTTGATGTCGAGGAACTTCTCAGCACCCAGGTCAGCGCCGAAGCCGGCCTCGGTGATGGTGTAGTCGGACAGGTGCATGGCGATCTTCGTCGCGGTGACGGAGTTGCAGCCATGGGCGATGTTGGCGAACGGGCCGCCGTGGACGAAGGCCGGAGTGTGCTCGAGCGTCTGCACGAGGTTCGGCTTCAGAGCGTCCTTCAGCAGGGCGGTCATGGCGCCCTGGGCGTTCAGGTCACCGGCGGTGACGGGCTTCTCGTCGTAAGTATAGCCGACGACCAGGCGGGACAGGCGGGCCTTCAGGTCCGTGATGTCGGAGGCCAGGCAGAGAACTGCCATGATCTCGGAGGCGACGGTGATGTCGTAGCCGTCCTCACGCGGGGTGCCGTTGACGCGGCCGCCGAGGCCGTCGACGACGAAGCGGAGCTGACGGTCGTTCATATCGACGCAGCGGCGCCAGGTGATGCGGCGCGGGTCGATGTTCAGGCGATTGCCCTGATAAATATGGTTATCCAGCATGGCAGCCAGCAGGTTGTTGGCAGCGCCGATGGCGTGGAAGTCGCCGGTGAAGTGGAGGTTGATATCCTCCATCGGGACGACCTGCGCATAGCCGCCGCCGGCCGCGCCGCCCTTGACGCCGAAGACCGGGCCGAGGGACGGCTCACGCAGAGCGACAAGGACGTTCTTGCCGAGCTTGCGCATACCGTCGGCCAGGCCGACCGTCGTGGTGGTCTTGCCTTCGCCTGCGGGGGTGGGGTTGATGGCGGTGACGAGGACGAGCTTGCCCTGGGTGTGGGTCTCTTCCTTCAGGATGCTGTAGTCGACCTTGGCCTTGTACTTGCCGTACTGCTCGAGGTACTTCTCGTCGATGCCCGCGGTCTTGGCGACCTCAGTGATGGGCTGCATGGTGGTTTCCTGTGCAATTTCGATATCAGACTTAAAACTCATGATGGATGTTCTCCTTCCATAAAATTTGCCCGGGGCCGTCGGAATGGCGCCGGCAGGATGAGTTTTGTCATACCGCTCCCCGTTGGAATGAGTTCGCGGTATCGTATAAAAACAATCGATATGTTTTTATCGGTTTGGATTATATCACCATATCCGGTTCTTGTCAACAAAAATTTGCGTAAATTTTTTCCTTTTTTTCGCGGATTTGCACGAAATCCGATGTCCGGCCGCCGCATGGCAGCGGAACGCCGAATTTTGTAAGCTCAGGGGACAGCCAGCTAGGAGTTTGACGGAAGTCCTGCACCGTGCCGTGTCATTGCGGGGCGCGAAGCGCCCTTGGCTCTCCCTTTGGGAGAGCTGTCACCGAAGGTGACTGAGAGGGCCTTGCAGGCGCTGCCGATAGGTTCCGGCCATCGCTAAAATCGCACGCACCTCCGACTTGTCATTCCGAGGAGGGGCCGCAAGCCCGACGCGGCAATCTCCGGAAGGCAGCAACGAATTTGCCGGGGGCTTTCCCGTGTTCCGGACGGTACCGCGAGATTGCCACGGCTCCTGCGGAGCCTCGCAATGACAAACTTGGCGGCCTGCTGCATCCGGAGGGACGCAGTGACAAGCTTGCAAGCGCCTTCCTCCCGTGTCATTGCGGGGCGCGAAGCGCCCTTGGCTCTCCCTTTGGGAGAGCTGTCACCGAAGGTGACTGAGAGGGCCTTGCAGGCGCTGCCGATAGGTTCCGGCCATCGCTAAAACAGTACGCGCCCCGACTTGTCATTCCGAGGAGGGGCCGCAAGCCCGACGCGGCAATCTCGCAGTACCCGGCTGCATCGTGGGAAAGTTACCGGCGAAATCGCAACTGCCTTCCCGAGATTGCCACGTCGCTTCGCTCCTCGCAATGACAAGTCGGGGGGCGTTCACCGTTTTAACGATAGTCTGTCAATTCCGCAGGTGCAGTGCCGGGAGCGGCATGCCGCTCCCCTACAGTGGCATATGCGGTCGGCGTGGTGCCACAAAAAAATGAACGAAGGCCATTTCTGGCCTTCGCTTTTTTTACAGATTCGCCTTGATCTCGTTGCACAGCAGGTCGCCCGCGACGACGCGGTCCTCGGCCGCGAAGCCGTCGACAAAGTTCGCGCTGTAGAGCAGCTGGGCGCTGGGCGGGAATTCATCGTCGCCCGCCCACAGGAGCATGCGCAGGCGGTAGTTCCCCAGCAGGGTGAACTCGAAGCCTGCGTCGCCGGCCTGCAGGGGCAGGCCGCCCATGGCGGTGCAGGCAGCGCGGAAGGCCTCCAGCCGCGTACCGAAGCTGAACGCGGCGCGCTGCAGCACGCGGCCCGTGAACGGCTGGATATACAGCTCACCCCACGGCATCTCGCGGAAGGTCAGGAAATCGCGTGATCCGGCGGTCTGCTTTCCCTCCAGCAGCCAGCGCATCAGGAACGTCTGCGCGGGCAGGCTCTTCAGGGCCGTTCCGCCCTCGCCGGAGATGGAGAACTCCGGGTGGGTGATGCGGTAGGGGTGGCCGAGCAGCGTGAGGCAGAACGCGCCGTTCTCAAACGGCGTGCCGGTGCGCGCGGCAGCCTCCTGCGGGTCGAGCGCGGCGAAGCGCTCGCAATAGTGGGCAAACGGGACCTCTTCCTTGTGATTTTCGATCTGCATAACGGCTCCTTATTCCGCCGTGGCGAAGCGCGCGGCGTCGGTGTGCGGGAGGAAGCAGGCCGCGACAAAGGCATCCATATAGCCCGGATGCGTGGACAGCTCCATATAGGTCATGTTGCGGGCGACCTGCTCGACGCGGTCGTTGGCCTCGTCGGACAGGGCCATGGTATATGCGCCTGCGAGGGACGAGTTGCCGATGTAATGGAACAGCTCGAGCGGGACGTTCGGGAACATACCGATGCGGACGGCATTGCGCATATTGATGCCGCTGCCGATGCCGCCTGCGACATAGAAGCTCTCGATGACGCTCTCGTCCATATCCATGGCGGCAAGCAGCGTGTCGATGGCGGAGTAGATCGCGCCCTTGGCGCGGATGAAGTTGTCGATGTCGACCTCGTTCAGGGCGACCTCGCGGCCGGTGGCGGATTCCTCCGGCGTGGCGAGGATGTAGCGGCCGCAACCGTGGCGGTCGTGGGCGACGCGCTTGCCCTCGCGGACGAAGATGCCCTTGGAATTCAGGATCCCGGCGTGGAACAGCTCGGCGATCGTATCGATGATGCCGCTGCCGCAGAGGCCGACGGGCTTCTGGCCCGGCTCGCCGATGATGCCGAACGTCGGCTCCATCGTCTCGGGATCGATGACGCAGGACTCGATCGCGCCGTCCGTTGCGCGCATGCCGCAGGAGATGTCGCCGCCCTCGAAGGCCGGGCCTGCCGAACAGGCGCACGAGACCATGAAGTCGCGGTTGCCGAAAACGATCTCGCCGTTCGTGCCGAGGTCGATGAACAGGGACAGCTCGTCGCGGTCCCAGAGCATGCTGGCGAACGTACCGGCGGTGATATCGCCGCCGACATAGGAGCCGATGTTCGGCGCAAGGCGGATGGCGGCGTCCGGATGGGCGGGCAGGCCGAGGTCGTGCACGCGCAGGCCGTCCCAGTGGAAGAAGGCGGGGATATACGGCTCCATGCGGACGGGATCGGCGTCCACGCCGACGAACAGGTGGTTCATCGTCGTGTTGCTCGCGACGCACAGGCGCACGATGCGCGCAGGCGGCAGCTTGGCATCCTTGCACAGGGTCTGCAGCAGGGGGACGAGCGTCTCCTTGAGGATGGCGTCCTGCAGCTTTTTGCGGCCGCCGGGCTTGCCCTGCTCGATGATGCGGTTGATAACGTCCGCGCCGTAGCGGATCTGGCCGTTGCCGCCGGACGCCTTGGACAGCAGACGGCCGTCCTTCATGTCGAACAGCACGGCGGAGACCGTCGTGGTGCCGATGTCGATGCCGACGCCGCACAGCGGGAGCGTGTCGTTCTGGCCGGTCACGTCGAAAACGGTGAAAATACCGTTCTGCAGCTCGCCGAGGACGCGCACGGCAAAGGCATTGTCGCGCAGAGTCTTCGGCAGGCGGCGCATGGCGTACCACGGCAGACGGACGGCGTCGATGCCGTCCTGCGCCTCGAGCGCGCGGGTCAGGCGCTCGTTATCGGGCATGGTGTCGTCGAGCGTCGGCTCATCGAGCTGAAGGTCGACGGCGCGGAAGCCGTTGCCGAGGCTGATGCCTGCACCCTGGACGCCCGCGAGCAGCTCCTCGAAGATACGGATCTCCTCGCCGCTGGACAGGTCGGCCGTCTTCATGCGGCTGCGGTAGGCCGAGGCGATGTCCGGCACGAGCACCACGGCGTCGGACGCCGCGTGCATGCAGCATGACAGACGCCAGCCGTCTGCATACTCCTCGTCGGAGATATGGGACGTCTGCGGGCCGGTCAGCTCGCCGGAGACGAGCTTCACGCGGCACTTGCCGCACGAGCCGTTGCCGGAGCACGGCGCATCGATGGCGACGTTGGCCTTGCGCGCGGCGTCGAGCACGCTCTCCTCCGGGGAGACCGAGATCACGACGGGCTTTTCATCGTTTTCAAATTGGAAGGTCAGTTCAAACATGATCGGTGATTCTCCTAAATTCTATATTCCGCCGGGGCGGGAGGGTTCAGATTATGCAGGGAGAGGCAAATGGAAAAGTTGAGCGAGGCCGCCAGCCGTGTTGTCATTGCGAGGCCCCGAAGGGGCCGTGGCGCCCTGAGCGCGAAGCGCGAGGAAGTGCCCTTGGGGTGCAATCTCGGGAAGGCACTGTCGGAATAGGAAAGGCATCGCCGACCGTATACGCCGCCAGATTTGACTGTAGCGGCGTTCCCTGCGCAGCCGTTGGCGGCTTTGCCGCCTTACGGATGCGGCGTGCCCCTTGCGGGTTGTGAGCGCCTTGCAGGCTGGCAAGTTATAGGGCGGCATCGTCGAATGCACAGATTTCCGGATTTGTCATTGCGAGGCCCCGAAGGGGCCGTGGCGCCCTGAGCGCGAAGCGCGAGGAAGTGCCCTTGGGGTGCAATCTCGGGAAGGCACTGTCGGAATAGGAAAGGCATCGCCGACCGTATACGCCGCCAGATTTGACTGTAGCGGCGTTCCCTGCGCAGCCGTTGGCGGCTTTGCCGCCTTACGGATGCGGCGTGCCCCTTGC
>ERZ1673695.3111-NODE-3111-length-10683-cov-5.490591_pt1 | contig 10683 bp, 7 predicted proteins | sample MGYA00580225_ERZ1673695 | MGnify/ENA primary metagenome ERZ1673695 (study PRJEB41218, sample SAMN15661739) | gut metagenome | host: Homo sapiens | place: Canada: London | collected 2015-08-20/2019-03-30 | study: EMG produced TPA metagenomics assembly of...
TCGGATGAAGCTGGAGGCGATGAAGCGACGGGCTGGCAGGCCATCGAAAGAAAATTGTGACCAAGTTGGTCACAATTTCATAGGCAAACGAAGCATTGATGTATTGGCAGACGGAGCACCTGATAGCCGCAATCAAATCCAACGGTTCATCCGCCTGACTTACCTTGTCCCGCCGCTTCTGGATATGGTGGATGAACACAAGGTAGCTTTCAACCCCGCGGTGGAGCTGTCCTACCTGACCTCCGAAGAACAGACCGCGCTTCTGGACGCCATGGACAGCGAGCAGGCCACACCGTCGCTCTCACAGGCCCAGCGGCTCAAGAAATTCAGCCAGGAGGGCCGCCTGTCCGAAGATGTCATGCGCGCTATTCTCTCCGAAGAAAAGAAGCCGGAGGTCGGCAAGATCACCCTGTCCAGTGACAAGTTGCGCCGCTATTTCCCAAAAAGCTTCACACCCCAGCAGATGGAACAGACCATCTTTCGCCTGCTGGAACAGTGGCAGAGACGGCGGCAGCGGGATTTGGAGCGGTGGACAATTCGGGACGGACCGAAGAAGCAGGGCCAATCACGCACCGATATTTCCTATACCTATAAGAAACGGAGGAAGAAGGCGTACCATTGCCCGTCCGGAAGCTTCACGACGACGTCGATTTCCCGATTGCGGTAATCCTGGGAATGATACAGCGCCGCACCGAAAGATTCCGCATAGATGTGCCAATTCCATTTGCACAAGGCCTCGAACAAAAAGCTAAAGTCCCCAAATCTCCCAGCAGACCTGCTGGCGTCGCTTTGAGTAAAGAGCATTGCAAAGAGAGATCATAGAAATGACGCTTCACAGCCTGCTTCACCCGGATGGATGGCCACACGCCTTACTTGCTCTTTTCCCATCTATTGCATCTCACTCTTATTTTTAAGTCAGAAGCGCTTTACAGTGCCAATCCACTTTATAATATAATCAGCGCATTTTACTGTCGCTGGAATAATTTGCAGCATAATTAAAGGCACAATAAGCAAGCATACTCAGTTACGTTATTATGAATTGCTTGCATACCATCCTCTCGGTATTGAGAAATCCATTAAATTGGGAGGAAAGACACAGAGAAGGTTTGAGGTCCCTACACATGAGCAAATGCTTATGCTGGCAGAAGCTGCAGCAGAAGTCTTAGGACACGTAAGGGTAAATGGGAAGGAAATCAGGAAAGGACGATAATGTATGTCGGATTTTGAGGGGCGTTTGGCACGTCTGCGCCAGCGCAAGCTGGAACAGACATTTGCCAAGCGAGAACATAATGGGTATATGGATGAGGACGATTATGGAAATGTGTTGCCACCGGAAGATTTTCATTTCGAGCCGGAGGAAAATGATCCGATCCATCACACCTTTTATGGGGCCAAATTTTGGGGACGTAATTTTCGCCGGCTGCTGGAACGACATCCGTTGTATATAGATCCAGACGATGCGTTGGCAGGACGGTGGATGTTTATTTTGCAGCGCATGCGCCCTTTTGAAAGTCCTGTTTCAAACGATAATATGGAGATGGCCCCCCTTTTTGATTATAGTTATCTTAAGCCAACACAACAGCGCTATGGAATTATACCCGGCATCGGAAAGATGCACCATTTTGCACCGGATTATCAGATCGGCCTTGAGCTCGGATTCGGAGGACTGTTGGAGAAAGTACGATACTATGCTAAACTTTATCCTCAACAGGCGGAGTTCTATCAGGCTGAAGAAGATGTACTTTTTGGCATACGTACATGGATTGCCCGTACGGTAGATGAAATCCACCGAATGGCGCAGGTAGAGCAAGATTTGGAACGGAAAAACAATCTGCAAGAAATGGAACGCATCAATGAATGGCTGATTGATCATCCCCCGCGCACTTTTCGGGAAGTATGTCAATTTATTGCATGGATCAATATGGCCAATCGTACCTATTGCCGGGCAGGGGCTGGTACACAGCTGGATGAATGTCTTCGTCCATACTATGAGCGTGATAAAAGCGCAGGAATTTTGACAGACGATGAGGCACGTTTTATCATTGCCTGCCTGTTTATCAATGATCCTCACTATTATCAGATCGGTGGACCGGATTGTGATGGAAGAGATGTAACATCACCGTTGTCCTTTCTCATTTTGGAAGCCGCTCATGAGGTCGGAGTGACTGTTAATCTTACTATCCGCGTCCATGATGGACTGGATCCCCGGCTTTTGCGCCGTGGCGTAGAAATTCTGTGTGAAGATCAAAAAGGCTGTCCTCGATTTTCCGGAGACAAGGCGCTTGAGGAAGGCTTTATGCGACACGGTTACAGTGCAGAACTGGCACGTAGGCGCATTGCTGTGGGATGCCACTGGATGTCTCTACCCGGTATGGAATATACACTTAATGATTTGATCAAAATTAATTTAGCAAAAGTGTTTGAAGTGGCATTCTGGGAAATGATGGAAGGAAAGGAACAATCAGTTCCATTGCTTTATCACTTGTATCAGAAACACTTGACTCTAGCGATTCAGTGCGTAGGAGAGGGAATTGATTTTCATCTTGAGTATCAGCACCTTAACGCACCTGAACTGATGCTAAATCTGTTTAGCCATGGACCGATTGAAAAAGGTCTCGATGCGTCCCATGGGGGGATGGATTTTTATAATATCTGTGTGGATGCGGCGGGACTGGCCACAGTGGCAGACTCCTTTGCTGCGCTTGAACAACGCATAGAACAAGAGCATCGATTGACGTGGGATCAATGCGCTGCAGCAATGAAAGAAAACTACCAGTCACCATCGGCCAACAGGACACGTGCAGTGTTAAAGACATCCCGGCATTTTGGCTATGGTGGTGGATTAGGTGATGATTGGGCTGTGCGTATCTCCAGAGATTTTACACAGCGGGTATCCAGCCATCGTACCCCCAACGGATACTTGATGATTCCTGGTTTGTTTTCATGGGCCAATACCATTATGCTTGGGCAACAGGTTGGTGCTACCCCTAACGGTCGCTACGCCGGAACCCCGGTTTCGCATGGCGCAAATCCAGATCCGGGTTTCCGTAAAGATGCAGCTTTAACTGCAATGTCTGATGCGATTGCTTCTGTACAGCCTGGTTTGGGCAATACCGCCCCATTTCAACTTGAACTAAATACTACACTGGTTGTGCACGACGATGCGGTGAATAATATCATCTCCGTGATCAAAACGCATTTTGAACAAGGAGGAACCCTAATCAATGCAAACGTCATTAGTGGACAGCAAATTCTAGAGGCTTATCAGGATCCTTCAAAATACCCTGATTTGGTAGTCCGTGTAACCGGCTTCACGGCCTACTTTGCCACACTTTCCCCGGAATTTCGAAAGCTTGTGGCAGAACGGATAATTAATATGTAAAGGAGAGCTGCTTTATGAGATTGCGAAAATCCTTCCGACGAGAATGGATACGCAACAAATGGGTCTATTTGATGGTAGCGCCTGTGACGATCTATTATATGTTGTTTAAATATGTTCCCATGGGCTATCTTGCAATGTCTTTTTATGACTTTAAGATACTGAAGGGGTTTGAAGGCAGTAAATTTGTTGGATTAAAGCACTACATTGACTTTTTCTCCGGAAGCAACTTCGTTCCGCTTTTAACCAATACTGTAATATTTAATTTTTGGGCTATTATCTACCAGTCGGTAGCTCCTATTATCTTGGCTTTGCTGCTTAATGAATTACGAAACCATCGTCTAAAAAAGATGATACAGACCGTTAGTTTTCTTCCATATTTTATTTCGACCGTAGTAATTGTAAGCATGCTGCAGAATTTTCTAAGTCCCTCAACGGGTTTGTTAAATAATTTAAGAAAATCTCTGGGAATGGATACCATTTATTATCTTGGCTTACCACAGTATTTCAGAGGCGTTAACTATATTTCGGGTGTATGGCAAATGATGGGCTGGAATTCGGTAGTCTATATTTCTGCGTTAACTGCTATTGATCAGCAGATGTACGAAGCTGCAATGGTGGATGGTGCCAGTCGTTTACAACGATTGTGGCATATTACACTGCCAAGCATTCGGCTGACCATCGCTATTATGATTACCTTGAATGTGGGTAATTTACTAGGCGCTAATGTGGAAAAGGTTCTGCTTTTGCAAAATGATTTAAATCTGAGCGTCTCAGAACTGTTGCCCACATTTGTATATAAACAAGGGCTTGTTAATGGCAAATACAGTTATGCGACAGCAGTTGGCCTTTTTACTTCGCTGGTCAGTTGTATATTGGTTGTAGTCGCTAATTTGTGCGCAAAAAGAATTTCCAATTCGGATGTTGGCGTATTTTAGGAGGTTGTATATGAAAAGGCCTTCGATTCGTTCCAGCATTTACAGTCGGGATGACCGGATATTTGACACAGTTGTTCTTGTATTACTTGTTCTGCTGACTGTATGTTTTATTCTTCCTTTTATGAATATCATCGCATTGTCTGTGAGCGATCAGTATGCAATTATGCGAGGTGATGTTCGGTTTTGGCCAAATGGCTTCGATTTGTCATCGTATAACAAGCTATTCACTACTGACTCTGTTATTCTGAGCTACCGCAACACATTGATTATCTCCGTTACAGGATGCGGGCTGAGTCTGATAATGACAGCGGTAGCAGCATATCCGCTAATCTTCTCGGACTTCCGTTTCCGCAAGCTATATTCGATTCTGATTATGTTTACCATGTGGTTTAATGGCGGTATTGTACCAACATATATTGTCATGAGTCGTTACAAATTGGTAGACAATATGTGGGTACTCATCCTCAATAGCCTGATTAGCGCTTATCATGTGCTAGTACTTAAATCTTTCTATGCCTCCATACCCAAAGAAATGGTTGAAAGCGCTAAAATCGACGGCGCAAATGATTTTCGCATTCTGTTTCAAATCATCATTCCTTTATCAAAAGCGGCCCTGGCAACCATCGCATTGTGGGTGATTGTATTACACTGGAACGATTATCTTAATCCTCTGATTTATATGCGTTCTACTGAAAACTATACCCTTCAACTGATTATGCGCGAAATGGTACTTTCTTCAGAGATTAGTTCAATGTTTGATGTGGGAAATATGGACCGTGCTGCCATTTCAGACCAGTTCAAAAATGCTGTTGTGGTTGTTGTTATAGCACCTATGATAATAATCTATCCCTTTTTTCAGAAGTACTTTGTGAAAGGAGTTATGGTTGGAGCAGTAAAAGGCTGATTCAATAATAATGATGTTGCAAAACGTCAACAGGAGGAGGATCATCATGAAAAAAGCCCTGTCCTTGGTATTGGTACTGTTGTTACTGACCGGATCTACTTACGCATTGGCTGATGTGCAAGCTCCTTTTGAAGAACCCTTTACGTTCAGCTATCTGACTCAAATATGGGAGCCATACTCCACTGAAACCAACCTGATTTCCTACTGGGAAGATGCAATGAACGTGAAAATGGACATTGAATGGGCTCCTGTAGACAACTACAGTACCCGTGTGTTGACTGCGTTGGCTGGAGAAATGCCGGATGCAATTATGCTTCGTAACGTCAGTGATGTTGCAACTCTGATTGATCAAGGTGCATTGGTTCCTCTGACTGATTTGCTTGATGAGTGCTGCCCAAATCTTATGCAATATATCACAGATGAGGACCTTGCATATCTATATAATGTAGGCGATGGCGAGATCTATATGCTGCCTGCTGTGACAGCCATTCCGAACATCAACACATGGACCATCCGACAGGACTGGCTGGACAATGTCGGAATGGAGATACCTTCTGATTGGGAGGGATGGAAAAGCCTCCTGCGTGCTTTCAGGGATCAGGATGCCAACGGAAACGGCGATACTACGGATGAAATTCCCTACGCGGGTGAGCTCTGGCCTTTCTTGTACAGCTTTGGCATCTATGCTTCCAACACCAACAATGGGATTTCAGGAACCAGCACGGACAGTCTGTTTTGTATCAATGAGGCAGGGGATTATACCCTGATCTTTGAACATGAAAGATACAGAGAGTATATGACAGAAATGGTGGAAATGTATAAGGAAGGCTTGATAGATCCTGAGTTTGCTACCCGTGAGGAAACGGAGAAGCGAAAGGTAATGAACAGCAATCAGTGTGGCCTTGCATTTACACAGGCTGAGCAGTGTCAGCTTTCCACGGATTCTTTGCGAGCTGGTGGAGTCAGTGATGCGACTTGGGTTGGAATCCCCCCTATTGCAGGTCCTTACGGCGATCAAGCGCTGTTTGCCCGCAGTAAGTTTGGGTTCTATACAGTCATTACCAATGAAGCCGCTGAAAACGACAAAGTAATTGGGATCCTAAAGTTCTTTAACTGGATGTTCAGCGAAGAGGGTGCAATGATCAGCAATTATGGAATTGAGGGAATGACTTACGACATGATAGACGGCAAGCCTGTGATGTATGATGATGTGCGTGCTGATTTTGTAAGCTATCGTAATCGTGGCATGGACTTTCAACCTATCAGCCACCTGTGGTTGGTTGATGCGTATGTCCAGGTTCTGACCAGTGGTATCGATTATGAGGATTTGCCAGAAACCAGGAAACTTTTCTACGATGCTTTCTACCTCAATGATCCTTATTTTGTTACTTCACCCCCTATTCTGCAGACAGAAGCATATATTGAAAATGCCAATACCCTTCTTGCAGAAGCGGCACAGCTGCAGGCCCAGTGCGTGGCCGGACTGATTACTATCGATGAATTCTATGACAAATATGATGAGCTTAAGGCTTCCGGGTTACAGGATGTCATTGACCAGGGGAGAGAAGCCTATGCTGCAATGAAGTAATCGGAAGGAAAATCCACTCAGAAAAGGAAACGGATCTGCCGTTTCCTTTTTTGATAAACCGTTGAAAAAGGAGAACTGTGTAAATGAACCAGGTGATTCTTTCCTGTGGCCGTTTAAGAGCAACCGTACTTACACCAGATTCTAACAACTATCGCCGTTCCCGTTTTGTAAGAGCAGGCATGATTAGTGAGGTTAAACTTGGAGAAATCAGTTTTACTCAAGCGGAACGTGACCAGCCAGGATCAAAGTCGACGGGAGGAATGGGCCTTTGCTGCGAATACAAGTGTCCAAATATGGAAGAAACAGTGGCAGTAGGGGAACAATGGCTTAAGCCGGGTGTGGGAATTTTGCGCCGTGAGAATGTACCTTGGTCACATCTGAGCGAAGCGGAAGTCGAACCATTGCCTAATGAATGGTCGGCTGATAGAGACAGAATCAGCATGACTACATGGGGAGGCCCCCTTCACGGGGTAGCATATCGGGAGAGTCGTTATATACTAGTTGAGGAAAATGAAATTCTTTTGAAAGTTATCCTTTGGAATACAGGCGATGTGCCTCTGCAATTGCTGGATTACTGTCACAATTTTGTTTCGCTTGGTTCACAGCCGTTAGATGATAATCAACACTTACTTTTACCGTGCGTAAACAACCCATCTTTAATCAAGCCGGAGGATACTTTGCGCCCTACTGTTGATGGCGTTACATGGGAAAGAACGCCTACTCGGGCGTTCTTTAGACCGTTTTTACCTACCCATTCTGAAAAAACAAGCTGGATCCTTTATCAAAAAGATGGCGCTCTATCCATATTGGAAAAGGATTCATTTGCTCCACAGTGGCTCACCCTATGGGGAGATCGCTATTGCATTTGTCCGGAGGTTTACCAGAGAATATCGATTCGACCAGGCCATTGGACGAAATGGACCCGAAGATGGCGATTTGAAGGATAATACATTTCATGGCAACAAACAGCAAATCCATGGCACATCTCATATTTTATAAAGAGCAAATATATGTGCGATATTAAGAATACGTCGACGCAAGATAAGAACTTGTTTAATGTTTGCGCCGGTCGATCCGGCAGGAAGCGCCGGTGACCGTTTTTCGGGAGGGCGGATCAGCCCTCCTTTCCCTCGGCTGGCGGGTAGGAGCAGCTACGGTATAATGAAGCCGGTGGAGCGTGCGGATAAATCGTCTAAAATCAAAGAGGGCGGCAGCTGACCACAAGGCTGGTCAGCTGAAAATGCCGGCTGCCGGCAGCACGGGATTTTCACCGCCTGATGGAGGCTGTCATGGGGGAAGCGGCGGACGGCCGCCGGACACCCGGGCAGAACCAGGACGCCATTCAAGGGAAGCACCCTGCTTTTTTGCGCTGACGGGCGCAATTTCTCCAGACGGCGCTTTTTGTTTAAAAATTATCAAATGCGGTTGACAATAAAAGCGCAAAGAGACTAAAATAGATATGGTGAGAACATCGCCTGCGGCTTATAATTGCTGCAAATTTATATTTTAAGAGGGAGGATTCTCCATGAGGACATCCAGGGTATTCCTAAGCCTGCTGCTTGTGCTGGCGCTGGTGGTCGGCATGGTCCCGGCTGTGGCTGAAACGGCGCTGACCGACGGCACCTACACCGGAACCGGCAAGGGCATGCACTCCAACATCGCCGTCACCGTTACGGTGGAAGGCGGCGCGATCACTTCCGTCACGGTGGACAGCCACGACGAGACCCCCGGCGTTTCGGACCCTGCCATTGAGCAGATTCCTGCGGCCATCGTGGAGGCCGGCAGCACCGATGTGGACGCCGTGGCCGGCGCGACGCTGACCTCCAACGGCATCATTGAGGCCGTCAACAACGCGCTCAACGGTGTGACCGAAGAAACCGTTACCGAGCTGACCATCGAGCCGGACATGATCGTGGTGGGTTCCGGCATGGCCGGTCTGGTCGCCACGGCCCGCGGCGTGGAGCTGGGCCTGAACGTGCTGGTGCTTGAGCAGAGCGTGCGCACGGGCGGCTGCATCCACTATGCGGGCGGCACCGTGAGCGGCGCGGGCTTCAAAATCCAGAAGGAAAACGGCGTCGAGGATACCCCCGAGGCCTTCTATGCCGATATCGAGGCGCTCGGCGGCGAGGGCGAGTTCAACGAAGCGCTGGCCAAGCGCCACACCGAGGAAGCCGGCGCGGCCATCGACTGGCTGGATGAGGACCTGGGCGTGGACTTCGGCGACCGCTCTCTGGTGGGCGGCGCGTACACCGCCATGCAGACCCTGCGCGTCACCCGCGCACTGGGCTCCTATTCGATGGGCGCGGCCAACGCCTACCTCGATCCCCTCAACGAGCGTCTTGAGCAGGCCATTGCCGACGGCAAGGCCCAGATCATGTATAACACCAAGGTGACCGAGCTCCTGGTGGAAGGCGACAAGTGCGTGGGCGTGAAGGCGGGCGACCTGGAATTCCGCGCTCCCTCCGTGGTGCTGGCCACCGGCGGCTATTCCTACAACGAGGATCTGCTGAAGATGGCGGGATTTGAGAACGTGATCTCCTGCGCGCCCAGCACGTCCAACGGCTCCGGCTTCCTGCTGGCGCAGGCGGTTGGCGGCGTCTTTGACAACATGGACGAAATCGTCAACTACTACGGCGGCGGCATCCCCACCAACGGCTTTGACATGTACTATCAGGTCAACAACAGCTATCCCGGCATGATCTACGTCAACGCCCAGGGCGATCGCGTGGGCGCCGAGGAAAGCGCCACCAGCGCCATGTGGTATGGCCAGGAGGAAAGCAAGCTGTACGCTGTGATCTCCGGCAACATGATCGATGAGGAGCAGTCCTTCATCAAGCACCCGATGATGAATTCTGCCGTGCTGGAAAACAACGGCTGGGACAAGCTGGAGGAGCTGGCTGCCGAGGGCAACTGTGTCTACAAGGCCGATACGCTGGAAGAGCTGGCCGAGATGATCGGCGCCGAAAACCTGACCGCTACGGTGGAAGCCTATAACAAGGACGTGGCTGCCGGCGAGGATACCGCCTTTGGCCGCTCCGCCGAAAGCATGGTGGCCTTTGAAGAAGGCCCCTACTATGCGGTGGTCACCGTGCCCTATGTATGGTCCGGCACCTCCGGCGGCGTTCGCGCCAACGAGGACGGCTACCTGCAGCGCGAGGACGGCACCGTGATTACGGGTCTGTCGCTGGCCGGCGAGATTCTCGGACCCAGCAACATCCTGGGCAAGATCAACTTCGGCGGCATCAACCACTCCATGTGCGCGACCTGGGGCATCATCGCCGCTGAAAATGCGGCTGCGCTGGCCGGAAAGTAAGCGTTTTTCCCAATGCATGGGGGCCTGTTGAAAAACAGGCTCCCAGACCGTTGAAAACCCCTGTTTTTGGGGAAAGCCGCGTTTCTTGCGCCCTTCGGACGCTCGCAACGCTTTGAAAAAATGCTGCGGCATAAGGCTTTGGGCACCGGAAGGAAGCGTGTGCCCTGTGGCGCGGAGGAAAGCGCCAGCCCTGTGGGCTGTTGCCACCGAAGGTGGCAAAGCGACCCGTTGCGGGGCAGCGAAACCATGAGCACGACCGTCAGGGAAGTGCGAATGATTGAGCAACCGGGACACTTGGGCCGAAGGCCCAAAGCGACCTGGAGGCGTGAGCAAATACAAGGGCTGCGCGTGGCCAGCGCGCAAAGCGCCGATATTTGCGAGGGCAGCGAAACCATGAGCGCGACCGTCAGGGAAGCGCGAATGATTGAGCAACTGATGATCCCCCTGCACCCCGTACTTTGTCAACACCCTGAACCGTTGACGGATTTCCGTCAACGGTCAGCCTGTCAAAAAAGGTCGCATTATGCGGCCTTTTTTGCTATACTAAGGACAGGTGATGAA
>ERZ1673695.3116-NODE-3116-length-10673-cov-4.960915_pt1 | contig 10673 bp, 8 predicted proteins | sample MGYA00580225_ERZ1673695 | MGnify/ENA primary metagenome ERZ1673695 (study PRJEB41218, sample SAMN15661739) | gut metagenome | host: Homo sapiens | place: Canada: London | collected 2015-08-20/2019-03-30 | study: EMG produced TPA metagenomics assembly of...
GCTGTTTTTGTATTAAAGATTGTTCCTTAATATGGTTGGGGTGGAAGGATTTGAACCCTCGGAATGACGGGGCCAGAACCCGCTGCCTTACCACTTGGCTACACCCCAATATGCACAAAAAAAGAAACACACCGCTGTATGTTTCTGTTCCATGTCATGTGGAACGAATATTATTATATCCAGAAACAAACAAAAAGTCAAGCTGTTTTATAAAAAATTCCATATTTTTTTCTTTAACCGCCTTTTAAAAGGCGGTTAAAGAAAAAAACTATTTTTGCCTTGAAGAAAAAACCTGTTCTACATCCTGCGAAAAGCAGGAAACATCTTGCGGATCCGGCGCCTTTTCACCGTAACGCACCTGTTCATACACCGTACTGTTTTCTGCAAAAAAGCCGAAATACGGCTTGAGCCGCAACTTCTTTTCTGCTTCCCGCACCGTATCAGCCGGCGTGATCCCGGTTTCCTGAATTTCAGCGTAATTACGCAGCAAGCTGTAACCAGTACGGATCTTTTGAACCGGATCGGTGAGTTTCCGCCACTCTTTCAAGCGTTTTTTTAAAGTTTGTTTGCGGTTACGCTTCATATTTCCGGTTTCCATAGTCTGTATCAAATCTTCCTCATGGTCCGTATAGTATGCCTGGGATTCACTTGCCATATTGCCCTTCATTTTAGGGGAAACCCAGCGAAGCAGGGCCTGAACCGCTTTTTTTGGCAGAGAAACAATCCTTTTCAGCAGCCGGCGCCCCGGCGGAGAACACAGGAAAAGTACAAGCCCTAAAAGAAGACCAAGAAGGATTAAATCCCAATACGGATTACCCGCCGCCTGGAAAACTGATTCGCCAGGGTTGATTGCAGCCGTTCCATCCTCTCCTCCAGATATGGAAGGACCCATCGTCAGCAGCTTTATCAGGTAGGATATACCCGTGAGAAAAATATACAAAAGCGTCTTCCCAGCCCATGCCAGAAAACCGAGAATTTGGTCGCGGAAGAAAAAACCAACCACCAACAGCGCCATGATAGCGCCGACCAAAAACATATTATAAAGCCTTATTTTCTGCGGCAAAGAAGCTTTGCTGTGCTTCATCGACTCCATAGTGCGGTCCAGGTTCGCCTGGTTGAGCAGAAACCCCATGCTGACCGTGTAAAAGGCAAAAGCAAAAATCAACGGTTCCATCCCGACTCCAAAGGAAAGCGATATCGTCTTAGCCCAGGAATAAGTCTGCTGGTAAATCAGCTGAATTAAAAACACCGCTATGAAACCAGCCAAATAAATTCCGCCTGTTACAACATATTCAACCATAGAGACGAGCTCAGTGTACGTTTTTTCAGCGGAACGGAACAAACGAATCCAACAAAAATACAATACCAAACCCGCCATCAGGCCAGTCAGCCACCCATATACAAGAACGGCAAGACCAAAACAAACGGCGGCGCTCAGCAAATAGGTAAGCAGCGTCAGAAAAGTTATGGCGTCAAACCTAGTCTGTTTTGCCTGCTGAAGAACCTCGCGGTCCAGCTCGACCACCTTTCTGGGATGCTTTTTTTCATACAGCGCCAAAAGCTGGTGCAGAAGCAGAGCAATTATGCCTGCAAATACCGAAAGAGCCAATATAATGCCAAAATCGCCCCAACCGTAAATATATTCGCTTCCAAACCAGCTGCCAATCTCACTCCCCAACAAAAAGCAGACCATCATGGGCGGAAAAAATACAAACGTTTTTAAAAACAGTGCCCAGCAGCGAAAGGCCAGTTGTTTTTTACGCGATATTTCCGGCATCCGGCATCACCTCCCTCTTCAGAAGATATACGTCGCAGTCCTCCGGAATTTCCCGGCTGGCAGCGCGGAGCAGCAATACCCTGACCGTTCTTTCCTTCTCCTTTTGTTGCCGGCAGAAAGCAAAAATTCCTTCATTGAGATAAGTTGTGACAATAATAAGATCAGTTACTTCAGGCTGTACCGGGATTTCTTCCAGAAACCGGGAAAAACTTTCCCCTCCCGCTTCCGGAACTTGAGCCAAAAGGCGGTAAAGCCCAAGAATGAATTCCCGGCCGAAGGCTGCGTTTTTTCTTATATATTCGCCATCTGCTTTCCAGTTGGCAGCGAAGGAAACGGGAATGCTGTCATTCAAAGCCGCCTCAAAAACAGAAGCGGCCGCGCGGATGCAGTTTTCGACTCCCTCGGGATCTACACGTTCCCTTTCCCGCTCATATTCATTCGACTGGATGTTAAGCAGTACCATGACGCTTTGTTTTGTGGTATACTCCTGGTTCCGTATCATGATCCGCCCCATTTTCGCCGTGGCGTTCCAGTGGATATTTTTCATCGGGTCGGAAAGCAGATATTCCCGTACGCCGGAAACTAGAAACGGGTCCGGTACCAGCTGAAAACGCACAAGGTATTCCCCCAATAAATACCGGGACTGCAGGGTAAATTCATTAAGCGGCAGCGGCTTTGGCAGAACCGTTACAGAAGCGCCGGCGGGCGCCGGCCGGGAAACGGTACGGCTCCCGAGGAGGTCGGTAGAGACCAGCATAACGTTTTCAATGGAAAAAACACCGCGGCGGATACAGACAACATTCCAGCGCCGGGTAACTTTTTTGTGCCCTTTGACCAGAAAAAAGCTGGGGACGAACCGGGTATGATAGGTAACGACCGACTGTGCCCCGGCAAAATCCAGCCATTTTGATGTCGTAATTTCAGATTTAAACCAAGGCAGCGGGAGCCACTTCTGGTTTTCCACCGTCTCTGTCAGAAAAATTTCCGTTCCTTCAAAAACTTCGTCCGTATTGAACTCGCAGTGATAGCGAAGCCCTTTAAAGCTCAGCTTTTTATAAACAATCGACTGCGCCGCCACAAGGGCCAGCATAACTAAAAACAAAACCAGTATTTCCATGGATCTTCCCTTTCCAGGCGGCCGCCTATTCGAGCGGCACCGGCACAGAAGCAAGAATCTCCTCTACAATTCCAGCGGCCGTGTCTGAATCACGCAGGGATATTCCACCCTTGCAGAGGATCCTGTGCCCGATAACAGAAAACGCCATTGCCTTTACATCATCAGGCGTTACATAATCCCGGCCTTCAAAGGCGGCCCTTACCTGGGAGGCCCGCATCAGTGCAAGGCTTCCACGAGGACTGACCCCCAACCGAACGTTCGGGTGGTTCCGACTCGCTTCAGAAATACTTACAATATACTGCCGGACGTCGCCAGAAAGCGCAACGCTGCGAACTGCTTTCTGCGCCTCGGTCACTTCCTGCCTTGAAACAACAGCTTTTACTTCACTCAACGGGCTTTCCCGCTCAAAACGGCCCAGCATTTCGGCCTCAGCATCCCTTTCCGGGTATCCAACTGATAGCTTCATGAGGAAGCGGTCCATCTGTGCCTCCGGAAGCGGATAGGTGCCCTGGGTCTCAATAGGGTTTTGGGTTGCAATTACAAAAAAAGGCTCCTCCAGGCGGTAGGTTGAAGCATCTACGGTAATCTGCCCCTCCTCCATGCACTCCAGCAGGCTCGACTGGGTTCTTGGGGTGGCGCGGTTAATTTCGTCTGCCAAAAGAATATTCGTAAATATAGGCCCGGAACGAAAAACAAAATCTCCCAGCTTCTGGTTATAATAATTGATTCCTGTCAGATCGGACGGCAAAAGATCCGGTGTAAACTGAACCCGGGTGCAGGTACAGTCGACTGACGCGGCCAGCGTTTTTGCCAGGGTGGTTTTTCCCGTACCCGGCATATCTTCCAGCAGGACATGGCCAGAAGCAAAAAGGGCGATTAAAACCTTGTCAACCACGTCGTCCTTCCCTACAATAACCTTTGAAATATTCTTCCGAAGCCGCTCGGAAATTCCTTTTACATTTCCTATTTCCACAAGATGCCCTCCTTTAAGACTAAGTCTATTATATCATAATACTTCCGGGACTTCCCGTCAATTAAAACAAAAACCGCTCTGGGTTAAGCAAAGAAATTCACCGATACACACAACAGGATTTTTAAAACACATAAAAAATCCCCGGATGAATTCATCCGGGAATTTTATTTCAATAAAAAAACGGCTCAGCGGATATAAAACGCCTTATCGTTTAAAAAATCAGACAAAACCCAAGGCAAATATTTTTCTTCCAGCTGTCCGTCATTGCAGCGTTTTATAAAACAAAGCAATTTTTCCTTATCGCAGGTAATATTTTCAATGCGGCAGGTGCCAAAAGTTATTCCGTATACGCGATATGTATTTCCATCTAATTCAATCATTTCTTCATTTATTCGATAAGGGCCGCCCATTATCTTTTTCACCTTCAACTGCCGTATCTTCAACAAATATAATTACAATCCTTACGCCCAGCGCTTTTGAAAGCCGTTTTAAAATGTCAAGCGTTGGGTTGGCTTTAGCCTTTTCAATATTTCTCAGGTGTGTCAGACTGACCTCGGCCTTAGCGGCCAATTCAAGTTGAGTAAAGTTGCGCTTGTAACGAAGTCTTTTGAATGAATTCGCTAAATACAATTCTTCCGGCAAGAATTTTTTCATATCTCAAATACCTCTGTTTTTTCATTTTAAAGTAAATACAGAAGCAAGACAAGCGCAATATACTGGCGCAATTATTTTGATACTATTATAGTTTATGATATAAAGTACAATTTACATGATACAAATTATATATTACTATGCTCTTATATTTCGTGGTTTAATTTATTTTTGTCCTCACTGCAATAGATCTGTCTTTTAAAAGGGGAAAGCGGCTGTTACCCGCTTTCCCCTTTAACTCAATTTGTGCTGTTTTCCCTACAGGTTTGTACGCTTTGTTTTTCTTCCATACAATAAAACCGTTCCAAAAGCAGCAGCCGTATAGCCAATTACCGACCATAGCAAAGCCGTGAAGTTTACATCAAAATTGAAATAATGCCTATACAACTCCCCTATATTCTGTACATAACCGACCCACCCCATAACCTGATCCGCTTCCCTTATTAAAAAAGCCGCGTTAGCTAGTACGAAAACAGTTAAAAGGAGCAGCAGAAAATCGCGCGTCATTTCCCGGGAAACACGCTTTAACCGCCTCTTCCACTCCGCTGGGTACATTCCGGCAGACCGTTTCATTTCAAAGCGGCTACATAGAAAAGCAAACAACCCAAACACCAAAGCCATACACAGGATGACAGCAAAGGCCAAAACGTCAAACCAGAAAACCATACCGCCGTCTCTGATCGCTTCTTTTCCCAGTATGTAACTCGGGCTCATTTGAAGCAGTTTTTCCGCCGCCGGGCCTGCGGCCTCAGAGTTTTCCAGCGTTATAACATATTCTTTCGGCTCCCAGGGAACTCTTTCGTTTCCCAGCCTACCGCCGTAACGGTTTTTCTCCAGTACTTCATACATCATCCGAAATGGAAGGGCCAGCTGATTATTATTAAAATCTACAAAACAGGACAAGCCATCCCTCAAAATCCCTCGCACCGGAACCGTAATGCTTACCTGTGCCCCATATTCAGTGCTGTAAGACACATCTCCCAAAAGGTCTTCGAATTCACCTGTATCGTACTCGTATACCTGGTAAGCCAGCGGAACGCATATGTCGAACCGGACGACGAGATCGTCAATCAGCTCTGTATCAATCCCCATTTTGCGCGCCATCCCGGCTGTTAAATAGGCGCCGTCCCGGATTGTTTCGTTCACAGCCAGGCAAAGGCTGTCCATCTTCTCTTGGTTCAGGTAAGAGACAGCCTGATAAACTCCATTGATCGTTGAAGCCGGGGAATCGCTCAAGTACTGGTTTGTCCACGTATAGGTCTGCGGCAGATGTTTGGCATCCCTCCAAACAAAGGTATTGGTTTGGTTATCCGCATACGGGCTGTACTCAGAACTAAAGCAGAGAAAAGGCGTTACCACTTTTACTCCCGCAACCTTTTTCACTTCATCAATTTCACCTTTGTCGAACAAGGTGCCAGAATAGCTGAACTGCGTGTTGTTCCAGCGTACAGCATCCGGAACAAGGGTTTTGCTGAGGACCAGTTCATTTGCCGAAAGGATATTTTCCTCCTCGTATCCGGATTTCCAGCATTCAATTTCCCTGAGCAGGCCGCTCACCCAATAGGCAAAAACCACAGCCACCGCTCCTACTAATATGGGAATAAGGCGAAAAAGCAGCCCCCGTTTTTTAGAGTATTGTTTCTCCCGGTCATTAAAAATCCTTATTTTCTCCATTCCACTCCTCCATACCACGGCTTTTAGTCCACAGGGTTTTCTTTTAACACTTCCCGTTTCTTTTCAAACCTTCTGTGCAGAAATATGGCTGATACAATCATTACAGCGCCAAACACACAAAAAACCGCAAACAGAACAGACAGGTTCAAAAGATTGAATGGATTATATAAGTTCCCGGTAAAATATTCCCAGAAACCTATTTCAGCCGCGCCAAAGAAACTATATTTCTGCCACGCATGAACGACCATGCTGACCGGCAGGCAGACGACAGCCCCAGCCAGGATTTTGGCTAATTCCAGCCCTGTCCCCCATAAAACACAGCTGTAGAACCGGTCTTGTCTCATAACGCCAGAATAACGCTTTATGCCGTACCATGTCATGAGCAGAGCAGCAGCGGCAAAAAACAGAAAAACCAGCAGGTGAATTCCGGCTTTGGCAGCGTCAAGCCAAAATGCCGTACCGGAATCAACGGGCGCTTCTCCCGAAAGCTGGAGGTTTTCATCTAGCGCAAAAATGCTTTGCGCAACCGCTTTGGCGGAAGCAGGGTCGTTCAAGAAAATCATATAGGACAGCGGGCGGTAAGCGACATAATAGCCTCCAATATCCTCATAGGAGACGTTTTCCATCAAAACGGCCTCCATCATCTCGTACGGCAGCATAATACTGCCGTAAGTTTCTTCAACAGTAGTCACTTTAGACATATCAGTTATTGTTTTCAGTGTTTCGCCGCCGCTCACGTTATCCGGCAGGATTCCACGGACCGGGACTGTGATCTGCACCGGTTTGCCGTACTCCGTATATAAGTATCCTTCATCATATAAGTTTCCTCCATCCTTAATACAGAGCGGCGGGCAGATTTCGAACTGGATGGTAAGGCCATTCAGGGAGCCGATGCCAATCCCCATTTTTTTGGCCAAAACTTCTGAAATGTAGGCGCCGTTTTCCACCGCTTCGTCTACCGCAATGGACAGACTATCCATTTTCGCCTGCTTAAAGTAAGGGTAGGCAGAATAACTTCCGTAAATCGAGGGGCCTGCAGCCGTCGCCAACAGGCTTTCGTTCAACCATGAAAAAACCTGGGGAGGGTGCGCCGCATCCCGCCAGACAAAAGTATTTTGATAGTTATCTTCATACAGGTTATAAGCCGACTGGAAGCTGAAGTATGGCTTAACCTCTTTCACTCCGTCCAGTTTTTTAATTTCTTGCAGCTTATCTTCACCAATGGCCAAACGATCGGGATTTCCCATAAATATGCCTATCTCCCGCTCCTGACCTTGTGAAAGGTTCAAACTTTTAAAAAGGTACAATTCGTCGTCCGCCAGCCAGTTTCTCTGACATTCAAATTTCTTTTGCCAGTCTAGGTGACGTAACCAGCCGTCAAAATAATAGGACACGCTGAAAATCAAAACCCCCAGAACAAACGGGAGTAAACGAATATACCACCTCTTGGTTTTATTGTAATGATATACTGCTTTAAAAGGCGACCACTTTTCCTGTTCCGGCATTTTATTTTCCTCCCCTCTTTTATCGTTTTTATCAGCTTCTGTGTTTCATTGATTTAAAATAAAGTCTTAGCAAATTGTTGTTAATATTTTCTCACAAAAATGTGTATATTTTATGAATATCATACAATTTAAACGCGGTATATACAAAAACAGACGCCGGATATGTTGTAAATAACATATCCGGCGTCTGCATCTACGTTTTTCAGCTTCAAGATTAGGGATGGATATATTCGTCTATCCGTTTTTCAAGTGCCGCGCCAAAGGCTTCATCAGCTTTCGTCAGATACCCTACAACGCAGTCTCTGACAGAAGCGGACGACATGTACAGTTCTGAGGCGATGTTGTCGACCAGGCGGGCCTGCCAGTCTTCCGGCAGAGAACGGTAGCGGTCACCCGCCTGGGTGAAGTCATCGGTTTTGGAGAGCGCAGAGCGGACGGCATTTCCCTTCAAACGCACGCCCTCGCCGCTGGTTACCATTCGGTCCAGGCTGAAACCATCTCTGGAGCGGTTGGGCTCCAGGTTTCTGAATCCAGGCCCCAAACGGCGGCGCTGGGCGTCCCAATAAATAAAGGACCGTCCCTGCAGCATCCTGTCGGCTGAAAGCTCAATTCCCTCTACAAGGTTTGCCGGCGAAAACGCCGCCCGCTCCACCTGCTCCCGGTAATTGTCAGGATTTCGGTCAAGAGTCAGTTTGCCAACCCGGAGCAGCGGATAGACAATCTCATTCCAGATTTTTGTATCATCCAACGGGTCAAAAGACAATTTTTCCGCGTCCGCCGGGTCCATAAGCTGTACGCAGAGTTCATATTCGGCCGGAGTGCCTTTTTCAAGGGTATTGTAAAGGTCTTCGCCGGAGATATCGGGATTTGAGCAGGCAAACCTTGCAGCCTCTTCTCTGTTCAGATATTCCTCACCTGCCAGAGGAATCCAGTGGTATTTCACATAACGCCTGCGCCCTTCCGCATTCACCCAAACAAATGTGTTTACCCCAAAGCCGCGCATATAACGAAAGCTTTTTACAGTACCTGCGTCGGAATAGAGCCAAGTGAGCATGTTGACCGTTTCAGGCGTCTTGGCAACAAACTCCCAAAACTTTCCCGGAGCAGCCAGATTGTTGACCGGAGAGGGTGACAGCGCGGCGATGATATCAGGGAAGCGAATAGCATCCTGCATGAAAAAGACCGGGATATGGTTGCCAACCAGATCAAAATTACCTTCCTTGGTATAAAAACGCGTGGCAAAGCCGCGGACATTACGGCTGGTATCAGGCGTGCCGCGGTTGCTGACCGCAAGAGAAAAGCGGGTAAAAACCGGTGTTTTTTCTGAAGGGGTCTGCAAAAAGCAGGCCTTTGTATATTCCCGCATTGACTGATAAAGCTGAAAGCTTCCAAATGCCCCATAACCTTTTGTATGTACAACACGTTCTAACTCTTTACTGTGAACAAAGGTTTCCAACGTTTCATGGAGCATTGTATCCTGAAGCAGAATAGGACCATCCGCGCCCACTGTCTGAGAAAAATCGGTTTTTTCGTACTTTTCACAATTTTGAGGCACTTCACCGTCAATGGCCTTCCCCCGCCCGACCGGTTCCTCACACGGCGGCGGAACCGGAATAGGCTCAGGGGCCGGTATTTTGGAATACTCCATCCCAACGGGATGATTCCGAGAACGCTGATGCATCCTCGCCGCTTCCCTGCTATACATTTCCATCATTTTTTGGAATGATTGATCCTGATTCAAGGCGGTTCCTCCTTCTCTTCCATCAAGGTTCATAAAATCTGCCATCTTTATTCTATGCAGAAAGAGAAAATCTGTTTCCAAACAAAGCCTTGCACCGCATCAGGCAAAAAAGGACATAGTTTTCTCCATGTCCTTTTTCAGCCTGAGCAAAGACTAATATTCATATACCTTTTTCAGCCTTACCATATACCAGATCGAAATCGCCAGCGCCAACAGCTCGGCCGCAGGGATAGACAGCCAGATTCCGTTTACACCCCAAAGGTTCGGCAGAAAAAGCACCGCCGCTATTATGAAAACAAAGGTGCGGAGGAAAGAAAGAATTGCCGACACTTTGCCGTTGGACAGCGCGGTGAACATCCCCGAGGCAAAAATGTTAAGCCCCATCAGAAGGAAGCCCACGGCGAACAGGCCCATTCCCTGGGTCGCCAGATTAAATACATTGCTTCCGGGCACAGCAAAAATCCCCACTACAACCCCGGAAAGCAGAATTGATAAAATGTAAGCCAACACAGAACAGGCCAAAATAAAAATCATACTGCCGCGGAACAGTTTTTTAAGGTTTTCAATATTCTTCGCCCCATAGTGATAGCTGAAAAGAGGCGCCGCTCCGGACGTATAGCCCAGAAAAACCGCTGTAAACAAAAATTGGGCGTAAAGCACAATGGTAATGGCCGCAACCCCATCTTCGCCAAGGTATTTCATCATCATCATGTTAAATAGAAACGTAGTTACTGCAACTGAGAGATTCGACACCATCTCAGAAGAACCGTTGGTGCAGGATTTGACAATGGTCTGCAGGTGAAACACCGGCTTTACAAAAAAGAGGGTTCCCGTGCGCTTAACTGTAAAATAAAGAAGTCCTGCCACCGCGGGAATTACAAATCCCACGCCGGTTGCAATTGCCGCACCCTTAATGCCCATTTCCATCGGCACAATAAAAACGTAGTCAAAAAGGATATTTGACAAACCGCCAATCACCGTAAGGATCAACCCGAAATTCGGTTTTCCCGCCGTGACGAAGAAATACTGGAACAGCGTCTGTAAAATAGCAAACGGAACAAACAAGCCAAGATAAAATGCATAATCGTAACAATACCGGTAAATCGCATCATTTGCACCGAGCATTCGGACAATGCCGCCTGTAAAGCTGACACTGACAACAGAAAATACAACCCCAATTACAATGCTCATGTACGGTAAGGAAGCAAGCAACCGAAAACAAGAGATAGACCGCC
>ERZ1673695.3126-NODE-3126-length-10643-cov-9.689460_pt1 | contig 10643 bp, 10 predicted proteins | sample MGYA00580225_ERZ1673695 | MGnify/ENA primary metagenome ERZ1673695 (study PRJEB41218, sample SAMN15661739) | gut metagenome | host: Homo sapiens | place: Canada: London | collected 2015-08-20/2019-03-30 | study: EMG produced TPA metagenomics assembly of...
CAACTGCCTTCCCGAGATTGCCACGTCGCTTCGCTCCTCGCAATGACACGTCAGGTAGTGCCGTGGTGTATCAGCGCCCTCCTACGGTTGAATTGCCTTGTACAGGGCGCTCACTACCCGCAAGGGGCACGCCGCATCCGTAAGGCGGCAAAGCCGCCAACGGCTGCGCAGTGAGCGCCGCTACAGTCAAATTTGATAGCGATTGTGTTCGGCGGCACTCTGTGTATATCGGCAGTGCCTTCCCGAGATTGCCACGTCGCTTCGCTCCTCGCAATGACAATTCGGGAGCCATTTCCATTTTAACGCCGCCCTGTTCGGGTCGGCAGCAGTGCGCCGGGCCGGGCTGTCCCCTCCCCTGCAACGCACGGCCGCTAATCCTACATAACCAGAAAGGAGCGATCCCATGGACGATCTGGTACAGGCCGTGGTGGACGAGGTCCTGCGGCGGCAGGGGCAGCGCCCGGCGCTGCTGGTGGGCCGCGCGCCGCAGGCGGCCGCCGGGTGGCGCTTTGTCACGGACGGGCCGTATGAGGCCGTCATCCTCGGCTCGCTGACGGCCGCGGAGCTGCTGCGCTTCCCGGATGAGGCCAGCGCGCAGGCCCTGCTCGAGGGCAAGCCAGTCTACTACTGCCCCGAGGGACTGGACTACCGCCGTCACGCCAAAACGGCAAACCGCGCCCTGTGGTCGGCCCTGCTTGCGGCCGAGCGGCGGCTGCGCGCCCTCGGCGTGCAGGAGCTGGCGCAGAAAAGCGCCCTCGTCACGGCGGAGGAGGCCCGCCGCCTGCTGCACAGCGGCCTGCCCGTGACCGGAAGGCTGACGCCGCTGGCGCGCGACGTGCTGGAGGGCCGCGCATGAGAGCCGGGCTGGTGCTCGGCGCGGTGTGGGCCACGAAAAAAAGCCCCGCCCTCACGGGGCAGAGCCTGCTGCGCGTGCGCTGCGGCGAGACGGAGTATCTCGCGGCGGACCTTGTCGGCGCGGGGCCGGGCGACCGGGTCATCCTCGCCTTCGGCGCGGCGGCGCGCGCGGGGCGGCCGGACGTGCCCGTAGACGCGGCCATCGTGGCCATTTTGGACGAAACGGAGGCAACTCATGGATAACATCATTCTCTGGATCATGGCCATCGCCATGGTCCTCGGCGCGCTCGACCGCATGTTCGGCAGCCGCCTCGGGCTTGGGAAGCAGTTTGAGGAGGGCATCCTCGCCATCGGCGCGTTGAGCCTCTCCATGCTCGGCATCCTTACGCTCGCGCCCGTGCTGGCGCGGCTGCTGCGGCCGGTGCTCGTGCCGGTCTACGGCTTCCTCGGCGCGGACCCGGCCATGTTCGCAGGCTCGATCCTGGCAAACGACATGGGCGGCGCGCCCCTTGCCATGGAGCTGGCGGGCACGCGCGCGGCGGGGCAGCTCGGCGGCCTCATCGTCGGCTCCATGCTCGGCGCGACCGTCGTCTTCAGCATCCCCGTCGCCCTCGGCATCCTGCAGCCGGAGGACCGGCCCGCGCTGGCGCGCGGCGTGCTGGCGGGCCTGCTGGCCATCGCGCCGGGTGCGTTCGCCGGTGGACTGGCCGCGGGCTTCCCGCTCGGCATGCTCGTGCGGAACCTCGTGCCCATCGTGCTGTTCGCCGTGCTCATCGCGCTGGGGCTGTGGCGCTGGGAGCGCGCGATGATCCGCGGCTTCCTGTGGTTCGGCCGGGGCGTGCTGGCCGTCATCACGGTCGGACTGGCCGCCGCCGTCTTCACGGAGCTGACGGGCGTGACGGTCATCCCCGGCATGGCCCCGCTGGCCGGCGGCGTGCAAACTGTCGCGGGCATCGGCTTTGTGCTGGCTGGCGCGTTCCCGCTCGTCTTTCTGCTGACGAAGCTCCTGCGCCGCCCGCTCGCGGCCCTCGGCCGCCTGCTCGGCATGAACGGCACGGCCGCCGCCGGGCTCGTGGCGAGCCTTGCTAACTCCATCCCCATGTTCGGCATGGTGAAGGACATGGACGAGCGCGGCAAGATCGTGAACATCGCCTTCGCCGTCCCGGCGGCCTTCGTCTTCGGCGACCACCTCGGCTTCACGGCGGGCTACGACGCGGCCATGCTCGGCCCCGTCATCGCGGCCAAGCTCACGGGCGGCGTCCTCGCCGTCCTCGCCGCGCTGCTGTTCACGCGGAAAAAGCCCGCGCAAAGCATGTAACACGCAGGGACAGCCCGGCCCGGCGACGCACCTGAGGCTGGTACGGGGCAGCGTTAAAATGGCGATTGCCCCCGATTTGTCATTGCGAGGGCGCTTTGCGCCCGTGGCAATCTCGGGAAGGCACTACCGTCCCGTACCGGCTATCGTGACAGTGGTATGCACCTATTGCGTCTGTAGCGGCGCTCACTGCGCAGCCGTTGGCGGCTTTGCCGCCTTATGGATGCGGCGTGCCCCTTGCGGGTAATGAGCGCCCTGCAGGGTGGCAATACTTACGGCACAAATTCATTGGCGCAATGCCATCAAGTTTGTCATTGCGAGGAGGCCGCAGGCCGACGTGGCAATCTCGCAGTACCCGACCAGATCACAGGAAAGCCATCGGCGAAAACGCAACTGCCTTCCCGAGATTGCACCCCAAGGGCACTTCCTCGCGCTTCGCGCTCAGGGCGCCACGGCCCCTTCGGGGCCTCGCAATGACAAGGCCGGAGGCTTTCCGCATTCTTCATTTTTCAGTCTTCAGGATTCATTCATTTCCGTGCCGCTCCCCTGCAACACACGACTGACAGCCTTGCAAAACTTTCCACTTTCCATTTTCGATTTTCCACGCTCTCCCATTCTCTTCTTTTCGGTATTTTTATATAAATATTTCCGGATTGAATCTGCGAAAATCCGCAAAAAAATCAACAAAGTGAGAAAATACCCATAGATTTTTCCGGCCCGGTGTGGTATATTGAAGTACGCAGTCAGACTATCAAAAAACCTGCTTAGCCGAACGTTTCGGAGGGAAGAAAAGTGTAAAGGGAAACCGTCAGGGTGCCCTTTCGCGCTTGATCGCCCGCCGCAGCGGCAGAATTGCAAAAGCATGCTGCAAAAATTGAGTTTGCGATCCTGAAAGCAGCGAAAAATCCGAAGGGATTTTTTGACAGGCCGGCGCAGAACAGAATCTTTGCGGCGGGCCTTACTGCGCCCGCCCGATCCCAGAACTTCATGAACTGAGGTGGTACACCCTTGAAACGAGCCTTTTTCGGCGGCGTCCATCCGAAGGGCTATAAGGAGCTTTCGCGTGAGGCGGCCATCGTCCCGCTGCACCCGAGCGTCGTCTCCGTCGCGATGTCGCAGCACATCGGCGCGCCCTGCCAGCCGCTTGTCAAAGTCGGAGACCGCGTGACCGTCGGCCAGAAGATCGGCGACGGCCAGGGCCTCTGCGTCCCCGTCCACGCCTCCGTGTCCGGCACGGTCACGGCCATCGAGGCCCGGCCCCATCCGGGCGGGAACCTGCAGACGGCCATCGTCATCGAGTCCGACGGCCGCGACACGCTCTGCCCCACGGTCAAGCCGCGGGACCCCGAGGCCGTCGCCGCCATGAGCGCCGAGGACCTCATCGCCGTCATCCGCGAGGCCGGCATCACCGGCATGGGCGGCGCGGGCTTCCCCACGTCCGTCAAGCTTTCCTCCGGCCTCGGCAAGGTCGACACCGTCATCGTCAACGGCGCGGAGTGCGAGCCCTACATCACGTCCGACGACCGCCTGATGCGCGAAACGCCCGAGCGCGTCGTCGGCGGCCTGCGCGTCATCCTGCAGATCCTGCAGCCGAAGCGCGCCGCCATCGGCATCGAGCAGAACAAGCCCGAGGCCATCGCGGCCATCTCCGCCGTGCTGGGGAGCGGCATCGACCTGCTGCCGCTGCACGTCCGCTACCCGCAGGGCGCGGAAAAGCAGCTCATCCAGACCGTCACGGGCCACTGCGTGCCTCCCGGCGGCCTGCCCGCCCACGTCGGCTGCGCCGTGTTCAACGCCGCGACCTGCGCCGCCATCTACGACGCCGTCTATCTCGGACTGCCGCTCGTGCGCCGCGCCGTGACCGTCACGGGCAGCGCCATCGCAAAGCCCGGCAACTTCCTGGCCCCCATCGGCACGGCCTATTCCGACCTCGTCGAGGCGGCGGGCGGCTTCGCCCTGCCCCCCTATAAGATCCTGTGCGGCGGCCCGATGATGGGCATCGCACAGTACACCCTGCGCACCGCCACGATCAAGGGCAACAACGCCCTGACGTGCTACAGCGACAAGGACCGCCATGAGACGCCCAACCCCCACTGCATCCGCTGCGGCAAGTGCGTCGAGGCCTGCCCCATGCACCTCATGCCGCTGTTCCTGCACCGCGCCGTGAACCGCGGCGATCTGGAGCGGCTGGACGAGCTGCACGTCATGGACTGCATCGAGTGCGGCTCGTGCGCCTACGGCTGCCCGGCGGGCATCCCGCTCGTGCAGAGCTTCCGCACCGGCAAAAAGCTCGTGCGCGACGCCGCCGCCCGTGAAAAAGCAAAGAAGGAGGCCGCCGCAAAATGAACGAAGAAGCCCTGAAGCTGACGCTCTCCTCCTCGCCGCATGCGCACAGCCCGAATTCCACCCGCCGCATCATGCTCGATGTGTGCATCGCCCTGCTGCCCGCCCTCATCGGCGCGATCGTGTTCTTCGGCGCGCGCGCCCTGACGCTCACGGCCCTGTCCGTCGCGGGCTGCGTGTTCTTCGAGTGGGCCTACCGCCGCATTATGAAGAAGGACAATACCACGGGCGACCTCTCCGCCGTGGTCACGGGCATCCTCGTCGCCTTTGTCTGCCCGGTCACGCTGCCGTTCTGGACGATCCTCATCGGCGATTTCTTCGCCATTGTCGTTGTGAAGCAGCTGTTCGGCGGCATCGGCGCAAACATCGTTAACCCTGCCCTTGCGGCCCGCGCCTTCCTGTTCAGCTGGCCGCTGTTCATGAACACCTGGGTGCGCTCCGGCGTGCATGTCCCCGCGTTCTCGAACCCCACGACGGCCTCGCTCGACGGCCTGACCGCCGCGACCCCGATGGCGAGCCTCCATGTGGGCGCCATGCCGGAGGCCAGCGTGCTCGACCTCTTCCTCGGCCGCACCGGCGGCTCGCTCGGCGAGGTCTCGGCCATGCTGCTGCTTCTGGGCGGCATCTACCTGCTCGTCCGCCGCGTCATCTCGGCCCGCATCCCGCTTGCCTACCTCGGCACGGTCGCGGTGCTGGCCTTCCTGTTCCCGCGCGGCGGCGCGGCCCGGCTGGACTGGATGCTCGTGCAGCTGCTGTCCGGCGGCCTGATGCTCGGAGCGTGGTTCATGGCCACGGACTACACGACCTCGCCCGTCACGCACGGCGGCCAGATCGTCTACGGTGTTGGCTGCGGCGTGCTGACGTTCCTGTTCCGTTACTTCGGCTCCTATGTTGAGGGCGTGTCCTACGCCATCCTCATCATGAACTGCTGCGTCGGCTTCTTTGACCGCATCGGCGTGCCGAAGCGCTTCGGCGCAGTCAGGCAGAAAAAGCAGAAGAAGGGCGGTGCCGAAGCATGACAAAACCGCAAAGCACGGCCGCCTATGTCCTGCGGCTGACGCTGACGCTCTTTCTCATCACCGTCATCGTCGCGGGCCTGCTGGCCTTTGTCAACTACCTGACGGCCGACACCATCGCCGAGCACACGGCCGAGGCAGCCCGCTCCGCCATGACGCAGGTCCTCGCCGCGGACGACTATACGGAGCTTCCCGTGTCGGACGCGCAGGCCGCCACCGGCGTGACGGCCGCGTGGAGCGCCGGGGACGCCGGGACCGTCGTCCGCCTGACGACGAACGGCTTCGGCGGCGCGATCGACCTCATGGTCGGCGTCGACAAGGAAAACAAGGTCACGGGCGTGGCCATCATCTCCCATTCCGAGACGGCCTCGCTCGGCGCGAACTGCACGCGCGAGGACTTCCGCGCCCAGTTTGCCGGCAAGACCGGTGAGCTGGCCGTCACCAAGGACGGCGGCGACAACGACGCCCTGACCGGCGCGACCGTCACGTCCCGCGCCGTCACCCGCGCCGTGAACGCAGCGCTGGCCTATGCCGGGGAGGTGCAGAAATGAATTTTAAAAAACAGCTCCGCGAGGGGCTCCTGACCAATAACCCCGTCGTGGGCCAGCTGCTGGGCATGTGCTCGACCATGGCCATCACGACGACCCTGTTCAACGGCCTCGGCATGGGCCTGTCCGTCACGCTGATCCTCATCTGCTCGAACGTCGTCATCTCCATGCTGCGCAAGGTCATTCCGGATAAGATCCGCATTGCGGCCTACATCGTCGTCATCGCGGGCTTCGTCACCATCATCGACCTTCTGCTGCAGGCCTATCTCCCGGCCCTGTCCAAGAGCCTCGGCGTGTTCATCCCGCTCATCGTCGTCAACTGCATCATCCTCGGCCGCGCCGAGGCCTTCGCCTCGAAGAACGGCGTGCTGGCCTCTGCCGTCGACGGCCTGACGCAGGGCATCGGCTACACCGTGGCCCTTGTGTGCATGTGCATCATCCGCGAGCTGCTCGGCAGCGGCACGTTCGGCAAGGGCGTCCTCTCGGCCGACGGCGTGCGCATCCTGCCGTCGCAGTACCCGGCCATGCTGATGATCCTGCCGGTCGGCGGCTTCCTGACGCTGGCCTGCCTCATCGCCTTCACGCAGTGGTTCAACCGCCATCTGGCCGAGAAGGCCGAAAAGAAGGAGGCTGAAGCAAAATGAGCGTATTCATCTCCCTGTTCACCATCGCGCTGAACGCCATTCTCGCCGAGAACTTCATCCTTGTGAAGTTCATGGGCATCTGCCCGTTTATGGGCGTGTCGAAAAAGCAGGACACCGCCCTCGGCATGGGCATCGCCGTCACGTTCGTCATGGGCATCGCCTCGGCGGCCACCTGGGCCGTCAACGAGTTCCTGCTCGTGCCGCTGAACCTCGTGTACATGCAGACCGTCGTGTTCATCCTCGTCATCGCCGCTCTCGTGCAGCTCGTCGAGATGTTCCTGCAGAAGGCCGTCCCCGCGCTGTATCAGGCGCTGGGCATCTACCTGCCCCTCATCACGACGAACTGCGCCGTCCTCGGCGTGGCCCTGCTGAACATTCAGGACGGCTATAACTTCGTCGAGTCTCTGGTCTACGGCATCACGGGCGGCATCGGCTTCACCGTGGCCATTCTGCTGTTCTCCTCCGTGCGCGAGCGCCTGGAGGACTGCGACTGCCCGAAGGCCTTCCGCGGCTTCCCGATCGCGCTGCTGGCCGCCGGTCTGCTGGCCCTGTCGTTCATGGGCTTCTCCGGCTTCAAGGTATTCGGGTAAGGAGGGCGAGTCATGAAAGAAATTCTCTATGCCGTGCTGGTGCTCGGCATCATGGGCGCCGTGTTCGGCGCGGTGCTCGCCATTGCCTCGAAGGTCTTCGCCGTGAAGACGGACGAGCGCCTGCCGAAGCTCATTGAGGCCCTGCCCGGTGCAAACTGCGGCGGCTGCGGCTTCGCGGGCTGCCAGGCCTATGCGCAGGCCGTGCTCGAGGGCCGCGCGGAGATCGGCCTGTGCGTCGCGGGCGGTCAGGCCTCTGCCAACCGGATGGCCGCCGTCATGGGCGTCACGGCCGCAAAGACCGAGCGCGTCGTCGCCATGGTCCGCTGCCGCGGTCACCACACCGCCAAGGCCCGCTACGACGGCATCCACGACTGCCGCTCCGCCATGTTCGTCGGCGGCAACGGCCCCTCGGCCTGCCCGAGCGGCTGCCTCGGCTTCGGCTCGTGCGTCTCGGCCTGCCGCTTTGACGCCATCCACGTCGTGGACGGCGTGGCGAAGGTCGATCCCGAGAAGTGCACCGGCTGCCTGCAGTGCGCCGCCGTGTGCCCGCGCAAGGTCATCGTCCCCGTATCCTACGACGCCGATATCGTCATCGCCTGCTCGAACCACGAGCGCGGCGCCTATACCCGCCGCGAGTGCGACATGGGCTGCGTCGGCTGCCACCTGTGCGAAAAGCAGTGCGAGTTCGACGCCATCCACGTCGTCAACAACCTCGCCGTCATTGACTATTCCAAGTGCGTCTCCTGCGGCCGCTGCGCGGCCGTGTGCCCGCGGAAGCTCATCTCCGATTCGAACCTCCGGCAGGATATGGACGCCGTCCCCGCCATGCCGCGATAAAGGCGCAGCCGCCTGAGAGGGAAACACTGCAATGCCCTCTCAGTCACCTTCGGTGACAGCTCTCCCAGAGGGAGAGCCAAGGGCGCTTCGCTCCTCGGAATGACACAAGAGGGAAGCACTCTCAAGTTTGTCATTGCGAGGCTCCGCAGGAGCCGTGGCAATCTCGCAGCAACCGGCCGGAACATGGGAAAGCCTTCGGCGAAATCGAGAGTGCCTGCATGAGATTGCCACGTCGGGCTTGCGCCCTCCTCGCAATGACAAATCGGAGGTGCATGCCATTTTAGCGATGGCCTGAACCTGTCGGCAGTGCCTGCAAAGCCCTCTCAGTCACCTTCGGTGACAGCTCTCCCAGAGGGAGAGCCAAGGGCGATGCCGGGGAGGGAGAGTCACGGCATCTCTCCGCAATAGGAAAAACGCCCGTCCGCAGCTTTTGGGCTGCGGACGGGCGATCTATATTCCTGTATTATTTCAGGGGCTCAAAATCCTCCGCGCCGTGCTTGCACAGCGGGCAGATATAGTCCTCCGGGAGCGTCTCGCCCTCATAGACATAGCCGCAGATCTTGCAGACGAAGCCGGTCTTCTTCTCGGCGGCAGGCTGGGGCTTCGGCTTGATGTGCTCGAAATAGTAGGCATACGTCGCAGACGGGACAGCGGACAGGACGCGGGCCTCCGTGACCTCGGCGAGGAAGAGCGTGTGCGTGCCGCAGTCGAGCGTCTGGATGACCTTGCCGGAGAGGACGGCGTTCGTACCGGCCGGCTCATAGCGCAGGCCGTTGGCCGTGCGGACCGCCTCCGCGCCGTCGAACTTGTCGGCCGTGTCGCGGCCGCTGCGGAAGCCGTACTGTTGGAACTGCGCGAACGAGGCATCCTGCGAGAGGACGGACAGGTTGAACACGCCGGTCTTCAGGATCATGTCATGCGTCAGGTTCTGCTTGTTGACCGTGATGGAGATGCGCTTCGGCGTGTCCGTGACCTGCGCGGCCGTGTTGATGATGCAGGCGTTGTCGAGCTCCCCCTCGCGGGCGCTCAGGACGAACAGGCCGTAGGACAGGGCGAACATCGCCTGATTGTCCACCGTGCCGGGTTCGGAGGCGTGCACCTGCGGCTGCGGCAGCGTGGCGCAGAGGGCGTCCGCCAGCGCGCCCAGCTGCGCGCTCTGGCTCTCGGCCATGGCGGAGCGGATGGTCAGCTGCTGGTCGAGGATGGTGACGTTCTTCAGCTTGCCGAGCAGGTCGCGCATGTGCTTGCCGGACGTCGGGGCCCACGAGCCGTTCTCGATGAGGGCGACGGTGCGGTTCTGCAGATTGTGCGCGACGATGTCGTGCAGCAGGTTCTCCATCGTGACGAAGATGCCCGCATTGTACGTCGGCGCGGCAAAGACGAGGTGGCTCCAGCGGAAGGCGGCGGCGATGATGTCGGACGCCGGGGTGACGGAGACGTCGAACATGACGGTCTTCACGCCGCGCTCGCGCAGGCGGACGGACAGCAGCTCGGCCGCGTTCTCCGTGCCGCCGTAGACGGAGGCGTAGGCGATCATGACGCCCTGCTCCTCCGGGGTATAGGTGCTCCAGTGGACATAGCGGTCGATGAATTCGCCGATATTCTTGCGCCAGACGAAGCCGTGCAGGGGGCAGATGCGGTCGATCTGAACCGTGGAGGCCTTCTTGAGCAGGGCCTGCACCTGCGTGCCGTATTTGCCGACGATGTTGCAGTAATAACGGCGGGCCTCGTCCACATAATCGCGGAAGAAGTCGACCTCATCGGCGAACAGCGCGCCGTTGATCGCGCCGAACGTGCCGAAGGCGTCGGCCGAGAACAGCGTGCGCGTCGTCAGGTCATAGCTGACCATGACCTCCGGCCAGTGGACCATCGGGGCGCTCAGGAACGTGAGCGTGTGGTGGCCGGTCTCGAAGGTGTCGCCCTCCTTGACGAGATGGAAGGCGTTCTGCGGGGCGACACCGCCGCGGAACTGCTGCAGCATGGCGCGGATGCGGTCGCTGCAGACGATGACGGTCTCCGGATGGCGCAGCAGCACCTCGCTGACCGTGCCGGAATGGTCCGGCTCCATGTGGTGGATGACGAGATAGTCGAGCTTGCGCCCGGCCAGAACGTGGTCGACGTTCTCGAAGAATACCTTGCTGACCGACGGATCGACCGTGTCGAACAGGACGGTCTTGTCGTCGAGCAGCAGATAGGAATTGTAGGAAACTCCGTTCGGAACGGCGTAAACGCCCTCGAACATGGCAAGTCTGCGGTCATTCCCGCCGACCCACCAGAGATCCTCCAGAACCTTGCGGACACAGTACATAAGTTTTTCCTCCGTATTTGATAGATTGTTTATTTTCATGGCATAGCGTGTGCGAGTGGGAAATGGAAAGTTACACGATACCTCCGGCCGCCGTTAAAATGGTAAACGCCGAAGTATGGGGTGTAGCGGCGGTCACTGCGCAGCCGTTGGCGGCTTTGCCGCCTTACGGATGCGGCGTGCCCCTTGC
>ERZ1673695.3131-NODE-3131-length-10633-cov-5.258177_pt1 | contig 10633 bp, 6 predicted proteins | sample MGYA00580225_ERZ1673695 | MGnify/ENA primary metagenome ERZ1673695 (study PRJEB41218, sample SAMN15661739) | gut metagenome | host: Homo sapiens | place: Canada: London | collected 2015-08-20/2019-03-30 | study: EMG produced TPA metagenomics assembly of...
GTTCCCGGGTACCCGCAAGCAATCTTCGATTGCGTCAGCGGGTGGGGTTCTTATTTCTCGAACGGATTCTCAGTTTCGTAGAGCATCCCCTTTGGCTGATTGAAACCGATATCCTCAATGCCAAGATACTTGAAGACGTTGAAGAGCGCTTTGCCGAAGTGGCCAAACGCAACCGCACCGTGATGCGGATATCTCTTCGCAATGAGAACATGACGGTAGAAACGGCCCATTTCCGGAATAGCGAAGATGCCGATACCGCCGAAGGAACGGGTCGGAACCGGGAGAATTTCACCCTCTGCAACATAAGCCTTCAGCTTGGTGTCCGCAGTGGACTGGAGACGGAAGAAAGTGATCGGGCCCGGCTTAATGTCGCCCTCAAGGGTGCCGCGGCTTACATTCGGCTCGCTGTCCGGCTCAAGGCAACGGTGCTGGATGAGCTGATATTTCAGCGCGTACTCAGCAAGTTTGCTGGAGTTGGTGTTGCCGCAGTGGAAGCCCATGAAAGTATCTTTGTGGGTGTAATCAAATTTGCCTTTGATGTCACTGTTGTACATATCCGCCGGAACGGTGTTGTTGATATCGAGCAGGGTGACGATATCCTCGGAAACGAGCTGTCCAATGTACTCAGAGAGCGCGCCGTAGATATCAACCTCACAGGACACCGGGATGCCGCGGCCGGTCAGACGGCTGTTGACATAGCAGGGGCAGAAACCGAATTCGGTCTGGAAGGCAGGCCAGCATTTGTCAGCAAAAGCGACAAACTCTCTGGAGCCTTTGTGCTCCTCAGCCCAGTCAAGCAGGGTGAGTTCAAACTGGGCGAGCTTCGGAACAAGGTCGTTCCACGGATTGTTCCCGGCGAGCTCTTTTTCCATATCGGCAACGACTTCAGGAATACGCGGATCGTCTTTGTGTTTCTGAACAGCGGCAAGCAAGTCGAGCTCAGAGTTTTCCTCAACCTCAATGCCAAGGTCGAAGAGCTTCTGGATTGGCGCATTGCAGGCAAGGAAATCGTTCGGACGCGGACCAAAGGTAATGATCTTCAGCTTGGAAAGACCGATGACGACGCGGGCAACCGGCTTGAAGTCGTTGATCATGGTGACAATTTCGTCCGGGGTGCCAACCGGATATTCCGGAATGTAGGCCTGAATCTTACGAATACCGAGGTTATAGCTTGCGTTAAGCATACCGCAGAACGCGTCGCCACGGCCGTCAATCAGGTTGTCGCCGGTTTCCTCAGCGGCAGCGCAGAACATAACTGGGCCGCCAAAGGTTTTGGCAAGCAGGGTCTCCGGGGTTTCCGGGCCGAAGTTGCCGAGGTAGACAACCAGCGCGTTAACGCCGGCGGCTTTGATATCCTCAACCGCTTTCAGCATATCTTTTTCATTTTCAACAGTAACAGGGCATTCATAAATGTCGCCGCCGTTTGCTTTGTATGCAGCTACAACAGCTTTCCTGCGGGATTCAGACAGTGACATTGGGAAACAGTCACGGCTAACCGCAACAATGCCTAATTTAACAACTGGTGTGTTAATCATGTTACATCCTCCTATGTTTTCAGTGATAATCATATCATACCACTTGGCCTAAAAAAAGTCTATGATTTTTTGTCTCTTTAACGGACAAACCATTCAAAAATTCTGCCCAAAAAATTTTCCAGAATTTTGTAGATAATATCCTAAGTCTCCGCTGAGCCGGACTCATGGCGAACTGCTGTTCTTGTCCGCGCGCTGCACAATGTTCTTATTGCCGCAGGCAACAAGATTTTCTCAGCCGCCGCAGGCTTTGCCTGCGCATGAGGTTTGAGGTTTTTATTCCATCGACGCGCCTTTCATTGCGGAAAGGGCGCTGCTGGTGTAACGTTTAAAAATACCCTTGCGCTTTGGCAGCGGCTTAATTCCCGCTTTCGCACGTTCTTTTAAAACGGCGGCGGCTTCTTCAGGAGTGCATTCCCTGCCGGCGATGCCGACAACGTTCAGTCTGCGGTTCGGGATGTCAAACTCAATGATATCTCCGTCCTCTACAAAGGCGATGGCGCCGCCCGCCGCCGCTTCCGGCGACACATGGCCGATACAGGGTCCACGGGTCGCGCCCGAAAAGCGCCCGTCGGTCACCAGTGAAACCGTCCCGTTAAGCCGCTCGTCACAGACAATCGCTTCCGTTGTCATAACCATTTCCGGCATTCCCGAGCCCCGCGGTCCTTCGTACCGGATAATCAAAACATCGTTTGGCTCCACCTTTCCTTCAACGACTGCGTAATAGCACTCCTCTTCGCTGTCGAACGCTTTAACGTTTCCGCGGTGAACCAGCATATCGCCTGAAATAGCGGCGTATTTAACAATTGCCCCCTCTTCGGCAATATTGCCTTTAAGAACAGCAATGGAACCCATTTCCTTAGTCTCCGCAACCGGGTGGATCACCTCGTCCCGGGTCAGGCCGTAGTTTGTCAGATACCCGATGTTCCGTTCAAAAAATCCGTCTTTCTGAATGGCTTCCAGGTTTTCGCCAAGCGTTTTTCCGGTGACAGTCATCACATCGAGATGGAGAAAATCCTTCAGCATCAGCTGGACCATCGGGATGCCGCCCGCAAACCAGAACGCCTCCGTCACATGCTGGCCGCTCGGGTAGATATTTCCAATGTGGGGGATTTTATGGTTGATTTCATCAAACAGCTCCGGCGGCAGGTCAATTCCCAGTTCACGGGCAACCGCTGGGAGGTGGAGGGTCGCATTTGTTGAGCCCCCAATGGCGCTGTGGACGATGATAGCGTTTTCAAAAGCCTCACGGGTCATTATTTTGCTTGCCGTCAATCCCGCTTTGGCGAGTTTCATCACCTGCCGCCCGGCAAGGCGCGCCATTGAAAGAATGTCGCGCATCGTCGCCGGGGCAAGCGCGCTTCCCGGCAGGGCCAGGCCAAGCGCTTCCGCCATGCACTGCATGGTGCTTGCCGTCCCAAGAAACTGGCAGGCGCCGAGGGAGGGACAGCCGGTCAACTTGTAGTCCCGCACTTCCTGCTCAGTGATTGCATCCTTCCGTTTTTGGCGTAGAGAAATATCCCCCGCCTTAATCGAGGTGGACATATAGGGGCCGGGACGCATGCTGCCGCCCGGGATAAACACCGTTGGAAGATCGAGCCGTGCCGCCGCTTTCAAATGGGCCGGGATCGACTTATCGCAGGAGGAGAGGAGAATCATTCCATCCCACGGGTTGACGGATCCGTGAATTTCAACCATATCTGCAAGGACTTCGCGGGAGGCAAGAATGTAGTTCATTCCATCATGACCCTGCGCACAGCCGTCGCAAATGTCAGTCGCATGGAACTGAGCAGGTCTGCCGCCGGTCTCATAAACGCCGATCTTCGCCTGCTCCGCAAGCTTATCAAGATGCTTGCTGCCCGGGTGACTGTCTCCAAAAACATCTTCAATCAAAATCTGCGGCTTGACTATATCGGACTCATCCCAGTCCATGCCAAGCTGCAATGCGTCGAACTGCGCCCAAAGGCTGCGCTCCGGCGCGCTTTTCTGGGTGTATTTTTCCATTTCAATGCTCCTTCGGTATGTAATCATTTGGGTATGACGCTTTCTCTTTCATTGTACAAAGCCACGCCTTTAAAGTCAATTAAAAAAGGTGTTTCTTTTCTGTGTTGCAGAAAATTCTTGATTTCAACAAAACATGACGCCGAAACCTCTTTTCCGTCGCAAAAATCAACGCATTCTTTAACGGCTTCTGTTGTGCCCGGCGCCGGATCATAAAAAACAACCCATTCGCGCAATCAGCAATTACGAACTGGTGCCTCAGGGGCTTTGACCGGCAATTTGCAATACGAACGTTATGCCGGATTTTCGGGTATTCTGTCTATAAGACAAATATATCAAATTAAAAGCCCAAAATTTAAAGTTTCATCTAAACATGTGCGGTCGTTATTACTGCAGGCAACAAGGCTAATTCCGGCCCGGCTGGTATCATGGATATCTATGCCCTGGCACGGACGGAAATTCTTCATTGGTCCAGCGAAGTTAAAAAACACGGCGCCGAAGCTCCGCGTTTTTCGTACATATCAGTGCGGCAGAGAATTCTGCCCATTGTCTTGATCTTGAGGCGGCTGTTGCGGTTCCGGCATCTGCTGGCCCTGCACCTCGTAAAACGCCTGGTGCTCCTGCCGCATCTGCTCGAGGCGGCGCTTTTTCCGCTTATTGCTGCCGACAACTACACAAATGACAATAACGGCGACAAGAATTAAAACCGCTCCGCCGGCTATAGACAGGGTGACAATTAGGTTTTCCGATTTTAAAAGGGATATGATGTTAAAAGGTGCTTCCTTTATTTCGGTGAACTGCATCCCCTGCACAAACTGGTCGAACGCCGCTTCGTCTGCGGCTGAAATAACCCCTGTGTAGGAACGCAGCGTAATGTTGAGGTGCTGGCCGTTGACAATGGTGACATACTGGATTAACGCCGTTTGTTCATCCTCGTTGACAATCCGCGCATCAAGCTTCATCAGTTTGCACTGCGGATGGTCCACCATCTCAAAACTGCCGTATTTCACGCCGGATATCCCGGTTAACTTTTCCATATCCGCATTCATAATTTCATCTGCAAAGCTTTGATATTCCTCATCAGAAAGGCCGTTCCAGTCGAAAATATCAGTATTTTCGACCATAGTAACAACAATTTCCTGCGAGGCATCGTTAGGTTCAAGTGCGTTATAGTAAATGGAACTCTGTTCAAACAGCTGGTCCATATACTTTTTGTCAATACCTTCCCAGACACTGAAGGCCGGATCGTCCGCCGGAGTATCCCTGGTAAAGACATACCATCCCTGGGGAGTCGGAATATTTAAATAAAGCTCTTCGACAGAAACCATTCCGTCCGGCTGAGATTCATCTTCAACCGCCAATACCGGAGATACGGCCGCCGTCAAAAAAACCAATAAAGCGCTAATAATAGGAACTATCCTTTTTTTCATCGTGTCACTCCTTTACTGTTTCTACTATAGCACATACGCCAAGCTGGAATCAAGAGCAAGGTGCGGGTTGTTTCCCGCCGCAGATTATGGTACACTTAATAAATAAAAATAAACAAACGCCCTGCTCGGGCGGGAAACGGAGGAACCTATGGTGATTCAAGAATCGGGAGAAAACTATCTGGAGACAATTTTGCTTTTAAAAAATAAATTGGGTTCCGTTCGTTCCATTGACGTTGCAAACGCCCTCGGCTTTTCAAAGCCAAGTATCAGCCGTGCCATGGGAATTCTGCGGGACAACGGCTACCTGACTATGGAGCCGAACGGGAACCTGGAACTCACCGAAAAGGGTATAGAGACGGCTTCCGCTATTTATGAACGCCATCGCCTGATTACCCGCTTTTTATCCGAAGTTCTCGGCGTTTCTTCTGAAACCGCCGAAGATGACGCCTGCCGGATTGAGCATATCATCAGCGAGGAGACGTTTGAAGCGTTCAAACGGTTTCTCAGCCGGTAATCGTTTTGTATGAAAGCCCCGCCGAATGCGGGGCTTTTTATTGTTGCCCCCCTTTATTCACGAAAATTCACGTTATGGCTGGTATCATACAGCTTTCACGCTTTATTTAAATTTTGTTCATTGACTTCATTTTTTCAGGATTTTATAATGGTGAAGGTACCGACCGACCGGTCGGTCGGAAATTATATGAACAAAATTATTATGAACGCAGCTCACAGCAGATTGGAGTTTAGCATGTTTTCAAAATTCAGCGTCAAAAAGCCGTTTACCATCCTGGTAGCGGTCATCATCATTCTGGTTCTGGGTGTCGTTTCTTACATGAACATGACCGTGGACCTGATTCCGAGCTTTAACCTCCCCTACGCCGTCATTTCTACAACCTATGTCGGCGCATCGCCCGAAGAGGTGGAACAGAAGGTCACCGGCCCATTGGAACAGGGGATGGCCTCTATCAATAATATCAGCGAAGTGAGCTCGGTCTCGAACGAGAACGTCTCGATGGTCATCCTTAAATTCAACGAGGACACCAATATGGATACCGCCATGATCGAGATGCGGGAAAAGCTCGACATGCTTGAGAGCTATCTGCCGGACGGGGCCGGCACCCCGATGATCATGAAGCTCAACCCCAACATGATGCCGATTCTTTCGACGGCGGTTTCAGTGGACGGGATGAGTGCGGAAGAAGCCTCCCAGTACATAAACGATAAGGTCATTCCGGAAATCGAGAGTGTTGGGGGTGTGGCATCGGTCACTTCGAACGGCTTGATTTCCAACATGGTGGACGTGACCCTGTCCCAAGAGAAAATTGACCAGGTCAACGCGGATATCACCGCCCATTACCGCACGGAGGCGGAGGCAAAAATCCGTTCGGCCGCCCGTGAGGAGATCATCAAGCAGATTGACGCCCAACTGGACGCGCAAAAGGAAGCTGCCCTGAAGCAGACCCTTACCGCAGAAATGGCGGACGCCGCCCTTGCCGAGCCCAAAAAACAGGCAATTCAGTCTGTGAACCAGAAATTTGAGGAACAGAAGCAGGCGATGATCGCCCAGGGGATGACGGCTGAAATGGCGGACGCCGCCCTTGCTGAACCCAAAAAGCAGGCAATAGATGCTGTAAATCAAAAATTTGAAGAACAAAAACAGGAACTGATGAAGCAGACTGTTCCGGAAGACGCTGTCAATGAAAAAATAGAAGCGGCGCGAAAAGAACTCTATGCGAACGTCGATTCTCAGGTGGATGAAATCGTTAAATCCCAAATGGATTCACTGTCCATTCCCGAGATTTCGATTACCACCGAGATGATCAGCGGAATTTTGAGCGGCGAAAACTTCAACATGCCGGCCGGCTCGGTTGACAACGGGGACGGCGTGAGCTATCCGGTTCGGATCGGAGATAAAATCGCGAGTCTTGACGAGCTCTCCGCCCTCACCCTGATGGAAATCCCGAACTATAAAACAATTACGCTGGCTGACGTAGCGGACGTCACACCGTATAACGATGCAGACACCATGTATTCCCGGGTCAATGGGAACCACAGCGTCATCCTATCCCTTCAGAAACAGCCGAACTATTCAACGGCTGAGGTTTCGCATAACGTACAAGACAGGATCAATGAAATAACTGCAAATAACGGCAACGTCAAATTCACTACCCTGATGGACCAAGGTGAATACGTTGACCTGATGATAGGCACCATCATTTCCAACCTGCTCTGGGGGGCACTCTTCGCAATTCTTATCCTCTTTATCTTCCTGCGGAAAATTAAACCCACCTTTATTGTTGGCGTGTCTATTATCATCAGTGTCATTACGGCGTTTGTTTTGATGTACTTCTCAGGCATTACCCTGAACATGATCTCAATGAGCGGTCTTGCGCTCGGCGTCGGAATGCTGGTCGACAACTCGATTGTCGTCATTGAAAACATCTTCCGTTATCGCCGTGAGGGAATGAGCGCGAAAGACGCGGCAATCCATGGGGCGAAGGAAGTTTCGGCCGCCATCATCTCCTCCACCCTGACAACAGTCATCGTTTTTGTCCCCATCGTCTTTACGCAGGGAATCACCCGTCAGCTCTTTACCGATATGGCGCTGACCATCGCCTATTCCCTGCTTGCCAGCCTCGCCGTTGCGCTGACGGTCGTTCCGGCAGCCTGCAGCACTATGCTGCGCAAGCCGGTTGTTCAAAAGCGCAACTTCATAGACAAAATGGCGGATGGTTACGCAAAACTTTTGGGCAAATCCCTGAAGCACAGCTGGGCCACCATTGTTCTATGCGTTGTTCTGCTGGCCACCAGTGTTGCAGCGGCTTTCTCCTCCGGCACTGAGCTGTTTCCCGAAATGGATACTGGGAGCATCACGGTTTCGGTCAGTATGCCGGACGACTACAATGAAAACGATACATTCAAAGCCCTTGATGAACTGAACGAAAGCCTGACCGGCATAGCGGACGTCGATACAGTCGGCATCCTTTACACCGGTTCGAGTGACGGGATGATGTCGATGATCGGAAGCGGAGGCACCACCATCTACGTTCAGCTGGATGAAAACAAAACCCGCTCCACCGAAGACGTAATTCAGGATATTCGCAACGTCACCGGCGGCAAGCCTTACGAAGTTACAGTGAGCGGCGGCAGCTCCGATATTTCAATGCTCACCGGCGGACAGATCGTCTACGACGTCTACGGTAAGGACCTGGATTCCCTCCGGGAAGCAGCCAAAGAAATCGGTACAATAATTGAAGAAACCGAAGGCACGACGGAAGTTGACAACGGCCTTGGCAAAGCCAATCAGGAAATCCGGATTACGGTGGATAAAGAGAAAGCAATTGCCAAAGGCTTGACGGTGGCGCAGGTCTATATGACTGTCAGCGAAAAAATTGCCGGGGACAAAGTTACCACCTCCCTGACACAGGACGGCTTAAATTACGACGTCTACGTCAAAGACAACCGGGTTTCTCCTGTTACCGACGCTGACTTGAAGGACATTTCCATCGAAACCCAAAGCGGCGAAAGCGTCGCTCTCGGTGACATTGCGACTATTGGAAAAGCAGAGGGCTTCACCTCAATCCAGCACGACGGGCAGGAGCGTTACGTCAGCGTGACCGCTTCCCTGAAGACAGGTTACAACACAGGCGACGTCAACAAAGCCATTCAGGAAAAAATTGACGCTTATACCCTCCCGGAAGGGTGCCGTGTTGAAGTGGGCGGCGAAGGGGAGAGCATCGCCAGCACCTTTAACGACCTTTATATGATGATCGGCCTTGCCATCCTCTTTATTTACCTTGTCATGGTGGCGCAGTTCCAGTCTCTTCTCTCTCCGTTTATTGTTATGTTTACCATTCCACTTGCCTTTACCGGCGCATTTCTCGCCTTGTTCTTTGCAGGGATGCCGGTCAGTGTTGTTTCCCTGATTGGGTTTGTTTTACTGGTGGGCATCGTCGTCAACAACGGCATCGTCTTTGTAGACTACGCAAACCAGCAGCGGAAGAAAGGGATGGATGTCACCGAAGCGCTGGTCCTGACCGGCCGCCACAGGATCCGCCCTATTCTGATGACCGCCCTGACGACCATCATCGCCCTGACGACCATGGTGTTCGACACAAGCTCCGGTGCCGAGCTAATGCGCCCGATGGCTGTGACGACCATCGGCGGGCTTGCCTACTCCACCCTATTGACCCTGTTCCTTGTCCCATCCCTTTATAAACTTTTCCACCGCAAAAACAAAATTAAAAACGAAGCGGAAGAACAAAGCGCCCCTGTTCCGGAAATAACGGACGGGAGCAACGGATGAAGGTGAAAACAATGTCAAAACGCGAAAACATACTGGAAGCGGTTATCTCTTTGAGCGACCGGTGCAAAACCCCGGGTGAAATGACCATCTCCGCCGTTGCAGAGCACGCCGGTGTGGGAAAGGGAACGGTCTACGAGTACTTTACCTCCAAGGAGGAGATGATGGCCGAAGCCGTAGCACATTTTATCAGAACCCGGCTTAACACCCTCATCGAAATGCCCTTTACCGGCAGCTTCCGGCAGGGATTTGATCAGCTTTCAAAAAAAGTCGATGAAATTTACCGGAAAAACCACTCGTTTTTCCGTCTGGTTTTCCTAACAGGTGAGCAGGAAGAGTATGTTGCGACCTTTTCCGCAAAGAAAGCCGCGTCTCAAAGGGAAGAAATGTTGCAAAAAGTTGTTGGAATGCTGTTTCGGCTGACAGAAATTGGCAAAGCGGAGGGAATTATCACTGGGAATCCTGGCGGTAAGGACATGATGTTCGCCTTTCTCTGCATTGCTTCCGCCCTTTGCCGTGTTGTTCCGCAGTCGAAATGGCTTTGGGACGACAAACCGAATTCGGCGGCAATAGACTTTTTCTATGAAAAGTTTGTGAAACTGTTGAACTGACCCGGCTACCGGCAAACAATAAAAACCGCGCGGATTTTCCGCGCGGTTTTTTGCCGTTATTATGCAAGCGGCGTCATAAACTCGGAGTCAATAATTGTGTTGAAAACATTTTTGGCGTATTCATAATCAAACTTTGACTGATACTGCCGGACGCCGTGCTGGTTTGCAAGCTCCGGCGTATACTCGGAAAACGGGATGATCCGGATATCATTATAAGATGAGTTATAGTGCCCGACCGTCGGAATAAAGGTCGCATTGGTTATTGAAACGCTGTCGGTCTCATAATCCTTTTCATAGGTCAGGTCAAGAATACCGCCGCACATGTTGGTGGCTTTTTGTTCAGTCGAGATGAAATTGCCCAGGGAATAAGCGACAAGCGCCTTGCCGCCGTCCGGCTTTTCAATCCATTTGATAGGCTGCAGAACGTGCGGGCCGCTGCCGTAGATGACATCCGCACCCCAAGAGACCAGCTTATCGACGAACGCCTGCTGGCTATCAGTCACCTCGGTGTTGCATTCCTGCTGCCAGTGCATGAAAACACAAACCACGTCGGACTCCTGCTTCGCTTTCGCAATCTGCGCCTGAATTGCGGCTTCGATCTGAGCCTTTGTTTGATACGGGTCAGCCAGGTTGAGGAGCTTAAGCTCTGAATCCTGCGGCATAACGTTGCCATTGGTGTATTCGGTCACGCCAATATAGCTGAAAGTAATGCCGTTGACCGTGTGTTTTTTCACGGTATTCAGGTCTGTATCCCCT
>ERZ1673695.3138-NODE-3138-length-10622-cov-3.971231_pt1 | contig 10622 bp, 8 predicted proteins | sample MGYA00580225_ERZ1673695 | MGnify/ENA primary metagenome ERZ1673695 (study PRJEB41218, sample SAMN15661739) | gut metagenome | host: Homo sapiens | place: Canada: London | collected 2015-08-20/2019-03-30 | study: EMG produced TPA metagenomics assembly of...
TTTCCACCGTGTGGCACACCCTGCCGTCGGCCCCATATTGCAGGTAGCTGTAGGCCGGGGAGTCGCTGGCAAAGGTCAGCAGTGCGCCGTCCGGGCCGTTGGCAAAATCGCCCGCCTTGCAAAACTCATTGAACGGCTTGCAGAGGAACAGGTGGTCGCAGTCATTAAAGAGCAGCGGCTCATCGTCCGGCAAGCTTTCCGCCCCGCGCAGGGCGGTGATGGCGGCCCCCTCCGTCACTTCGGGCAGGGCCACGATTTTGGCATCGGGGTAATAGGTTTTGATTTCCCGGTCAATGGCATGGTCGCGGATATGCTCCTCCAGCACCACAAAGGTGATATCGGCACAGTCCACAAATTTGGCAATACTCTGGGTTGCCCAATAGAAAAATGGGCGGTCGTTGATCTCAATCAGGGGCTTGGGCATCACAAAGCCGTTTTCAAAAAAGCGGCTGCCGCGCCCGGCCATCGGCATTACAAGGTGCAGCTTTGCCATGTTATTCCCCTTTCGCATCGCGGGCAGCCAGCATGGCGCACTCGTTCTCGATCACGCGCAGGCCTTCGCGGATGTCGATCTTCGGTTCCCAGCCATAGCACTCTTTGGCGTGGGTGTTATCGCACAGGGAATACTTGTTGACCTCGTGGTCCAGAATTTCCGGCTTGATGCCGTAAGCGCCGCCGTACAGCTCCGGGTACTTGGCCCAGTAATGGCTGGACGGGCAGTATTTGGCTTCGATCTGCTTGCCCATCAGCTCGCAGGCCGTGGCGTACAGTTCGCGGACGGAGTAGTTCTTGTTGCTGGAAACGTTGACGGCATCAAAGCCCGGCTGATCCCACACGCGCATGGCCAGGTCGATAAGGTCATCCACATAGATATAATCGCGGCGCTGGTTGCCGTCAGAGTGGAACTCCGGCACGCGGTCATAGTACAGCTCGCGGATCATATAGCCCACAAACGGCGGCTGCTTGCGCAGGCAGTCAATGTGCGGGCCGTAAACGTTGGCAAAGCGCAGGCAGGTGATGTTCATGCCGTAGGTATCGGCAAAGCTCTGGCAGAACCGCTCGCCGCAGTATTTGGTGTTGGGATAGATCAGCGTGGGCGGGTTGAACTTGGATTCCACGGTCGGGAACTCGGTTTCATTCTCGTACATCGCGTTGGTGGATGCCTGAATGACATGCTTAACGCCGGTGCGGCGGGCGTTTTCCAGCACGTTGACAAGGCCCAGCGTGTTGACGCTGACGGCCTCCACCGGGTCGCTCTGGCAGTCCGGCAGGGGGGCAATGCCCGCAATGTTATAGACGATATCAAACTTTTCCTGCTCAAACAGGGCTTTCATGCCCTCTTTATCGCGGATATCCATCTTGATGACATCGGCGGAAAAATCATGGTCGTCAAAATGCAGGTTATCGGCGCTGCCATAGCTGTAGTTATCCACACCAATGGCGGTATGGCCGTTTTTCCACAATGCATGCATAAGCTGGCCGCCGATAAACCCGGCAGCACCCGTTACCAGAACCTTCATAATCAACATCCCCCTTTACAGATTGGAAGCAATGATGGTGCTTGTATATTCTTCGATTGGTTTTTCCCGCCATTCGCGGGTCACAAACTCGTTTTTGTTTTTCAGGTAGCGCCCGCACAGTTTGAGCAGGCTGACGCCAAAGCTGGTGAGCTTATTGTTGGATACCTGGTCTTCCTCCCGCCAGCTGATGGGGAAGAAAAGGACTTTCTGCTTGAGGTGGCAGAGGGCCAGGATCATGCAGTCATTAAAATACAACGTATCCGGAAATTTTTTATAATAACCGTTTGCCAGCGGTGGCACTGCGTACAGGTTCAGGCCGCTGCCCAGGTCGGTGATCTTGTGCCCGGCCACCAGGCTGAACAGCCAGTTAAAGCCATAGTTGCCCACCACACGCAGAGTGCTGTAGCCCTTGATGCGGCTTTCCGGCATAAAACGGGAGCCAAGGCAGCAATCATACTTACGGTGGCGGCCGCTGTGTACCAGGGGCAGCACATCGCGGATATCGCCCTGGTCGTCGCCATGCAGCACAATCAGGTAGTCGAAGTTATGCTGAACGGCGTACTGGAATGCCACTTTATGGCTGCCGCCCAGGCCATAGTTCTGGTCGTTGCGCAGCAGGCGGACCGGGGCCTGCGGATGGGCCTGCATCCAGCTTTGCACGGCGGCTTCGGTGCCGTCGGTGGAGCGGTTATTGACCACGATGCACTCGGTGACCATAGCGGCCACCTGACGGTCCAGCAGCTGGTTCAGCACACGGGGCACCTGTTTTTCACAGTTATAGGCAGGGATAAAAACAAGAAAGCGTTCCGGCATAGGGCAAGCCTCCTGAACAAGATATTTTGATTGATTATAGAATACTATATTTGGGGCGGGGGGTCAAACGAAATCGCATGATTGCCAGGCGAATCATGCGATTTGAATGAATAATGAATAGAGAATAAAGAATAATGTTGGTGGACCGCCGCGCGGCGCGCGGCTCAAAAATAATAGTGGGGTCGTTTCCCTTGCAAATGCCCGCAAACTTTCCACATTTTTTCCTGTGCTTGTGGAAAACTCAATCAACTACCAGCACCTGCAGGTGGGCGGTGCCGTGGGTGACGGGGTAGCGGGCGGTGATGGTAAAGTTTTCTTCGATCCAGGCATGGAACGCGGCCATATCGCGCACTTCGGCTTCATCATACAGAATCACATCGGGACGCTTCTCGGGCAGTTCCTCATAATACTGGATGAACCGCGGGTCGCTGTCGGTACCAGAGATGACGGACGCCTGACCGATGGTCAAGGTTCCTCCCGCCATCATAAAGCCAAGGCCGTGCTGCTCGCCAATAGCCTGCAGCACCTGCTTGCCCGCAAAGGGTTCCAGCGCTTCGTACAGGGCCATCTGCATATCGGCGGCTTTTTCGTCCGCCCAGGTCCCTGCGGCGGGGCCTGCGGTGATCTGCTTCAGGTTGGCTGTTGCCACATTGGCAGGCTTCCAACCCGTTACCAGAACGCACCAGAACCGGCACACCAGCAAAAATACCAGCAGCGCCGCCAGCACACACTGGCCCTGGGGCAGTTTTCCCTGCTCCGGATTCTCCTGCCTGCACGCCAACATGGCAAAGCAGCCGCAGAGCGCGGGCCAGGTCAGATACATAAAGGTCGCCGAAAAGCCCAGCAGCGTAGAGCGCAGAATGAACGCATACGCCGCCATGCCCGGCAGAAAGCCCAGCCAGAACAGCGGCTCCCGCGCTGTGCCGCGCCCCTTGCGGAATGCCCAGGCCGCCGCCAGCACCAGTGCCGGCATAAAATAGCGCTCATCGGAGCTGGAGTCCGCCACAGCACGCACCACGCAGAGCAGAGCTGCCAGACTGGCCCAAAGGTTCAGGGCAAGGCCGATCCAATCCCGTTTTTGGCGGGTTTTGGCCCACCACAGCAGACAGAGCACCACGCTGGCGGCCAGCGGCTTTGCCAGGAATTTGGCGGTGTTCAGTGCCTGGCTTGCCAACAGGGCCAGCCGCTGGCTTGTGGTAAAATCATACTGCGGGTCGTTCAGGATCAGGCTGACGCGCTGCAAAAACACGGTAAGCCCCATGCCGGGCAGCACATGCGCCAGAAACGCTGCCGCGCAGGCCATACAGCCCAGCACAAACAGCACCGCGCCGCGGGGGATCTTACAGATCGTCGGCTCCTTGCCGCGGCGGCCCAGCAACACCATGCCGATAAAAATCACCGCCGCCGCCAGTGCGCTTTGCGGGAACGCCAGAAAGCTGAAGCAGGCGCACACCGCCCCCAGCACTACCAGCCATGGGCGGCGGAAACCATGGGTGTAATAATGGTAAAAGCACAAAAATGCCGCCACGGTGAAGTGGAACTGCTGGCTGATATAATCCGGCCCCAGGAACCACTTGGGGGTGTAGACAAACAGCACCACCGCACTCAGCAGCGCCCCATGGCGGCCAATGGTCTGCTTGAAATCGCGGTAAAATACCGCGCTCATGGCCGCTTTGCAGACCAGCACCACAGCGCGCGCAAACAGCAGCGCCCCGGTGGTTGTGCCTGCAATGGCGGTATACAGAGCCAGCACCAGCGCTGCCGGTAAGGCCGAAAGCTGGTGCGGCTCCCACATGGTATAAAACAGCCGGTCTCCCTTTACCAGGCGGAAGCCCAGGGAGAACGCATATTCTTCATCAATTTCCAGCCCCACAAACAGCGTTTTGGCCATGGCGAGAACCGCCAGAACCAGCAGCACCGGGGTTAAAATTTTCCACAGGCGGTCCTGTGCATTTTTTTGCGGCATAGGCCGCCCCTCCCCTATTGTTTGATTTCATGTAAGGCAAAGCGACGGGCGCACAATGTGCGCCCCTACAGGAGTTCTGCAATTTCTAATTGCTAATTAGGTTACAGGTGTTTTTGCAGCAGTTTGTCCCTTGCGCACAGCAAATACGGCAGGTAGTTTTCGCAATACGCTTCCCATTTGCATTGCAGCCAGCTGCGGGTGTGCTGAGAATGGTGTTTGACCGCCGCCACATCAAAGTAGCGGGATTTATTGCGCACAATGATTTTTTGCTCAAAGGGCATCTGCCAGCCTTCCGGGTACCAGTAAGCAGGGGTCAGCAGGCGGTAGCTGCCGGGGTGTTCGGCGGCATAGCGGTTCAGCTGGCTTTCGTCATGCCACAGGGGCACCACGCCGTTGCGGATATCCTGCTCTGTGCGGCGGTCCAGCTCTTTGCACATGGCCAGGAATGCCGCGGAGGTACCGCCGTTCAGCCCGCCGGAAACATAGTCCCGCCCGCAGTTGTACGGGATATAGGCCGTACATCTGGGGTTGCGGTCATAGCTGTAAAACATCGGCTTTTTGTTCCAGAACCCTGGCTGCTGGACCAGCAGCAACTGTTCCCCCTGCTGCGGACGGGGCAAAAATTCTTCCGGGGTAATGACCTCCCGGCAGGTCAGGTTGGCGTTGAAAAAGAAGAGATAATCCAGCTGTTCCAACGCCTTTTCCTGGGTTAGGAAAATCGCAAAGCGCTTCATGGTGCTCAGCGGCCAGTCATAGGCGGGCTGGGCAATGCGGTGCACAGCGGGGTCATCCTCGTGGGCGATGGACGGTGCATCGGTAAAGATAAAGTATTCTTTTTTGCAGCCGGGTAAAAAGTTCCGGCTGAAAGTTTCATAAAATTCCGGCCAGAACACGGTGTATTTGCCGGTGCAGATATACAGCATGCCAATGGTTGCCATGTTGTGTTTCCCCCTTAACGATGGGTAATTTTTTGCCAAAGGCGGCCAGCCTGGGTGCGCAGATAGGCGGCATCGCTGGTCCAGATATAAAACGCAAGGTTCAGCAGGTTGGGCAGGATGCAGACCACAACAGCCCGCCCCAGCAGCCCCAGAATACCGCCGGGCAGCAGGGCGCACACGCGGTAGCTGCCTGCCATAAGTACCACAAGGGTGACAAGATGCACCGCCTGCACCCGCAGGTAGCGCCAGCCGCTGCCGCGCATATACTGGCGGCAAACCACAATGCCGCGCCCCACCCACATGATGCAGTGGGCCACAACGGTAGCCGCCACAATGCCGGTAATGCCAAACGCCGGGAAGAGTGCAAAGCTTAGAATCAGGTTTGTGGCGGCAGAGGCGACCATGAACCACTGGTCCTGCTCAAAGTGGCCCAGCACGGCGCGGTAAGAGCCGAGCATCCGGTGGTTCCAGCCCACATATTCGTTCAGGCTGAACACAATAACAAAGCCCAGCGGCAGCAGGCGGTCACTGCCCATCCACAGGCTGATAAACGGCTGGAACAGGCAGAGATATGCCGTTGCCACAAAGCTGCCGAAAAAATAGCTGAACAGATCCAGCCCCCAGAACACCTGTTTATCATGGGCGTTGGCCGTGGCGGATTTATCGTACACGATATTGCCGATGGCTGCGGCAAAGCTGTCCATGATTTTATTGCCGATGTTGGTGGCGCTGTCCGACACGGTGGTATAGTTGCCAAGGTTAGCCGTCATAGCGCTGCCCGCCATACGGCTGGTGACGATGGTATCGGACGAGCCGTAAATGGTGTTGGACAGGCGGTGAACCAGGTAATACTTGAGGTCATGGAAGATGCCAAGATCCTTGAAATCCCGCAAAGTAACCTTGACCTCGTGCAGTTCGGGGAAGTCCTTTTTATACCGCGCTGCCACCACCAGGTTGGCACCGGTGTTGAACAGGATGCTGACGCCGAAATACAAAATATAGTTTGGCAGCCACAGCGCAATGGCAATGCGGGCCAGATAGTTGGCAACATTAAAGCAGAAGTCGATGCGGGTACACAGGTACCCCTGCTGGGTGCAGGTGTACATCAGCCGCCGGGTGACAAGGAAATAGCCCGACAGCGTAGAGATGGTGTTGAGCAGGTAAACGGTATAGGCCGTCTGGATGCTGGCCACGCCGGGCATGATCCACGGCAGGGCCAGCGCCCCGATGCCCGCCAGCACGCAGATAACCACACCCACGGCGCGGTATGCCCATTTATACATGGACATATATTTGCTGATCTTCTCGGTATCCTTGGCGGCGATCTGTTCATACAAGCGGTAGCTGATGACGCTGCCAACACCGAATTCCGCGATGGAGAAAAAGTTGAACAGCTTATCCACCACCTGGGATGCGGCGGTGATATCGTTGCCAAAGTTAAATACCAGCAGCCGCCGCGTAGCAAAGCCCAGCAACATCAGCAGCAGGCTGGACCCCAGCGCATAGACCAGGTTCAAAATTGTTTTTTGTGTACGCAATCAGGTGTTCTCCTAGGTGTTTTGATAGGGTCAAGGCGCGGAAAGGCGGCGGGGTCGAGTGACCCCACCCTACGGGGCATGGAGCCGAAACCGGCATTTACGGCAGAGGTTCATGGGGCATCGGGGACGCCGCCCCCTACAATGGGTGCAGAGCTTTATTTCCGTTTCAGCAGCCCGGCCGCCCAAAGGGCAAAGCGGGGGCCGAAGTGGTTGAGCAGGAAGGCAAACAGCTTCCAGTCCGGGCGGGTGTTCTCGTCCCCCAGTTTCCAGAGTGCTTTGCAGGAGGTCAGGCCGGGGGCACAGGCGGCGCGTACCTCGGCATCACGGCAGGCAGCGCCGCGGGCCTGCGGCCAGAACACATTGGCGGTGCGCCGCCAGATCTCGGCTTGCTCCGCCGGGGTCCAGGGGCAGTCCGGCGCGGCGAACATTTTTTCAAACCGTTGGATGACCGCCGCGATGCCCGCAAAATGTTTGGCAAGGCCCGCGTTCAACAGGCTGCCCGCCCGGTTGGCGCGGTAGACCACCAGCTCCACATCCAGGTAATACAGCTTGGGGCAGGCACCGGCCAGCACCAGGTCAAAGGGATAATCCTCCGCCCAGCGGACCTCATTCCAGAAAAGCAGGTTATACTTAACCAGAAATTCCCGGTCAATACAAAAGCGCCAGACCGCCCAGTGGCCCGCGGCATACAGCCGCGCCACGCGGGCGGCGTAATCGGGGTCGGCATCCGGGCCGGGGGTGAACCGCTCCACCGGGCCGGGATAAGGCCTGGCATCCATCCCCTGGCTTTCGTCCTGCTCCAGATAGCGGCAGACGTACCAGCGGTAACCTGGTGCGGCGGCCAGGGCGGCGCGCAGTTTTTCCAGCATATGGGGCGGCCAGTAATCGTCGCTGTCCAAAAACAGCAGCCACTTGCCTTTGGCGGCCTTGATGCCGGTATTGCGCGCGGCGGCCAGCCCGCCGTTAGAGCGGTGGATGACCGTAACGCCGGGGCAAAGCTGAGCAAAAGCATCACACATGGCGGGGCAGGCATCCGTGGAGCCATCGTCCACCAGGATGCACTCCCAGTCCGCCGGGCCGGCCTGCTCCACCACGCTTTTGACGCAGGCAGAAAGATAAGCCTGCACATTATACACCGGCACAATGACCGAAAATGTGATGTTTCCTGTGCGTTCCATCGCAGTTGTTTCCTTTACTTTGTCGGGATCAATGTCCAGTCGTGGTCATACAGGGCGGTCTTTTTGCCGTTGGCGTACCAGCGGTCCGGCGCGATCACACAGCGGCCCGGCACACCGGCCAGCCACTGCCCCCACCAGCTGAAGGTGGAGTTGCTCAGCACAAACGCCCGGCAGCGGCGCATCAGGGCAAGGTCCGCCGCGGCACTTTTTGCCCCGGTGCTGTAATGCACCGGCAGGCCCGCAGCGTCCAGATGCTGCCGCACATAGGCGGGGTCGTCTGAAAAGACAAACAGTTCCGCCTGGGGCAGGCTTTGGCACACCGTGCGGCAGGCGGCGGCGTAATACTCCGGCGTGCAGACCTGCAGGGCCGCGTTCTGCGGCAGCAGATAGTCCCCGCAGCGCCAATGCAGGCAGACGGGGAACGGGCTTGCCTCAATTTCCCGCGCAAAGGCGGCGGCCGCAGCGGTAAAGCCGTGTTCCGGGTTCTCAATGGGCAGCAGCTCCGCCCGGATAGTTTCAGCCTGGTCCTTAAAATAATCTGCCCCCTGGAAGTACCCCCAGGCCAGAAAATCTTTGGCGTGACCGCGCTTGGCAGGGGTAAAGCCTTCAGTCGCAAAATGCAGGCCGATGGCGTTCAGCATAGGGGCCATGCGGGCTTCAAAGGGGTGCCAGTCCCGGTCCATCAGACCCACACGCTGTTCGTGGCGGATCATCAGGGCCTTGGCGGCGTTCTGCACCGGCAGATGCTGCTTGGCAAAGCCTGCATCTGTGATGAACTGCACCTCTGAGCTGATATGCAGTGCCTGCAATGCCAATGCAGTGTGGGCCGGGGAGCCGGTTTTCCAGTCCTGCCGGTCAATCAAAGTGACAGGCTCCTGGCAGCACAGGCCCATGGCGCGGGCAAAGGCATACACAAACATCTGGTTGCCCAGCCCGCCGGAAAGTTCGGCGTAAATCATTGTGCGCCCTCCCCTGCCACTTTATCATACACCTGCTCCATGCGGTGTGCAGCGGTTTTCAGCTCATAACCGGCAGCGGCCAGCGTGGGCCAATAGTCCGCGTGCGGCCCGCCGGGAGCAATGGAATCCGCCGTTTTGGCCCACTCTTCAAACGGGGCACTGAGCGGCAGGAAATGCACCAGCTCAGTCACCGAGCCATCCCCCGGCACATTGGTGGAGGCCAGGCAGGGCACGCCGCAGCCCTGGGCTTCCACCAAGGTAACGGGGCTGCCTTCAAAGTTACTGGGCAGCAAAAACAGGTCAAAGGCATTCATATAGTCGGGCACATTGTTCTGCACCCCGGCAAACAGCACCCGGTCCGCCACGCCAAGCTGGGCAGCAAGTTCCCGCATGGGCTGTTCCTGCTCGCCGCCGCCCACCAACAGCAGCTTCCAGCGGGGGTCCTGCTGAACCATAGCCGCAAACACCCGGATGAGGTAGAGCGGGTTTTTCTGGTGGTTGAGCCGCCCTACAAACCCGGCCAGACGCTCGGTTCCGGTAATGCCGTACTGGGCGCGGATTACCGTGCGCGCCGCGGCGTTGGGGTAAAAGCGGGTTTGGTCCACCGCATTGCAGGCAACGGAAAAGTTCGGCCTGCGGTCGATATGGTCACCAAACACAAACCGGCCCGCAGCCACGCCGCAGCCCAGAAAGTAATCTGCAAACAGCTGGTACACCAGATGGGCGGCGCGCCAGGTCAGCGTCATGGGCGGGTAAACGATATGGCTGTGCACAATGATCTTGGCATGGGGGCAGAGCACCCGCATCATACCGCAGACGGGCGCGCCGATTTTGCTGGCAGTATGGTAATGGATGATATCGTAATCCTTATGGGTTTTCAGATGCTGGTACAGTGCGCGGATACGGGCTTTTTTATTGTCCGGCACCGCAATGATATGCACCCCGGCTGCTTCCAGTGCCGGCGCGCACGAAGCTTGATCCGGCGGGCAAAGGCCGACAAACAGATCCACCTGGTAGCGGGTAAGGTCCAGATTGAGCAGAAGGTTCTGCACATAGCGCTGCACCCCGCTTTGCACGCCAAGGTGGTTGCTGATCATCAGGATCTTCATGGATACGGCTCCTTTGCACATCTGGATTCGGGCGGACGGTTTGTTATAACGTAATGTTAGGGGCGCAGGTTCTACCAGTAGCTGCCACCCTCCACCGCCTGCTTGTTGGCGGGCTGTTCGGCGGGGGCGGGGCGCACCCATGCAGGGTTATACAGCTTGCTGATTTGGGGGTGGGTGTCCCACCGGCGGCCCTTGATGCCAAACAGCAGCTGCGTAGCGCCGCTCATCTGGATGGCAACATGGCCGGTGTCCCGCGCATGGGCGGCCAGCGGCAGGCCGTAAGCACCTGCGCCAATGATGGCAACCTCATAATCGCAGGCATCCATCTGTTTTTCCATTGCGGCAAGGGCATCAAACCAGGTATCATACCCGGTTTTCTGCCCGGCAAGGCCCTGCACTGCCGGGATGACGGTCAGGGAGGCCAGTTCCGGCAGAGTGTTTACCCCGCCGGGGGCGTTGGTGAACAGCTCCCCGCGCTTTTGGTACTGGGCGCGGATGGTATCCGCAAAGGGGTGTACCACCAGCACATGCTTTCCGGCCAGTGCGGCGCTCCAGGGGTTGGCATAATAATATGGTTCCAGCGCGCGCAGCTGGGTAAAGC
>ERZ1673695.3139-NODE-3139-length-10613-cov-5.050199_pt1 | contig 10613 bp, 8 predicted proteins | sample MGYA00580225_ERZ1673695 | MGnify/ENA primary metagenome ERZ1673695 (study PRJEB41218, sample SAMN15661739) | gut metagenome | host: Homo sapiens | place: Canada: London | collected 2015-08-20/2019-03-30 | study: EMG produced TPA metagenomics assembly of...
TGCGGGATTACCGGATAGACCTTTTTGCGGATTATTCCCATCTGTTCAAGTTCCCTCAACTGCTTTGCGAGCACCCGTTTGTCAGCGCCGGTGATGGCCTTCTGGAATTCCGAGGGGCGGCGTATGCCCTTCGTCAGGCAGCTGATGAGGTAGGGTTTCCACTTCGCGCCGACAACCGCCTGAAAGACGGTCACGCCGCAATCGGCGTCTATCGGTATTTTGCGTTCGTACATCGCACGGTCCGTTTTTTTGCGGGCTATCCGGCGGCAAATTTATCACGGGATGATTAATTTGCCGCCATATTGCACGGCGCGGAAAATATGTTAAAATGCCTCCGCCGGTCAAGTTCAAAACGGCCGGAACGGAAAGGATATACACAGATATGAATGCGATTGAAAACGGTTCCATTGCGGACGAAACGTGCGACGCCCTCTGCCGGGCGGCGCGGGAAAAGAGCCTGGAGCTCGGGATTGACATAAGCTTTGCCGTGGCCGACGCGGACGGGCTCCCGAGAATGTTCAGGAGGTTCGGGGACGCGCTCGTCCTGAGCGCCACGCTCGTTCCGGCAAAGGCGCACACGGCGGCGGTGACGCGGCTTTCCACCGGAGAGCTCGCAAAGTGCGCGGCGGAGGGCGGCCCGCTTTTCGGCATAAATTCCGCCGACCCGCGCATAGTCTTCGTGGCGGGCGGGTTCCCGCTCTCCTTAGGCGGCAAGGTTGTCGGCGGCATCGGGGTCGGCGGCGGCAGCGAGGCGCAGGACAGGGAAATCGGCGAGCGCGTGGTTGAGGTTTTCAACAAAATCGCAAATGGGCGCGGATAGCAGCGTGGCGGAGGAAAAGCCCCGTCCGGATTTTGCACGTGCGAAAATCTCTCGTGCCCGCTCCACCCGAGCAGGCACGGGGCGGGATGCACTCCGTGCATAGCGAAAAATTTGAGGCTTGGGGAAATCCCGAACTGCTTCTTCAACCTCGTGGAGGGCGCCTCTTTGAGGTCGGGCGACGGATTTGAGGATTTCGCGCGCCTCGTGCTGGCAGGCGGTGGCAGGCGGGGCAGGTGAGGCTTTCAGCCGCACATTGCGCCGGCGGCGCGCGCTTTCCCCGCGGCAGTCGCGATTTGCCCGCGGGGAGGTGCTTCCGCGTTTTTGCGAAAAAAACGCAAAAAACGCTTGACCCAAAAACCAATCAATCATTTGAATTAATCAATCATTTGATTGAAAAGCGCGCCGCACGCCGCGGCGCATTTGAGTTTAAGAGGAAGAAACTATGGCAATAGAGTTCAGAAAGGCTGTGTTGGCCCTCGCCGCCGCGGCGGTTTTGGGCGGATGCGGCGACGGCCGGCGCGCGGCCGCCGTCTCCGAACCCGACGAAGTTTACGTCGCCGCGCCCATATCGAGGCCCGTCGAGATATGGGACGACTTTACGGCGCGCATTGAGGCCGTGAAGTCCGTAGAGATCAGGGCGCGGGTTGACGGATACCTGGAAAAGGTGAACTTTTTCGAGGGCCAGCTCGTTGAGGAGGGCGACCTGCTGTTTCTGATAGACCGCCGCCCGTACCTGGCGAAGGCCGCCGCGGCGAGGGCGGGCGTCGAGGAGATAGAGGCGCGCCTTGCGCTCGCGCGCAACAACCTCGAAAGGGCGAAGAACATGTACGATGCCAACGCGATTTCAAAGGAAATTCTGGAGACGAGAAACGCGGAGCTCCTCGCGCAGAACGCCGCTCTTTCAAGCGCCCGCGCGAGGCTTGCCGAGGCTGAGCTCGACCTCGAATTCACGCAGGTTAGGGCGCCCATATCCGGCAGGGTCAGCGAAACCCGCCTCGACGAGGGCAACCTCGTGTCGGCCGACTCTACGCTCCTTGCCACGATAGAGAAGAGCGACGTCGTCCAGGCGTATTTCGAGGCCAGCGAGCGCGACCTTGTGCGCTATGCGGAACTCGGCATATTCGGCGCCATAGACCAGAAAAAGCTCGTCGGCCCCGAGGTGGAGCTGAGGCTGTCGTCCGGCTCGAAAAAGGTTTTCAAAGGCATGGCCACATATTTTGACAACCGCATAGGCGACTCGACCTCAAGCCTCACGATGCGCGCCGACATAGAGAACCCGGGCGACGTTTTAAAGCCGGGGATGTTCGCGAAGCTCCGCTTTAAAGTGGAGGGCGCGCGCGGCGCGCTTCTCGTGCGCGAGGACGCCATAGGCACCGACCTTGTTGGCAGGTTCGTCTATGTTGTCGGCGGTGACGGGAAAGTCGCGTACAGGGCGGTCGAAGTCGGCAGGATGGAGGGCCCGTACAGGATTGTCAACGGCGGGATTTCCAAGGATGACAAAATAATAGTAAAGGGCCTTCACAACGCGGCCCTCGGCAGGGTCGTTAAGGCCGTAGAGACGAAAATGGACTCCGAATAGGTATTCAGGAAAGGACGCTGCGATGAAATTTTCGCACTTTTTTATAGACAGGCCCATATTTGCGGCCGTCATTTCCATCGTCATAACCTTGCTCGGCGTCGTCGGCTATTTGAGGCTTCCGGTCGCGCAGTATCCGGACGTCGTCCCCCCGAGCGTGGTGGTGTCCACAACCTACGCCGGCGCCTCCCCGAAGGTGATAATGGATACCGTCGCCGCGCCGATAGAGCAGGAGATAAACGGCGTGGAGCACATGCTGTACATGCAGAGCCAGTGCAATTCGGACGGCTCCTTACAGACGACCGTAACGTTTGATTTGGGAACCGACGTCGACGTGGCGCAGGTGCAGGTTCAAAACAGGGTTTCCATCGCGGAGCCAAGGCTTCCGGAGGAAGTCAAGAACTATGGCGTCACCGTAAAAAAGAGGTCGCCCAACACGATTCTGCTGGCCTCGCTGTTTTCGCCCGACGGGAGCCGCGACAGCCTATACCTTACAAACTACGCGCTGACCCAGATGAAAGACCGCATCGCGCGAATCTATGGCGTGGGCGAGGTCGAAATCTACGGCGAGCGCCAGTACTCCATGCGCATATGGCTCGATCCCGACAGGCTCGCGCACGTGGACATGACGCCGTCGCAGGTGGCGGCTGCGCTCAGGGAGCAGAACAGGCAGGTCGCAGCCGGAAAGCTGAACCAGGAGCCCCTCTCCAATCCCGACGCGGCGTACGAGCTCATAATAAACACCCAAGGGCGCTTGGAGACTCCGGACGAGTTCGAAAACATAGTCATAAAAAACGAGCCAGGCGGAAAGATTGTCCTGCTTAGGGACGTCGCCCGCGTGGAGCTCGGCGCTTACGAGTATTCCGACCAGACCAAACTGGACGGGAGGGAGTGCATAGGCATAGCCTGCTACCAGCTCCCGGGGTCCAACGCCATGGAGACGGCGGAGAAAATACGGAGCCTTCTCGTCGAGATGAAGCGCGATTTCCCCGCCGGGCTCGACTACACCATAGGCTACGACATAACCGAATACATACAGCAGTCCATAGACGCCGTGTACCGCACGATATTCGAGGCCGTGGCGCTCGTCGTGTTCGTGATGATGCTGTTTTTGCAGTCGTGGAGGGCGGCGGTCATTCCCGTATTCGCGATTCCCGTGTCGCTCGTGGGCACGTTCTTTTTCATGTACTGCTTCGGCTTTTCAATAAACAACCTTTCGCTGTTTGGGCTCGTGCTCGCAATAGGGATAGTCGTGGACGACGCGATCGTCGTGGTCGAAAACGTCGAGCGCAACATGCGCGGCGGCCTTTCCCCGCGCGAGGCCACAAAAAAGGCGATGTCGCAGGTGCAGGGCGCGCTCGTGGCGATAGCGTTCGTGCTGAGCGCGGTGTTCGTGCCGACCGCGTTTATCGAGGGCATATCCGGGCAGTTTTACAGGCAGTTCGCGCTGACGATTGCCGTTTCGACGATAATTTCGGCGGTAGTGTCGCTGACGCTCTCCCCCGCGCTCTGCGCCATTCTTCTCAAGGGCGAAGGCGCGAAAAAGGATCTTTTCACTCGCGCTTGGGACTTCTGCTTCGGAAAGTTTTTCGCGGGGTTCAACAGGGCGTTTTTCTGGACTTCGGAAAAATACGGGGCGCTTGTGGCAAAGATCGTCCGCGTTCCCGTCATAATGCTGATTCTCTACGCCGGGCTTCTCGCGTGGACGGGGAATTTGTTCAAATCCGTCCCGAGGGGCTTCATACCAAACCAGGACGTCGGGTATCTGTTCGTTTCCATGCAGCTTCCCGACGGCGTGGCGGCGGGCCGCACGAGAAAGGCGGTGGACAAGGGCAGCGAGTCGCTTTCAAAAGTCGGGGGCATAGAGGAAATAACCTCCGTCGCCGGTTTGAGCGGTGCGACGTTCACGAAGGTGAGCAACGCGGGCGCCATGTTCATAAAGCTCGATCCCAAGGAGGGACGCCTCAAAAAGGGGCAGACTGTGGACAGGATTGTGGAGGACGGCAGCAGGCGCATAGCCAGGGACGTTCCGGAGTCCGCAAGTTATATCCTCCCTCCGCCTCCGGTGGACGGCATAGGCGTGGGCGGAGACTTCAAATGCTTCATTCAGGACAGGACCGGGCGCGGCATAGAGTCCGTCGAAAAATACACGCGGGAAATAGCGTACAAGGCTATGAAGGAGTCTCCGGAAGTCTCCCTGGCGTTCACTACGTACAGGATATCCACGCCGCAGCTTTACGTTGACATAGACCGCGAGCGCGCTCAGAAGCTCAACGTCCCGATAGGCTCGATATTCGACGCCATGCAGTACAACATGGGCTCCGTATACGTCAACGACTTCAACATTCTGAACCGCGTTTACAGGGTGTCCGTCCAGGCCGACGACGCGAGCCGCCGCGACGAGCGGGACATATACAACCTGAAAGTCCCGTCGGCGGACGGCAGCCTTGTCCCGATGGGGTCGGTCGCCGAAATCAGGCGTATCATAGGCCCGGACACGGTGAAACGGTACAATCTGTACCCGGCGGCGGAAATCATAGGCAATGTCGCCGAAGGATACAGCACGGGAGAGGCGATGGCCGCCATAGAGAGGGTCGCCGCCGAGGTTCTCCCCGAAGGCATGGGGCTCGAATGGACGGATCTTGCGTACCAGGAAAAGCGGGCGGGCAACGAGTCGATATACATATTCGCCCTCTGCGTGCTGTTCGTTTTCCTGATTCTCGCCGCGCTTTACGAGAGCTGGTCGCTTCCGCTCAGCATAATACTCATAGTGCCGCTCGTGCTTCTCTTCGCCCTGCTCGGCATGGACGTGCGCGGGATAGACAACAACCTCATGGGGCAGATCGGCATGGTCGTGCTAATAGGGCTCGCCTGCAAAAACGCCATACTCATAGCGGAGTTCGCCAAGCAGAGGCAGGAGAGGGGCGAGGAAATAGTTTCGAGCGTGAGCAACGCCGCAAAAAACCGCCTGCGCCCGATTCTCATGACGTCGTTCGCGTTCATTCTCGGCGTCGCGCCGCTCGCGTTTTCGTCGGGCTCCGGGTCGGAGCTGCGCCAGCCGCTGGGAACCGCCGTCATGTTCGGCATGTTCGGCGTCACCGTTATGGGCCTGGCGTTTACCCCCGTTTTCTTTTACATTATGAGGAGAAAATACAAACCGAAGGCTTTGGAGGAATGATATGAAAAGCCTGAATGCGCTGTTTGCGGGCAAGGCTCTGTCTGAGCTCGGCGTGCGGATTTTGCCGCTCGGCGAGAACTTTCCGGCGGTTCCCGCCGCCGTTCCGTCCGAGCTTCTCGAACGCCGCCCCGACATGGCCGGGGCGGAGCGCGGGGTTTTTGCCGCAAACGCCCGCATAGGCGCGGTGCAGTCCGGCGGTGCGGGAGGCGCCGGCAGAATGTAATTGACCGTCCCAGCCCGCCCGCCGATAATTTGCGTATTGACCCTGTTTGCGGACATGCATAAAAACGCCTTAAAACAGTATTACGGCGGCGGAAAGGAATTCGACGCCCCGACGCGGATTTTGCTCGCCGCCCTCGTCGAATTCGGCAAGGACTCCCCAAATTCGGTGGGAACGAGGGAAATCGCGCGGCGCGCCGAAATCAACATTTCCGCCATAAGCTATTACTTTGGCGGCAAGTCCGGTCTTTACGATACTCTCATCAGCCAGATAATCGAATTCATCAGGGACGCCGAGGCGGATTTCAAGCGGCGCATGGACGCCTTGAAAAAAGATCCCTCGAAGGAAGACGCTAAGAACCTCCTCAAAGACTACATGTTTTGGCGCGCGGGCGCCGAAAGCCAAAAGGACGAAATCTTCAAGCACGTAGAGTCCATAATGATGAGGGAGGAATTTTACGGGGGCAAAACGCTCGACAAAATATATAAAAATCTTGTGGAGCCGAACGACAAATTCGTGGCGGGCCTCGTCGAGATGGCCTCCGGCGGGAAAATGCGCGGCGACGACGCTAAAATCGCCGCCATGATAATAACGGGCCAGACTATGAGGTTTGAGATTTCCAAGAGAACGCTCGTTAAGACAATGGGCTGGAAAGCCTTCCGCGAAAGGGAGGCCGGCAAAGTCCGGGCGGTTCTCGGCGGGATAATCGATAAGATATTTTCCTGATAGGGCGTCCGCTTCAACGCCCTATCTGCCTTTGCTGCTCAGCGTTGTAACGGTCTCCTACGACCGGAATCGCGGCGATTTTGGCTTCGAGCTCTTCCCATTCGCCGGGCGCGATTGAGAAGTCTGCCGCCCGCAGGTTTTCTTCCAGATGCGATAGCTTTGTCGTCCCTGGAATCGGGACTATCGACGGCGAGCGCGACAGGAGCCACGCCAGCGCGATCTGCGCGGAGGTCGCCCCGCGCGTCCTGCCGAAAGCGTTGAGCTCTTCTACAATGCGCATGTTGGCGCGCATTGCCTCCGGCGAAAATCTGGGCAGGGAGGGGCGGTTGTCGTTTTTGGGGTCGAACCTCGTGTATTCGTTTATGCACCCTCCGAGGAAGCCGCGGTTGATGGGGCTGTACGGTACGAACCCGATGCCGAGCTCTTCGCACGCGCGGAGCACCCCGTTTTTTTCGACCTCGCGCCACATGAGGTGGTATTCGCTCTGGACGGCGGTGAGCGGCTGGACGGCGTGAGCCCTGCGTATGGTGTCCGCGCCGACCTCGCAAACTCCCCAGCGCTTTATCTTGCCCGCCCTCATCAGCTCGCCCACCGCGCCCGCGACGTCCTCGACGGGCACTTTCGGGTCGAAGCGGTGCTGGTAAAACAGCTCTATGCGGTCGAGCCTAAGGCGTTTCAGGGACTCGTCGCAATATCGCTTTATCGTTTCGGGGCGGCTGTCCTGCCTGCCCGTGCCCTTGCCGTTGACGACCTCGTGCCCGAATTTTGTTGTGAGCGCGACCTTCCCCTTGAAGGGTTCGAGGGCTTCCCCCGCCAATTCCTCGTTGTTCAGGGGACCGTAAATTATGGCGGTGTCAAATAGCGTGACGCCGCGCTCCGCGGCGCTGCGAATCAGCGCGATGCACTCCCTTTTGCCGGGATGGGCGCTCCTGTTGTACGTCATGCCCATGCAGCCGAAGCCGAGCGCGGAGACTTCCATCGCCGCCCCCGCCGAGCCGAGCGTGCGCCGCTTTGAAATGGAGGCGGCGTGCGCGTCCCGGCGCTTTGAATCCGCGGGAGCCGCCCCGAGAGTTCCGGCGGCGGCGACTTGAAAAATCCGCGCCTATTCATTGCGCAGGGGCGCGGAGCCCCGAATTTGTCCGTATCGTTTCCCATAATTTCCCTCTTCTTTTAATGGATTGTAAAGCCACCGTCTACCACCAGCGCGTGCCCCGACACGAAGCTCGCGCCCAGGCCGCAGAGCCACAGCACGGCGTCGGCAATTTCCCCGGGGCGTCCGAGCCTCCCCATCGGAATGTCGCGCGCAAATTCCTCCCTCGCGGAGGGGTTTCGGCGCATGATTTCTTCGGCCATCGGCGGGCCGATCACCCCCGGGCACACTGCGTTTATGCGTATGCCCTTTGCGGAATAGTCGAGCGCCGCGGTTCTGGTGAGCCCTATTACCGCGTGCTTGCACGCTATGTACGCCGCCTGCCCGGGGAACGCGGCGATCCCTCCCTGGGAGGACGTGTTGACTATTGCGCCTCCGCCCTGTTTGCGCATCTGCCGGATTTCGCAGCGCATGCAGTTCCAAACGCCCTTGAAGTCAACTGCGACAGTCCTGTCAAATTCGGCGTCCGAAATTTCCGCCATCGGTTTCTGAGGGGTTTGTATCCCGGCATTGTTGAGCGCCGCGTCGAGGCGCCCGAACTTTCCGGCTATCCATTCGACCATTTTTTCCACTTCCCCCGCGTCCGATACGTCGCAGGCGAAAGCTTCCGCTTTTAGACCCGATTCGGCGAGCTTCCGCGCATGTTCTTCGGGCTTGTTTATGTCGGCGAGCACCGCTACCGATCCGGCGCGGGCGAACGCTTCGGCGCACGCGAGCCCTATCCCCTGCGCCGCTCCCGTGACGAGGGCCACTTTGCCTTTCATGTCTTCCATTGCGCAATCCTTTCGCGTTTGTTTTGCGCTCCGGATTCTACCATGAACGCGCCGCGCGGTAAATGCGCGCAATTCTCAATTTATTGCACGTTTTTATCAATTGGGTTTTGCGGACGGCGTAAACCGCTATATGTACAATATGGGCGCGCCCGCATTGAGGGGAAAACGCCGAAAGCCCGCGGGTTTCCGCGGCGCGGGGGCGAGGAAATTTCAGACGCCAAAACCCGCGCCCATTCCCGGGCCGGAATGCGCGTTGCGGGGCGGCTACCGCTGCGGGGGATTGCCGGCGGCTTCCGCGTCGCCGCTTTCGCGGTTGAAGCGCATGGAAATCAGCCGCGTGACGCCGCGCTCCTGCATCGTGACCCCGTATATCGTCCTGGCGGCGGACATCGTGCGCTTGTTGTGCGAAATCACGAGGAACTGCGAGTAGCGCGTGAACTCTTTGAGCATGTCGGTGTACCGGCCTATGTTCGCGTCGTCGAGCGGCGCGTCGAGCTCGTCGAGCACGCAGAACGGGCTGGGCTTTACCATGTAGATTGCGAACAACAGCGACACCGCCGTCATCGTGCGCTGGCCTCCGGATAGAAGCGACAGGCTTTTCAGCACGGTTCCCGGCGGGCGGGCGACTATCTCTATGCCGCTGTCGAGCACGTCCTCGCTCTCGACGAGGTTGAGGTCCGCAGCGCCTCCGCCGAAAATTTTGTCGAAGGTGAAGGAGAAATTTTTTCTTATCTGCTCGAAAGTTTCGGAGAAGAGCTTTTGCGAAGTCGCGTTGATTTCGTCGATGTCGGCGATGAGGGCGTTTTTGGAAGTCCAGAGGTCGTCCGTCTGGGATTTGAGGAAATCGTACCGCTCTTTGAGCTCGGCGTATTCCTCTATCGCCACGAGGTTGACCGCGCCCATGGCGCCTATGCGCTCGCGCAGTTCGCGTACTTCGCTTTCGACGGCGGAGAAGTCGGTCGAATCCATCGCCGCCAGATCCTCTTCGCCGGGCTCTCCGCGCCTGGCTTTCGGCTTGGCGGAGAGTTCGCCGTCTTCGAGCTCGTCGAGCTTTATCTTGGTCTCGAACTCCTCGTCGGCCTTCCAGAGCTCGCGCTTCCAGTCGGCGGCGGATATGGCGGTTTCGTAGTCGTTGAGGATTCTCTCGGAAATGTAGTCGAGCTTGGATTTCAAGCCCGCGGAACGCACGTCGATTTCGTTTTTTGCCGCCGAGGCGCGCATGTGCTCCTCGCGCAGGGCGGCTATGGAGGATTCGCATTCGGAGAGCTCCCTTTCAGTCTCTTCCGCCCTGGCGCGGAATTCCCCGATCTGCGCCAGCGACTCTTCGAGCCTTTGGGCGAGCGATTCGGCGCGGGCCTTTTCCGCGGCGTTCTCGCGGTCGAAATTTTCAATCTGGCGCGCGACGGATTCCGCCTCCATGGTGCGGCGCTCTATTGCCGTCTTCGCCTCCTCCTGCTGCTCCCTTATTGCGCCGAGCCCGCGCTCGAGGTTTTCGAGGCGCGACTTTTTTGCGGCGAGTTCCAGCCGCGTTTCCGAGAGCGCGGAATAGCGGGCGTCTTTGGATTCGCGCAGCTCGGCGAGCTCGGTTTCCCTCTCGGCGGCGGCGCGCTTTGCGGCCTCCTCCGCCTCTTCGGCTTCCGCGAGCGCCTTTTGGGCGGATTCCAGCCTGTCCTGCGCCTCGAAGCGCGAATTTTCCATCTCCGCCATTGCGGAGTTCTTCGCGCGCAAATCCTTTTCCCTTTCCGCTTTCTGGGCGTTCGCCGAAGCGGCCTGGGCGTTGATTGCGGCGATTTCGCGCCTTATTTCGGCGGCGGCGTTTTTGCGGTTTTCGATTTCCGCCTCCGCCGCGTCCATTTCGCCCTGAATCGACATTGCGGATTCGTTGAGCTCCGTGAGGGCGGCGTTGTCGCCCTCGATTTCGCCTTTGAGCCTTTTGATTTCCTGCGCGCGCAGGATAAAACTGCTCTCGGTGTCGCGCTTTTCGCCCGTGGAGGCGTAGACGACGCCGCGCGCGTCGAGCATCGATCCGTCGCGCGATACGGCGCAGAAGAATTTGAAATCGGCGTTTTCGGCGGCGAATTTTGCAAATTCGGAAATGTCCTCGCAGAAATAGCAGCCCGCAACGGCGTTGCGCGCGTAGGCGGCGATTTCCTCCGACTGGCTCCTCACC
>ERZ1673695.3142-NODE-3142-length-10609-cov-5.345840_pt1 | contig 10609 bp, 7 predicted proteins | sample MGYA00580225_ERZ1673695 | MGnify/ENA primary metagenome ERZ1673695 (study PRJEB41218, sample SAMN15661739) | gut metagenome | host: Homo sapiens | place: Canada: London | collected 2015-08-20/2019-03-30 | study: EMG produced TPA metagenomics assembly of...
TTTTATTTTTCGATTCTACGAATAAAAGAGGGGCTGTCACATGTGCAACAGCCCCCTTTCTCTGGTGCGCGGTACAGGACTCGAACCTGTGACCTCCTGCACGTCAAGCAGATGCTCTACCAGCTGAGCTAACCGCGCATATACGTCGCTGCATTTCAGCGATGTATGTTATTATAGCATACTGCTTTGCGGAATGCAAGCCCTTTTTGCAAAAAAATCAGTCCAGAATCCGCCCGTCGGTGGAGATCGTTACGACCTGCCACGGAATGAACTTGCCGGACGCCTGCAAGGCGCGCTTGGCGGCATTTTCCAGCCCGCCGCAGCAGGGCACCTCCATGCGCACAACGATGACCTCTTGAATGTCGTTGCTGCGGATGATGGCGGTCAGCTTCTCACTGTAATCGACGTCGTCCAGCTTGGGGCAGCCCACCAGCGTGATGTGCCCGCGGATGAACCGCTCGTGGAACGCGGCGTAGGCGTAGGCCGTGCAGTCGGCAGCGATCAGCAGCCGCGCACCGTCAAAGTAGGGTGCGTTCACAGGCACCAGCTTGATCTGCACGGGCCACTGGCACAGCTGGCTGGGGGCCGTCGTCGGGGCGCTCTCCCCTGCCTCGGCGGGGTGCAGGGCCTTGGCCATGCTGCCCGGGCAGACGTGCATCGCCTTGGGCGCACTGCCGGGGCAGCCGGGCGTGTGGGCGGCCTTGTGCTGCCTGGCGGCCTGCACGGCGGCCTCATTGTAGGGCGCGGCCTCGCGCTGCTCAAACGTAATGGCCCCCGTGGGGCAGTGCGGCAGGCAGTCGCCCATGCCGTCGCAGTAGTCGTCGCGCATCAGCGTGGCCTTGCCGCCGATCATGGCGATCGCGCCCTCGTGGCAGGCGGCGGCGCAGGCCCCGCAGCCGTTGCATTTCTCTTGGTCGATGTGAATGATTTGTCGTTTCATGGTCAGCCTCCTTGACTTTGTGCTGTCATTTTACTACAATGGCAGCAAGAGTTCTGTTGTAGCAACAACATGTGAGGTGCATAATTATGGAATTGTCGGATGTACCACTGTTCCGCGGACTGACCGCCGACGAGGCCGAGGCAGCCGTAGCTGCGCTGCGGATGCGCCGCAGGGCATTTGCCAAGGGGGAAATCCTGCTGGAGGCCGGGCAGAGAGCCCCGGCGCTGGGCGTGGTGCTGGCCGGGCGGGTGCACATGGAGCACCTGGACGTCTGGGGCAGCAAGACGCTGCTGGGCCAGGCCGGGCCGGGTGACCTGTTTGCCGAGACCTACGCCTGCCTGCCGGACGAGCCGCTGCGGGTCAGCGTTGTGGCCGCAGAAAACGGCGAGGCACTGTTTTTGGAGACCGGGCAGCTTTTGCAGTGCGGCTGCGAGCCATGGCGCTGGAAGCTGACGCAAAATCTTTTGCGCATTGCAGCGCGTAAAAATCTGGGGCTGGCGCAGCGCAGCCTGTACACCGCCCCCAAGACGATCCGCGGGCGGATCACGGCGTACTTCTCGGTGCTGGCGCGGCAAAGCGGCAGCCTGCGGTTTACGCTCCCCTTTGACCGCCAACAGCTGGCCGACCACCTTGGCGTGGACCGCAGCGCCTTGAGCAATGCGCTGAGCCAGATGCAGAAGGAAGGACTGCTGGTGATCGATAAGCGGGAGGTAGAGCTGAAACAGGTGGAGGAGATGTGAGGGAAGCTGTCAGCGGCCCCGACTGCTGACTGATGAGGGGCAACCTTGCGGAGATAGCCTGTAAACGGGTTATTTCCGTGAACTTACCCCTCATCCGGCCCTGCGGGGCCACCTTCCCCCAAGGGGGGAAGGCTTGAAGCCTGTATAAAAAGGCCGCTGACAATTATGCCAGCGGCTTTTTTATAAATTTATCGTACCACCGTCTCCACCTGCGGTGCGCCGCCTGCCAGCTGTTCCGCGGTGACAGGCTGTACCTCGCCGGGCTGGTCCAGCTTCTCGCGGGCTACGGCCAGCATCAGTTTGATGCGGTTTTCCTGGTTGACGCGGGTCGCGCTGGGGTCGTAGTCCACGGGGGTAATGTTCGCGTCCGGGTGCAGGGCGCGAATCTTATTGATCATGCCCTTGCCCACAATGTGGTTCGGCAGACAGCCGAACGGCTGGGCGCAGACAATGTTGCCGTAGCCGCCCTCGACCAGCTCGATCATCTCGGCGGTCAGCAGCCATCCCTCGCCCATCTTGGCACCCAGAGAGATGATGCCCTCGGGCTTTTTCATCAGCTCGCGGAACGAGCCGGGCGCGTAGAAGCCGTACTTGCGCATGGCGTCATAGCTGGCGCAGCCGATGCCGTCCAGCCAGCGCAAGAACGCGTCCGCGCCGCCCGCCACCAGCTTGTTGCCGCCGTACAGGTCGATGTCCAGCTTGTAGTTGGCCACGCAGTACTCCACAAAGCCCATCAGGCCGGGCAGGTTGACCTCGCAGTCCTGACTTTCCAGAAATTTTTCCAGATCATTGTTGCCCAGCGGCGAGTATTTGACATAAATCTCGCCGACGACGCCGACCTTGACCTTCGGCACGCGGGTGATAGGAATGGTCGCGTAGTCCGCGGCAATGTCGTAGAACCGGCGCTTCATGTCATGGGCGGAGTAGTTCTTGTCGTCGCGGATCCAGCCCTGTATCGTAGAGATCCACTTCTCGGTCATGGCGTCGGCGTCGCCCCTGTGGTTCTCGTAGGCGTGGGTCTGGCTGCGCAGGGCGACCAGCATATCGCCGTAAAAGATCGACGCAATGACCTTGCGCAGCAGCGGCACGGTCAGCGGCAGACCGCTGCCCTTTTCCAGACCGGAGAAGTTCAGCGATGCTACGGGAATATTGCCGTAGCCCGCCTTGACGAGCGCCTTGCGCAGCAGCTTGATGTAGTTGGACGCACGGCAGCCGCCGCCGGTCTGGGTGATGAGCAGCGCAGTGTGGTCCAAATCGTATTTGCCGCTGTTCAGCGCGTCGAGAAACTGCCCGATGACGAGCAGCGCCGGGTAGCAGGTGTCGTTGTGGACGTATTTCAGGCCCAGCTGCGCGACCTCGCTGCCGCAGTTGCCGAGCACCTCGGTCTGGTAGCCCTCGCTGGCCAGTGCCGCCTGCATGAGCCGAAACTGAGTCACGGCCATGTTCGGAATGAGAATTTTATGGGTCTTTACCATGTCCTTGGTAAAGTTGGGGGTCATGTATTCCATGGAATTGCCTCTTACTTTTTATCCTCTTTGCGTTCTTCCAGCGCCGCAAACAAACTGCGCAGTCTTATGTTCACCGCGCCCAGATTTGTGATCTCGTCGATCTTCAGCTGGGTGTACAGCTTGCTGCCCGCCTGCAGAATCTCGCGGGTCTCGTCGGTGGTGACGGCGTCCAGGCCGCAGCCGAAGGAGACGAGCTGCACAAGGTCCATGTCGGGGTTCTCGGTGCAGTATTTCGCGGCGGCGTACAGGCGGCTGTGGTAGGTCCACTGGTTCAGGACGGAGGTCTGGAACTTCTGCTCGTGCCAGCTGACGGAGTCCTCGCTGATGACGGCAGCGCCCTGCCGGATGATGAGCTGGTCAATACCGTGGTTGACCTCAGGGTCAACGTGGTAGGGGCGGCCCGCCAGCACAATGATGCGGCGGCCTTCCCTGCGGGCCTGCGCAATGATCTCGGTGCCCTTGTCGCGCAGCTGCCGCATGTGGCGGGCGTACTCGTCGTAGGCCGCATCAATGGCTTCGTGCACGGCCTTCCGGTCCAGCCCCGGGAAATAATGGTCCAGCGTCTGCTGGAATTTCTTGTAGAAATCCTTGCGGCGCTCGAGGTTGAAGTAATCGTAGATGAACTTCGTCGCCTTCAGCTCGGGGCAGTTGCCCTCGAGCACCTCGGGATAGTAGGCCACGACGGGGCAGTTATAATGGTTATCGCCCAGGTGCTCGTCCAAGTTGTAGCTCATGCAGGGGTAGAAGATCGCGTCCACGCCCTGCTCACACAGCCAGTGAATGTGGCCGTGGCTCAGCTTGGCCGGGAAGCAGGCCGTGTCGCTGGGGATCGTCGCCTGACCGCTCTGGTACAGCTTGCGGTTGGAGAAGGGGCTGACGACGACCTCAAAGCCGAGGCGGCTGAACAGCGTGTGCCAGAACGGCAAAAGCTCGTACATATTCAGGCAGAGCGGGATGCCGATCTTGCCGCGGCTGTTCGCAGGGGCTGCTGCCTTGCGGTAGCCGTCCAGCAGCTTGAGCTTGTAGGCGTAGAGGTCCAGGTCCTCGTTGTTGGCCTTGCCGGTCACGGGCTTGTCGCACCGGTTGCCGGAGATAAAGCGCTTGCCATCGGCAAAAACGTTGACGGTCAGCTGGCAGTGGTTGCCGCACCCCTGACACTGCACGGTGTTGACCTTCTGGCTGAAATGCTCCAGCTCCAGTTGGGTCAGTACGGTGCTGCGTGCGTGCACGCCTGCCTTGGCCTTGCCGTACAGGGCCGCGCCGTAAGCGCCCATCAGGCCCGCAATGTCGGGACGGATGACGTTGACGCCCATCTCCTTCTCAAAGGCGCGGAGCACAGCCTCATTGTAGAAGGTGCCGCCCTGTACCACGATGTTGCGGCCCAGCTCCTCGGGGCTGGACGCGCGGATGACCTTGTACAGTGCGTTCTTGACGACGGAGATGGACAGACCGGCGCTGATATTTTCAATCGAGGCACCGTCCTTCTGCGCCTGCTTGACAGACGAGTTCATGAACACGGTGCAGCGGCTGCCAAGGTCAACGGGCTTGTCGGCAAACAGGCCCAGCGCGGCAAACTCCTTGACGTCGTAGCCCAGCGCCTGGGCGAACGTCTGCAAAAAGCTGCCGCAGCCGGAGGAGCAGGCTTCGTTCAGGAAGATGTTGCTGATCGCACCGTCCTCAATTTTGAAGCACTTCATGTCCTGACCGCCGATGTCGATGATGAAATCCACGTCGGGCAAAAAGTGCTTGGCGGCGGTAAAGTGCGCGACAGTCTCGACAAGACCGCGGTCACAGTGGAACGCATTTTTGACGAGCTCCTCGCCGTAGCCGGTGGTGGTCACGCTGGCGATCTGCAGGCCCGGGTGATCCCTGTAGAGACCAAGCAGCGTCTCCCTGACGAGCGGGATCAGGTTGCCGAGGTTCGGACGGTAGCGCTCGAACAGAATGTTCGCGTCGTTGTCGATGACGACGAGCTTGATGGTGGTGGAGCCGGAGTCGATGCCGATATGTACCGGCCCGCAGTCTGCGCCAAAGGGCAGGCAGGGCACGGTGGCCTTTAAGTGGCGGGCGTGGAAGTCCTCATACTCCTGTTTGTTTGCGAACAGCGGCGGCAGGCTGACGTAGGTCGCTGTGGCGCTGTAGTCGTCGAGACGCTTGGCAACCTCGCGCAGGTCGGATTCCTCGTCGGCATAGAACGCCGCGCCCATCGCAACGAAGAGCAGGCTGTTCTCCGGCAGGGTGCCGGTGACACCCAGAGTCTTGTCAAAGCTCCGGCGCAGCGTCACGGAGAAGGTCAGCGGGCCGCCGAGATACAGGATATTGCCCTTGATGGGGCGGCCCTGTGCCAGACCTGCAATGGTCTGGTTGACAACGGCCTGATAGATCGACGCCGCGATGTCGCCCGCCTGTGCGCCCTGGTTGATGAGGGGCTGGATGTCGCTTTTGGCAAAAACGCCGCAGCGGCTGGCGATGGTGTAGGTGCGGGTCGCGGCCTGCGCGGCCTTGTCCATCTCGTCGGCACCCATCTTCAGCAGGGTCGCCATCTGGTCAATGAACGCGCCCGTGCCGCCGGCGCAGCTGCCGTTCATGCGGACCTCGGTGCCGTTTGTCAGGAAAAGGATTTTGGCGTCCTCGCCGCCCAGCTCGATGATGCAGTCGGTGCCGGGGGCCAGCCGGTTGGCGGCCACACGGGTGGCAAAGACCTCCTGCACGAAGGGGACCTTGCAGCTGTCAGCCAGGCCCATACCGGCGGAGCCGGAGATGGCTAAGTAGGCGCGGCCATCGGGCAGATATTCGGCGGCAACCTTCTCAAGCAGCGCCCTGCCCTTCTCTAAAATATGGCTGAAATGGCGCTCGTAGGTCGAATAGACGATCTGCCCGGCGTCGTTCAGCACAACACATTTAATGGTGGTGGAACCAATGTCCAGACCAACTCTCATAGGATTTTGCCTCCTGCGGATGGAGTGAAATTGCGGGATATGTGCGCCGGGTCTGCCCCGCGGCGATACAATATCAGATTATATTATACAGGGTTCTGCACGATTCGGCAAGAGTACGGTGCAGGAAAACACGTTGTCAAATGCAGAAATCTGTCCTAAAAAAACACCGAAGCGGTGCAGGAAAGTCCTGCACCGCTTCGGCATCAAAAGAAAAGAGGAGTATGGATGAAAAACTTGGGGTTCTGTTCTCAGGCCCGGGTCCCTGCTCCCTTCCTGAGAACACTTATAGTATACCCGCCATTTGTGTTAAAGTCGTGAAGGAAAATTCAACAAATTAAGAAGGGTTTGTGAACAAACCAAGCCTTCCCCCAGGGGGAGCCGCTCTAAACAAAAACCACCCGGCGCAAAACCGAGTGGCTATGTACAAACTTATTGCTCCTCCCGGCCCAATTTGTCGATTTGATCCTGCAAAAGCTGGGAGATCGGGCGGCGGGTGTTGCGCAGACGGTGGACCGGGGCGGCAGGGGCCGTGTGGTGCACGGGCTGTGCCTTGGCCTTGACGCGCAAACGCTCAGCGGGCTTTTCGGGAGACGGGGCGGCAGGCTTGGCGGCGGGGCGCGGCGGCACCGGGGCGGGAATATCCGTTTCCGGTGTGCCCTGCGCAAAGCTGCGCATTTCGGTGCCCAGATCCTTCAGCTCGGCCTCGGTCTGGTCAAGCGCCTGATAGATGGCCTGCGTCAGGCCGTCTAAATCCAGCGTGGCGGCGCTCAGGCGCTCGTCCACGCGGGCCAGACGCTCCCGCACCAGCATGACGCCCGACGCAATGCTGCGGGCATTCTCCGCCATGCGGTTCTTCTGGGTCTCGGCCTGCTGCTTGAGCTCCCGCTCTGCGCTCTCGGCGTACAGGCGGGCATCGGCCAGGATCTTGCCGGCCTCGAGCTTGGCCTCCCGCACCAGATCGGATGTGGGGGCAGCCGGGGCGGCGGCAGTGTTCAGCGCACGCGCGGCGGTCAGCTGCTTTTGCAGCTCGTCCACCTGCTGCTGCAGATCGTGGCATTTCAGCTGCCAGATGTTGGCGTTTTTCTGGGATTCCCGCTGGGTGGACTGGAAGGAGGCCGTCTTTTTCTTGATGGTCTCCAGCTGCTCGTCCGCCTCGCGGCGCTTGGCCTCGGCCGTGTCTGCACGCTGGGTCGCGGCAGCCAGCTCGGCCTTCAGGGCCTCCATGCGGCTGTCGGCGGTGCTCCGCTCGCTGCGCAGCTCGTCCAGTTTGGACTGCAGCTGCTGCAGCTGGCGGTTGTACTCCAGCTCGTGCTGCTGGGCCTCGTTGGCCAGTGCGTTCATGTAAGCCAGCACGTCATTTTTATCAAAGCCGAACAAGCTGGAACGAAAACCCTGTTCCTGAATGTTCATCGGTTCAGACGGCATGGCTTTTTACATCCTCTCGCAAAAAAATCATTAAGAACGCTTGTTCAGGATGCTGAGCAGGTCGTCAAAGTAATCGCCGTCATCCTCTTCCTCGGCAGGGGCTGCGGGCTGTGCGGCCACAGGCGTGTCCATGCCGGTGCTGAAGGACTGGGTGAAGATCGGGTTGGGCATGACGGGGTTGACCTGCGGCTGGACAGGCTGCACGGGCTGGACCGGAGCAGCGGCGGGCTGTGCGGCGGGCTGGGCAGCGGCCTGTGCGGCACGCTTGGCGTCAACATGGGCCTGAATGGGCTCGTCGACCTCGGGCGTGCTCTCGAAGCCTGTGGCAACGACGGTAATGCTCATCTCGTCGCTCAGGCGCTCGTCGAACGCAGTACCCCAGATGATGTTGGCATCGGGATGCGCGCTCTGGGTGATCATGCTGGCAGCGGTCTCGACATCCTCCAGGCCGATGTCGGGGCTGGAGGTGATGTTGATGATGACGCCGCGTGCACCGGCAATGCTGGTCTCCAGCAGCGGGCTGGAGATGGCAGCCTTGGCGGCGTTCTCGGCCTTGCCGGCGCCCTTGGCAACGCCGACGCCCATGTGGGCAAAGCCGGCGTCCTTCATGATGGAGCGGACGTCCGCAAAGTCCAGGTTGATGAAGGCAGGAATGTTGATCAGGCTGGAGATGCTCTCAACGCCTTGGCGCAGCACGTTGTCAGCGGCCTCGAAAGCGTTCATCAGGGTGATCTTCTCCTGGCTGATGAGTTTCAGGCGCTCGTTGGGAATGACGATCAGGGAGTCGACGTGCATCATCAGGGAGGCGATGCCCTGCTCGGCCTGCGCCATCTTGCGCTTGCCCTCAAAGGCGAAAGGCTTCGTGACGATGCCGACGGTCAGGATACCCAGGTCATGGGCCGTCTCGGCCACGACAGGGGCAGCGCCCGTGCCGGTGCCGCCGCCCATGCCAGCGGTGATAAAGACCATCTGCGCACCCTTCAGCGCGTTGGTGATCTCGTCCTTGCTCTCCTCGGCGGCGCGCTGGCCAATCTCCGGGTCAGCACCGGCACCGCGGCCCTTGGTCAGCTTGGCACCAAGCTGGACCTTCTGGGTGGCCTTGGAGTTGAGCAGAGCCTGCTGGTCGGTGTTCATCGCGACGAACTCGACCCCGGACAGACCGGACTCCACCATGCGGTTGACGGCGTTGCCGCCGCCGCCACCTACGCCGATAACCTTGATATTGGTTACATTTTGCATTTCTTCGTCGAGAACGAATGCCATGAGTGTATCCCCCTAAAAGTGATGTTGTGAAACCGGATTCCTGGGGTGCACCCACGCATGGGCACACTAATCCGTGATTTTTTACATATAACTGTTTATAAGAATAGCAAATTTTCCGCGCAATTTCAATACCTTAGCGAGAAATTCATAAAAAAATACGGCCTGCCCTGCCCTTTTGGACAACGCAGACCGCGATAGAGACTGTATTTTTAGTGCAAAGCTACATACTTTGTGTAAGAATGTGAAAAAAATTGAGAAGCGGAGCTGCTGTAATCGGCCATGTGCCGGGCGGTCTCCCCGCAGGGGCCGGGCATGCCCGGACCGGATGCGTAAAGCGGGCGGCAGTCCGCGGAAGGTCTCAGGAAATCTCTGCCCCCAGCCCGCGCAGTGCGGCGGGTAAATTCTCATACCCGCGGGGGATGTGCCCGGGGTCGCGCAGGCGGGTCTCACCGTCCGCGGCCAGTGCCGCCGCCAGAAGCGCCGCTCCGCCGCGCAGATCGGGCGCAGTGACGTCCGTCCCGTGCAGGACGGCCCCGCCCGGGAGCGTCAGCTGCCGCCCCCTGACCGTGCAGGCCGCGCCCATGGCGGCAAAACCCGCGGCACAGGCAAAGCGGTTGGCAAACAAGCTGTCGTAAATTTCGCTCTCCCCCGCTGCCGTCAGCAGCACGGCGGCGGCCAGCGGCGCAGTGTCGGTGGCAAAGGCGGGCCAGGCGTCGGCCCGCAGGTGCGCCCCGCCCCGCAGCGGCACGGCGGGGTCACGGGCCAGCCGCACGCAGTCTCCGGCCCGGCTGACCTGCACGCCGGTCCCGGCCAGAAAGCGCAGAAACGAGTCATAGCTGGCCGGGTCACAGCCCGCAATTTCGATCTGTCCGCCCGCGCACGCCAGTGCGGCGGCGTAGGTCGCGGCGGCGATGCGGTCCGGCAGCGGGCGGTGAAAGGCTCCACCCAGCGGTCTGCCGCCCTGCACGGTCAGCACCGGCGTGCCCGCGCCCTGAATATCCGCCCCGCAGGCAGACAGAAACGCGATCATGTCGCCGATCTCCGGCTCCTGCGCAGCGCCGCGCAGCACGGTCTGCCCCGCGGCGCTGCAGGCGGCCATCAGCAGGGTCATTGTGGCCCCGACGCTGGGCAGCCGCAGTGTAAAATCCACCCCATGCAGCGGCCCCGTGCGCCGCAGCGTGACGGCGATGCCCTCCAATTCGACCTCGGCCCCCATGGCGGCCAGCCCGGCCAGGTGGATGTCCACGGGCCGCGGGCCGAGGCGGCAGCCCCCGGGCAGCGGCAGGCGCACATAGCCGACGCGGCAGAGCAGCGGCGCGAGATAAAATACCGAGCTGCGCATGGCCCCGGCCAGATGCTCCGGGATGTCGCCGCAGAGACGGTCCGCGGGACGTGTGCAGAGGTCCGCCCCGCAGCGCCGCACCCGGGCTCCGACAGCGTCCAGCAGCGCCAGGCTGGTGTCCACGTCGGCCAGACGCGGGGCGTCCCGCAGGCGGCAGGGACCGTCGCAGAGCAGCGTCGCCGCCAGCAGCGGCAGGGTGCTGTTTTTGGCGGCGGCAGGCCGGATGCTGCCGTGCAGGGTGCGTCTGCCGTGGATGGTGATCGTCTGCATGAGCGGGGCCTCCTAAACCTATGATATTGCCAGAAAGCGGGAGGATGTGCGGTAGGGGCCGCATATAGGCGGCCCGCAGCCTTCCGGCAGACAGCCGGCTGCCTTACACGCGCGGGCCGGGCGGCATTGTCAGTCAACGGGCCGCCGCTGCATACTCTCCCCTCATCCGGCCCTGCGGGGCC
>ERZ1673695.3157-NODE-3157-length-10563-cov-114.196327_pt1 | contig 10563 bp, 9 predicted proteins | sample MGYA00580225_ERZ1673695 | MGnify/ENA primary metagenome ERZ1673695 (study PRJEB41218, sample SAMN15661739) | gut metagenome | host: Homo sapiens | place: Canada: London | collected 2015-08-20/2019-03-30 | study: EMG produced TPA metagenomics assembly of...
TGACCGGCCCCATCGAGGGCGCCGCCATCGGCAACCTGCTCGCGCAGGCCATGGCACTGGGCGACATCCATGACATCAACGAACTGCGTGATGTGGTCCGCCGGTCGGCAGACGTCAAGACCTACAGCCCGCATCATACGACAGACTGGGAGCACGCATACCAGCGTATGCACTCGTATATGGAAAGGAAATGAGAAAATGTCTGTAGATATGACAAGATGGTGTGAGATCGCCAAGGAAAATGTCCGCAACCGCCCCGCCGGAGCGGGCAGAATGGCCGGTAAGATCTGCATCGTGACCGGCGCTGCGCAGGGCTTCGGCAAGGGCATCGCGCAGGAGCTTTACAACGAGGGCGCAACCGTCGTGATCGCCGACATGAACGAGCCGCTGGCAAAGCAGGTCGCAGAGGAGTTCGGTGCGCGCGCCGTCGCCATCGCAGTCAACGTCTATGACGAGGAGAGCGTCGCGGCGATGGTCGGCAAGACCGTTGAGCTGTTCGGCGGCCTTGATCTGATGCTGTCGAACGCGGGCGTCGTGCGCTCCGGCCCGATCGCGCAGGTCGAGAAGAAGGACTTTGAATTTGTCACCAACATCAACTACACCGGCTACTTCCTCTGTGCAAAATACGCCGCCATCATCATGCAGGCGCAGCACGAGGCGGCCCCGGAGGCGTATTACGACATCGTGACGCTGAACTCGAAGTCCGGTCTGGAAGGCTCCAACAAGAATTTCGCCTACGCAGGCTCCAAATTCGGCGCCATCGGCCTGACGCAGTCCTTTGCGCTGGAGCTGTGCGCCTACAACATCAAGGTCAACGCTGTCTGCCCCGGCAACTTCCTCGACGGACCGCTGTGGTCCGACCCGGTGCGCGGTCTGTTCGTGCAGTATCTCGAGGCAGGCAAGGTCCCCGGCGCAAAGACTGTCGAGGATGTGCGCCGCTACTACGAGGCCAAGGTGCCGATGAACCGCGGCTGCCTGCCCGTCGATGTGGCGCGCGCGGTCATGTACTGCGTCGAGCAGAAGTATGAGACCGGACAGGCCATCCCCGTCACCGGCGGTCAGGTCATGCTGAACTGATCCGCCGCACGGCGCGGCGCTTCGTCACAAGCGCGAACACCTGTATGTGAGGGCACACCATGATCGATATTACCATTCTTGAAAAGCTGAACGCACCGACAAAGCAGGCGCGGCTTGCAAATCTCCAGGCGCTCGTCAAGACCGCCGACTTCCCGCCCGCGGTGCCGCAGTATATCAACAACCACATCCACACCACGTATTCCTTCTCGCCCTATTCCCCGACAGCGGCAGTCTATGCCGCGCGAATGGAGGGACTTTGCACCGCCGGCATCATCGACCACGATTCGATCTCCGGTGCGCGTGAATTTCTTGAGGCCGCCGCGCTGATCGGTATGCCGGTCACCGTCGGCATGGAGTGCCGCGCCAGCATGGACGGCACCGCGATGCAGGGAAAACGCACCAACAATCCCGACCAGCTCGGCGTCAGCTATATGACGATCCAGTCTGTGCCGCACGACCGCATCGAGGAGGTCAACGCCTTCTTTGCTCCCTACCGTGCCGCACGCGGCGTGCGCAACCGCAAAATGGTCGCGAGGATCAACGCCCTTCTGCGCGGCATCGAGCTGGACTACGACCGTGACGTTCTGCCGCTGAGCGAGGCCAGGGAGGACGGCGGCGTGACCGAGCGCCACCTCATGTACGCCCTTGCCATCGCGATGGTCAAAAAGGCCGGAAAGGGCCAGCCGATGGTCGATTATCTCGGCTCGATCGGCCTGCGGCTCAGCGAAAAGCAGACGGCACAGATGCTCGACACTGCGTACCCGTTCTACGAGTACGACCTGCTCGGCATTCTGAAAAGCGCGTTTGTGCCGAAGATCTACATCGACGCCGCAGACGAATGCCCGAATGTCCGCGACGTGGCGGCGCTCTGTGCGCGCGTCGATGCGCTTTTGTGCTATGCCTACCTCGGTGACGTCACCGCCTCCGTCACAGGCGATAAAAAGGCGCAGAAATTCGAGGATGACTATCTCGATGACGTCATCGCCTGCATCAAGGACTGCGGCATCCGCGCCGTGACCTACATGCCGACAAGAAACACGCCGGAGCAGCTCGCGCGTCTGCGCAGGCTCTGCGAGGAAAACGGCCTGTTTCAGGTCTCTGGCGAGGACATCAACTCCCCGCGTCAGTCGTTCGTGATCAGGGCAATGGAGAACCCGCTTTTTTCCAATCTCATTGACGCGACATGGAAGCTGATCCAACATGAAAAGGATGGAAGCCCCATCTGCTAAGTAAGGAGAAACGATATGAAAACGAAAGCTGTCCGTATCCACGGCAAAATGGATCTGAGGCTCGAGGAGATCGATCTTCCCGAGGTTGGCCCGGATGATGTTCAGATCAAGATCATTTCCGACTCGATCTGCATGTCCACCTACAAGGCCGCCGTCGAAGGCGGCGAGCACAAGCGCGTGCCTGACAACGTCGAGGAAAACCCGACCATCGTCGGTCATGAGTTCTGCGGCGTCATCAACGCCGTGGGCGAAAACTGGAAGCACAAGTACAAGGCCGGTCAGGGCTTTGCCATCCAGCCCGCGCACTTCTACAAGGGCTCGCAGATGGCGCCCGGATACTCCTACGCCTATTGCGGCGGCGATGCACAGTACGGCAACGTCCCCATTGAGACGCTTCTGATGGACTGCCTGCTGCCCTACAACTCCGACGTCTATTTCTACGGCTCGCTTGCAGAGCCGATGAGCTGCGTCATCGGCACGTTCCACGCCATGTATCATACCAAGGCCGGCTCCTACGAGCACTCGATGGGCATTGTGGACGGCGGCAAAATGGCGCTGCTGGCCTCCGTCGGCCCGATGGGTCTCGGCGCGATCGACTACGCCCTGCACTGTGACCGTCATCCGAGCCTGCTCGTCGTGACCGACATCGACGAGGAGCGTCTGGCGCGCGCCGCATCGATCTACACGGTCGAGCACGCGAAGGAGCTCGGCATCGAGCTGCACTACGTCAACACCTCCAAGCCCGACTGCGGCACGGCATACCTGCGCGAGCTCTCCGGCGGCACCGGCTATGACGACGTCATCTGCTTTGCACCGGTAAAGCCCGTCGTGGAACAGGCCGGCGACATTCTCGGCTTTGACGGCTGCCTCAACTTCTTCGCAGGCCCGACGAACAGCCAGTTCAAGGCGGAGTTCAACTGGTACAACGTCCACTACCTTTACACCCATGTGGTCGGCACCTCCGGCGGCAACACCGACGATATGAAGGAAGCCATCGAAATGATGACCTCCGGTAAGATCAACCCCGCCGCGATGGTCACGCACATCGGCGGTCTGGACGCTGTTGTGGACACCACGCTGAACCTGCCGAACATCCGCGGCGGCAAGAAGCTCATCTACACGCAGATCGAGATGCCGCTGGTGGCGATCGCGGACTTCGCAAAGCTCGGCGAGACCGACCCGATGTTTGCAACGCTCGACGAGATCACCAAGCGCCACAACGGCCTTTGGAGCGCAGAGGCGGAAAAATTCCTGCTGAAGGAAAAGATGTAAGCGCACGATATATAAACAATGTCACCCATTTCACGGAAGTCTCCGTGAAATGGGTGACTTTTCGTTTTTTCGTCCTGCGCGGCCTCGGGCGGCGGCTCGCGCTTCGCGCAGAAATTGACAAACCGCATGGCGGTAGAGTATCATATTCTCATCAACAAAAAGGAGACAGAGCCATGCGGATACTGCTTGAAATATGCTGCGGCAGCGCGGAGGATGCGATCCTCGCCTGCCGCGCGGGCGCAGAACGGGTCGAACTGAACAGTGACCTCTTTCACGGCGGCCTGACACCCACACTCGGAAGCCTGCTCACGGTGAAAAAAGCCGCGCCGCCGCTTGAGGTCATGGCGATGGTGCGCCCGCGCGAGGGCGGCTTTTGCTACACGGAAACGGAATACGCCGTTATGAAGGAGGACGCGCGGCTTCTGCTGGAAAACGGCGCAGACGGGCTCGTGTTCGGCTTCCTGCATGAAAACGGCACGGTCGATGCCGAACGCACAAGCGAGTTTGCCCGTCTTACCGCCCGGTACGGCAAAAAAAGCGTCTTCAGCCGCGCCATCGACGTTGTCCCCGACTGGCGCGCGGCGCTCGATGCCTTGATCGCCGCCGGGATCACCCGTGTGCTGACGAGCGGCCAGCGCCCCACAGCCCCGGAGGGCGCAGACACGATCGCTGCCATGGTGCGCCATGCCGCAGGGCAGATCGAAATCCTGCCCGGCTCCGGCGTCCGCGCCGCAAACGCGCGGCAGCTCATCGCGCGCACCGGCTGCACGCAGGTACACATGAGCGCGCACGGCATGGTCTGCGACCTGTCCGCCGCGAACGAGCACGGGATCTGCTTCACGGGCAGCGACATCCCGCCCGACGGCCGCTACAAGCGCGTTGATCCCGCGCGCGTTGCCGAGGTGCTGCAATTGCTGAAAGGAGACGCCGATGTATCATTTTGACCGCAAAGAATATGAACGGCGCATGAAATGGTTCCTCGATGCGCGGTTCGGTATGTTTGTCCACTGGGGTCTTTATGCCATCCCCGCACGCGGGGAATGGGTGCGCTGCACGGAGGAGATGGACAAATCCGACTACATGCGCTATTTTTACGAATTTGACCCCCGGTTTTATGACCCCGCCGCATGGGCGCGTGCGGCAAAGCGTGCCGGGATGCAGTACATCATCCTGACCGCCAAGCACCACGACGGTTTTTGCCTGTTCGACACGGCAACGACCGATTTCAAATCCACAAACACAAAGCTCGGGCGCGACGTCGTGCGGGACTTTGTCGATGCCGCCCGCGCCGAAGGGCTGCATGTGGGGCTGTACTACTCCCTGATCGACTGGTATCACGAGGACTTTCCGCATTACGGCGACCGGCAGCATCCCATGCGCAACCGCCCCGACTGCACGAACGAGCACCGCAATTTTGACCGCTATCTCGACTATATGCACGCGCAGGTGCGCGAGCTCTGCTCAAATTATGGAAAGATCGACATCATGTGGTTCGATTTTTCGTATGACGACATGCGCGGCGAGCGCTGGCGCGCAAGCGAGCTTGTCGATATGGTGCGCACGCTTCAGCCTGACATCATCCTGAACAACCGCCTCGAATGCAGCGGTGAGGGCTTCGGCTCGCTTGCCGAGGGGCATCCGACGCCGTATCACGGCGATTTTGTAAGCCCGGAAAAGATCATTCCCCCGCGCGGGCTCTTTGACCCCGACGGAAACCCCGTATACTGGGAGGTCTGCGCAACGATGAACCGGAACTGGGGCTACTGCGGCACGGACAATTACTATAAAAGCGCGGATATGCTGATCAAAAAGCTGGTCGAATGCGTCAGCAAGGGCGGAAATTTCCTTCTGAACATCGGCCCGGATGCAAACGGCGCGATTCCGCCGCGTGCCGCGCAGACGCTGGACGAGATCGGCCGCTTCATGCATTTCAACGCCCAAAGCATCTACGGCTGCACCAGAAGCAGCGTTCCCAAGCCAGAATGGGGCCGCATCACGCAGAATGGAAACATGCTGTACCTGCATGTATATGAAAACACGCTCGGCCCGCTGCCGCTTTACGGCATCCCCGCGCAGCATATCGACTCCATACGGCTGCTTTCCACCGGGCACGAAATCCCGCTCTCGCGCAGCTGGGTACACAGCGACTATCCGGACATGGCCTTTGCCGACCTCGGGCCGGACCCCACGCTCGCGGATGAAACGGACACGGTCTTGCAGCTTGCATGGAAGGAGTGATCGTCATGTTCTCAGAAAACTTCACGCAGTATTCCTCCCGCATGTACGCCGCGCGGCTCGGCAGCATCGACGCGGCCGCCGCGGAGCAGATCGCCGCGCACAGCGGCGAGATGCGCACCGCGCTGGAATACCTTTACGGCACGCTTCCGCCGGATGACATCCGCTTCGTGCCGTTTGCATGGCTGGAGGAGGTCTGTGCCTCCGCCATCGCCGCACGCGCGGAAAACCGCTACAAAATGGACATTCCGGAGGATATTTTCGCCCAATACATCCTCTGCCCGCGCGTGAATAACGAGCGCCCGCAGCGTTACCGGCACTTTTTTGCCGAGCAGCTCAAGAAGCGCCTCCGCGGTCTCAGCATCGTGGAGGCCGCGCTCGAGACAAATCTCTGGTGCTGCGAGCAGATGACTTACCATGCCTCCGACGGCCGCACCGAGGGCCCGCTCACCGCGTATCTCGCCGGGATCGGCCGCTGCGGCGAGGAATCGGTCTTTGCCGTCTGTGCGCTGCGCAGCGTCGGCATCCCCGCGCGGCAGGTATATTCCCCGTGGTGGAGCCACTGCGACGACAACCACGCATGGGTCGAGGTCTACACCGGTGACGGCTGGCATTACATGGGCGCCTGTGAGCCGGAATATGAGCTTGACCGCGGCTGGTTCATGGCGGCCTCGCGGCGGGCGATGCTGGTCTACGGGCGCGGCTTCAGCGGCTACGCCGCAGACGGCCTTGCAGACGAGGAGCTGATCGAAAAACGAGGCGACTCCTATCTGTTCGGCCAGACCTCGCGCTACGCCGACACGGTCATGCTGCGTCTGAGCGTCACGCAGGCGGGCGCGCCCGTCTGCGGCGCGCGGGTACACGTTCAGATCCTGAACATGGCGGCATACCGCGACATCGCCGTTCTGGTCACAGACGGCGCGGGCTGCGCGCACCTGCGCTGCGGCAAGGGCAGCCTGCACATCTCCGTCGAGCACGGCGGCGCATATTTTGAGCGCGACATCGACACCGCACTCTGCCAGACGCTCACATGCGAGCTTGGCGGCTTCTCCCCGTCTCACATCGACGGGATCTTCCGCGCGCCGCAAAGCACGCCCTCCTCCCGGCCTGCCCCGGACAAAGAAAAGCAGGCTTCTGCCAAGGCTTCCGCCGCAAACGCAGCCGCTTTGCGCGAGGCGCGCATCCGCGCCTATTACGAGGACTATATCGCCGCCCATCCCTGCCCGGAGCGCTGGCTTGCGCATCTTCGCGCGGCGCGCGGCAATGTCGATGAGATCGGCCGCTTCCTGCGCGCCCAAAGCGAAACGGAGCTGCCGTATGCGCTCCGGCTCCTTGAAACGCTGAGTGAAAAAGACATGCTCGACACCTCTGCCGAAACGCTCGCCTACCACATGGCGCGCGCCATGCCGCACAAGGGCAGTATGGACGAGGAGAGCTTCGTGCACCACGTGCTCTGCCCGCACATCGGCCTGGAGCCGGTCTGCAAATGGGACGCAGCCGGACTTGCCGCGCTCCCCGCCGAGTCTGCCGCCGTGGCCGAGGCACGGCTCCGCGGCACGCCCGCAAGGCTCAGCCCGGTCACGGGCGCGGCAGAGCTTTTGCAGAGCGGCCGCTGGGTGCGCGTTCACCCCGTCCCGACGGGGACGCTTTCGCTCTCCGGCTCCGGACTGACACAGGGTGAGAGCTGGGCGCTTGCACGTCTGACGGACGGCGGATATGTGCAGCTCGAGATGCCGGAGCTTCCGCTCTGCATGGACGTTCCCGCGGGAAAATATATGCTCATGGCAACAAACAGACTTCCGAGCGGAGACCAGCAGTTCTCTGCCGATCGCTTTGAGCTGGCTGCGGGCGAGCATCTGCGCTTTTCGCTTGTGCGCCCGCAGGCCGCGCCGGGCGAGATGCTCGGCCATACGGCGCTTTGCGATGCGGCGGTATACGACCAAGACGGTCAGGCGCATTCCCTCGCCTCTTTTTGCGGCGGCGATGCCGCGCTTCTCGCATTTTTGCAGCCCGGCAGCGAGCCGACGGAGCATTTCTGCAACGAGCTCTGCGACGCCTATGAGCGGCTCAGCGGCGTCTGCCGCGTTGTACTGGTGCTGCCGCAGAGCGGCGCGTCCAGCCCCGCCTACGCCCGCTTTACAGCGAAATACGCCCACGCGGAGACGTTTTTCGATGCCGACGGCGTGCAGGAGCCGCTTGCCCGCGCAGCCTTCAAGGAGCCGGGCGACTATCCGCTGCTGCTTTTGATGGGCGAATATCCCGACTGCCGCTTTGCCTCGGCCGGATATTCGGTCGGCTCCGTGGAGCTGATCGCCAAGCTCGCCGCACTGCTGTGACGCACTCCCCTTTGCCGCGCATTCAGGACGTAAACGCAGAGTTTGCGTTTACGTCCTGCGCGCACGGGGACGCCACTTTCGGGCATCCTTCCTTGACATTCTGCGGTGGATATGGTATTTTGAACAGGTTGAGGGAGTAATCTACATGAACATGCGGCACGTCAACACACGGACCGTTCGGTCTGGCGTGCCTGAATGGATGAGACTCACAGAAAGCAGACCTTCTGCCGTATGTGTGTCCTTTTTCGGAGCAGACGGCTGCGTCTGTTCCATTCTTTTTATACTAAAACCTGTTTGAAATCTTTAAAAGATTTCTGAGGATAAATTGTGCCAGAAAAGGCAGATGACGCAGCTGGGCGGTTGCCCAGCAAGGAAGATAACGCATTCTGGCGCAATTTAGACCAGAAAGCATGGAAGATTTTAATCGGGTTTTAGTATTATATTGAGGGGAACGATCATGGGGTTTTTGGAATTGCTGCTGCTTGCCATCGGGCTTTCGATGGACGCCTTCGCCGTCTCGGTCTGCAAGGGCCTTGCCATGCCGCGCGCACGCTTTCGCGAGCAGGCCATCTGCGGCGCGTGGTTCGGCGGCTTTCAGGCGCTGATGCCGTTTGCCGGCTATCTGCTCGGCTCGCGCTTTGAGCAGTATATTGAGACCGTCTCCGCGTGGGTCGCGTTCGTCCTGCTCGCCGCCATCGGGCTCAACATGCTGCGCGAGGCGCTGTCAAAGGAAGAGGAACACGCCTCGGCGGGCGTGGACTTCAAGACCATGCTCGTCATGGCCGTCGCCACCAGCATCGACGCGCTGGCGGTCGGGATCACCTTCGCCTGCGTCCCGCTCCGGCTCATCGCCGCAAGTGCGCTTCTCAATACCCTGCTCGGCGTGTCTGTCATCGGCGTGACCACCTTTGTGATCTCCTGCGCGGGCGTGAAGATCGGCAATCTTTTCGGCACCCGCTGGAAGGCCAAGGCCGAGATCGCGGGCGGCGTCATCCTGCTTCTGATCGGCCTCAAGATCCTGCTTGAGCATTTCGGCATCCTTTGAGCTTGAGAGCTTGTCAAAAAAGTGTTTTTTGACAAGCTCTCAAACGCGAACCGCGGGGCTTGGTTCGCGTTTGAAAAGGCTGCACCCGGCTGCGCGCATAATTTGTGCGCTGCTTGCGCACAAATTCCACACTTGCCGGGCGTAGCGTGTTTTGTCCGAGGCCGCAGCGTTCAGAAAAAGTGCCGGCGGCACTTTTTTAGCGCAGGCCGAAGCGGCTATGCCGCGAGGGGGAACCACGTGGGGCGCATCGCCTGCGGGCGCGAACTCTACGAGGTTTTTTGACAGTCTGAAAAAGCCTCCGGAGCATAGCTGGGTGTACGTAAGACAGTATTGCGCCGAGATTGACGAAGCGGCACGAAACCGCATGGAGCTGATCGTGCGGTCACTGGCAGAGCAAAACGGCGTGACCGAGCAACTGAAAGCCGAAAACCAAATGGAATGGGTGCGGCAGATGAACGCTTGCAAGGCACAGGCAGAGGAGATTGTGAAAGCGGAATTGATTTATGATTGAGCGAGGAAGTCCGGGCAGAAAACTGTTCGGACTTTTCTCATATAGTCCAAAGCTGCGGTAGAATTGTTCACAGGTTTTATGGTATAATTTGAATACGAACAATCGTAAAATTGGAAGTTGGTAGAAGGTTTTGTTGGTAGTTTGCTGGGTATGCTGTTGTCTAAAATCACAGGCATTTGACAAACTTCCAGTTTATCGGGGATCAAATAGAACAAATCGGAAGCTGCGGAGGTGACACTATGCGTAAAATGACAGTAAAGCAAGCCAGGAAAGTTAGAGATGTGCTGATGTATGGCGGCATCATAATTATGTTGCTGGCATATGTCTGGCAACCCTCCTTTTATGTTGGCGCTGTGGTAGCATTTTCGTGCTTGATTCCACATTTTCTCTATAACAAATGTCCTCATTGCGGCAAGCAGCTTGGAAGAAATGAGGGCAGGTATTGTCAGCATTGTGGAAAGCAAATTGATGACTAAATTCCAGTTTGGCGAACTGATAAAATCCCTTTAGGAACTAAAGGGCGCACTTCTATACTCTCCTATCGGGAGTATCGTGCGTCCTGCGGAGCTTCATTCTCCGTCAGCAGAAGAAAACTGCTTGACCGAGAATGTTGCGTCACTTCGTTCCGTCAAGGTGGCTACACCCCCTTGCGCCGCTAAAGCGGCTATCCCTTGTGGACTTGCCGTCCGCAAACGGTTTTGACAAACCGTTTGCCGCCAGCAAGTTTGAAGATTAGACATAAACAAATCCTCCGCATGGTCTAAGCCATACGGAGGATTAACTGTTTTACAGACACCCGTCTATTAAGAGCGTTGACATAGGAAAACAAGCAGAAATCCAGTAAAATCAACGCTTTTA
>ERZ1673695.3160-NODE-3160-length-10555-cov-6.314952_pt1 | contig 10555 bp, 7 predicted proteins | sample MGYA00580225_ERZ1673695 | MGnify/ENA primary metagenome ERZ1673695 (study PRJEB41218, sample SAMN15661739) | gut metagenome | host: Homo sapiens | place: Canada: London | collected 2015-08-20/2019-03-30 | study: EMG produced TPA metagenomics assembly of...
GCCAAAAGAAAACAATAAAAAACTCCCGTCTCTAAAACCTAGAGACGGGAGATGTCCTCTTCCGTGGTACCACTCTACTTCATACGCAAAAGCGCATGCACTTGAAACAGATACGGACTTATAAAAGCCTTATATCCTCCTGCGATAACGGTCAGGCTCCGTCTCCACCTACTGAATTTCAGCGAGCTACTCAAAGGCGAGTTCATGTTCCCCCTGCCGCTGTTTTACACCTGCCAACAGCTCTCTGAAGACTCAGAAAACACTACTAATCCTCATCAACGTATTTTATTTGATAGAATACTGGAATTATAACACGGCTCTTCCCTGTTGTCAAGCAGCGATTTTTCCTTAAACGCCTGCAGCTATACAATTATTACAGCTCACCGTCAAAAGCCGAAGAAACAAAAAAGGAAGGGACTGCTTCATGTTGAAGCAGTCCCTTCCTTTTTATTGTAATACATCCAGGGAAACTCACCGTTAAAAGCAGCGGCTTATTTTAGCGTTTCCCCTTTTCTATTCAACTGACTTGAGAGATTCAACCATATTGATCTTCTTGAGTCTGAAGTGGAGCAGGAAATTGACAATCCAGGTGAAAGCAAGGGTCAGCACCGCCGCAAGCAGGAAACTCAGCGGGAATATTTCGCGGCTGAACATAACAATATCCACCTCGGCGGTCGTTACTACAAAGTGGTGCAGGAAGATACCGAGCAGCAGTCCGACCAACACCCCCAATATGGAGGAAGCTGTGTTTTCGCGGTTGATATAGGATGAAACCTCTTTATTATAGAAACCCAGAACTTTAAGGGTCGCAAGTTCTCTGATCCGCTCGTTGACGTTGATATTGGTTAGGTTATAGAGAACCACCAGCGCCAACGCCCCCGCCGAAAGAATTAAAACAAAAATAACGGAATTTAAACTGTCGATCATATTGGAAAAGGTTTTTCCATTATCTTTGGAATAGCTGATTTGAAGAACGGAGTCATTTTCAAGGACGGCGTTTGACAAAGCGTCCAGTTTTTCCGAATCATCGGTATTCAGGTTCATCATCGCAGCGTTTGGAACTGATTCTTCCCCAAACAGTTCCTCATACGTTTCAGGCAGCATATAGACATAATGGAACAGGTAATTTTCGGCAATCCCGTTGACCTGTGCTTTTACCGTCCCGCCGTCCGAATCTTTAAGCTGTATAGAGTCCCCCACTTCAATTCCAAGCATATTTGCAAGCTTTTCAGTTACAATTACGCCGCTTTTTTCGAGCTTTAACTCCTCACTGGAGCCACGGGGCCTGAGTTTGATATATTGTTCCATCACACCATTTTCTGCCGGTACAACGAGATAACTGTCCATCGTCTTGCCGCCTTCCGGATTGGAGGCGTCAACCGAGAGCTGCTGAGCGTAGGTAAAACTATCCACACCCGGCTGGGAGGCGAGGGTTTTGTCAAGCTCTTTAAGGTCATCCTCATCGGCGCTGCTGTCATAAACCGTCATGGCGTCGTATAGGAAAATTTGGTCATACTGCTTTGTCACAATAGTCGAAATTGAATCTTTCAGGCCAAAACCGGTCAGCATCAGCGCGGTACAGCCGGCAATTCCGGTCACCGTCAAAAGAACCCGTTTTTTATACCTGAAAAAGTTTCTAATGGAGACTTTGCGGATAAACCCGATTTTAGACCAAAGCCAGGTAAACCGTTCCAGCAAAACCCGTTTGCCGTTTTTGGGCGGCTTTGGACGCATCAGCTGGGACGGATGGGCCGACAGCTCGGTATAGCAGGCAACCAGCGTTGCAACGCTGGTACAGACAACTGCCGTCACTGTGCACCAAATTGCGTAATCCCAGCGGAACGGCGCGATTAGTCCCGGCAGGTGGTATAAAATCCGGTAGGCGTTGAAAATGACATGCGGAAAGACCTGAAAACCGGCTAAAAGGCCGATAATGCTTCCTGTAAGGCTCGCCGTCAGGGCATAGGCCAGGTATTTCATTGCAATTGCGGTTTTGCCGTACCCCAGCGCTTTCAGCGTTCCCACACCGGTTCTCTGTTCTTCCACCATACGGGTCATGGTAGTAAGGCAGACCAGCGCGGCGACAAAGATAAAAAACACAGGGAAAATCTGCGAAATTGCATCTACCTTATCGGCGTCGTTTTCAAAGCCGGAATAACCAACGTTGTCATCCCTGTCAAACAGGTAAACTGTGGGGGCGGATAACTTTTCCAGCTCCCTTTCGCCTTTTTTTATTTCCTCTCGGGCATCTGCAAGCTCTTTGTCCGATTTTTCTTTTCCTTCGTTATAGTCCTTTTCAGCCTGAACCAGGTCCTTTTGGGCCTGTTCCAGTGTCGTCTTGGACTCGGCAAACTGCCTTTCCCCTTCCGCTTCCTGTTCGTTCAGCAAATTCGTTTTTTGTTCCAGCTCCACTTTTGCTTCTTTCAGGGCAGCGGCGGCGCCGTCAATTTCTTTTCCCGTTTGCGTGAGCGCGCCGTCCAGCATGGTGGACGCCGTCGGGTCCGCCATCACCAGTGCGGCAGTCAGCAAATTGGGGAAATTTTCATCCAGCTTGGCAGACTGGTCAACAACCGCCTGCTGTTCCGGGGTAAAGGGTTGTCCGGGAACTGCCGTCTGAACAAGTCCCTGAACCGACTGGTACAGCTTTTTCAGCGCTTCAAAATCCTTATTTTGCTGTTCCAGTTCTTCCGTTCCCTGTTTGAGCTGTGTGCGGCCGTCGGCTATTTGGCGCTTGAATTCATCGTATTGAGCCTGGTATTCTGCTAAACCGTCTCTATATTCCTGCTGGCCGTCCGCAATTTTCTGCCGTGCGTCCGCAAGCTCTTTTGCCTGTTCGTCTTCCCCTTCCTTCAATTTCTTCCGGGCGTCGGCAAGCTCATCCTCCGCTTCACCCACAATAGAAGCATACCGGGTGCTGACACTTTCCAGGGCCGCTCCCTTGAGAGTATCGCCAAATGACGCAATGATATCCCCATATTCTTCCGAGAAAGGGGAAACTCCTTGTGTTTCGTCAATGGTGACGTAAAGGTCGGTATAAACATCAAGCTTATAGTCCTCTTCAGGAAGAAGAATGTAGCTGTTGACCGAGCCGTTGCCGATGGTCGATGTCCCGCGCTCATAGGAAATATACAAGGGGGATTCAACAACACCGACTATGGTAAACGTGCTGGTTTTCAGCGTATCGGAAACCGGGGTGCCGTCCCCGCTGTAAAGCGTGATGGTGGAACCAATTTCAAAAGAAGCGGGAACCGACGCACCAGTTTCAATGACACATTCACCAGATTTTTCCGGGTACCGCCCCTCAATCAGGCGAGGGCGGTTAAGGTTGTCTTCAAGATCCGTTTCAACAGTCTCATAGTCAACCGAATAGGTCTTTACAACCAGCTCATTCTCCCCTGTTCTGACCAAAAAATCCTTGCTGTACTGTGGCATAGCTGCTTTGACGCCGTCAAGATTCTTTATATTCTGAACGTCGTCCTCGTCAAAACCGTAAGTGGAAACCAGCCGGTAATCCATCAAATGGGAGCTTTTAAAATATTCTTCGGCAGTCAGCTTCATATCCGGGCAGGTGGATTTAATCCCGGCAAAAAAGCCAACTCCAAGCGTTACGATGGCAAATATGGAGATAAAACGGCTTTTGGTCCGCCAAATCTCCCGCGCCGTATCTTTTATAAGTGCCCTGTACTTCATTTTACCACTCAATCTGGTCAATATCGACCGGGTGCTCATTCAGGATGATTTCACGGACCTTGCTGTTTTTCATCCGGATGACCCGGTCGGCCATCGGCGTAATCGCCATATTGTGGGTGACCACCACCACGGTCATCCCGTTTTTGCGGCAGGTGTCCTGCAGCAGCTTGAGGATTGTCTTGCCGGTGTTGTAATCAAGGGCGCCGGTCGGCTCGTCGCACAGGAGAAGCTTTGGGTTTTTGGCAAGGGCGCGGGCAATGGAAACCCGCTGCTGTTCACCGCCTGAAAGCTGAGAAGGGAAATTGTCCATCCGTTCGCCAAGCCCGACCTCACGGAGGGTTTCTTCCACATCCAGCGCGTCGCTGCAAATCTGGGTGGCAAGCTCCACATTTTCCTTTGCCGTCAGGTTCTGGACAAGGTTGTAAAACTGGAATACGAACCCGATATCGAACCGGCGATATGCAGTGAGCTGGCGCTGGGAATAGCTGGCGACATCCTTTCCGTCTACCAGGATATGCCCCTCGTCGCAGGAATCCATCCCGCCCAAAAGATTGAGTACGGTTGTTTTCCCCGCTCCGCTCGCCCCCACGATAACGGCGAACTCCCCTTTGTTTATATCAAACGTTACCCCATCGGAAGCTGTGATGTCCACATCGCCGACGTGGTACCGTTTATACACCTCCTGAAATGATACAAAACTGCTCATCTAAGTCTCCTTTTTCATTTTCAACCGTCAAACGCGTATAATAAATTTATTATACTCCATCCGGGTTAAAATTCAACCGGGTTCCTGTTAACATAACTTGAACGGAAACAGAAATTCACTTGAAAAACGCCTGCAAGTATAGTATCCTAAGGAGTAACGCCAAAAGGAGGTGACCGGATGACCCGGCTTTTATTAAAACTATTCGTAAAGGACACGGATGGGGTTCTGACCGCAACAAAACGCCAGCGTTACGGCAAAGTCGCAAGCTGCACCGGAATTGTTACCAATCTCCTTCTGTTTTTGATGAAGGTGGCTGCGGGCCTACTTTTCAACAGCATTGCCATTGTCGCTGACGCCATCAACAACCTGTCCGACTCCAGTTCCTCCCTGATTACCCTGATCGGTTTTAAAATGTCTTCCAAGCCCGCGGATGACAAGCATCCTTACGGACATGCCCGCAGCGAGTACATTTCCGGGTTTATCGTCTCAATCGTCATCGTTTTCCTAGGGCTCCAACTTTTGCTGACCTCAGTGGAAAAAATTTGGAATCCTGAGCCGGTACAATTCAGTTGGCTTTCAGTCGCGGTCCTGTCCGTTTCCATTCTGCTGAAACTCTGGCAAGGGCGTTTTTACAAGACGGTCGCTAAAAAAATTGGTTCCTCTGCCCTTGAGGCAACCGCAACGGACAGTATAAACGACGTTATCACAACCGGCGCTGTCCTTCTTTCCCTTTTCGTGGCCCATTTTTCTGGTTGGCAGATCGACGCCTATATGGGCGTACTAGTCGCTGGGTTTATCATTTATTCGGGCGTCCGCTCAATTATTGAGACCCTTAACCCTCTGCTTGGTGCTGCGCCGGACGAAGACCTTGTGCGCGAAATCGGCGATAAAATCAAAAGTTACGACGGCGTGATCGGCTACCATGATCTGGTTGTCCACAACTACGGCCCCGACCGATGTTTTGCCTCTGTCCACGTAGAGGTGCCAAATACCGACGATATGATGGAAAGCCATGACCTGATCGACAACATTGAACGGGAATTCGTCCAGAAGCTCAATATCCATCTGGTGATCCATATGGACCCGGTTGTTGTAGACGATGCTCTGACCAATGAGCTGCGGGCGGTTGTTACCGAAATTGTCAAAGAGACCGACCCCGGCCTTTCCATGCACGATTTTCGTTTTGTGGCGGGTTCCACCCACAGCAACCTGATTTTCGACGTTGCGGTTCCGCCCTCTTACAAAATGTGCGACGATGAACTGCGCGAGTGCATCGATAAAAAGGTAAAAGAACTCAATCAAAATTATTACACTGTCATCACCATTGACAGGAGCTATATTTCAACGACAGAAACGGCAGACGACGTGAAAAAGAAATAAAAGCAGCATAAAGAAGGCCGGCGGACAATTCGCCGGCCTTCTTAAACTTCTTGCCCCGTTTTAGCAAAAACGGATCAGTTCGATAATTCCCATCCCCTTTTCTTTTGCAAGCGCTGTAAAATTCACAACCGTTTTATGCGACTTTAAATAATCGAGATTCGCTCTGATTTCACGTCAGGGTGAGATTCATGATGCGCCGCCTGTTTCGAAAAGTTCACCGGCTATCGAAGATATTTCACCTTTTACAGGGGTTACCTGAAGCAACACGGTATCGGCCAAAAAACATGTCGCACAGCTGGGCGAAACAGCGTAAAAGGCAGCGTTTTTTGTCAATAACTTAATGCCGCGGTTTCTTTTAACGCCTGTTTATGCTATATTTTTATTAATCTAGGAGCTTAAAGAAATAAAAAGGGAGGGATATAGTTTGGAAACAATTACTTCAAAAAAAGAATTTAAGAAAAAATGTAAAGCCGAAAAAGCTGGATGTTATCGTTTATCATTAATCGGCTCAATTATTGCCATCATCGGATTAATAATTGTTCTAATCGTCTTAATACTTGATAGCAATACCAGTATTTTGCCTTTCCCGACACAGCTAGTCGGATACTGGCTGGGCGCTGCAATTGCAGTAGTTGGCGGGGTCTTGGACCTGGTGGGAGAGATCAGGCTTAATCAAGAATTCAAAGCACAGCTGTAAGCCTAAAGATCTAAGCTCCTGAACGTGCAAATGCGGCGGGGACATTGTCCCGCCGCATTTTTTCGTTATCAATAGACTGCTCCTAAACTTAGCCAACCGGGGTGATCAGAGGTTTCCCATCTTTGTCCATTAAAACGGTTAGGCCGCCCCCTTGTCCAAATGCACGATACAAATAGTTGACACCCGTTTCTTTATCTATTAGTACTTCGCAAAATCCATTTCCAAACGAGCTTTGTTCATAGACTATTTCAAACCGATTATCTTTTTTCATACAATTTCTCCATTTTTACCCGCATAGTTTTCCCCGCGCCAACTTCAACAATTTCATCGTCGAACTGGCACCAGACCGGAAGAGCAGAGGGATTGTAAACCGTTATCCCATCGGCAGAAAAAATGAGCTGCTCATACGCTTTACAGTAATCATAAACCTCCAGATTGGTCGCATACCAAACATCTTCCCTGCCGGAGACTGTTTTGAGGAAGTTTTCGATCACATTCCAGTTGCCGTGCTGCTCAAATTCGTAGCTATGACCCCAGAGATAGAAAAGCCAGGAGTCCCGCTCCGGCGTCTGTGAAACGAACTCATCGGCGAGTTCCATCAGCATGGGGTCATCGTGATGGCAGGTCGCCCCCAGCCGCAGCCAGTCCCGCGGCAGTTTAAAGCTGTGGTGGGATTCCACCGTCCGCGCATAAACAATCCCCGCAGCCCGCAGCAGCTCCACTACCACGTCGCTGTAGGTTCCGTAAGGATAAGCGAACCCGCGAACCAGCTTTTCAAACTGTTCTTCCAGCCGGATTCTGTCATCAACAATCTCTTTCATCGCCTGTGACGGCGCAAGCTGGTCAAGGAACGGGTGGGTAGAAGAATGCCCCGCGACCTCGGCAAGAGGACTGCGGTAAAGACGGCTGACCGCGCTTTCCGGCATCCGGCGGTGGATGGTCCCGGCGGGGTAAACCGTTCCCTCCGGCGGATAGCAGCCTGAATTGAGGTTAAAGGTACATTTTACCCGATACCGCTCTAAAAGCTCCATCAACTGGACATCCTGTTCGACCCCATCGTCATAGCTCAGAGTGAGCGCTTTTCGTTTCCCCTCTGGGAACCTCATATAGCGGTGGTTCATTGTTTTCCCTCCTCAGTCAGCTAAAACGCCTTCAATTTCACTATAGCCCAGCGGCGCCGGGCGCTCAATTTTTGACGTGATGTCAATATGGCGTTTACTATCGCTGCTCTCCTCAAAAGCGTTTGTTACCTCCAGCACGTGAATCATCAGGTCAATTCCCGCACGTGGCTTCTTTCCGTTCCAGATGGCGTCCGCCATATCGGAAATACCGATGCCGCGGCTGTTTTCAGCATAGCTTTTGACAAGCGGAATCTCCATAAATTCGCCGGAACTTGGGCGGAAGAGCCGCACCGGGCCGCCGAAGGTATTGGGATCCGGAACTGAGAGAGTGCCTTCCGACCCGTAAATTTCAATTCTCGGCGTCTCTGAGGCGTAAACGTCAAAGGTGACAAAAATTGTACCAATCACACCGGATGCAAACCGCATCAGGCCAGTCTGGTAGGTCGGCACCTCAACGTTTATGACTTCCCCGCATTTTGGCTGGCTTTTGATGGTACGGGTTGGGAAACTCATTTTGGTCATGCCCGAAACGGTTTCGATCCCTCCCAAAAGGCTGACAAGCGCCGTCAGGTAATAGGGGCCTACATCCATTAGTGGGCCGCCGCCATGCTGGTAATAAAACGCCGGATTGGGATGCCAGCGTTCATGCCCGCGGCAGGTCATAAAGGCAGACGCCCCCAAAGGCGTTCCAATAAAGCCGTCGTCAATCAGCTTCCGGCAGGTCTGAAGTCCGGCACCGAGGAATGTATCCGGCGCACCAGCTACAAGAAGCCCCCTGGAAGCCGCAAATTCCAGGATTTTTTTACCCTCTTCCAACGTTGCGCCAAGCGGTTTTTCAGTATAGACATGCTTTCCTGCCTCAAGCGCTTTCATAGTCACTTCAAGGTGTTCGTTCGGGCGGGTCAGATTGACGATAATTTCAACCTCAGGGTCGCCGAATGCATCTTCCATGGTTTCATAAACTTTCCGGGCGCCGTATTCCGCTGCAATTTCCCGTGCCTTTTCCACCCGATGGGTGCAGACGCCGTATAATTCCAGGTTTTTGAAAACCTTTGTAATGTTCTTCAAATAAATTCCGCTGATGTCTCCCAGACCGATAACCGCTACTTTTGCTTGTCTCATGTTATTCCTTCTTTCTATATGGTTGATAAAAATTTTTACCCCTAATGCTTTCACGTGCCACACGGCCGCTATTTGACTAGCCCCGCCTTATTTCAGGCTTGATTCGCAAAGGGCCGCATAGAGCCCTTTCTGCGTTAGAAGCTCCTCATGAGTGCCCGATTCGGCAATTACCCCTTCGGAGAGAACGATAATCCGGTCCGCACGGCGTACCGTGGACAACCGATGGGCGATGACGATAACAGTCCGTGTTCCTACAAGATTCTGAATCGCCGCCTGGATTTCTGCTTCCGTCTCCGTATCAACGGCTGCGGTCGCCTCGTCCAGAATCAGGATTTCGGAATTCCTCAAAACGGCGCGGGCAATTGAAATGCGCTGCTTCTGCCCGCCCGAAAGCCGCACGCCCCGTTCGCCGATGGTGGTATTGTACCCCTCCGGCAACGCTTCGATAAAGTCGTGGATCCGGGCAATTTTCGCCGCCTCCACAATCTGTTCCGGGGTGGCGTTTTTAAAACCATAGGCGATATTTTCCGCGATCGTCCCGTTGAACAGGAATACATCCTGCAAAACAATGCTCATATGGTCGCGGAGAGAGGCAATCGTCAAGTCGGATATATTCTGCCCGTCCACCAGGATCCGGCCGGAATCCGGCTCGTAAAACCTTGCCAGCAGGTTGATGGTCGTGGACTTCCCGACCCCCGTCGGCCCGACAATGGCAAGCATCTGTCCCGCCTTGACGTCAAAGGAAACATGGCTGAGAATGGGGGTGTCTTCGTCATAAGAAAAACAGACGTCTTCAAAAGAAATATTACCTTCACACTTCTGGAGCTTTCTTGCTCCCGGCCGGTCGACAATATCAGGCTCGGTATCCAGGACCTCGAATATACGCTCTGATCCGGCGACCGCCTGCTGGAATTCTTCCGCCACCCGCGCAAGAACCTCAATCGGCGCGTAGAACATGGTGAGATAGGTGATAAAGCCCACAACGTCGGCGGCCGACATATTCCCCTGTACCGCAAACATTCCGCCGACCGCAATGACAATGACCGTGCCGGCGGAAGCGCAGAATTCAACCGACGGATGGAAGACCGCGCTTAGGCGCAGAGCATGCAAAATGGATTTCGCATGTTTTTTTGCCTTGCCCTCAATTTTGTTCCGCTCCGGCACCTGCTGATTGAAAGCCTGGATTTCGCGAATCCCGGATAAATTATCCTGCAGCGCCGCATTCAGGTCGGCAATATCCTGCTGCGCTTTCCTAAAATAAGGCCGCACCCGGGTGGAAAACCAAAAGGTCAGGATAAAAATCAAAGGGATTGGGATCATGACCAACAAAGCAAGCTGCCAGTTGATGACCATCAGCAGGACAACCACTCCGACCAGTACAAAGATATTTGAGGCGACGTCCGGAATGGAATGAGCCACCATTTGCTCAAGAAGGGCGGTGTCGTTCATCACACGGGACATAAGCTGGCCGGTCTGTTTATCGCTGTAATAAGAGAGTGAAAGCTTTTGCAGATGGGCGTAAACCTCAGTCCTGAGCTGCGCCACAACGTTCCAGGACGCCACATGACTGAGATAAGACTGGCAGAAACGCAGAAACATTTTTATTACATAAGCACTTCCAAGAACCAAAGCGATCTGCATAATCTGCCCCAGGACCTCGGGTGCATTTTCCTTTATGAACTCCGGTGAGTTTTCCGTCAGGATTCCAGTGATATCACGGATGCACCACGGAACATAAAGGTTGACGGCTGTGACGCCGATGATGGCAAGCCCCGTTAAAACAAGCAGGTAACTGTACCTTTTTGTAAATTTGATCAAGCGCCAGACATAACGCATGGG
>ERZ1673695.3164-NODE-3164-length-10539-cov-9.647558_pt1 | contig 10539 bp, 8 predicted proteins | sample MGYA00580225_ERZ1673695 | MGnify/ENA primary metagenome ERZ1673695 (study PRJEB41218, sample SAMN15661739) | gut metagenome | host: Homo sapiens | place: Canada: London | collected 2015-08-20/2019-03-30 | study: EMG produced TPA metagenomics assembly of...
GGACGCATGGAATTTTCCGGGATAATGACGCACAAATCGTAGTCACTATCATCGGCTGGTGTACCATAAGCACGGGAGCCAAAGAGATAAATCGCCTCGGCTTTGACAGTTTCCGTGATAATCCGACATACCGGCTCCAATTCTTTTTGCAAGGATTCCATCTTTGCCAAATACTCGTTTTCTGTCGACATATTCTTCATTCCAAAACGGCAATTACTTCAAAAGGCGGGGATAGTCTGTCGCGCCATTGACAATGGCGTAAATATAGACGGTGTCGCCGATCACTTTGTAGACCGCCACATAAGTTTTTGTCAAAACCAGTTTTCGGTATCCGTTTGCGGCGAGGATCGGGTCCGGATGCGTTTGCCCCATCAGCGGGAAATCTCGCAGACGGTTTATGGCCGTTTTCATTGTACTGTAGATTTTCCGCGCGTAGGGAGTCCCCGCCTCCGTAATATGATACTTTACGATCTCCTCAAAGTCATGTTGAGCGGAAGGAAGATAGACCAGCTTACTTTTCGTAGGCACGGAACAACTCCTCCATTCTCTCGTCAAGCTCCTCCGGCGTGCAGACAGGCTCTCCGCTCAGTCTGCTGATCTCCGCGGCATAGATCTTGTCGCGGTGGCGGAACATTTTTTCCCGCTCCTCGTATGCGGCCATGCTCATATAAACACCGTCATCCTCACCTTTGTTTGTAATGAAGATCGGCTCACCGGATGCTTTTGCCAACTCAGAAATTTGAGTGTACTCATTCCGCAGAGCGGAGGATGGTCTGATCTGCATAGAAAGCCCTCCTTGTATCAATTTCTTGATAGTATTATATCAAAGCAATAGCTTTTATGCAAGACCATCCTCACGCGCCAGCCTACTTCCAGAATCAGACTTCTGACCCGGCTCTCAAGGGATACGCTTTTTAGATGCCGATGATGCTCCAAATGTATTTCGGGGCCGTCAGGGTGAAGATGAGGCAGGCAAAGAGGATAGCGGGGCCGGTCCACTCAAACTGCCCTCGCTGGCGAAAATCAAAATACGCGCCGCCAAGTTTTACAAAGAACGCGATGGCGAGGATCATATCCAGCGCCGGGAACACCACCTTCTCCACCACAGCCTTGATCTGCTTGGCCGCCTCCGTCCACGTCTGTTCCACAGCGCCCGCCACATCGCCGCCCGCGGCGAGGGCGGAGGTGCAGCAGAGCGCGGTCAGAAGCAGGAGCGCCAACGCCAAAATCATGATTTTTTTGTGTTTCAAGATCTTAACCTCCTTAATTTGGGGATGCCGCCCCTTGCGGAGCGGCATCCGTTGTTGTTAGCTCTTAATAACCGGTGCGGGGCAGGGGCTTGCTGGGGGCGTAGACACGGGTGACCCAGCGGGAGATGGCCATGATCCACTGCCCGTTGTAGACGCCGCCCGCATCCGACGTGTTGACGAACTGCGTACCTCCGGTGAGCTTGGCAAGTGCCTTGCAGTCCACGCGGGGGGCCTCCACCTGACGGAAGTTGGCGGGGACAATGCCGAACGATGCCATGAACTCCGTCACATACTCGTTGGCGGCAAGCCCCAGCGCCGCAGGGGAAGCATCCAGCACATAGTTTTTGGATGTGCTCAGGTTATCCGCCAGCGTGCGCCAGGTACCGCCGCTGAGATTTGTGCGGTACACGATCTTATAGTTTCCAGGGGTATTCCATGTGCCGGTGTAAATCTTTTCAAGGCGCACCGCCTTGGCGGGCAGGGTATCGCGCCAATAAAAAGATTCCAGCGCCGTAGTGGAATTGTTGGCAATGCCTGTGAAGTTGTAGCGGACGAGCTGCCCAGGCATGACCTCCACGTAGCCGGTTTTCTTGATCGACACATTCGTTGAGAGGGATTTGTTAGTCATGCTTGCCTTGACGATCTGACCGGCATACTCGATCTCCACCTCAATGGGTGTCTTATCCAGTCCGTAAAACTCCGCTGCCTTGGATTCCACGATCTTGTACCGCGCCAAAGGCAGGGGCTTACTGACCGCCAAGCCGTTTTTATCCGTCTTGATCGTATCCACCAGACGGTTGGTGCGGGCGTTGTAGATCTCAAAGACGGTGTTGGGGATGGGCGTCCCGGCAGGCCAGCCGTTCATAGAGTTGTAGTCGGCGCTGACCTTCGTCACTTGGATTTGCCCGGTAACAGGGGTGTTCTTCCACTCGATTTCCGTGGTTTCGCCGGATTTTACATACACGGTCTTTTTCTGCGTGTCGGGAATATATCCCTCGTTTTCCAGTTCCCGCAGATAGTAGCGGCCATCCTCCAGTCCCTCGAACCGGACATAGCCCCGGTCATCGCTGGTTTCCTGCGCGATGGGGTTGTTGCCGCTGTCATAGAGAATAAAGGACACGCCGGGGATGCCCTCGCCGGTGACGGCATTGACCTTGTGGAGCAGGATGCCGGAGATGGCCTTGTTGGTGATCTCCAGCGTTACGGTCTGCCCATCCCTGACCTCGATCCGGTGGGGCGTGTCATCCAGACGGTAGCCATCGGCAGCTTTCAGCTCCGTCACGGTGTACCAGCCGTTTTCCGCTTCGGGGAGATAGATCACGCCGTTTTCATCGGTGGTGTAGGTGTCGACGATCTCGCCATCCATTTTCCGGATCTCAAACTGGACGCCGGGGATGCGTGCTCCGGTTTTTTCGTCCTTTTTAATGACGGTAAGCCCGCCCGCGCGGACATTATAAAAGCGCAGGGTCTGCACCTCGCCCGCCTTGATAAGAATGGATTTCGGCGCGCCGTCCAGCACAAAGCCCTCCACGGTTTTGACCTCCCGCGCCGTAACGGTGGTGCCGGGGATCAGGTCATGGATAACGACGCGGCCATTCTCATCGGTGATGAACTCTCCGTTGCTTCTGCCCACAACAGCGCCGCTGCTGTCGGTCACAAGGAAGGTCACGCCCTTCAGCGGCGTTGTGGTGCCCTCGATATACTTTTCAATCACAAGGGTGGTGCTGGGCGTGTTGGTGAAGTGCAGCGTCTGGGTGTCATTGGGGTTGACCACCACGGTCTGGGTGCGGCTGGCCTCGTCGATGGTGTAACCGGGAATGGTGGCCGTTTCTGTCACCACCAGCGTCCCCACCACGCCATGGATGGTGATTTTGCCGTCCTTATCGGTGAAGTACAGGCCGTTGCTGCTGATCTGTCCGTTTTCAGCGGGTACAAACTCACCGGTAGAGGTCGTCACCTTGAAGGTCACGCCCTGCAAGGGCTTCCCGGTGAGGGAATCCCGCTTGTCGATCACCAGGGTTCCGGCCTTGGAGTTTTTCACGATGACAGTCTGTGTATCGCCGTTTTTGCCGATGACCACATTTGTGGACGCACGATCCATCACATACCCTGTCGGGGCTTTGATCTCATTGATGACATAAGCGCCGGGGGCCAGATTGGTGATCGTGATCTCGCCCTGCCCATCCGTGGTAAAGATGCCGTTCTGCGTTAGGGTCGCGGTGCCGATCACGCCGTCCAGCCCCACCTCACAGCCAGCGGCAGTGGTCACCCGGAACTCCGCGCCGGGAAGGGGCTGACCGGTGGCGCTGTCCCGCTTCTGGATGATGAGCTTGCCCTTGGGCTGGTTCTTGAAGGTCAGGCTGACCGTGCGGCCCTCCTTGATCTGAACGGTCTGGCTCTGGGTATCAATGATATAGCCGTCCGGAGCCTTCGTTTCCGTCACAATGACGCTCTTGCCGGGTTTCAGGCCGGGGACGCGGATCTCGCCGTGTTCATCCGTCCGGAAGATGCCGTTGCTGTCCCCAATCAGTGTGCCGTCCGCGTAGGTGATCTTGAATTCCGCGTTGGCGAGTGTCACGCTGGGGTTCACGGAACAGACCTTGCGGATCAGCAGGATGCCGTCCGGGGCGTTGTCAAAGCGGACGGTGACAACACTCTGCTCACCGCTGTCCGCCAGGTAGATCGTTTCCAAGGCGTTGATGATGGAGTACCCATCGGCGGGGTCAACCTCCTCCACGATATAGGTGCCGGCGGTCAGCCCCGTCCAGATGGCGGTGCCGTTCTTGCCGGTGACCTTCTGCCCGATGGTCGTGCCGCCGGTGCCGGAGGTGCCGCCCAAAAACCGCAGCTGGAAGGTGCAGCCGGGGAGCGCTTCATGGGTCACGCTGTCATACTTCTCAACAACAATGGCGTTCAGCGGGGTATTCTGGAAGGTCAGGGTCTTGCTCTCACTGCCGTGGAGGATGATCTTCTGGGTGGAGGGTTCCTTCATCTGGAAACCGGGAGCGGGTTCCACTTCCGTCACGGTGTACGCGCCGGGATAGAGCCGCTTGCCCTGCTCATGGAGCCGGATCTCGCCCTTGGCATCTGTGAGGATATTTCCGTAGTCGATGGTGCCGGGGGCCTCGGCGGATTCGCCGCTGCTGGTGTAGGTGATGTGGAACTTGGCTCCCTCCACAGGCGCGCCAGCCACGCTATCCTCCTTGTAGATGGTGAGCTGGGGCATTTTCCAATTTTTGAAAGTGACATTCACCTCGTCACCGGCGTTCAGGCTGACGGTCTGCTCCCGGTCAGCGTTTTTGCTGGGCAGGTAGTACGGAGCGGGAACAGATTTTTCTGTAATTCTGTAACTGCCGGGGGCCACGCGGTCCGTCACCGTGCCGTCCGCGCCGGTGGTCCAATCGGCGGAAAAATCACTGTCGATGCCCTCCACGGTGAACACGGTGCCGGGGATGGGCTTGGAATCCTCCGCGTCGATTTTGGTGACGGTCAGCCGGGGCATTTTCAGGTTTTCAAATACGAGGTTTTGATCGTCACCGGGGCCGAGGTAGATCGTCTGGATCATCTCACCGCCCACCACATAGGGGTCAGGGACGGATAGTTCCTTTACCTCATAGCTGTCAACAGGGATCGCGGTGAGGATCGCCTTGCCGTCCGGCCCGGTGGTGACGTCCTGATGATAGCCGTAATGGATGCCCTTGATCTCAAAAACCGTGCCGGGGATGGGCTGCTTGGTCTGCTTATCCAGCTTCTGGATGGTCAGATTGGGGAGTTTCAAATCCTTCGCCGTTACGGTCACAGTGCCGCCGCCAGCGACAGTGGCCTGATCCACATGGGCGCAGACGGGGGCGGTCAGCTTGGCGTAGGGGGCGGGGGCGCTGACCTCCACAAAGGCGTACATCCCCTCCGTCACATGGGGGACGGTGATCCTGCCGGACGCGTCTGTGACCTCCGTGCCGATCAGCTGGCCGTCCCGGAGGATGTGGAATACCGCGCCGGGGAGGGGCTCATTGGCGTCGGTCAGCTTGATGAGCTGGATCTTTACCTTCGCGTCATTCTCAAAAACGAGCGATACGTCCGTTTTGCCGTCCCAATAGAATTCCTGACGGACTTTGCCGGCGTCCTTGCTCAGAGAGTAGCCGTTGGGCGGCGTCACTTCTTCCGCCACATAGCTGCCGATGGGCATGGTATCCCAAGGCACATCCGTGAGCGCGCCGCCCGCGCCGGTGGTATAGGTGCCGGTGAAATTGTTATCCACGCCGGTGATCTTGATGACCGCCCCGGCGAGACCTCTGGTAGGATCATCCGCGTCCACCTTGCGGATCTTACCGGTGGCGGTGACGGTGGGGGTGTCTGTAAAGGTGATCGTCACGGTGCTGTTACCGTTGTTCGGCAGGACGACATATTCAGGCCCCGCGTTGTCGATCTCGTAGCCGTTCGGAGCCGCCGTTTCCGTTACGGCGTAGGTTCCGGCGTCCAAGGGAGAGAAGGTATAGGTGCCATCCGTGCCGGTGACGATGTCCTTGGAGAAGGAGCCATTGGTGGATTCCACATGGAACCGCGCTCCGGCAAGGCCCTTGGTGGGGTTGGTGGCGTCTACCTTCTTGACCACCAGCTTGTACTGCTCGTTTGTGACGGTAAGACTGCCGATCATAACGCTCTGGACAGTGCTGGCGGGGTGTGCGGCAGAGCCAGCGCCGGTGAAGGAATACTCTTTTACGTCGCAATCGCCCCAAACATCCTGCTTGCCCAGATCCAGGATATATTTCGCCCGGTCCCGGAATGTGGCACCGTCGCAGGTCTGGTCGATGCTGGTATAGCTCGCACCCTTCAGCGAGTTCCAGACATACATCAATTCCTCCGCGCAGGCTGTGGCGGGATCACTCAGGGAGCCGTCCTTATACCGCCACACGATGGCCTGTACCCAGGCGTTCATGTACCAGCTATAACCGGAATCCCAGATGTCATCCACGCCCAGGGCGTGGGCCTTGTCCGTGAAGATGCCGAGGGAGTGGGCGTAGTAATAGGCCATCATCATTTTGACGGTGGGATCGGTGACGGGCTTCGGATCGCCCCAGGTCTGCCCGATCAGGGAGGTGCCCATGCCGCCGCCCTTCGTCCCGCAGAAGCCCACGGAGGTCTTTCCGGCCACGCCGTAATACATCTGGTGCATTGTGCATCTGCCAAGGCTGGCAGACTGATAGGAAACGCCGCTCATGCCGAACCGCTCTAATTTGATGGTGTCGGCCCCTGCCGCCAGCGCGGCAGTGGGGAGCAGGCCGAGAACGCAGATCAGGGCCAGCAGCATCGCGGTCACGCGATTTTTCAATGAATGCCATGTCTTTTTCATCGTTATTTGACCTTTCTTTTTGGATTTGCTCATAAGAAATGGCCTTCCGGCGATGATGCTGGAAGGCCATGTGAGCATATTGAGTTGCGGATAGGTTATGCGTAGGGATTGTGCGCGTTGGGATCACCGACGAACAGGAAGCAGATCGTTCCGCCCTCATCAGTTGAGATCCCGACGCCGATGGTGTCGCAATCAGGGTCAACCATCGTCTGGAAGTGGCCGGGAGAATTCCGCCAATTCTCCACTGCCCGCTCTGCGGTTTCAGAGGCGGGCACATTTGCGAACGCGGTGATGTTCGATCCAAATCCATGGGGATACCCGGAGGCCGCTACCGCCTCGCACTCCACCTTATTCTGGTGGTATGCGACACGCAGGGATGCGCAATGCTGCGCCGCGTCCATCAGAGCCGCGTTGACCGTCAGCTCCGGCACACCGTTTTCCCGGCGTACCTGATTGACCAGCCGGACGATCTCCTGCCGCGCCGCGTCTGTCTGACTGGCGCCGGATTCCGGAATGCTCGCACCTTGCTTGCCGTCAACTACCGTCAGCGTTAAAGTGGCGGTCTGGCCATGCTGATCGGTCACGACCACGTCGGATGTGCCGCTGCTGACCGCGATTGCGGTCCAGAAGCCGGAGGTATTCTCAACGCGGATGACATTGGGCTGCGTGGAGACCACACTTTTTATATCCGCGCTGGGACTGATATTCAAGCCGCTGCGGTCTCCGGGGCGGAGGGTGCTGCCCTTGTAGCTGCTGACGCGGATGCCTGATTCGGCAGGGGCGATCCCCGTGTATGGATGCCCGGTGTCGATTTGGACTCCGGCGTTCCAATACACATTGAAACCGACCTGCTTGCCCATGTCCCGCAGCTTCACATAGTTGTGTCCAGCAATGTTGTAGGCTTGCATTTCCACCTGCTGACCATCCACAAAGATGGGCTGCCAGGTAGGTTCCGCCGTGATCCCGGTCGCGACCGCGATAGAACCGCCGGTCAGCGCTGCGCCGATCACCATGCCGGTGAGCATCATACTGATATTCTTTCTCGTGTTTTTGCTCTCGTTCATCTTTCTGCCTCCATTCTATATGTGTGAAAATCTTCTTCGCAGCTTCACCATATCACAAGTGAGGGGCAGAAGTCGAACAGAACCGATTCGGCAAAAGGGAGAAAGATTCAGACCTCCGCTGCGGTAACGCACCAGCGCTGGTCCCGCTGGTTGCGGACGCAGGTGTAGAGCGTCAGCATATTTTCGCCGGAGTCCGCAAGACCACTGCGGTCTGTCTCGCTGACCTTGAATACATCCGTCACCTTGTAGGTACGGGTGCCCAGCTTGGTGGTCAACGTGATTTTATCCCCGATGTCCAGCGTGTGGATCTGGCCGAAATAGCTGTTGGCGCCCCGGTTATGGGCGGCGAGGCAGACGTTGCCGTTCCAGATAGAGGTGTCCTCAAAGTGCCCGACGCCCTTGGCAAGCGTCTTGCTGTCCGTCCCCTGATAAATACGGACACTCAGATCCAACGCGGGGATCTCGATCTTGCCGAGGGAACCGTTTTTGTAGTAGAGCTCGCCCGTCACCTCCGTGAACAGCACGGCGGGCTGATAGCCGCTGCCGCCATTCACCGTGCTGCCTGGGGTGACAACGCCGGAGGTGCTGCCGGGGGTGACAACAGTGGCGGCGCTGCCGCCAATGACCGCGCCGGACGCGGGAATACCGCCGGGGGCAAGGTTGGGCGTGAGGTACTCGCCGGTGTGGAGGGCGTTCATGCTCTCCGAGCCAAATGCAGGCGGAATGAGCGCGGCGTTTTTGCTCATGTCGGCGTTTTTCGTAGCGCCGCCATCCGCCGTATGGATCACTTCAATGGAGGTGTCCTTACCGAAATCGTAATCGTCCGGCGCGGCGATGCTGTACTCCAACGCATACGCCGGAGCCGCCAGAGCCGCTGTCATGCAAAGGCTCAGACAAAGGGTAATGATCTTTTTCATTCTGTATCCTCCTCATCCGCGTTTTCTTTTCTGTGCTTCACCAGCAGTGCGCCGCCGACACACGCACCTGCCGCAGCCACGACACCGATGGGGATGAGCACATAAGACCAACGGAAAGCGGATGCCGTGGCGGGTGTCTCCGCAGGCTCCGTGGGCTGGATGGGCGTTCCCTCAAAGATAGCCACATAGCGGACACGGTTGAGGGCGATCCGGCTGACGGTCCCGGTATAATCCGCCGTGACGGTATAGCCTTTCACATAGTTGCTGGTGGCGCTTCCGGAATAGGTGGCAACAGCCGTGTAGCGATCCGCCACGGCGTAACCATCCATGTTAGCGGTGTTGTCGGTCTGCCACTGGATGTCCGTGAGCGTCAGGGTCTTGCCGTTTTCCGTAATGGTTTTGGGAAGATACTGCGTATCCTGCTCGGCAAGGTTAGGATAGCTGCGCTTGGAGGTGATTTCCCTGGTGGAGCTGCCGTAGCCGGACGGCTCCACCTGCACGGTATCAAGTCGGAGTGTCAGGGTCCCCATGAGGCCGTCATCCGTGATGAATTCCCGCTCCTGCGGCAGCAGCGCCAACACAGATTCCATATCTTTTTTGGCGCTTTCAACGGAAATGTGCTCTGTGTGCTGGCGGCTCTCGTTTTCCGGAAGTTCCTGCTTCAGAAGGTCCGTCAGGGTGTAGTGGAAGCCGTCCTGACGGAAGTCCGAGCGGGGAATACCGGCAGGATCGTCTTCGGGGCTCAGATCATAGATTTTCTTCAGTTCTGTGCCATCGTCGTTTCGGACGATGGCGGTGGGGTAGCAGACCTTGGCGTTCGGTACCGCAGGCTCAAAGTCCGCTGCCAGCGCGGTGGGCGTCAGCGCAAGGGTCAGGCACAGCGCCGCGGCGCAAAGGGAAAGCATTTGTTTCATTTTGTGTTCCTCCTTAATGTTTCTTCATTTTATAGTGATCTATTGTCTGCTCCAGCAGGAGGTCATATTCCCAAGGCTCCACTTCTAAGGAGAGGTAGGCACCGTCTTTCGACATACCGTCCACCCGATAGCGCAGCACCAGAGGAAGCTGCCGCTGCTTTTTCACATCCTGGGGCGAGAGCCAGCCAGCACCTTCTACAAAAACAGCGCGAATGGCAGAATCATAGTTTTCTTCATAGCCCTGCCAGAGAAGGGCCTCCCGCAGTTCTTTCCGCAGCTTCTTGCGCTGGGGAACGGGGATCAGGCGCTCCGGCTCCAGCAGAAAACGGGGACGCAGGCTTTCCAAGCAAATATCCAGCGCGTCTTTCAGGGCAGCGTTCTTTTTCGTCAAGCCGTCGCGCCAGTGATCTGCCGCCAGAACATCCTCACCCTGGGCATCGCCGGGGAAAAGACGCACACAGCGGATGAGCTCATAGGCGTGGGTGTCATCCGCCATGCCGAGGACGCGGGCCCCATCCATAGGGAGCGACCGGTAGTGGGAAATCGCGTCATTCAACGCGGAAAATCGTTTCACACCCCAGCCGGATCTTCCGGGCCGAAGATCGTCCACGGTGTAATAGGTCACGTTCATGCAAGTATCCTCCTCACTTCATTTTCATACCGCCCATAGAGGGGGCGTCCGTCTGTTCCTGTGTCATCATCTCCTCCAGCTTTTCACGCGCCCAGTCGGGCAGAAACTTGTCATCCAGTACGCCAATGAAATCCTCCCGGTTCCATCTGGCTGTTTCTCCGTCCGAGAGGCAGGTGGCAAAGACTGCTCGACCACTGGAATGCGGCTCGCAGCCAAAACCGCTCCGAGCATACCAGAGCTGGTTTTCCTGCCCCCAATACTGCTCCTGCAGTGCCTCCGGCGACAGCACCAGCACCTTGCCGGTGAAGTCCTGCTCCGCACGGTCACCAACGCAATGCTCCGCGCCGAACAGATCCAGCGCCTGCACCGCCTTGCGGTAGAAACTGACGAAGCCATCCAGCACGGCCGGATGG